>Ga0209189_1000015_pt1 | contig 177140 bp, 169 predicted proteins | sample C_130820_EF_Meta_FD_187308 | JGI IMG/M metagenome (GOLD analysis project Ga0209189, IMG submission 187308) | Freshwater microbial communities from Lake Croche, Canada to study carbon cycling - C_130820_EF_MetaG (SPAdes) (version 3) | ecosystem: Environmental > Aquatic > Freshwater > Lake... | reverse complement strand
CACTCGCCCCGTCCTGCTTTTTGGCTGCGAGAAATTCTTCGATGAGGTCGGGCAACTTCGCCCCTATGCGGACTCCCTTGTTGCGCTGCGCATAGTCGCTCACTGCAGCAAGGAGAGATTTGCCTTCAAGAATTTTTCGGCATTGCGCGTATTCCTCGACTGCGGAAAGCAGCGGAATCCCTGCCACCTCAAGGATCGCCTTTGCCGCGTCATAAGCTTCCCGCTCGGCGATGCTCAGCCCTGTGGCTTTCGCCAACCCTGCTGCAATTTGTCGCGCTGCCACCTGAGCTTCCCGCTTCGCTTCATCGATTGTCGAAAAACTCTGCCGCACGCGTTGGCCATTTCTGTAGTAGGCGATGAAGAATCGCGGCAAGCGTCCATCCCCACAGCGGTAAACCGGCACCGTGACGGAACCTGATTTAACCTGAAGGATCGGACCGGCACTGGCGCAGCGTTTTTGAACTTTGATTGGTCGGAGGAGATCGGGCATATCCTCGGAGAGCGTGTCAATGAGAGGCTGTGCGGCTATTGGCATAGAGGAAATATGCCAGCCAGGACTCCAAAATATCCATCACTGAGGCGAGTGCATGGAAGGCGCAAATTTGCCAACCTTACTCCAAACTACTCAACCCCATGAGGATAAGTAGGGTTGTCACAGATTTGTCACGGAGCCCGATTTTGAGGGAATTTTTCGGGCGAGAAATTTCTTATAAGACGTTAATAAGAAATTGGTTGCGGGGAGAGGATTTGAACCTCTGACCTTCAGGTTATGAGCCTGACGAGCTACCGGGCTGCTCCACCCCGCGATTTAAGAAACTCATAGTAGCCCGGCCGTCGCTGGATGCAAGGGGATTTTTTTATTTTTTTGTTGGCGGATTAGCTGGGCTCTTGGATGACGGTGTTGGTGAGCGTGCCGATGTCGTCAATTTCTATACTCACGGTGTCGCCAGGCTTGAGCCAGCGCGGCGGAGTGGACGCCATGCCGACTCCGTGCGGGGTGCCGGTGAGAATGACGGAGCCTGGGAGGAGGGTCGTGCTGCCGCTGAGAAACTCGATGATCGCGGGGACATCGAAGATCATATCGTTGGTATTCCAGTCCTGCACGGCCTCGCCGTTGAGAAGCGTGCGGATGCCGAGCGCGTTGGGATTTGGAATTTCATCCGGCGTCACCAGACAGGGCCCGAGCGGGGCGAAGGTGTCGAAGGTTTTTCCACGGCACCATTGGCTGCCGCCGAAATCCTTCTGCCAATCGCGGGCACTGACATCATTCGCACAGGTATAGCCGAGCACGAAATCGAGAGCTTTGGCTCGTGTGGCGTTCTTGCATTTTTTCCCAATTACGATGGCGAGCTCGCATTCGTAGTCAACCTGGTGGCTGGCGAGGGCAGTGGGAATCTCGATGGGATCGCCCGGATGCTGCAGGGCGGCGGGTGACTTCATGAAGAGCACAGGATGGTCGGGAATCCGCGAACCGGTCTCTTCAGCATGGCGGCGGTAGTTGAGGCCTATGCAAAAAATCGTCTTGGGCTCAACAGGAGCAAGCAGTTTGGCGACATCAGCCGACTCGCCGGTGGGCTTGGGGTTTTCATAGATGCAACCCTCGAGACGCTCGACGAGGCCATCAGTGTTCTGAATGGCGTAGTGGATGGCGTTTTGTTTGTCGGCGTAGCGGATTATTTTCATTAGCGATGTGAAGAGGTTCAGTGATGGTGATTGTATTTCTTTTAACAACGGGACACGGAGAGCACAGAGCGGAATTTTTTTCCATTCTCTTCATTCTGCCTGAAAATGAAATCCCATCCCCATGGCCTGCGCTTGCCACAGGCGGCGTGCACCTGAGGGACTTTGAGGGTTCATCGAACCGCCCGGAACAGAGGGATTGCAATGAGCATGCCCGCCACAGGAGCCACCAAGTAAATCCAAAGGTGTTCGAGGTGCCCGGAAACGATAGCCGGCCCGAGTGATCTGGCGGGATTCATGGATGCGCCGCAGATAGGGCCCGCGAAGAGCGCTTCGAGGGCGATGACTGCACCGACGACAATCCCGGCGGTAATGCCTTTTTCTTTGGCTCCGTGGGAGACATTAAGGATCACGAACATCAGAATTCCTGACAAAATCAGCTCAAGAAGAAAGGATTGCATAGGCGATCCAACGGGAAGTGTAGACCCTAGGGTCGCATTTTGAGGAAATAAAAAATGCAATGACAAGCTTGCCAAAAGGGCACCTGAGATTTGAGCGGCGATGTATAGCAGGATAGAGGCAAAAGGGAACAACCCGGCAGCGGCGAAGGCAATTGTCACGGCGGGATTCATGTGCGCTCCAGAGACGTCGCCCAGCGAATAAATCATCACCAACACAATGAGCCCGAATGTGAGTGCGACACCTAGGTGCGTGATAGCCCCACCAGACTCTGCATTGATAACAATGGCCCCGGTTCCAGCAAAAATTAGGGTAAAAGTGCCGAGGAGCTCCGCAAGAAACTTACGAAGCATGGCGGGGAAACCGAAACTCATTTTTCGAGCGCGAACCCCTGCTTCAAACCTGCGGCATAGGCCTCAAAAACAAGGCGGATTTGATCCCGAACATGTCGGAACTCGCCGAGAATCTCCTCATCGCTCCCCACGGCATGTGCTGGATCGCTGAAGCCCCAGTGGTAGCGCCTGACTTGGCCGGGAAACATCGGGCAAACTTGATCGGCATTGCCGCAGACCGTGATGACCGTATCCACAGGGCGGTTCAAAAATTCCTCGAGATGCTTGGAGTGGTGCGAACTGATGTCGATGCCGATTTCGCGCATGACTTCAATCGACTTGGGATGCACATAGCCTGCAGGCTTCGAGCCAGCGCTGGCGACTTCGATAAGGTCGCCCGCAGCGGCCCGCAGGATGCCTTCGGCAATGTGGCTACGGCAGGAGTTTCCAGTGCAGAGGATGAGAACGAGAGGTTTGGTGGTCATAGATGAGAGTTTGAAAATTTCAGCAGTAACCCGAGCCAGCACAGCAACTGTCGGAATCTTTCTCGGAAGGAAGACAGATGTCCTTCGCCAAGCAGTCGGTGTGCTTCCTGCCGAGAGTGATGACAAGCCACTCCTCATCACTCGAGACCTCATGAACAGGGAACTGCGAGATCAGCCCATCCTCGTATTCCAACTCCACGTCGAGGTCATCGCCTTGGAAAAGCGGAGCAGCCCGGTCGATGATATCTGCCAGTTTGATCGCCGGGAGGCGGTGGCCGATGTCATCAGCAACCCATGCCTGAAGGCAGAGAAACGAGGTTTTGCGGATGGTGGCTCCGCAATCAAAGAATGTTTTGTCCACACGCCCCACCTCGGTGATGTGGGCATGCGCAGGGACAAGTCCTCCATCCGGAAGCACAAATCTGAGGTTGAGTGTGGGATTTTGTTTGAGAGAAGCGACGAAGACACTGGATTTCATAAGATATATATTTGGTATTTCTGCCAATCAAGATAAGCCTGCTAACACGCCTCGCAGCGCTTCAGGCGGGTTTGGTTTCTTTGGATCAGATCGATGCAACGAAAGAATTCGAGGAAGCACGGGCAGGCGATCTGGTAGAAGACATTCACACCGCGCTTTTCACACTGTAGCAAACCCGCGCGCCTCATTAAAGCAAGATGCTTGGAGAGTGTCGTGACATCACATCCCGCAAGATTCGTGAGCTCGTTAACACATTTCTCCCCCTGCGTGAGAACATCCATCACCAGCAGACGCGTAGGGTGGGCCATCGCTTTGACGATGACAGACCTGTCTTTGGCAGAAAGGCGGGATGCTTTAATGTCCATACTTATTTGGTATTATTACCAAATAACAAGTATGAGGTCAATCTAGTTTCTCACCCAGTCAAATGATGCACATGGGAATAAAAAGCCGTGCAAACCTTGGAACGCTTGGGAGAATTGCAGCCAGTCTATGAAATTCATTCCCGTCATTCTTTTTTCCATTGCCCTTCCCTTTGTCATGAGTTCCTGCGCGACCTCGCAGCAAGCGGTAGCACCCGCAGGTATTACCGCTCAAATGGCACAACACGGCGTTCCGGCATCCACTCAAAAGCGGGTGCAGGCCGGACGCGTTCTGGATTTTGACGACATCATGAGTCTAGCAAAGGCTGGAGTCTCCGACAAAGCCATCGTGGCCTACCTGAAGAGCACAAAAGCTCCTTACCGTTTCACCACGGCACAGCTTGAACAACTCACCAACGCCGGCGCGGGATCCACTCTAGTGAACTACCTCGGCCAATCGATCGGCTACTACGAGGCCTCGAAGCGTGATCAACTCGGCGGAAGCAAGTGGGACAGCCATCCGTATTTCAACGACCCATTCTTCTGGGGCGCAGCCCCGTTTGACTACGGCTTTCCAGGCGAGTGGAGCGAGCCAGGTCTCTATCGTGTAAGCCCTGCGATGCCATCGCGGCGTTGAAAAACTGGTGTAGTTTAATAATCGATGGAAGCAGTCCAATTTAGAGTCGGTAACGAAAAGCTCATTCGCGTTCTGGATGCAGCAAGCAATCGCCTGCGCTCACTCCTAACGAAGCAAGGCCGCCCAAAAGGCGCTCTTCGCGTGGCGGTGATCGGCGGCGGTTGCTCGGGACTTCAATACAAGATGGATCTGGTGGATGGCCCAGCGAACAGGGACATCATGGTCGAATCAAATCAAGTGCGCGTGGTCGTGGATCCGAAGAGCGCTCTCTTTGTTAGCGGGTCGGAACTCGACTTCAGCGATGATCTCCAGAAAGGCGGATTCAAAGTCACGAATCCCAATGCCGTGGCCCACTGCTCCTGCGGCGAGAGTTTTTCGGCGTGAGTGACCATTTCGCCGAACTCGACCTGGCTCGCGCTGCATGGCTCGAGTCCGAGGAGGTTAAATCGCGTCACCACCTGCTCATGGCGGCTTGCCACCCGGATAAATCTCAAGGCGATGGAGACCGCGCCACCCGTTTGAATGCGGCGCGCTGCATTCTGGAAAGGCCAGCTACGAGGCTGCAGCATCTTTTGGAAATCGAGTTTCCAAACTTTCAATCCACCCAAAAACCCCAACCAGACTGGGATTTATTTTCGCGAACCGGCGAAGCAGCAAGGCTCGCCGCAGAAGTAGCGTCTGCTGCAGCCTCGGCCACAAGCCCCCTAGCGCGAGCCGTGGCAAAGAAGCAAGCCGCCGAAACACGCAAAAAACTTGCGGCATTGCAGGAGGAACTCACCCAGCGGGCGACGGACTTGGAGCAAAAAACCAAGTCGCTGCCCCTCACCGATCCTCAAGCGATATCGAATCTGGCTGAGGAATGGACTTTTTTAAACCGCTGGCAGTCGGTGATTCACGAAGCCCAATCGAAACTCTGAAGTTTGCTGGGCTCAGTTCGGAATGATTTCCGTCCCGATGCCTGCATTGGTGAAAATCTCAAGCAACAGGCAATGTTGAATGTGCCCTCCGATCATGTGGATTTTTCCAACGCCCCGCTCCATTGCAGAGATGGCGGAGAGGACTTTTGGGATCATGCCGCCTGCGATGATCTTTTGTTGGATGAGGCTTTTGACCTGCTTCGCAGTGACACTGGGAATAAGGGATTCGCGGTCCGAGGCGTCACGCATGATACCCGGCACATCGGTGACATAGATGAGCTTGGCGGCCTTGAGTTCCGCTGCCAGAGCCGCCGCGGCGATGTCGGCGTTGATGTTTAAGACAACGCCATCGGCCGTCGCTCCGATTGGGCTGATGACGGGAACAATCTCGGCATGCACTGCCTCATGCACGGACGCGGCATTAACTTCCTGGGCTTCCCCGACGAAGCCAATATCCACCGTTTCTCCTTCGATCACGGCCTGCTTTTGAAGCTGGCGGGCAATGAAAACATCCTTTCCCGAGAAGCCTTTTGCGCGTCCGCCGAATTCATTGATCGTTGAGACGATCGAGGGGTTAATTTCCTTGTCGAGTGTCTCCTCCACGATCTTGATGGCCGTAGCATTTGTGGCTCTGAGACCCTCGATAAAACAAGCCTGCAATCCGGCGTCTTTCATGCGGGCCGTGATTGCCTTGCCGCCGCCGTGGACGAGGACGGGATTGATGCCGACCGCCTCGAGAAAAACGACATCGCGAAGGAATTTATCAACGATCTGATCGTCCTCCATCGCGGAGCCGCCATACTTGATGACGAAGGTCTGGCCGCGATAATTTTGGATGTAGGGAAGCGCCTCGATGAGGCATTCGGAGCGGACTTCGGGTGTGGTGAGCATTAATTTATTCGCCAAGATTCAGCCGCACATACTCCTCGGTGAGATCGGTAGTCCAGACATAGCAGGAGCCCTTCCCAAGCTTGAGATCGACCGTGACCTTAAAGGATTTTTTGGCGGCAATGGCGCGGAGCTTTTCAAAGGGTGTCTTGGCAGCGATGCCGTTTTTCACTGAGGCGAGTTTGTCGTAGAAAATATCGGCCTTCGTGTCATCGACCTTCACGCCGCAATATCCAACAGCGTCGAGAATTCGCCCCCAATTCGGATCTCCGCCGGCCCAGGCGCATTTGACGAGCGTGGAGTTGGCGATGGCCTCGGCGGCGATGCGGGCCTCCTTGTCGCTGGCAGCGCCGGTGACTTCGACTTCAACAAAACGCGAAACGCCCTCGCCGTCGCTCACGATCATTCGAGCAAGGGCGCGAGTGACCTCATCCAACGCGTGTGAAAAGGCGGCCATATCTGGCGAGCAGGCGCTCAAGCCGTTGGCGAGCAGGATGACCGTGTCATTCGTGCTCATGTCGCCATCGATCGTGATGCGGTTGAAAGAATTTGCCACGGAGCGCTTCAACTCGGACCGAAGAGCGGATTGAGAAATGGCGGCATCCGTTGTCACCACGCAGAGCATGGTGGCCATGTTCGGATCGATCATTCCCGCACCCTTGGCGATACCTCCCACACGAAACGAACCTTTGGAGGTTTTCACCTCAACGGCATATTCCTTGGCGAAAGTATCGCTCGTCATGATGGCAGCGGCAGCAGCGGCACTTCCGTTGCGGGTTGGCTTCAACGCGGTGATGCCTTCAGCGATGCGATCCATCGGCATGGGAACGCCGATTCGGCCTGTTGAACAAACGAGGATTTCTTTTTGTTTCAGTCCCAAAAGATCAGCAGCAGCAGCGCACATGGCTCTGGCGTCCTTGAGTCCACCCTCACCTGTGCAGGCGTTCGCATTGCCGCTGTTGAGAATCACAGCGCGGTTGCTGCCAGCCTTGATATGCTCGGCCGAAACACGCACAGGAGCGGCTTTGACATTGTTGGTGGTGAAAGTCGCCGCCGAGGTGGCTACGCCTTCGGAATAGACGACTGCCACATCATCGCGTGTTACCTTGCCATTCTTGATTCCGCAACCGGCAGCTCCGGCAACAAATCCCCGCGCGGCACAGACGCCGCCTTTGATTTTTTTGATTTCGATCATAGCAATCCAGCCGTCTCGTCGAGTCCGGCCATGAGGTTGAAGTTCTGCACCGCCTGACCAGCGGCGCCTTTTACCAAATTATCTTCCGCAGAAAGCAGAATCAGCCTACCCGCGCGGGCATCGAACCTTGCGGAAATGTCGCAGAAATTAGTCCCAGTCACATTTTTCGTATCGGGGAGATTCTGTGAAACGCGAACGAATGGCTCATTCGCATAGCAGGCCTCCAGCGCTGGCAAAATGGCTTCCGCCGAAGCCCCAGCCGCGAGGCGCGTGAAGATCGTCGTATGGATTCCACGCGTCATGGGCACCAAGTGCGGAGTGAAGGTGATCGTGACCTTCCGCGAAACCGCCAGCGAAAGCTCCTGCTCGATCTCCGAGAGATGACGGTGTTTGGGCAATCCATAGGCGCGCAGGCTTTCGTTGCACTCGCCAAAAAGAAGCGCCGTCTCCGCCTTACGACCTGCTCCACTGACTCCGCTGGCGCTGGCCACAGCGATATCCTTGGAGTCAATCAGACCGGCTTTCAAGAGAGGGACCAACGGCAGCAAAATCGACGTGGGGTAACAACCCGCTGAGCCAACAAGCTTAGCCGATCGGATTGCATCACGGTGCAACTCAGGCAAACCGTAAACAGCCTCGGAGAGTAATTTGGCAGCAGGATGCTGCTCGCCGTAGAATTCGTAATAAACCTCGGCATCGCGCAAACGGAAATCCGCACTCAAGTCGATGACCCTCTTCCCAGCCTCCCAAAGCGGCACGGCATACTCCGCCGCCAGACCATGGGGAAGGGCGAGAAAGAAAAACTCCGCCTCTGAGCCAAGCAGCGAGTCCATCGCAGGTTCGCTGAAAACCAGTTTAGAAAACTCCCCCACCCCGGAGAGGCGCGGCAGCACCTCGCCTGCGGGCTTGCCCGCATGCTGACGAGAGGTCGCTGCAACAACAGAGACCGATGGATGCCGCGCCAGAATCGAGCAAAGCTCCTCGCCGGAATATCCATTGGCACCGACGATCGCGACTGGGACCTTTCCACTCATAGAAATCAGGCCGCAGCCATCGAGGCAGCACGCGCAAAGCGAGCGAGCGTGCGTTCCTTGCCAAGCACCACAAACATTTCATAGAGGCCGGGGCCAACCGAGCGACCGCTTACAGCCACGCGGGCAGGATGAACCAACTCACCGGTCTTCACTCCCAAGGCCGTTGATGTTTCCTTCAGCGCAGCCTCGAGCGAGGCGTGGGACCAATCCTCGACCTTCGTGAGGGCAGAAATCAATGCTTCCAGACGGCCCGCTGCACCCGCTTTTTTCAAACTTTTTTCGACGGCTTCGGGATCAAACGCAAACTCCTCCGTGAAGAGGAATCCGATCCAGTCTGGCACATCGCTGAGGTGCTTCACCTTGGGCTTCACAATCGTGAGCGCCGCCAGAAGCTCGGCCTCCGAACCGTGGGCAATTCCCGCTTTTTGCACGAAAGGCTTCGCCAATTTCACAAAACGCTCGAAGTCCATCGAGAGGATGTGCTGACCATTCAGCCAAAAACATTTATCGAGGTCGAAAATGGCATTGCGGCGATTGATTTTATCGATATCGAAAAGCGCCAGAATTTCCTCCATGGTAAGTTTCTCACGATTCTCGCCGGGAGACCATCCGAGCAGGCAGAGATAGTTTTCCACCGCCTCGGGAGCGTAGCCGTGCTCCATGAAGTAGGTAATGCTCGAACCGCCGTCGCGCTTGCTGAGCTTTTTGCCCTCGTGATTCAAGATGAGGGGAATGTGGCCGAAGACCGGAGGTTTCTCGCCAAGCGCATTGTAGAGCTCGATGTGCTTGGGTGTGTTCGAGAGGTGATCCTCGCCACGGATCACATGCGTGAGCTTCATTTCAATGTCGTCCACCACATTAACAAAATGAAAAATAAAAGACCCATCCGGACGCCGAATCGTCATGTCCGGGTGCGTCGCCGGATTTGACATGTCGAACTCAATACGCCCGCAGACCATGTCCTCAAGCACCACCGGCTTGCGCGGGGAACGGAAGCGAATCGAACCGCCATCCTCATAGACATGACCACCCGCCTCCAAGCGGGCGAGGTATTTGGCATAAATCTCGGACCGCTCGCTCTGGCGATAAGGACCATAATCGCCGCCCATGTCCGGACCCTCATCCCAATCAAGACCCAGCCATTTCAACCCGTCGTAAATAACCTGATTAGCCTCCGCCGTGTTGCGTTTCTCATCCGTGTCTTCAATTCGAAGAATAAATTTCCCTCCATGTCGGCGGGCGTAGAGCCAGTTGAAAAGAGCCGTGCGAGCCCCTCCCACATGAAGATAACCAGTCGGTGAAGGAGCAAATCGTGTGCGAACAGTCATCCGCACACGAAAAGGGATTTCACACGGGAACTCAAGAGAGGAAAAAATGATCCCGCAGGCGCGAACCAACTTTTTGGCCGTTGGAATCGAAGGGGAGGTGGCGTGCGAGAGTTATTTTTTTTCGAAGTGGTCCCAGCCTCCGGGCCAGTCGGGGGGAGCGGGTTGAGGATGCGTGAGGGTGCCGATGCGGGTGAGGCGGGTTTGGGGAAAGGCGGTAGGCCACTTTTTTTGGAGGAGTGGGGCTTTTGAGGGCGAGACGGCAAGAAGGAGTTCGTAGTCTTCGCCGTCGGAGAGGGCGGCTTGGATGTCGGATCCTTTGCGGCGGGGGATAGACTCGCGGTTGACTTCAAATCCACATCCACTGGCTCTGGCAAGGCGGGGGAGGTCGGTGCCGAGTCCGTCGCTGATATCCATCATGGCGGAAGGGTGGATGTTTTTTGCGAGCCATTGGCCTTCTTTGAGGCGGGGGGTAAAATTGAGGTGGTGGCCTGCGATGGAGCCGCCGAGTTGTCCTGTGACGAAGAGCAGATCGCCCGGTTTTCCGCCCGAGCGGGTGAGTAGGTGCTTGGAATCGATATGACCGGTGAGCATGACCGAGACGGCTATGCCGTGTTTTTGGCGGGACATTTCGCCGCCGGCGATGGTGACGCCAAAGCGGCGTGCGGCGCGGCCAAGTCCACGGTAGAATTTTTTCCAATAGGTGGAATCCAGGTCGGGGGGCGAAAAGAAGGTGATGAGGACTTGGGCAGGGGTGCCTCCCATGGCGGCGATATCGCTCAGAGGACGGCAGAGGGCCTTCCAACCGACTTTCGCGGGATCATGAGAACGGAGAAAATGAACATCCTCTGCGATGCAATCCGTTTTGAGTAGAATGAGCGTGCCGGGTTTTCCGCACTTGATGGCGGCGCAGTCGTCACCTGGGCCGAGCGGCTGATCTTGCGGAACGGGCACGAGGCGCAGGAGTTCGTGGAGCAGTTTGTCCTCGGCGCAGAGTTTCATTTCATGAGATCGGGCCATTGAAGTGTGCCGTAGATGCTAAGTCCGTTGAAGGCGGCGTGCAGGAGTATGGGAGCCCAAAGCGAGCCTGTCTTCTCATACAAAAGTGAGAGCCCCACAGCCAGAATCACCAATCCGGCAAGCGATGGGATGTGTCCATGGATGAGGGCAAACAATACAGAGGTGACGGCTATGGCCACAAACCTTCCTCCGGTCTGCCTGAGAAAACCGTAGAGGCATCCTCGAAAGACGAGTTCCTCGGTGAGGGGCGCTGCAACGACGGCTATTAAAATGACAGAAAGGCGATCGCGGAGGCTCTGATGCTCGATGAGGAAGGAAACAATCGGCTGCGGTTCGGTTTGGGGTCCGGACAAGGAATATCCGACCCACTGGGATGCGTAAATCGGCGGGAGGACTAGAGCCAGACACAAGACAACGGCCACCAGTCCCTGACCCCAAGAAGTCCAGCGCAGACCGAATGCGTCGATCGGGTTCATGTTTCGAAAAACGAGAAATCCGACGACCAAGAGAATGATCGCTGCGTAGAGCCCGAGCGCGGACTCGATGGCCTTCAGGTCGATCCGGCTGGGAGGGCCTGTGAAGGATGGAATGGCCATCAGAAGGAAAAAAAACACGACGCCCGCTGTGAGCAGGGATTCCGGCCATTTCCAAACTTGCGTGGGGAAGGAATCCCCGTGTGCCAAAGCCGACCTCGCGGCCTCCGAAGCCAGCTTCAGGTAGATGAGCCCGAGGAGAAGCAGGATGGCGATTTTCAGAGATTCCATGGTCAGATGATACCCTCCGATTTAGCGACACCCGGGCAGCGAAGCTGAGGTCACTCCTCGTTTGCGAGAGAGGCGGTGATGAAGGCCTTGAAGAGCGGGTGTGGCGCGTTGGGTTTGGATTGGAACTCGGGATGGTATTGGCAGGCCAGATACCAAGGGTGGTTCTTGAGTTCCACCAACTCGACAAGATTGCCGTCGGGTGATGTTCCAGAAATGACGAACCCTTTTTCCTCGAGGAGCTGGCGGTATTTCATGTTGAACTCGTAGCGGTGGCGATGGCGCTCAGAGGCTTCGAGTTTTCCATAGACCTGATGGGCGTGGGAACCCTCGAGGAATTTGGTCTGCCAGGTGCCGAGCCGCATGGACCCTCCCTTATCGGTGACATCTTTCTGTTCCTCAAGGATGGCGATGACGGGATGTTTGGTATCGGGGTCGAACTCCGTGCTATTGGCGCCCTCGAGGCCGCAGACATGGCGGGCGAACTCGATGGTGGCTACCTGCATTCCCAGGCAGAGGCCGAGAAAAGGAGTGCGGGATTCGCGCGCATAGCGGGCGGCTTTGATTTTGCCTTCGACGCCACGGTCGCCAAAGCCGCCGGGAACGAGAACGCCAGCGACGCCTTGCAAATACTTCTCAGCTCCCTCGACTTCGATGTCTTCAGCGTCCACAAGCACCATGTCGATGCCGCAGTCATTGGCTGCTCCGGCGTGGGTGAGTGATTCGTAGATGCTCTTATAGGCATCTTGAAGCTCGATGTATTTTCCGACAATGGCGATGCGGACGCGTTTCTTGGGTGAAATAACCCGCTTAACAAAGCGCTTCCAGTTGGTGAGGTTGGGATCTTTGGTTTGAAGATTGAGGAGGCGGCAGACTGTCGAATCCAGCCCTTCTTCGCGAAGGTTCAAAGGCGCTTCGTAGATCGTGTGGTCGACATCACCCGCTTCCACCACGGCATCCAGCGGCACATTGCAGAAGAGGGATAATTTCTGGCGGACATCATCATCCAGCGGCATCTCGGTGCGGCAAATCAGGACCTGCGGCTGGAGGCCGATCTCGCGAAGTTTGGCGATGCTTTGCTGGGTGGGCTTGGTTTTGAGCTCACCCGCGGCCTTGATGAATGGCACGAGCGTGACATGCATGATGATCGCGTTGCCCGTGCCCGCTTCGAGAATGAATTGGCGGATGGCTTCGAGAAAAGGCAACCCCTCGATGTCGCCAGTGGTGCCGCCTATTTCGGTTATAACGATATCCGCTCCAGAGTTAGCGCCGACTTCGCGAATACGGGCTTTGATTTCATCGGTGATGTGAGGGATGACCTGAACGGTCTTGCCGAGGTAGTCGCCACGGCGTTCCTTGGCGAGGACGGTCTCGTAAACCTGACCGCTGGTGAGGTTGTTGGAGCGGGTGAGGACGCAATTCGTAAAGCGCTCGTAGTGTCCGAGGTCGAGGTCGGTCTCCGCGCCGTCGGCCAAGACATAGACTTCACCATGCTGGAAAGGATTCATCGTGCCGGGATCGACATTAAGATAGGGGTCGAGTTTTTGGAGAACGACTTTGAGACCTCGCAGTTCAAGCAAGGTGCCGAGTGATGCCGCCGCCAACCCTTTTCCCAGAGAACTCACAACACCACCGGTCACGAAAATATACTTCATGGACAGGCAGCTTATCCGCTCCGAGTGGAAAATCCAGCCTCCCGATTGATGGGCGTTATTTGGATTTGACTTCGAGAAGCCCAGAGCGCTGGCGGCTTGTCAAATCCACTGCAATCTTGGAGTAAAGAGCACCTATGATTCCGAGACCCATCCTCGAACCGCCAGGCGGAGAAAAGAAAGTCCTGCTACACTCGTGCTGTGCGCCTTGTTCCGGAGAGGTGATGGAAGCGATGGCCGCCTCGGGGATTGATTACACGATTTATTTTTACAATCCGAATATCCACCCGAGGGAGGAATACGAACTGCGCAAATCGGAAAACATCCGCTTTGCGGAGAAGGAGGGCGTTCCCTTCATCGACGCGGACTATGATACGGACAACTGGTTCGCCCGCGCGAAGGGGTTGGAGTGGGAACCTGAGAAAGGCGCCCGCTGCACGATGTGCTTCGACATGCGTTTTGAAAGAACAGCTCTCTACGCGCACGAGCATGGATTCCCGGTCATCACAAGCTGTCTGGGAATTTCGCGTTGGAAGGACATGGAACAGATCAACGGATGTGGAGAGCGCGCGGCAGCAAAATATCCCGGCATCAGTTACTGGACATTCAACTGGCGCAAGGGCGGCGGGGCCCAGCGCATGTTGGAAATCTCAAAGCGTGAGAATTTTTATCAACAGGAATACTGCGGATGCATTTACTCTCTTCGCGATAGCAACAAGTGGCGCCTGGCTAACGGACGGGATAAAATCGAGATGGGCGTGAAGTTTTACGGACAACCGGAGGCCTGAAATTCTCAGGCATTAGCGCGCAGGCTGTAAAATTCGTAGCTATCCACCAGCGCAAGCCAACTGGCCTCAATGATATTGTCCGAGACACCCACCGTGCCCCAGGTCGTGTTACCATCGGTTGAGATGATGAGGACGCGTGTCTTGGCGGCTGTGCCGCGTGTGCCGTCGATGATGCGCACTTTGTAGTCCGTGAGGCGGACTTGATCGATCCAAGTATAAAAAGGCCGAAAAGCCTTGCGCAGGGCAGCGTCAAGGGCGTTTACAGGGCCATTCCCCTCCTCGACCGTGTATTCGGGGCGACCGGAGGCGTGGATTTTGACCGTGGCTTCGCAGGTCGTAAACCCATGCTGGTTCGATTGGCGGAACGAGCAGTGGTATTCATTGAGATCGAAGAGCGGCGTGTGGCGGCCCAGCGTGCGGAGGATGAGGAGCGCGAAGGAGGCGTCTGCCGATTCAAACTCGTAGCCTTGAGCTTCAATCTCCTTCACCTTTTTCAAAATGGCTGAAACTTCAGGCGCGCCTTTTTGGAAATCGAATCCAAGCTCCGCCGCTTTTGCGAGAATGTTGCTCTGGCCTGACATGTCGGAGACAAGGATCGTTTGAGAGTTTCCAACAAGTGTTGGATTCATGTGCTCGTAGGTGCGGGAGATTTTTTGCACGGCATGAACATGCAAGCCGCCTTTGTGCGTGAAGGCCGCCGTGCCGACATATGGGGCCCGGATGTCCTGCGGCACATTCGCCAACTCATCGACGAAGCGGGAAACCTCGCGCAGTGCGGTGAGATCAGGCACGCAGGGGATCCCCATTTTTACCTGAAGCGTCGGAATGATCGTCGTGAGATTGCAATTCCCCACGCGTTCGCCGTAGCCGTTGATGGTTCCCTGAACCTGACAGGCTCCAGCTTCGACGGCAGCGAGGGCGTTTGCTACGCCGAGCCCGCAGTCATTGTGGGTATGGATGCCGACTGGGCATTTGAGATCGGCGATCACCTCTGAAGTAATGCGGTGAATTTCGCCGGGCAGAGTTCCACCGTTTGTATCGCAGAGAACGAGCAGGTCGGCTCCGGCATCCCTCGCGGCGCGGAGTGTTTTCAGAGAATACTCGGGATTGTCCTTGTAACTGTCGAAAAAATGTTCGGCGTCGTAGAAGACTTCGCGGCCGTGTTTTTTAAGATAGGCCACCGTGTCGGCGATCATGGACAAGTTCTCCTCGGCAGTGACATTGAGAACCTCTGTGACATGCAGCAGCCATGTCTTGCCGACGATGGTGACTATCGGCGTTTGGGCCTCCAAAAGCACACGCACCTGGGCGTCGGCCTCAACCGCAATACTGCCGCGACGGGTGCTACCAAATGCCGCAATGCGGGCATTTTTCCAAGTGAGCTTGGACGCCTCGGCAAAGAAGGCCGCATCGCGAGGATTTGAGCCAGGCCAACCACCTTCGATGAAATCGACCCCAAACGAATCCAATTTTTGAGCCACGCGAATCTTGTCGAGGATGGAAAAAGAAATCCCCGTGCCTTGGGTGCCGTCGCGCAGCGTGGTGTCGTAAATGGTGACCGGTTTCATAAAAGAGCTATGAAACTACCTGCAGGGCAGGCAGGGATCAAGAACGCGAAACGCTCCGCTTGACCCCACTGCGGAGGCAACACATCATCCGACCGTCTTGAATATGTATTCTTCGTCCCAATGGGACATCCAATTTCTCGCCGAAAACCAGGTCGTTCGCTCGAAGGATTTCGGCATGACCAAGGAAGCAAAGAGCGTGAAGTATCCGATCCGCCTGCTTCGTTACTGGTTCGGATACCAACTCCTCCGCGAAGAATCCCTTCGAACGGGGCGTCCGCTGGATGTCGCCGAGATCGGCGTTCATGTCGGTCAGATGCTGGAATTTGTGAAATCCGCACCAGGTGGAGTGAAATATGAACGATGGACGGCCGTAGATGCCGTCATGCTGCGCGAGAGGCTTCTGAAAGCCGGTTACACAGATTTTTTTGAAGCGAATCTTGAAGATGCAAAATTCGCACTTCCGCACCAATACGACACCGCAATCCTGCTCCATGTGCTGGAACACCTTTTCGAACCCGAGGATGTTTTGAAAAAAATCGCATCCGCCATTCGCCCGGGCGGTTCACTGATTGGCGGCTTCCCCGTGGTGCCGGGTCCGTTTGCTGCCATCCGCCAGAGCCAAGTGCGTCGCACGGCAAAGCCAATGGGCCATGTAAGCGTGTTTTCACCCGCCCGAGTCCGCCGCATGGCCGAGCAGGCTGGGCTGAAAGTGGAATTTCTGAGCGGGGCATTTCTGATGCGTAGCAAGGGAAGCGCCCTTGAAAACTCCGCCGCATGGATGCGCTTTAATATTCTTTGGGGCCGCATCTTTCCAGGCTGGCCCGGCGAAATTTATTGGCTCATGCGCAAACCGGCATGACATTGCCGGAAGCCACAATCACGATCGAACGCATTGCTTACGGCGGCGCGGGAATCGGCCGCCTAGAAGATGGAAGGGTTTGTTTTGTCCATGGAACACTGCCCGGCGAGCGAGTGCTCGTGCGTTTGGTGAAATCAAAGAAAAATCTCGTCGAAGCGGATTTGGTAAAACTTTTAGAGGTCTCACCCCGCCGCGTTGTGCCCAAGTGCCTAGTCTTTGGAGAGTGCGGTGGCTGCGCGTATCAGCATCTCGACTACGAACTCCAGTTGGAGATCAAAACTTCCCAAGTTGCCGAGTTGCTGCGCCGCGTTGGCGGAATCAGTGATGTTGAAGTCCGCCCCATGCTACCCTCGCCTGAGCAGTGGGCTTACCGCAACAGGCTTTCCGTTCATACCGACGGTGGCGATGTGGGATTTTACCATCGAAAATCCCATCAACTCGTCGATGTTGCCGCATGCCCGATCGCTAGCGAGGAAGTGAACCAACTTTTGACCGAACTTCGAAAAAAACCGCCACGCCATTCGGGTCGCCTCACGCTGCGTGAGGCTGGGGCAGAGCGAGGGTTCACGCAGGTCAATAGCAGGGCGGCTGAATTGCTGGCAGACGCAGTCTCCGATCTAGCCGGGAGTTCCGATTTTCTCATCGATGCCTATTGCGGATCCGGATTTTTCTCAAAAAGACTCCTACCGCATTTCAACCGCATCCACGGGATCGAGTGGAGCGACGGCGCCGTGCGAACCGCCAAAGAGACGGCCACGGAAAAAGAAACCTATGTCGCAGGCTCAGTGGAAGCCCACCTTTCACAAGCATTGCTCACCGGTGCGGCTGCACAAACCACGCTGTTGCTCGATCCGCCATCCGAGGGTCTTTCGCCGGATGCCATGCGGGCGATTCTGGAAAATCCTCCAGCAAAGGTTGTCTATGTCTCCTGTGATCCCGCCACTTTCGCACGCGATGCGAAAAAACTCTCGGCGATTTACAACATCGGGCGTGTCCAACCCGTGGATATGTTTCCCCAAACCGCCGAGATCGAACTGGCGGCGGTCTTTGCTCTCCAGCCCCAAGAATAGACTCTTGAATTTCCCATCTGCGAAATTTTCGGAATTCGTTCCTTTTTTGGAGTTGCACCCTACGGCAATGCCAACGAACCTCCGCGCGACATGTCACTGGGATTCCTGAAATCTTTCCTACGCAACCCCTCAACTCTTGGGGCAATCTGGCCGTCATCACCCTTCTTGGCCGAGGAAATGGTTCGCGCGTCGGATTTGCATGTGGCTTCCAGCGTCATCGAACTCGGCCCGGGCAGCGGGGCTTTTACCGGTCACATACTTGCCAACTTACAGAGCGGGGCCCACTTCGCGGCTATTGAAAAATGCCCGATTCTCGCCAAAGAAGTCTCGGGCAAGTTTCCCGAAGCCCGAATCATCGAAGGCTGTGCGACGCGCTTGAGCGATCATTTAAATACGGAAAACATTCCGCGTCCGAATGCAATTCTCTCCGGCCTTCCTTGGGCTATTTTCGACGCGGGCCTGCAAACATCGATCCTGAACGAGGTTCACGGCACCTTGGCGGAGGGCGGAGTTTTTTCGACGTTTGCTTACTACGGTCCCCATAGACTGACTTCAGGGCAGAGGTTCCGAAAGAATCTCGAGCGCACCTTCAGCCATGTGCGCCGGAACCCGGTCGTGATGCGGAATTTTCCTCCAGCGTTTGTTTATTCCTGCAAACGCTGAGCGCCTCGCAAAACTTCGGCAAGGCGCTCCATGGGGAGGCCAATGACATTACTGCGGGAGCCTTCGATTTTGGCAATGAGACGACCATCGTCATCCTGTGCCGCGTATCCGCCAGCTTTGTCGAGCGGGTTAATGGATTCGAGATACCTCTCTATGGACACGGCATTGAGATCATGAAACGTCACCATCGAATGTTCGGCAAACTCCACACAGCCTGACAGTCTGCCAACGACGACTCCTGTGACCACTTCATGGGTTCTCCCGACAAGCGAGGCCAGCATTTGATGGGCTTCGGCAAGGTCTGAAGGCTTGCCGTAAAATCTCCCAGCGAGCCACACCACCGTATCCGCAGCCAGAATGAGATCTGCAGGACGCCGTGCCGCTATTACCTGCCATTTCAACCGGGCATTTTCCAATGCTAACTTATCAGGGGACATTGAGTGGTCTTCGATTTCCGCAGCGCCGGAAATGTCAACTTCTACCTGAAAACCTGCCTCCTTTAAAATGTGCAGGCGGCGGGGCGATCCCGAAGCAAGAACAACAGAGTTCACTGCGAAGCGTGGGCTTCAGTGCTCCATATCCGTGTCGTAAGCGCCACGGATGCCTTCGAGCTTTTTGCGCATGGCGCGGGAGGACTCGGGGCGAGTGCTGATTTTAGAAGCAATACCCCAGACGATCGGAACGAGGGCAGCGGCGCCGAGAGTGATCAAGGCCACACCGGCATTTCGGCGAGCATTATGTCCGATATTGTCGGCAACAAGAAAGCCTACGCCGAGACCGATTGCGACCTGCGAAAAACCCACGATTCCAGAGACCGGAAGGTTTTCGCCAAATTTGTCCAAGGAAAGCTGTGACATGGTGATTGAAGCTATGCAGGCAGTATGGGACTTTCAACCCCAAATGAAAAAAGCCATAGGTATTGATCTTGGCGACGCCCGCGTGGGGGTTGCCATAAGCGACGATCTCGGAATGCTCGCCCATCCCCTCGAGACGATCCCAACAAAATCCAGCGATGTGCTGAAGCGCGTGCTCGCGCTCGCAACAGAACGCTCCGCACAAACGATTGTCGTCGGCATGCCAAGAAACATGAATGGCACCTTTGGACCTGCTGCGGAGAAATCGAAGGCTTTTATCGAAGAACTCCGGCGTGAGACCACGATCCCAGTTGTTTCTTGGGATGAACGAATGACCACGGTCTCGGCGCAGCGTGCTCTGCAGGAGGCAGGACGAAACACGAAGAAGCAACGCCCCATAATCGATCAAGTCGCCGCCCAGATTATTCTTCAGAGCTGGCTCGATTCGCAGGGATGAGATTGCAGCTGGAAATCGCCTACCATGGGGCTGGAATCAATGGATGGCAAAGCCAGGCCTGCGGCAAGACGGTGCAGGATTATTTGCAAAAGGCGTTCTTTGCTCTGTGTCAGGAGCACATCACCGTGCATGGCGCGGGCCGCACGGATGCTGGCGTTCACGCCGAGGCGCAATGCGCGCATGCCGATGTCCCAAACGGACGCTTGAGCCTTCGGGAATGGTTGCTGGCCCTCAATGCCCACCTGCCAGATGCGATCCGCGTCATGAAAATCCAGGAAGCTTCAAGCGACTTCCACTCCCGATTTTCAGCGAAGGGAAAAATCTATCGCTACACGATTTGGAATGGCCCCGCACTGCATCCATTGATGAAAGACCGTGCTTGGCATGTTGCAGGGAGCTTGGATTTCGAAAAACTCCATCGCGCTTGCGAGCTTTTCACCGGCACACATGATTTCGCGGCATTTTCGCTCAGAAGATCAAATACTGCCGAGCAGACGGTGAGGACCATTCATGCCATCGAAAACCAGGTTTCAACTGGAAAGATTGATCTCACTTTTGAAGGCGAAGGCTTCCTCTACAAAATGGTGAGAATCCTCTCAGCCGCGATAATCCGCCATGCCATCGGCAGGGTGGAAATCGAGGAACTGGCAGCACAACTCGGCTCGGCCTCGCCTGCGTTTATGCACACAGCACCGGCAGCGGGACTTTGTCTTGTGCGTGTTATTTATTGAGCGACTTGAAAATCCTTCCCCTCTTGTTAGCCTGCGGCGTGCGGAATCGGAACCTGGTAGCCATCATTATCTGCGTTGGGTGCTTCTTGCTAACACCCGCCGCAATGCGCGGACAGACGAGCGACGAAGAAAAAAAACGCCTCTTCATCCAAGCGCGAGAGGACATACAACCCGTCAGCAAGCCCTCACCATCCGCCACGCCACGACCAAAGCCGAAACCGGTGGCAAGCCCATCCTATAAATCGAAGCCAAAACCCAAAGCCTCCCCCACCCCGAGGAAATCCCAAGCCAGCGTTGCGAAGCCAACTCCCAAGCCAACACCAGACCAAAGCGAGGAATCCGTCATCTCGGAAGAGGCAAAGCCCTCGCCATCGCCAAAAGGCACGCCGGAGAAAGAAGATTCCAACGACTATATTTTGATTCCAGGCGAGGAGACATCCTCAGTGAAGCCCACTCCATCCCCCACTCCAGCGAAAGTTGTTGAGGAGAAAAGAACCGAGCCACCCGCTCTGGTTTCACCACAAGTTCCAAAAGGAAAAACGCCCGCCGGCAGGCCGCTCGATGCGCCGATTCTCATAGAAAAATCCGGTCTTCAGGAGGAGGCAGGTTACGAGCCGCCCGCAAAGTCTGCATTCGGCGGGTTCATGAAGCGCTACCGCTACCTGACACCTGCCACTCGCAAAGCGATCGATAGCGCCAAGGTCCAACGCGGTCGCTGGAAATACATCGTCGTTCACAATAGCGGAACCAGACAGGGGAATGCTCGCATATTTGAAAACTATCACAGGAATGTCCGCAAAATGCCGAATGGACTCGCGTATCATTTTGTCATCGGAAACGGAAATTCCTCGGGCGATGGCCAAATCGAAATCGGCAATCGCTGGACCCGCCAGATCAATGGTGGACACGTCGCAAGCGACTACCTCAATGACATCTCGCTGGGCATCTGCCTCGTCGGCGATCTGAACCGCGACCTTCCAACCAAGGATCAACTTGGTGCGCTTGACGAACTCTGCAGCTACCTCCGCGACCGCGTGGGGAAAATCAAAGGCCGTCCGGCGATTGTCAAAGGGCATAAGGAAATCAACCCCAAGCCGACCGATTGTCCCGGCGACCGCTTTCCGCTCGGATGGCTCCGCAAGCGCTTCGGTGGTTGATCGAGGTTACGCATGCGCGATCTTTTTCTCTGGTTTGTGGCAGGCGAGGAAAGCGGCGATGCGCGCGCAGTGGAAGTCATGCAAGCGATCAAAGCGCAACACCCGCCCGTGATCTTCGGCGGCGCCGGCGGCAACGCCATGCAGAAGTTGTGCGAACAGCAATTCGACAACTGGGTGCAGCACGCGGCTGTAACAGGTTTGTGGGATGTTTTAAAAAACTACGGCTACTTCAGGCAAAAGTTTCACGCGATGCTTGCCGCCATCCGCGAGAAAAAACCAGACGCCGTCGTGCTCGTGGATTATCCCGGCTTCAACCTTCGCCTCGCGCGAACACTCAGAGATGCAGGCTACCAAGGCAAAATCCTCTACTACATCAGCCCCCAAGTCTGGGCATGGAACAGGGGACGCATCCCAAAGATGGCGCGCTTTCTGGATCTCATGATTTGCGTCTTTCCCTTCGAGGCGCCGATGTATCAGGCCAGCGGACTGCCAACCGTCTTCGTGGGACATCCCTTGCTGGAAGCCCTCGCAGCCAAGCGCAGTGGCATCGAGCGCGAAACCCATTTGCTCGGACTTTTTCCAGGCAGCAGGGAACGGGAGGTGAAACGGAATTTTCCTGTGATGCTCGAGGCGGCTCGTTTGGTGGCCGAGAAAATGCCGGGCATCCGCTTTGAAGCCTCTGCCGCGAGCAGCTCACGCGCCGAAAGCATGCGCAAGTTGGCCGCCGGGTTTCCCGTCGAGATCCGCGAAGGTAATGCCCATGAGTTAATGCAGCGCGCCACGGCAGGCATCGTCTGCTCCGGAACAGCAACGCTAGAGGCCGCTTTTTTCGGCCTCCCCTACTGCCTCATCTACAAAACAGCCTGGCTCACATTCGAAATCGGCAAACGGCTTGTGGATGTCAACGCGCTGGGAATCGTCAATATCCTGAACAACTACCGCCTCAACCCTCCCCCAAATCCTGCCCTTCCTGCCAAACCCGCTCCCCACCTCGTCCGGGAATTCATCCAAAACGACGCCACAGCGGAAGCCCTTGCCAAAGAATCCCTCCGCCTCTTGCAAAGCAAATCCACCCGCGAAGAACTCCGCTCCCAACTCACCGACATCATATCCCTGCTCAAAGCCAAAGGCGCCAGCGAAAGAAGCGCGACCACCCTGCTTCGGAGCCTGCAGATTTAACCTGAAGACCCCGGAAAAGTTGGCACCTGGGGCTGCTACGGGTATGGTGGGCGACCATGAAGGCGGTTCACACCTTGCTGCTCTTGCCGGGGCTGGACGGGACGGATGTTTTTTTCCGCCCGCTGATGGCTAACCTCCCGTCGTCCATCCGCGCGCGGGTTGTCTCCTACCCTGCGGAAGGGGCCAACTCTTATGACGAACTGCTTGGCCTGGCACGAGCCGCCGCAGCAGAGGCCGGCCCGTGTTGGGTGCTGGGTTCCTCATTCGGTGGACCGCTGGCAGTCTTGCTGGCGGCGTCCGAGCCTGAGCTGGTGAAGGGGCTCATTCTTTCGGCGACTTTCTTGCGCGCGCCGGACGCAACGCTTGCGCGGTGGCGTTTTCTTCTTGTGCCTCCCGTAGTAGCGTTGGTGCGCACCGTGAGACGAATTCCGATCTGGATGAGGCCTGCTGGCGATCCATTGAGGGTGGCCAAGGCCGAGGTCTGGGCGAGGGTCTCCGCCCGCACCCTCGCTGCGAGGTCTCGCACGGTGCTTTCGACCGATGTTCGCCAAATCTACCGCGAGGGGCGGCATCCTGTGCTTTGTGCAGCCTACGACAGTGATCGTGTCGTGCCACGGGCCTGTGCCGAGGAAATCCTGAACGGACGGCGCGGAGCGCGATTGGTCTTGCTACCTGGAGGGCACCTGAGCATGCACGGCGATCCGCTTCCTTTGAGGAATGCAGTGGCGAATTTTCTTGCCACAGAACAGGGCTGGACAGCGCAGCAACATTCATCTAATCAGCCCGCATGAACATTCCGGATCAACCTTGCGGCGCCAACTGCAGCGAGCTCTAAACCATGGCGCATCTGGTCGATGACAAGCAGGGAGTCGAGACGATCTACCGCCGCTGGGCACCGTTTTATGATGCCGTGTTCACTGCGGTTTTCGAGCGCGGGCGGCAGGCCGTGGCCGAGGCGACAGGGCGAATCGGTGGACATGTTCTTGAAGTTGGCGTTGGCACAGGGATTTCCCTCCCCCTCTACCCGCGACATTGCCGCATCACTGCGGTGGACCTTTCGCCCGAAATGCTCGCGAAGGCGCGCAAAAAAGTCAGCACTCTCGGTCTTCACCATGTTGAGCGGTTGGAGGTGATGGATGCCGAGCACCTCGATTTTCCAGACGGGACTTTCGATGCGGTGGCTGCCGTCTGCGTGGTCAACACCGTGCCGCGTCCGGAGGCCGCGCTGGAAGAGTTTGCCCGCGTTTTGCGTCCCGGTGGAGAAATCATCCTGCTCAGCCGCGTGGGTGCTGACAGCGGCGCCCGTGGAGCCTTGGAGAAAGTTCTTCAGCCTGTGGCGGCCCGACTGGGCTGGCGATCAGAGTTTCCCTGGTCGAGATTTTCGGGTTGGATTTCCACCAGTCGTCATGCGATTCAGACCGTCGAACGGCGTCCCATGCCGCCGCTCGGGCATTTTTCCGTCCTCCGTTTCCGCAAACTTTCTACAACCTAAACAACCATCCATTCGCACCATGAACGAAAAACAAGGATTCTTCGCCACATTGCACCAGCTTCGCTGGGACGACCATCGATACTACCATCACAGCCGGATCAACCAGTCGCTCCATCTTGTGAGCGCCTCGAGTTTCGTTTGCGCCTATTTGCTCGTCTGGACTCAACCAGCTGTGGCCGTGTTCCTCGCTTGGATCGTCGGGATGACCAGCCGCCAAGCCGGGCATTTTTTCTTTGAACCGCGCGACTATGACGATGTGAACCACGCGACGCACGACCACAAGGAAGACATCAAAGTCGGTTACAACCTGTTTCGTAAAATCGTCCTCATGACCCTCTGGGCCGTCTCACCGGTCCTGCTCTATTTCACCCCCACCGTCTTCGGGCTCCTGCCTGCGCCGCAAAACACGATGGGCTTCTTGAACAACACAGCCATCCTCTGGCTCGCAGTCGGAGTCGGCGGCCTCCTCTTCCGCACCGTGCAGCTTTTCTTCATTAGCGATGTGCAGACCGGTCTGGGCTGGGCCGTGAAAATCATCACCGATCCTTTCCACGACATCATGCTCTACTGGAAGTCGCCGATTTACCTGCTGCGCGGCGAGCTCATCGACCCGATGCACCATGTGCGCGATCAAGTCGGCGAGGCAACTGAGGAAAAAGACCTCGAGAACGGCGAAGCCGTCCCGAGCGGCAGCGCTTCCTAAGCAGCCCGACGGCCGGATAATAAAGCACCAATCGTTTCACGCACGAGTCGTCGCCGCACCGGCGCACGGCCCGGTTCGGCCCAGAACCATCCGTCATCCCGCATGGATGCAGCCGCCGCAACGAAACGCCGGGCCACTTCCTCAAAATCGCGGTCTGTGTAATCCAAGCTGAAGATGAGTCGCCCCGTGCCAGTCCACGGCAGAGCCAGTCCCTGCGCGCGAAGATAAAATTGCAGCATCCAGTTGTAGCGGGAGGGGGCATCGTAAAGGACTACCCAGACCGACGACATATTGGCAACGCGAACAGGCAGATTTTCGGCCGCAAGAAGGGCGTTGAGACGGGCAGCCCGGGCGTTCCATCGTTCGTCAAGCCCCTCGTAGAGGGCACGAATTTCAGGGGAATCCAAACGGTCGAGGAATTCGGCCATGGCTCCCATCACAGCAGGATGTGAGTTGAATGTGCCACGGGCGAAGCAGATATCGGCAGGACGGTCTTCGCGGAAGCGGCGCATGTATTTGCGACACCCGCAAAGCACCCCGACCGGCAAGCCGCCGCCCAGAGTCTTGCCGTAGGTCACCAAATCGGCCCGCACGCCGAAATACTCCTGCGCACCTCCCGGGGCGAGACGGAAACCGAGGAAGACCTCGTCGAAAATCAGAACGATGCCGCGCGCGTCGCACACCTCGCGCAGGGCCTGCAGCCAGCGCGTGTAAGCGGCACGGTCGAAATGGGCGCGGCGGCCGTTAGACAACAGAGAGGCATCGGTGGGGGCAGGCTTGTTCGGGTGGAGGGCCTGCAGCGGGTTGATCAGCACGCAGGCGATGTCGCGCCGTGTGCGCAGGACATGAAGAGTGCGATCGGACATCTCTGACAATGTGTAGGTCTCGCGGGCGGTGGACGGGTTGCCCGCCCCAGGCTGCACATCGCCCCACCAACCGTGGTAAGCGCCGCAGAACCGCACGAGGTGCGTGCGCCGCGTGTGGTATCGAGCCAAACGCACAGCCTGCATGACTGCCTCGGTGCCGGACATGTGGAAAGACACTTCATCCAAGCCGGAGATTTCCCGCAAACGCGCGACATTGGAGGCGACCAGCGGGTGATAAGGTCCCAGCACCGTGCCGGCCTCGCGCACCCGCTCCCAGCCTCGTTCGACGCAGGTGCGGTAAAAATCGTGCCCGAAAAGGTTAACCCCGTAGGAACCGGCCACATCGTAGTATTTGTTCCCGTCGAGGTCGGTCAGCGTAACTCCCGCCGCGCCCTGCAGGAAGGCATCTGGGGGAAGGTGCTCGCCGACCACTTTGCGGTAAGGGAACGGCACACGGTAACGGTCGGTGAATTGCATATCGGAGATGCCCTCACGGGCCGTCGCCGTCAAATCCTGAGTCTCAGGGGATCGATCGCGAAGACCGGCTGCCAGCCGCGCAAACGCGGATTCGCGACGCGCTGCCACATCCTGCGGAGCCCCGTCGGAGCGGAAAAACCGCTCTCCAGTGAATTCGTAATAAGGAACTAATCGAGCCAAGCGACGCGACATTTTGGCGTGTCCAGTGACCGACGGATGCTTGGCCGCCGAAAGCTGGAGGCGGACCACCACTTTGGACAGCAGCGCCACAGCCAGCACGCCGCCCGCAGCGGAGAGCGCCCAAAACACGGATTGCTCAATCATCGCCCCGCGTGATATTTCTCGGTTTTGGACTCGACATGACCAAACGAACCATTAGCACGCGGCTCTTCAGCGAGGGAAGCCTCAATTTTATCCTCACCAATGGCTTTCCCCGCCGCACCGCCACGCGTTTTGCCGGATGGTTCTGCCGCGTGCGACAACCGCTGGTCCGCGACCTCTCCATCGCGGTGTGGCGCCGTTTTTGTGATGTCGATTTGGCCGACGCAAAAAAAACGCACTTCGATAGCCTGCACGACTGCTTTGTGCGCGAATTGCGTGACGGGGCGAGGCCGGTTGATCCATCACACCGCACCGTGGTAAGCCCGTGCGACGCCATCACTGGCTCCTGCGGCACCATCCGTGGCGACGAACTGCTTCAGGTCAAAGGATCGCCTTACACGCTGAACGAACTCCTCCGCGACGAGTCGACCACCACCGACTTGAAGGGGGGCATCTACGCGACGCTGCGGCTCACCGCCGGCATGTATCACCGCTTCCATGCCCCGCATGATGTCCGTATCGAAAGCGTCCGCCATGTGCCAGGCGGAGTCTGGAATGTCAATCCCCCCACCCTCGAACGAATTGATCGTGTCTTTTGCCGAAACGAGCGCGCCGTCATCCGCCTGCGCATCGAACCCGGCGGACAGCTTATCGTTCTTGTTGCTGTGGCCGCAGTCCTTGTGGCCGGCATCCGCTTGCGCCTTGGAGACGCCGTAGTCGATCCTCGCCAACTCGGGAACGGCCCCGTGCCGCCCACGAATTTTTCCAAGGGAGACGAAATGGGCTGGTTCGAGCACGGATCGACCATAATCGTCCTTGCCCCTGCTGGCTTTACTCTCGCCCCTGGCGTGCAGGTCGGCACCCGCCAGCGCGCGGGGCACCCCCTGTTCTTGCAGACGCCAGCCTCAAAACTTGAACATCTCACCGAAGATTTTGCAGGAAATGCCTCGCGTTTCTCGTAACAAAAACCCGACCGCTCATGGCATCCGTCACCTTGAGAATCATCAGGTCGTCAAGATCCCGCAGACTTTTTTTGAGAGGAATGGGATTTACCAGACGATCTGCCTCTGCGAGTCCTCGAGGGGCGCGCATTGGGTGGCGTGGAACACGGTCTTGCCGCCTACTTGGAGGGACTAATGGACCTTTATCTTCTATACGAGGGGAAAAATCTGCACATCCACCGGCTCCGCAACAAGCATCGAGGCGGGCGGCCCTTGGATGCAGCCAAACCCATCCTCGACGATCGGCTCCGACGACCACTCCGCACAATCTGCAGCCTCGATCCGGTAAGGGGTGTGGTGCACCCGCCCAGACCGGATTTGACCAATGCGATCTGTGGTGAAAAGCAGGTATCGCTCGACCAAAAACCACTCGAGCGAATGCTCTGGCACTGGCTCAGCGCGGACCGGGCTGCGGTAGCGAAAAGTCGATGTGTTCTTAGATCCCCTGCGCTGACTGGTGTAGATAGTTTCACCATCCTCACACGCCGCATGGATTCGCGCGTGATGGTAGGGAAGGTGGAAAAATCGGCGTGCCACCTCGACAGCCAGCGGTTGGTTGCAATCCAGGGAAAAAAACCACACGCCCGGTCGCCCAGCATCGTCGTGAACATATGTCCGCACATTGAGTTCCAGAAACCACGAAATCCACGGCAGCGGCGGGAGGCCGACCGGATGCACCCGCTCCATGGCGAAAGGCACGACCCCCAACCAACCCCGATTATCGAACAAATCCACATGCAGGCCTGCTGGCAACCGGGAGCGGATCCACTCGGGATCAACCGGCCAATGCAGAAACAGAAGCCGACTCCACCGCTGACGCATCACCGGCCGAGAGGTCGGATGCTCCCTCATCGAGAGGCGCTGCAGAGGAGTCGGCGTCCTTGCTGGCGAGTCTCCTGAACCACCCAAGCTTGAAGCGTGTTTCATAACACATCAGTTACGCAGAGCAGAAACGACTTAGACACACAAAATTAAATGGTCCTAGCTTAAATGATTAATATTATTCAAATTACTGGGACTCTATTTCCCGTCTTTGTCGAACAATGCCACTTTTAATTCGCTGTCGAGCAGCATGAAATGATGTCAATTTTTTATGCCTGCCCCCTTTTACAGCGCGCCAACGCTCCGGCACGGCGTGCCAACGCTCCGGCACGGCGTGCCAACCCTCCGGCACGGCGTGCCAACGCTCCGGCATGGCGTGCCAACGCTCCGGCATGGCGTGCCAACGCTCCGGCACGGCGTGCCAACCCTCCGGCACGGCGTGCCAACGCTCCGGCATGGCGTGCCAACGCTCCGGCACGGCGTGCCAACGCTCCGGCATGGCGTTCCGAGGCTCCGGCACAGCGTGCCAACGCTCCGGCATCGGAAAGATTGAGAGCTACCTACGATCGTCACCGACTTTGAATTGATCCACCTTGCCAAGGCATTCAAATGCCAGGGGGGGTCTTTGGTGTCGAGCAAGACCCGTGCAGGAAATAAGGTAGAAGTTGGGTTTTTTCAGTTCTGCACTCATCATCACCTGCATTTATGGGTTGTATTTCGGGCGGGCGGATTTTTATATTGTCTGCTATTTACGCTTGTCTTCTCTTTGGTTTTTTTTAGGATGGTCTTCTATGGCATCAATTCCAAAAAAAGTAGCAGAGCGGCTTGTTTCAGGTCTCAAGCGGTATCAACCCATTCTTGCAGCGGCAAAGGCCCGTGATGTTGGGGAGACAGACACCGTGACCATCATCAAGGACATGCTGGCGGATGTTTTTGGCTACGATAAATATTCTGAACTTACCTCCGAGTATGCCATCCGGGGGACATTCTGCGACCTTGCCGTAAAGCTGGATGGCAAATTGTCCACCCTTATTGAGGTTAAGGCGATCGGCATCGATCTCAAAGAGCAGCATGTAAAACAGGCCGTCGATTACGCTGCCAATCAAGGAGTGGATTGGGTGCTTCTCACTAATGGAAATCGCTGGTGCGTTTACCATGTGTTGTTCACTCGCCCTATTCAGACCGAGCTGGTCGTGGACATTGATTTTTCTGTTCTCAGCTCACGATCTGAAGCCGATATCGAGTTGCTTTACCTGTGGTGCAAAGAGGGGTGGCAGCGCTCCGCTCTCGGCGATTTCCATACTCAAAAGCAGGCGTTGAGCCGATTCTTTTTAGGCGCAATGGTGCTGTCAGATTCAGTCTTAGAGGTGATTCGTCGCGAGTTGCGCCGTGTTTCGCCAGATGTCCGTATCGATATCGACCAAATTCGCACAGTCCTCGCAAACGAGGTCATCAAGCGCGAGGTGATGGAGGGGGAGAAGGCTGACGAAGCAAAGAAGAAAATTGCCAGAGCCGTAGGCAAGGCAACTCGGGCTGCAGCTGCTGCGAAGGAGCAGAAACAGACACCTGCCTCTCAATCGTTGGAGACTCCACCTGAAGCTCCTGATTCTGTGGATATAGTCGATACGCCTGCTGATTAGTTTCTGCCGTTTAACTTAGGTAAATTATTTACAGCAACCAATTGCCGCCTTCAAGGCGGCGCAGTTCCAATGAGCGAACAACGGAAAAAGGGTCAGTCCCGCGTATTATCGCTTTTTTTGAGCCACCCATAAGGCCTTCAATCCCTCGCACGATCGTTCCACTGAAATGAGATTTCTTAAATTGCGTCAATTCGCGGGACTGACCCCTCTCCAGAGGATTTTTGTTTCGTGCGGAAAAATCAACCACCCACTCAGCGATGAAATTCCCGCCCCCTGCTCTTTCCATTCAAGGCAACCGGAGGAATCCGTCACCGCACGAAGACTTGTTTGTTAACCTAACTTTCCCTTGAGCTCCAGAAGGTTATTTTCCCGAACTGCGGGCCAGACGGAAGCCGAGGCCGTTGTAGCGACCGTCCGGGGACCAGCGGCTGATGAAGCGGTAGGCGACGGCGCAGTTGGCCGCATCGTTGCCCCAGCTGCCGCCGCAGAAGCGGCGGTAGGAGGTATTGAGATCCCAGCACCACTCCCACACATTCCCACTCATATCATGAATCCCGAGCTCATTGGCTTTTTTTTGTGCAACTGGATGCGACTTCCCTTCGGAATTATCCTTAAACCACCCCACGGCATTCAAATCATTGCTCCCGGAATAAGTATATTTCTTTGATTTTTTCCCTCCCCGTGCAGCCCATTCCCACTCCGCCCCTGTTGGCAGGCGATAGCCTTTGGCTCCCGCTTTTTCCTTAACAATATCCGATTCCTCTTTCCCAAACGCTCCGCTTTTATACACCTGCTCCTTGACCTGATACACAGGTTCCAATCGCTCCATCTCGCTCTTCGCATTGCACCATTTCACCACATCATACCAATTCACATAGATTACAGGATGATTATCGCCTAGACCCTTTCCAACTTCGTGAAGATCATACCCCTTGGTCAGCGCCCAATCTCTCACTTTCTGCCATTCGCTCCATGTGACTTCGTATTTTCCGATCTCAAATGTTTTTACAGATTGGTTCGGAAACTGTGACGCCTTCGGTAAACTGCCTCCCTCCACCTTGATCATCTCAGACTTCACGGGCGCCATATCCTCTGAGTCTTGGCTACTTTCTGGCACAGGCGCACTCTCGAACGAATTGGCCGGCACCGTCTGTCGGATTGCTTGATCGATCACGCGTGTCTCCGCCATAAGCACACTCGATCCGGGTGGATTCGGCTTAATCGTCGCCCCGGTCGGGCTATCGATGATCTCAAACGCTTCTCCAGCACTGATGGGCTGAACCGTTCCACTCGGTGTCAAAAATTCCACTTTCCCCTCCGTCACTCCCACTATCGTTCCTTCCTCGGGTCTGTCCTTGTCGTATTTCACGAACAGACTCGTTCCTCGAATACCGGTAATTCCCACTTGCGTTCCAATCTGAAACTCCGAGTATTCTTTGAGTTTCTTCACCCCCATCAGAATCACCCCCGTGTCCAACCTGAGCTTTGTCGTCGACTGCGTTGGTTCGTCCTCCATGGTCTTGTAGTCGACTCCCGCTGGGTCGAAAGGCTTGCGGTCGAACTGCTCAATCAAAAATTCCGTGTCCGGCTTGATCTCCAATACCGCGCCATTGTCAAACATCAGAGTCACCGAAGCGCTTGCTCCCGTTTTGATCTTGCTCCCCTGTTTTAGAACCGTTCCGACCTGAATCTCCATTGACGCTCCATTCATCGCAACCTCGATAGGCGCACCGTCTTTCTTAATCACTCGCACGCTTCCCTCGACAGCAGCGGCCTTGGATGAGCCGAGTAGGGAAATGCCCCTCGCATGATTGCCGGTAGGGGGCGGGGTAATTTTCACAGGGGGTGTATCCGTGCGTGGGGTGGGTGCCTGCTGTTTGGTGACTTTCTCGGTGGTCTTCTCGGAAGTGGTCAGCAGGTCGTTGGCTTCAAGCTGTGCGAGAAAAATGGCAGAAAAGAAGAAAAAATGGAAAAAAAGGCGCGATTTCATGTTGTGAGCCAGAAGTTGCGCCAGTTTCCAGTTGAACCAATGGAATCGGTTTTTTCGAAGGGCACTGCACCGGAAACCACCATAATTTCGTTTGCGCCAAGTGCGGTGCTCAACATCATTAAATGAGAATTATCCGCCACATGTTCCACATGGTGTTCCTTCATTTGAGCCGCAGGGTTTTCCTTTGGATTTTTTATAAAAGCGGCAGGTGGAATTGTGTCTCTTGCCGGATTCTGTGAGCCAGAACACCCCTCGGGCTGGGGATGCATGCCCGGATGCGGGTGATACCGCTTGAGCTGGAGAGGAAGGCTTGGTGAATAAAGTTGCGCTGGAGGGAAGGGGGACTGGCGCGCCTGCTGATCCAGGTTTTTCGGTAGGATCGGATTGTGCTACTTTCTGGTTGCAAACTTTTTGGGGAATTCCCGGTAACTTTCTTAATTCCTGATTTTCCTTCTTCTGAGGCCTCTTTGGGGCAACTGGCGGACTGGATTGAGGAATAGTGGGAGATGGTTCGGCGGGGCCATCCTTGATCGGCAGGAGGTTGGTTGAGGAAGTGGTCGTTACTCCGAACCGGGTGGAAATTTCGACGTAGTCGTCGGTGCATTTGAGAATTTGAACGATGCTTCCAGCGCGGGCCTGAACGGCGCCGATGGGTTTGCCGTTTTGAACGATCGGGACATTTACCGATTCGATCAGGGTGGCACGCATTTGGGCACGGAAAGGGGTGACTTTAGGCGAGGCTGAGTTGGATTTGGAGGAGATGGGTTTCTCGGAAGTGGTCAGCAGGTCGTTGGCTTGAAGCTGTGCGAGAAAAATGGCAGAAAAGAAGAAAAAATGTGTGGAAAGGCGTGATTTCATGTTGTGAGTGAGAAGGTGTCAGGGATGGAAATCCCTCATTATGCAAGTGGGACCGGCAGGATGGTGGCGGCCGTTGAATGGATTTCAAGGAGTAGGGAAATTTTCAGCTCTTGTTGGTCTTTAGACTCGAATGGACTCATACATATAAATAAGGAAGTGTTTTGGATTGGTTGCATTTTTACCCGGATTTCCAGCTGTGGAGGGGATCGTTTTTAGGATTCTTGAACTATGCGCCTGTAAAAAAACGCCTTGACTCCTGGGCTGATCGATTCCCAAAGTGCTTGTGTGAGACCCGATACGAGAGTTTCAATACCCGGTTTCCGGACGACACAGTGGAGCGTTGTTCGGAAGGCGATCGACGGTGACGAAATCAAGGCTCAGGAAGGGCTAACGGCCATCTGCAACACCTATTGGTATCCTCTCTACACCTTCCTTCGCCGGTCCGGCCAGAAGCCTGAAGACGCCGAGGATTTAGCCCAGAGTTTCTTTGAGCGTCTTATCAAGAAGAAAATTCTTGTCTCGGCGGACTCCTCGAAGGGCAAGTTGCGTCATTTTCTCATCGCCTGCCTTCGCAACCATGTCTCCGACGAACGCGACAAGGGGAGTGCCATGAAACGAGGCGCTGCTCTTGTTTCCTCGTTTGATGCCTTGAGCGCGGAGGAACGCTACAAGCTGGAGTCCTCCGATCACCTTTCCCCCGACCGGCTTTTCCAGCGCGAGTGGTCTCTAAGCATGCTCGGCATCGCCTTGGAGGCACTCGAAATCGAATTCCGCGATGCTGGAAAGGGCGACCTTTTCAGAGAGCTTCGTCCTTTTCTGGGTTTCGGGCCGGAGCCCTCGGATCGCTATGGGGAGATTTCCGCCAGGCTCGGAGTGGCTCCCGGCACCCTTAAAAGCCATGTGCACCGGATGCGGGAAAGATGGAGTGAACTCCTTTTCGAGATTGTCGGAAGCTCTCTGGACAACCCGACCGAGGAGGATATCCGCAACGAACTTTGCGAACTCCAGGGCTATGTTTGAAAAAGCGCCGACCGCGATGGACTTCCGGTTGGTGAAGGGACTCGACGCCCATTGTCTTTTTGAGCGCGCCTTGAGGAAAAAAAAGCCCTTCTTCCAGCGCCGCGAGCTTTTTTTTTACCTTGCGCTTCTCGCGGGGGGCTTTGCGCTCCTGTATGAAAATTGGCCAGTGGCCGGGCATCCTATCGAAACTTCAAGAAGTCCGGCAGACCCTCCCCTGGCCCTCGTTTCGCAGAGATCAAAGGTGGACACACCTCGCGCGGTCGAGGATCTGAAAGCCTCCGCCACTGCGGGCGATATCGATGCCAAGATCGAACTCGGCGAACGCCATCTCAAGGGGCTCGGAGTCCCGCGCGACAAGGCCGCAGCCGCCCGTCTCTTCACGGAAGCGGCTGAGGCCGGCAGTGCCCGCGCCGACAGCCTTCTCCAGCTCCGCCTCCAAATTCAGTGCCTCGACCACAAGCGGGTCCACGACTACTGGCTTCCTCTGGCCGAGGCGGGCGACCCCGAAATCATGAGCGCGCTGGGCGAACTCTACATGCGCGGACGCGGCGTCCCGAAGGATCCTCTCAAGGCCATCCAATGGTTCGAGCGCGCCATCGAGGCCGGCTATTTGCCTGCCCATGTCCACCTCGTGAAAATGTATAGCGGCGGACGCGGCATCCCGCCCGACCCCGTGAAAAAAGTCCACCACCTGCGAAAGGGCGCTGAAGCGGGTCGATGGGACGCAATCAGCGAGCTCGCGTGGCATCTCCTCAATGGCGAGGGAGTGGAGCGCAATCCTGAAGAGGCCTTCGCCCTCGCCTTGCGCGCTGCCGAGGAAAGCGATCCCTCCTCCCGTGCCCTCGTCGGACGAATGTATGCCGAAGGGCTGGGCGTCCGCAAAAGCATCCCCGATGCCGTCTACTGGCTGCGCACGGCCGCCGACAACGGACTCACCAATGCCGACATCATGCTCGAGTCCCTGCTCAAAACCGGGAAACTTCCGCCCGAAGAGAGCTTGCCAAAATGCTTTGCCGATCTCCTTGCGGAAGCCGAGAAGGGCCGTGTCGTCGCGCGTCACGAGGTCGGTATTTTCTACATCCGGGGCCAGGGCACTCCGCGCGACGAGTTTGAGGGCGCAAAATGGATTCTGCAGGCGGCGGAAGATGGGTTTCCACTTGCCCAGCGTCAAATTGCCGAAATCCTCAAGGCCGGCCGCTACATCCCCCAAAGTCTGGAGGCCGCCACGCATTGGGGACGCATCGCCGAATCCAATGAGGCGAGGCTCCCCCACATTCCGGCCAATGACAGCGAAGCCCTCGCGCTCGAGTCTGCCGATTAATTTCCCGCACTCACTTGGCCATGCCTTCCGAAACTTCCGGCTACACTCTTCCCGAAGGCTTTCAAGCGCCCCCCGGCCTTGTCATTGAAGGCGTCTCAGCGATCGGCGGGATGGGAACGATCTTGCGCGCGAGAGAGACCTCCAGCGGACGCATCGTCGCCCTCAAGGTCCTGAAGCGGCAGTCCTCGAGCGAGGCTCTGAGGCGCTTCGAGTCGGAAGCCCGCCTCACAGCCAAGCTCGAACATCCCAACATTGTCCCCGTCCACGCGATGGGATCCACGCCAAACAAAGTCCCCTTTTACACGATGAAATTCGTGCGCGGGAAAACTCTCCGCTTCGTTCTCGAGGGCGCTGCCCGAGGGGATTTGCAAAATGCCACGGGGTATTCGCTGCCCTTTTTGCTCACGGTCTTCCAGAAAGTCTGCGATGCCGTTTCCTTCGCCCATGGCAATGGCGTTCTCCACCGCGACCTCAAGCCAGACAACATCATGCTCGGGGACTTCGGCGAGGTGCTTGTCATGGACTGGGGAATCGCCAAAAAAATCGGCGCCTCCGAGCCGGAACCGGGATCGATCATCGATTCCGAAGCCGCCGAATTCCCGAACACCCTCGACGGCCAGGTCCTCGGCAGCCCGCACTACATGTCACCCGAGCAGGCGCGAGGCGAAAACCAACTCCTAGACGCCCGCGCCGACATCCACGCCCTCGGTGCCATTCTCTACCACATGGTCATGCGCGAGCCCCATGTTAGCGGACGCAACCACACCGAAATCCTCAACAAAATTGTCACTGGAACCCGCGCTGCGATTCCGCTCCAGGATGCCTTCGGGAAACGCATTCCCGAGTCTCTCCGCGCCATCATTCGCAAAGCCACCGCCTTCGACGCCGCAGAACGCTACTCCACCATCGCCGAGCTCCAGGCCGACCTCGCCGCCTACCAAACTGGCTTCGCCACCCGTGCCGAAAATGCCCCTCTCCACCGCCAACTCCTCCTCCTCGCCCTCCGGCATAAAACCGCCTCGACGGCTCTGGCATTGATTCTCATACTTGCCACGGGATTTTCCATTCAGCTCCTTCGCGAAAAAAACACCGCCGTCCGAGAACGCCAGCGCGCCGAGAAAGCCCTCGCCTCCCTCATCGCCACAGCACCCGAATTCCTCGCCCTCTCCCGGGCACTCCTCGCCGAGGCCCGCTTGGACGAAGCCTTGGAAAAATCCGCCGCGGCCGTCGAACTCGATCCCTCGCTGCCTGACGCCCGCCTCCACCACGCGCTGCTCCTTCAATCCTCGGGAAACCTCGCCGCCGCCGTTGCCCAGTTCGAGAAGGCCCTTGAAAAAAATCCCGGTGCCCCCGAGGCCGCCGCAAACATTGCCCTGTGTCGAAAGCTCCTCGCCGAGCCCGATGAATCCAAGCGCCAGCGCCAACTCTTAGCCGCGCTGCGTGAGCAAAATCGACTCGTCGAGGCCGCGCCCCTTTCCGAGAAAATCGAACCCGACCTGAAAATTCGAGAAGCCGCCCTCCGGGCCCGCCTCCACGAATTCACCAGCCAGCCAGACTGGTCGGACACCCGCATCACCCTCGAGCCCGATGGCACATTCGCCGTGGACCTCTCCAATCTCGCCGTCGGCAGCCTCGCTCCACTCGAAGACCAGCCCGTCTCTCGCCTGCATCTGGACAACACCGACGCCGACAACCTTGCACCGCTCTCGAGTCTTCCCCTGCGCCACCTCACCCTCAAACAAAGCCGTGCCGCCGATCTCTCCCCCCTTTCCAAACTCCCTATCGAATATCTCGACCTCACCTCCACACCCGTCCGCGATGTCTCGCCCCTCGCCGGAATGCCCCTCCGCCACCTTGTTCTCGACAACCTGCCCCTCGCCGAACTTCCCGATGTCCAAGGGATGCCGCTCGAACACCTCTCGATCCGCAACACCATCATCTTCCATATCGACAGGCTTCGCGGCCTGCCTCTGAGAACCCTCATCGCCGCCGCGCCCCACATCAGGGACCTCTCGCCCCTTGCCGACCTCCGCCTCGAAGCCCTCGACATTTCACAAAGCCGTGTTGGCGACCTCGCCCCGCTCTCCCAAATGCGAACCCTGCGCCGCCTCGACGCATCCGGCAGCCGCGTCTTTGATCTCAAGGCGCTGTCAAATCTTCCCTTGGCCGAGCTCGACATTTCCAACACCAACACCACCGACCTCGCCCCCCTCTCCACAGTGCCCCTTCAAAAGCTGCGCTGCGACAACACCCGCATTTCCGATGTCCGTCCACTGGCATCGGTTTCCACGCTGAAGGAAATTGTTTTGCCCCACCGCGCCGACAATATCGAATCACTCCGCCGCCTGCCCCTCGAACGCATATCCTCGACAACCATAGGCAACAGACCAGCCCTCACCGCCTCTGAATACTGGGTGAAATTCGACGAACAAAAATCGCCTTAGAGTCGGTGTTTCGCCTAAGGAGCGGATCATCCAAAAGGTAAACTGGTTTAGGTCGGAGGTAAACTTTTGCCTGCCATACGAGATGCTGACCCCTTTTATTGACTCATACCAAAGTCGATTAGGTTTTGAACTTTAGCGCTCCGTTTTAACTTCAGACGTCCTGATGTGGGCGATGTAAAATGGTGAATTCAGGGGAACAGTTGATCCCATGCGAGACGAAAATCAGTGCCTACACGGGCGAGACGCCCATGCCCCCTTGGCCTTTGCGTCTCACACCCTTTCCTCGCACTTCAGGATTTCTGAACTTGTAGCGGCGTCTCTATGAGCGCCGGAGTCGTTAACCATCGGCGGTCATAGACCGCCGCTACAGTATGTCCAAAAGCAAGCTGCTTTTGGTATCATTCGCGATGGCGGCTTCGGAAGCTGGGGTTAGTGTTTCTATGCCAATTGGCAAAGGGGCTTCATGGCGTAATGACCTCCTTGAGCGGGAGAGCGAGTGGCTCGGAAGGCTCTGGTGTGGGCTTGGGGAGCGGTGTGCCGGAGAGGTTGGCGAAGAGCCGGGACGCTTGGACAAGGTCTTTTTCGGTGCCGAGGCCTTCGGCGTGGCAGCGGGCTTTGAAGTAGCCGGCGAGGCGACGCTGTTTTTCGGGGAGGGTTTTATCGGTGGCGAGGGACTGGCTCCACTCGAGGATTTCCTCGCCGGTGGCTCCTGAGGTTTGCAGCCGAACGGAGGAGCCCGGTGAAGCCGATGCGAAGACGAGTTTCAGGAATTCAAGTCGGGACCCGTTGTCGCCAGCGCGGGCGGCTTCAAGGTAGTGGCGTTTGGCGGAGACGATGTCACAAGAGCCATCGGGTTTCGGGCTAAGAGCTTCCTTGGCGAGCGCGATGTGTGCGGCGGGGCTTCCTGCGTCGGCAGCCTTTTTCAGCCATTCGGTCGCGACAACGGGGTTTGCCTCGATACCACGGCCGTTGGCGAGGGCCATGGCGAATCCATACATGCCTTCGGCATGGCCTTTGGCGGCGGCAAGGCTGAAGAGGTGCGCGGCTTGGCTACGGTCGATGGAGGTTCCGATACCTCTTGCGTAACAGCGGGCGAGCATGTGGAGACCCTCAAGATGGCCGCCTTCGGCAGATTTTTCAAAGGCCTGGAAGGCGCGCCAGTCGTTCCTCTCGCGTCCGATGCCTTGGATCCAGAGTTGGCCGAGTTCAAATTGCGCGTCGGGGTCACCGACTTTGGCGGCGGCTTCGATCATGGCAATCGTATCGGAGTCGTCGGATTCCGAGCTGCTTGGGGACTCAAGGTTTTTCTTGATGGACTCGGCGGTGGGGCGATCCACCCGGAATCGCGCGGGCTGGTATCCAGCCGAGGCGGCAGCGTGGAAAAGTTCACCAGCACGGCTCTTGGCGCCTTCGGCGGGCGCTTGGGCCAACGCAATAAGGAGCGCGGCGCGGTGCTGAAGTCTCGGAAGCGATGCGATGGAGGGATCTGAGGCGGCAAGGTCGAGGTATTCGAGCGCGGCATCGATGGTGAAACGAGATTGGTAGGGGTCGGCGAGCAGATTCTTGATAAAGGAGATCAACTCAGATTTGGTCGTCGTTTTTTTGGACTTCTCTGCCATTTGGGCAGGTTCAAGGTTTCGACGGCCTTTTTCCTTTTCGACCAAGTTTAGGGCCTGAAGGAGCACGACGGCGTAGTCTGCAGCTGGTCCGGGACCCGCGCAGTCTGAGCACGGCATGGCACAGATCATTTCGAGGACTTCCTTAAACTTGTCGTCATCGATTTTGCGATTGTCCAGGATGAGCGCGGCGGTGGCAGCCGCTATTTCTCTCCGCGATTCGAGATCCATTCTCAGTGAATTCACTTGGATCGGACCAAGTGAAATCGCTTGGCGGTAGTATCCGGCGGCCTTGTCAGAGTCCTTTTTCACTCCACGGCCGTCGCGGTGGATTTCGGCGAGTCGGACCAAGGCGGTGCGGTTGTTGCGGGCGGCGGCAGCGCGGTAGTAACTTTCGACTTTGGCGGGATCGGGAATCAATCCCTCATCGTAGCCCGAGTGGAGTTCGGCGAGACGCAAGAGACTCATCGTGTTGCCTTTCTTGGCGGCTTGCTCATAGAAAACGATAGATTCAAGGCTTCTTCCCTGAGAACGGAGTGCCTCGGCGGCCGAGTAGAGCGCGTTTACTTGAAGGCGGTCCTCAAGGCCAACGGAGAGATTTTTCTCAATTTCAGGTGTGGGTTCAGGAGTGGGATCTGGAATGTAACTTTCGCGCAAGGCACGCCGGAGTTCATCAGGCGGGAGGAATTGAGTTTCGAAGTTGATAGGCTGCTTGGCTGCAAGCGGGGGCAAGACCGGCAATAAAGCCGCAAGCGACACTATGAGAATGAATTGACGCACTACGCTGGAATGGAGCCTTTGCACTGGAAAAACTCGGCGGTGTTTTTTATAATCAGTTTGTGGGGAATGTGTTTTCATGGGACATTTTACTTTTTCGTTAAATTACTATTTTATTAACTATTAATATTTTCTGATTTATTTCTTTGATCAGCCAAAGCCCATATCAGAGCGCCCAACCACCCGAGCCCTATCACCAAGGTTCCGATCAAATTCAAAACAAAAATGGCTGCGAAATTTCCAGAATTCCTTAATGCAGAAATATAACTTGGCAGCAGATAAATCCCTCCTCCTGCCAAAAAGCCAACAAAAATAAGGATGAGACTAATGGAATCATTTGAGTTGGACTTCCCAATCGCAAGTGCAAGAAATGCAAAGACTCCATTAAGGACGAGCAGAAAGATTGTTTTGTTATTCATATTGTTGTTGGGTTAAGATTTTACTTTTTGGTTATTTCTGATTGTTGAAGTGCTTCGGTCTCCGGAACAGGGGGATTAAATTTGGCATAACCCCAGAGAGGCGGAGTTTCGATGAGGACCACGCCTTGGCCGTGGAGATCGGGCGAGCCGACAGCGCGGGGACTGTTGAAGCGGGCAATGCGGCGATTGCCATTGTCCCGGAAGAGGGCGTTGCCTTTGTAATCGAAAAGGCCACCGTCGGTGTCGGTCCATGCGGCTACGATGCCGGGGGCGACCCAGCCCATGTGGTCCCAACGGGGGGCGATGAGCACCTCGCCGGTGTGCGATTGGAGGGCGGATTTTCCGTTGGAGGTTTTTACGATCCGCATGCCGCGGAGGCCCATTGATTCACCCTGCGCGGACGGCTTGATACGCGAGCCATCCGCGAGGAAAAGTTGTTTTTGGGGTTCGCCGGAGGGTTGTGTTTCCACGGAGAATTCCAAGGTGCCCGGAATGCGCGAGGAGAAGATGGCTGGGCTGTTTCCGATCGGTTCGATGACGGTTTTGCCCGAGGAGTCGATGCAGCCCCATTTGTTGCCTTGCATCACATTGGCGATCCATCGGCCTTTTTCGATTTCGTGGAAATCGGTCATTTTCTCCCATTCGGGATCGAGCAGCCAGTTGCCTTTTTTATCAATGAGGCCAAATCGTCCATCGAGCGATGCAATGGCACGCAGCACGGGAGCAGATTTGGTTCCGACATTTTGAAAATTTTCGACACTGTCCCAAATCGCCGGAACGGCGAGTTGGCTTTTTTTGTCAATGAAGCCCCACTTGCCGCCAACCCTCACGGCGGCGAGTCCGTTTTGGAAGGGGCGGGCTTCCTCCCAGGATTTGCCGGCGAGTTCGGTGCCGTCCGTCCCGAGGAAGGCAAAGGTGCCATCTTCCTTGGATTGGACAGCGAATCCTTCATGGATTTCCCACATCACGGGTTTTGTTGCCTGCCGGATTCCCAACGGGGTTCCGTCGCGGCGGATGAGCGCCCATTGGCCGGAGTCGCGCTCTTCGATCCAGAGAAGACCGTTTTCAGCCAGGGTTCTGTTCCAGTAAACTCGAGCCGCGTTTTCGAAATGCACGGGGGCTCCGGCCGAGGGGTCGCAGAGGCTCCAGAGCGTGGATCCATCGGGGTTCTGGCGTTTCACGATGCAGCCTTTGGCGTAGTAATCGACATACTCGGCGTCGGACATTTCCTCGGGGATCACAGGCTTTCCAGTGGAGTCGATGACGCCGCTGCGGCCATCCCGCCAGACGCGGACGAAGCCGGGCCATTCGGCTGGATAATTTTCGGAGAGCGGTTCGACCCATTCCCATTTGGGCTCGACGAGGATTTTGCCATCGAGGGTGGCGAGGCCATAGCTGGATGGGCCAGGGTAGGCGAAGGGTTGGTCGAGGGAGGACAATTCGACGGCGACATCGGTCATGAGGGTTTTTCCTTCGGGATCGACGAGGTTGCGGATATAGCCGTATCGACCGTTGCGGCTGACATGGTTGATGCGGCGGCCTTGAATGTCGATGCCGTCGGGCAGCCAGAGGTTTTCGGTTCGGTTGGAGATTTGGCCTTTGCGGGTCAAGAAGACCTCTGTGATCCAGGGGGCCGCGCCTTTTTTCCAGCCTAGGATGAAGCCCTTGGAGAAACGGGGGGCTTTGTCGGGATTATAGTCCCTGCCGAGATTCACGCCTTCGGGAATCGCGAAGGGAGCGCCGTCGGTATTGAGGAGTTGCCAACCGGCTTCGGAGTCCTTGTTTTTCACAGCGACGAGGCCTTCGTGGACTTCGCCGATCATGTCCCATGCGGGTTCGATGACGGTTTTTCCCTGTTCGTCGATGAGGCCCCATTTTTGGCCAGAGCGGACGGCGAGGAAGCCTTCGGAGAATTTTTCGGCCTCATTCCAATATCCTGACGGATTTTTATTTCCCCGCACTTCGTCCCAGGGGCCTGTTTTGAAGAGGGTTTCACCGTCTTTGCCGACGAAGATGGCTTCGGCTCCGGGGTTGGAGAAGAGGACGCCGGTCTCGCCAGGGTTCATGGATTCCCATTCGGTGGGGACGAGGAGTTGGCCGTTGAATCCCATGGCACCCCACTTGCCGTTCCAGACGGGGAGGAATCCGAGGTCGGCGCGGAGGCTTTTCCAACAGAATAGCCATTGGGGTTCGCCGAGTAGGGTTCCTTTGCGGTCGACGAAGGCCCATTTGTAGCCGCGGCGGACGGCTCCGAGGCCTTCGGCGATGTGGTTGAGGGCGCCGTCCCAGGCGGGTGCTGTGATGATGCGGCCGGAGCGATCGATGAATCCGCGTTTTTTTTCTGGGCCGGTGCCCATGGTGACGACGGCGGTGCCGGCGGGGGAGAAGCGCCAGGCGTCGTCCCACGCGCAGGGGATGACGAGTTTTCCGGAGGCGTCGGCATAGCCCCATTTGCCGAAGCGTTGGACGGGGATGAAGCCGCAGACGAGGGGTTGGACGGCTTGCCATTCGGGGCGGAGAATAATCCTGACTTTTGAATCGGCGAGCCCCCATTGGGTGCCGCTGCGCAACGCAAAGCACTTCTCTTCGGGGTAGGCGAGGATTTCGTCGTAGGCGCAGGGGAGGATTTGTTTGCCGGATGGGTCGATGAGGCCCCATTTGCCGCCGAGGCGGACTGCGGCGAGCCCGGTGGCATCGAAGGGTCGCGCGGCCTCATAGCGTTGGGGGATGGTCCATTGCCAGGCCTGGGGGGTGGCGTGGAGCGGGGCGGCGAGGGTGAGTAGGGCGAGGGTGATGGCGAGGAGGCGGTGGGTTTTTATATGATGGGTGAAGTGGTGTTGGGTGTGGGTGGGACTAGTCGGAGGGGTGGGTCGATGATGTTGCGTGGGTCGAACCGGACACGACAAAACCCGCGCGCCAGCGCATCGTGAAATTGGGCAAGATGAATGTTTAGCCCGGGAGGGCAACCGGAATGAAGCGGAGTGGCGTGTCTCTGGTGACGCGGGGTGTGGGGTGGGGCGGCAGAGTTGCGAATCGGGGGGGGAGGTGGACACGGAGGTCGTTCCTCCAGGGTGTGGGGTGGGTTTCATCGGCCGAAGTCTTGGACCCAGTGGTTGGCGATGTAGCCGATGCCGAGGGTAACGTTGGTTGGGCGGAGGATGTTGGCACGGTGGCCGCTGGAGTTTATCCAGGATTTCATAACGGCGGCGGGGGTGGGTTGGCCGAGGGCGATGTTTTCGCCGGAGGCGGTGGGGTCGAAGGCGGTAACGCGTTGCTGCCAGCTACCGATGCGGCGGGGGCGGGCGTTGGGGGAGCCGGCGGGGCGGGCCATGGAGTCGTGGTCGAAGTAGTCGTTGGCGGCCATGTCGGCGGCATGGTAGCGGGCGGCGCGGGCGAGGTTTTCGTTCCAGGCGAGGGGGGCGAGGTTGCGTTTTTGGCGTTCGGCGTTGACGAGGGTGAGGACTTCCTGCTCGTAGGCCTCATTGTCGGAGGGGATGTTTTCGGTGCCGGTGGGGAGGCCTTGGGGTCGGAGCGCAGTGATTTCGTTGTAGGCGCAGGAAAGGATTTGATTGCCGGATTGGTCGATGAGGCCACATTTGCGATCGAGGCGAACTGCGGCGAGCCCGGTGGGATCAAAGGGTCGCGCGGCCTCATAGCGTTGGGGGATGGTCCATTGCCAGACTTGGGTGGAGGCCCATAGAGGGTGGGCAAGGGCAAGAAGGCAGAGGGCGGCAAGTGTTCCTCGAGCGAGAAAAATTTTAGCAGAGGTCTGGATAGGAGTGGTGACGGAAGACAGGATCGGTATCCAGTCCAATGCCGGTTTGGATTTCATAAATTTTGAAAAGTTTTTTCTGAGGACGAACGGAAGTCCTCATGACTTTAAAAGGAATGGGGGGCTGAAGGTTGCATTCAGACGAAATTTTATTCGTAAAAAAACAGAGAGGAACCGAGGTGGAGTGACGGCTCAATGGGGAGAAAGTGGTCAACAAATTCATTATTGGCATGATCTTGTGATTGCGCTTTCCTCGCGCCGTGCCAAGACAAGTTGGTATGAACCGATGAGATCAGTTACAAAGTGACCGAGTCAAAGGTCAAAGGGGGCGAGCATTAATTATTGACATTTAGTTATCTGGAGGCGCGAGAACAAATCTTGCGGGAACTGGGGGCCAGCGTTCACTTTATTTTAAAAAATTATAAACATATCCATGAGAATAAAATGTGATTTAGATAAAGGCAGGCTGTGCCTGCGAGTGTCGGACGGCACGGAGGCCATCCCTCCGAAGGTTCCTGTTTATCCTGCCATCCTGTCTAAAAATTCCGTTTTCTGGTGAGCACCCATCGATTTGATAAAACGACTTGTCTCCGGGACAACCGCACTCATCGATTTGATAACACGTGTTGTCTCCGAGACAACAGCAGTCATCGATTGGATAACACGTGTTGTCTCCAAGAGAACAGCAGTCATCGATTTGATAACACGTGTTGTCTCCAAGAGAACAGCAGTCATCGATTTGATAACACGTGTTGTCTCCGAGACAACAGCAGTCATCGATTGGATAACACGTGTTGTCTCCGAGACAACAGCACCGGGGTCAGCACTTATTTTAATTTAATAAATTTAATAAAAATATTCAAAAGAACAGAATATGTTTTTATTTATAGACGGGCCTGCTTGGGTAAGTGGGACGGCACGGAGGCCATCCCTCCAAGGGGGAGTCGTCGTTGAGGGCGTATTTTTTACCGCTTCAAAGGCATTCTTCGACTCCGTGTCTTGGCGTGCTCCGTGAGAGGACTTGCCGGGGCCTTTTTTTGCGGCGCGGGAAACTGAGGCTCAGGGTTCATTTTCTTTCAGTTTTGTTAAATTGAAAGAATGAGACAGGCGAGGCGTTGGGGTTTCGCTCGGTTATGAATAATGAAGTTTGGATGATAGATTGGATGATAGCGTTTTTCTCAGCTTCGTGCGGGTGCAGAAAGGCGCGATCTGGCTGTCGCACCTCAAGCACCAAGCCTTTTGCAGAGAAATATAAGAAACTATAATTTGCATATACTTGATAAAATGGATTATTTAGAAAACATGATTTCTATTTTAGGAGATGCCGAGGCGTTACAGAAATTCGGGGTTCGCCTGAGGGCTGTGCGATTGCTCCAGAATTTGTCGCAGAAGTATGTGGCCGGAGTCGTCGGGATTTCCGTGCCCACCTACCGGAAGATCGAGCAGGGCGACGGGACGGTGGAGTTTCGCCATGTGGCGCGAGCGCTGGGAGCGCTGGGTCTAGCCGAGGCATTGGGGGATGTGATTCCTGCAGCAGAGCCGGAATTGCGCCTGAAAGACCTGCTCCGCCCGGAGCGCAAGCACGCGTCGAAAACAAGGAGGAAGGGCTGAGTGGAAAAGCTGCTCAAGGTTCTGTGGTGGGATGGCTCGACGATCGGGCATCTGGTGCAGCGTGGGACGTTGTATTTCGCCTATGATCCAGAGTGGATCGCACGCGGGCTGAATCTCTCGCCGATCAGCCTGCCCTTCCGCGATGTGGCCTTTAACGGAGCAAAGGGCGTGGAGGGTTTGCCCGGGTTGCTGGCGGATTGCTTGCCGGATGCGTGGGGTCGCCGGGTGGCGCGGACGGAATTTGCAAAGAACAAGTGGGGCGAACCGACGGCAATGTCGTTGCTGGCTTGGCGCGGGAAACGCGCGCTGGGTGCGGTTTTTTTCGAGCCGCCGATGGAAAATGGCAATCCGGCGTTTGAAAAAATCAGCGCGGCCGCGCTCGCCAAAGGAGCGCTGGAGATCGAGCGCGGCGAGCCCTGCGAGATTTTGCCTCTGCTGGCGCGCGGAGGCACGGCGGGCGGCGCCATGCCAAAGGCGCTCGTGCTTTTGTATTCAGACGGGAGCCTGCGAGTGGGCGAACCAACTGCCGATGGTGGGCTGCCAGGCATTCTCAAGCTCGATCTCTCGACGGACGGTGCGGCTGCTCGATGCGAACAGGCGATCACCCAAATGGCCCACAGTGCCGGTTTGCGCGTGGCGGAAACGCGATTGATCGAGGAGTCGCCGGGCTCGCCGAGGGCGCATTTGTTCGTAAGGCGCTTCGATTTGGTAGAGAGGGACGCGCCGCGCCGCGTGCATTTCCACTCCGCCGCCGGGCTCCTGCACAAGACGGCCGATGCGCTCGACTACCGCGACCTCTTCCGACTCGCGATCCAACTTCACACCCCGCTGAAGGACATTCGCGAAGTCGCGCGGCGCATGATTTTCAATGTCCTCGCATCCAATCTCGACGACCACGGCAAGAACCATGCCTTCCAACTCGACGAGTTCGCCCGCACATGGAGCCTCACCCCGGCGTATGATCTCACTTTCTCGCTAGGCATCCTGCAACGCGGCATGACAATCGCAGGCGAAGTGTGGCCAGGTGTAAAAACCATGCAGGCCCTCTGCCTCGAAGCCGGTCTGACGGCGGTGGAATACACAGAAACTCTCCACGTTGTGAAGAGCGCCACTTTGGAATGGAAGCGATTCGCCAAAGAGGCCGATGTGCCCACTTCACTCGCAACGGAGGTGGAACAGCGCCTGCAAAAAATGCGACAGGAAGTTCTCGGAGATGGATCGCAATAAACGGGAGAAATGGAAGGACGGAGGTTCGAAGCGAGGTCGTTGATCGCCTTCTCTCCAGCAGTTTCTTGCCTTAAAATACGCTCTCGCATTTTTTCGGGGTCGATTTATACAAACTGGCGTGACTGAAATGCAGCCAGTGCGCGTGCGCGCCAAGTTTTTCTTCGAGGGGGATAAAAAGTTTTTCATCAAGGGGGTGACCTATGGTCCTTTCGCGCCTGATGCGCAGGGCGACTACTTTGGGACTCCCGAGGCGGCGGCCAAGGATTTCGACATGATGGTCGAGGCGGGCGTGAACCTTGTGCGCATTTACTATGTGCCGCCGCGCTGGTTTTTGGATCTGTGCGCATCGAGGGGCATTCGCGCCCTCATTTCGATTCCATGGGCGGAGCATCTGGAATTTCTTAACAATCCGAAAATCCGCAACGAAGCGAAGAAGGCGGTTCGCGACGGGGTGAGAAAAAACGCAGGGCATCCGGCAGTCTTCGGTTATCTGGTCGGCAATGAAATCCCGACGACGATGGTGCGATGGCTGGGTGCGCGGCAGGTCACGGAATTCGTCGAGCAGCTGATCAACATCGGCCGCGAAGAGGACCCTCGCGCGCTTTTCTCTTACGCCAGCTATCCTCCCACCGAGTATCTCCTGCCGCAGAACAGCGACTTCGTGACATTCAATGTCTACCTGCACCGACAGGATGATTTCGACCGCTACTTGGCGCGCCTTCAAAATCTCGCCGACGACAAGCCGCTCATTCTTGGTGAATTCGGAATGGATACGATCCGCCATCCCGAGGAGGAACAGGCGGAGATGCTGCGCTGGCACATCGAAAGCGTTGTTCGCGGGGGTCTCGCAGGCACGATTGTCTACGCCTGGACGGACGAGTGGTTCCGCGGTGGACAGGAAATTTTAGACTGGGCGTTCGGCCTAGTGCGGCGCGACCGCACAAAAAAACCGGCCTTCGAGACCGTGAAGAGCCTCTTCTTTGGCGAAGGCTCCATGACCTCTCGCGTCAAGCTGCGCGAGTATCCGAAAGCCTCGGTTATTGTTTGCTCATACAATGGCGGCAAGACGCTCGACCGCTGCCTGACCTCGCTCAAGGACATTAATTATCCAAACTACGAAGTCGTCCTCGTGGACGACGGCTCCAAAGATGACACGCAGGAAATCGCGGCGCGGCATCCCTGGATCAAAAACATCCGCCAAGAAAACAAAGGCCTGAGCTTCGCCCGCAATGTCGGCGCCCATGAATCAACGGGGGATGTCATTGTTTATACGGACAGCGACTGCATGGCAGACCCAGACTGGCTTTATTATCTCATGGGCACACTCCTGAGCGGCGACTTCGCTGGAGTCGGCGGACCAAATATTTCGCCACCTGCGGAAAACTGGGTCCAAGCCTGCGTGGCTGCGGCTCCCGGAGGTCCGAGCCATGTGTTGCTCACAGATGTCGTGGCCGAGCACATTCCCGGCTGCAATATGGCATTCCACCGCTGGGCATTTAATCAAGTGGGAGGCTTCGATCCTGAGTATCGCAAGGCGGGTGATGATGTGGACTTCTGCTGGCGCCTGCAACAAAGCGGCGGCGTGATCGCCTTCAGCCCGGCCGCCATCGTCTGGCACTACCGGCGCTTCACTTTGCAAGCCTTCCGCAAACAGCAGGAAGGCTACGGCGAGGCAGAGTCGATGCTGCGCTTCCAGCACCTCGTGTTCTTCGGCCCCACCGGCACAGCCAAGTGGAAAGGCCAGATCTACGGCGCACCACGCTTCACCTGGCTTGTCAACAAGCCGATTATTTATCACGGCATCTTTGGCGAGGGGCTTTTCCAATCCATCTACCCCACCCCGCAGTCGGATGTGGCCGCCTACCTGAGCAGCATCGAGTGGGTCGCGCTGACGGCATTGGTCTTTGCGGCATCCATACCAATCCCCTTCCTGCGGATTGTGCCCTATCTCATGTTCGGAGGAACACTGCTTGTCGCCCTTTCCTATATGATTCATGCGCGCTTGGAGGCCAAGCATGACACGGTTCCGGCACGCCTGCTGGTTACCTTCCTCGCCCTGGCCCAACCGCTCGTGCGCGGATGGGCCCGCTATTTCACCTGGCTCAAATTCAAGCGCACTCCTCCGGCGGTCATCGCCACGCAGGAAAAAAATTTCAAACGCTCGCGTGGCAGCACCAGCAATCTTCGCTTCTGGAGCGAGAACGGCCATGGGCGCGAACTCCTGCTCAAGGAAACCATCGACGCTCTCGAAAGCGAAGGCTGGAACTACTCGATCGACACAGGCTGGAAGGACTGGGATGTCCAAATCTACGGCAGCTTCTGGTGGGGCATTCAAATGCGCTCGGTTACCGAATACCACGGCGGGCCGAAATGCCTGACGCGTGTGCACCTGAAACTTCGCATGGTGGCGACCACTATTTTAATGAATTTCATCCTGCTCGCGATTTTAGCTTACCAGCAGCTGATCACCCCAAATGCCCACTGGTGGCCATGGGTTCCCTACGCCATCTTCGTTTTGGTCCTCGTCCGCCGCTCCCGCCGCCTCCAGCGCCGCGTCACAGACCTCGTCGAGAACGCTGCGTTACGGTGTGGCTTCACCCGCATCACGAAAAAGTCCTGACCCATGTCGGGCCACATAAGCGACTACCACTACGACCTGCCGCCGGAGCTGATCGCAACCACTCCCACCGTGCGCCGCGACGAGTCCCGCATGCTTGTGCTTCACCGCACCAGCGGCCAGATCGAGCATCGAAGCTTCCGAGACTTCGCCTCTTATATCGGCGAAGGGGACATCGTTGCCCTCAACGACTCGCGCGTCATCAAGGCCCGCCTGCTTACAGATCCTCCAGGGATCGAAATTTTCCTACTCGAAAACCTCGGCAGCACACGCTGGAAGTGCCTCGTCAAGCCCGGTCGCAAACTGCGCCCTGGCACACGCGTGGCGATCGCCGGCACGACAGCGGAAGTCGTCGATGTGCTGCCGGGCGGTGAGCGCATCATGCAATTCGACGAAGCACCCAATCTCGAAAAGCACGGCCACATGCCACTGCCGCCCTATTTCAAGCGGGAGGCCGAAAAGCTCGACGACGAACGCTACCAGACTGTCTATGCGAACATGCCAGGCTCGGTAGCCGCGCCCACGGCGGGCCTGCACTTCACGCCCGAGATTCTTTCCCGAATTCCACACGCTTTCCTGACCCTGCATGTCGGCGCAGGCACTTTCCTGCCGGTGAAAACCGAAAATATCACCGACCACGAAATGCACGAAGAGGTCTACTCCATCAGCGCAGCCACAGCCTCCGCGCTGAACTCCGCCAAACGCATCGTGGCAATCGGAACCACAGCGACCCGCGTTCTGGAATCCCAACCACCCGGCCCCATCCAACCCTGCGAGGGCCGCACTCGTATTTTCATCCATCCACCTTACAAATTTCAAAAAACCGGAGCCCTCCTCACAAATTTTCACCTCCCAGAATCGACACTTCTCATGCTGGTCAGCGCCTTCGCGGGTCGCGAGGCCATCCTGAACGCCTATCGAGAGGCCATCAAAGAACGCTACCGCTTTTTCTCTTATGGCGACTGCATGCTCATCACAGACCAGTAAATCAAATTTTTTGCGCGACTGCGGCTGATGGGAGTCTCAGCTGGGCAAAAAATTCAGCCACTCGAAGACTTGCTTACCGAAAAAAATGAGGGCGAGTGTGACGAGTGCGAAGTAAAAAATTGTTACCACTCCCCAAGCAAAAGACACCAAAATCATGAGTCCATCGCGCTCCAACCAGCCGAGGCAGGCAAAAATAATCATGAGAGCAGGGAAAAAGTTGTTCAGAGGAAGGTTTGCAACCGGAATAGCCAGAAGCGCACCTCCAACGAGAATCAACCATCCGACCAGACGCTGACCACGGTCGCCGCTGATCCATGATTCCAAACGCTCTCGGGTGAAGATACGGCAGAATTTGAGAAGCTTTCGAGAGAAACCCAGTATAGCCAACCAGAACTTACCTTGGATGCGCAATTCGCCGGCCGCTTTAGGCAATTCCGGACGACTCTTGCCACGAACCATCTGCCAACCGAGCGCCACAAAGGTTGCCCCGCAAATCATGGTTAAAGGCCCAAGTGGCAGCGGTTGCACAAAAGGCACGGCAAGAAGAAAAGCGACGAAACAGAAAGAGTTCGATCCAATCCGCGCTATGACTTCCGAGAGCTGTATCCCCTCCCCACGCGCATGCTCCGCACAATGGTCGAGGGCGGCATCGATGCGCCCGTCGATTGGCGTTTCGCAATTCATGCCTTTAGAGCATGTGGAATGCCGTAATCTCTAAGTGAGGCGTTTCTTTCAAAGACACGGGCCAAGATACGGGCGTCATCCGTAAGGCCGATTTCGGGGATGGAGTCCGGTATGATATCCGCGCCCTTAAGGATGTAGTAGGCGGCTACGCCGGCCTCGGCGAGATCTTGCGGTAGAGGGTCGGTGCTACAGGACACATCGGAAGACTGCAGGATACAGATGAGAGTTTCAACACCTTGAATCAGATCATAGTGGGCCCGAGCCTGTTCGGTTTCCATTTTCGCCCGCAGGTTGGGAATCAAATCGACAAGCTTCGTGAGGCTTTTCGCAGTGATAGTCGACCGCTCCATCTCGATGAACTCGTCGATGGATACGGCTTTTTGAGGATTCAAGGGTGACACAATGATCGATGTTCTGTGGGTGAGTGGCTTCATTCATCGTCCCGTCGGCCCATCAGCAAGGGAAGCAGATGCCAGATGAAGTAGGCAAGTGAGGTTATGAAGGCAGCGACATAGGTCCACGCGGCGGCATTGAGAACACGGTTCACTCCATCCTCTTCATGCGTCGCAGCAAGGATGCCAGAATGGCGGAGTGCGGCTTTTGCCCTAGCAGAAGCATCGAACTCCACAGGAAGCGTTACCAGATTGAACAACATAATGACGCCCCAGCCTGCTGCCATGAGGATGATGCCCGTGTGCGTGTTTACAAAACCTGTGAACATACCGATCAGCGGAAGCCACATGACAAGTTGGCTTGCTATTTGGGTGGCTCCGACGGCAGCCATACGAAGATGCAGCGGAGCGTAGGCGCGGGAGTGCTGGATGGCGTGACCAGCCTCATGAGCGGCAACAGCCAGCGCGGCGATTGATGTGCCGCTGTAGTTGCCCTCGCTGAGGACGAGGCGGCGGTGTGAAGGATCGTAGTGGTCTGTAAGTTCGCCGGGGCAGGATTCGATGGTGACACCTTCAACACCGGCATCCTGCATGACCCTCGCAGCGGCCTGTGCGCCGGTGAGACCGGTGAGTGAGGGCTCTGCCGCGTATTTGTGATAGACGCTTTTGACGCGCATGGAAGCCCAGAATGAAAGACCCATTGTGCCGAGGAATAGAAGGATTGGTAGTAGCATGGGTAAACATTGGCACTTGATTTTTGATTTGGGAATTACGAATTTCAAAATATTACATTAGGTTTTATAGAATCATGAACACACAGCTGAACTACCATCATCTGCGCTATTTTCTCGCCGTCGCGACTTGCGGGGGCATCACATCCGCATCGGAGGTGCTGCATGTCTCGGCTCCGACGCTGAGCGCCCAGGTGCGCGAGTTGGAGGAATTTTTTGGCACCACACTTTTCCGCCGCGAGGGCCGCCGCATGACGCCGACCGAGACTGGCAGACACCTTCTGGGCTATGCAGAGAGGATTTTTTCCATGGGTGATGAGATGGTCGACTCCGTAAAACGCGGCGGGTTCAGTGGACCCGGAACCGTTTTTCTAGGAGTGGCTGATGCCGTTCCCAAGCTGCTTGCGGCTCGCCTACTCGAGCGTGCCTGTGAGAAGGCACCGGGGCTTCGCGTTGTCGTGCGAGAGGGCTTACCTCAAGAATTGTGGGGTGCGCTTTCCACGCATCAGATCGATCTCGTCCTGGCGAACGAGGCACCACCGCCAACACGCATGAATCTTCCACCTGGAATTCGCATCGGGAAGATGAGGGTCGTTTTTGCCGCAGACCCCAAGATCGTCGCTTCCTACCGAAAAAAAGGAGACCCTTCAGAGCTTCCGATTCTGGCACCAGCCCGCGAATCCATCCTTCGGCGCGAACTCGAACAGTGGTGGGCGGAAAAAGGCATCACTCCCCTCATCAAAGCCGAGTTCGATGACGGAGCCGCCATGCTGGAGCTTGCCGCACGAGGCCTTGGAGCCGCTCCAGTGCACGAACCGGTCCTCAAGGATGTCTGCAAGCGCTATGGCCTGACAGCCCTTCCATTCCGCTGCGAAATCGAGGACGACCTTTTTGTGGTCACTGGCGAGCGGCAATACAGCCATGCCGGCGTTTCAGCCCTCATGGAAACCGCTCGCGGAATTTTAAAGGCGTAAATGCATACCGCGCCTTGAATCCAAAGCCCCAAGAGGCAATTCTTCCCCGAGAACATAACCACACGCTCAACATCGAAATGTCATCCATCCTGTCCAACGCCCACAAACACATTCTTGATCTCGTCGCCTACGAACCAGGCAAACCCGTGGAGGAACTCGCAAGAGAGATGGGGCTGGAGCCATCTCAAATCATTAAGCTCGCCTCGAATGAAAACCCGCTTGGCCCCTCTCCTGCCGCTCTTCAGGCCATGCGGGACACTCTGGAGCGCTCCCACTTTTACCCGGATGGCGGAGCGTGGGCCCTTCGCAACGCGATTGCCGAAAAATTGGACCTCAAGCGTGAGAATGTCATTCTTGGGAATGGCTCGAACGAAATCATCGAGTTCATCGGCCACGCTTTTCTGAAGCCTGGCGACGAAGTGGTGACGGCAGGCCATGCCTTCGCAGTTTACAGTCTCATGGCCCAACTTTTCGGAGCCCGCACCGTTGAAGTTCCCGATCCAGGCTTTACGCACGACCTGGAGGCGATGCTTGCGGCAGTCACTCCCAGAACCCGGCAACTCTTCATCGCAAATCCCAATAACCCAACTGGCACACTCGTCGGGCAGGATGCGATTGACCGTTTCATGGAGCGCGTTCCCGAGCATGTGCTGGTGATTTTTGACGAGGCGTATTTTGAGTTTCTTGATAATCCACCGGATGTCCTGCGCTATTTGCGCGAGGATCGGAATGTCGTGGTGATGCGAACATTCTCAAAAATCCAGGGTCTCGCAAATCTGCGCATAGGCTTCGGACTGGCTCCTGCGCGGATCGCCGAGGTGCTTCAAAAAACGCGCCAGCCATTTAATGCCAACGGTATCGCCCAAGCGGGCGCGCTCGCAGGTTTGCGCGACGAGGAGCACATGCGCCGCACCCGCGAACTCACACATGAAGGCAGGAATTATCTGGAAGCAGAGTTCACCAGATTGGGCCTAACCTTTGTCCCCAGCGTTGCGAATTTTGTTTTGGTTGAGGTTGGAGATGGAGATGCCGTTTTCAAAGCGCTCCTCAAGCGAGGCGTTATCGTCAGAGCCATGCGAAGCTACAAACTTCCCGAGTGGATTCGCGTCTCGGTGGGAACGATGCAACAAAACCGCCGCTTCATGGAAGAGCTTGAGACTCTCCACAGGACGGGCCTGCTCGAAACGGGCAAGACGGACTGATGAGCTTCTCATCGGACACAATTGCTGCAATCGCCACGCCTCCTGGCGAAGGAGCCATTGCCATGGTTCGCATTTCGGGCCCGGATGCGGCACCCATCCTGGCCCGGATTTTCAAGTCCTCAGTCAAGACCCCTGCCCCCCGCCAAGCGACATTTGGAAAAATCCACGACGGCGAAGATGTTCTCGATCAGGTTTTGGTCACGACATTTCAAGCGCCAGCCAGTTTCACCGGCGAGGATATGGCCGAGATTACCTGCCACGGAGGCATCTTGCTTGCCGCACGCATTCTTGAAACTGTGCTTCGCTCCGGCGCACGGACTGCCGATGCGGGAGAGTTTTCCCAGCGGGCGTTTTTCAATGGCAAAATCGACCTCACCCGCGCCGAGGCGATCATGGACATCATCCGCGCGCGAACCGCACCCGCACTGCGGGCGGCGGCACTCCAGCTTGAAGGTCGGCTGGGCCAGGAAATCCTGGCACTGCGCGACACTGTGCTGGAGGTCGTTGCACATATCGAAGCCTGGATTGATTTTCCCGAAGAGGGCATCGATCCAGCAACTGGCAGCCATCTCCTGGCAAAAATCAACGCCGCGATCGAGCGCACCGAGCGATTACTATCCACAGCCGATGAAGGACGTGTCCTACGCGAAGGAATTCGTGTGGCTATCGTGGGACTTCCAAATGCGGGGAAATCCAGCCTCCTGAACCGCCTGCTCGGCATGGACAGGGCCATCGTCAGCGAGGTTCCAGGCACAACGCGTGATACCATCGAAGAGTCAGCTTGCCTACGTGGCATCCTTTTTCGCCTTACAGATACGGCCGGTCTCCGTGAAACCAACGACCCCGTTGAGCAAGAAGGCGTGGCCCGCAGCGGACGCGCGATGGAAAATGCCGACCTCGTGCTGCACATTTTCGATGCCAGTGCCACGACACCGCCAGCTCCCTTGAATGATCGCGAAATTCTGGTAGCGAACAAATGCGATCTCTTGCCGACAGAATCTCTCAAACATACAGGTGCCATCGCCGTCTCATCTCTCACCGGCGAAGGCTTCGATGCACTCCTCGACGCCATGACCAACGCAAACGGCTCGAAACATACCGGCACGGGCGATTCCCTTGCTGCTATCAACGCCCGCCACAAGGCACTTCTCGAATCCGCCGCCATATCCCTGCGCGCGGCCGCCGAACTCGTTCAAACCAGTGCCCCGCCGGAACTGGCGGCGGTGGAACTCCGTTCCTCGCTAGATGCACTGGGACGAATCGTCGGAGCGACTGACACTGAGGACATTCTCGGCGAAATTTTCAGCAGATTCTGCATTGGCAAATAATCTTTCCCCGCACGGGCTCAACCAGACTTTTAGACTATGAAAAAACTTTTGATCACGGTGTTCGCCACTGCGATTGCCCCCTTCTTTCTTACAAGCTGCGCGCTTGTGAATGTGAAGCTAACCCGGACTCCCAGCGTGGCTGCCCAGCGCACCGTCGAGTCGTTAGCCACCACAAGCGAACCTGCCGCCTTTCTTCAGAAGACCGAAGACAAGTCACTACCTCAATCTGAGCGCATTGAGCTTCTCCTCGAAGCCCTTCGAGAGACCTCCAAAGCGCGAGTTGGAACAGAATTTCAAAAACTGAATCAAATCGCCACAGCTCGTTTGGTTGAAATTCTGGCTACTCAGAATTTCCAAAACAGCGCCATTAGCATCACTCCGGCATCCATCAACACAGTCGATCCGCAGCAGGTATCGAAGCTCATAGCCGCCCACTCCATTCAGATCGAGGGCCTGCGCGAGCGAGTGACCCTGGAAGGAGCAGGAGTCTCGTATGTGGCATGGTTCGCCAAAGGGTCACCCGGCCTGACCGGACAACCCAGCGGGGCACAGGCTGGCATGAGTATCCCGGCCACGGCGCTGGTTCGTTTCGATAAAAATGGACCGCAGCTCACATTTTACAGACGCCTCCAGATCGAAAGCATTTTCCTAAATGGACGGAAAGAGACACTGGCCGCAGATTTCTCGGCGCCGATTGCCTACCTCCTCAGCCAAGGGAAGAATAGTTCCATCGATATCCAGTCACTATTTTTCTCGGATACCAATTTTAAAAACATCGGGCTCCTCCAGATTGACCAATACGATCCCAAGAAGATCCCCGTGGTCTTTGTGCACGGTCTGCTCTGCCGTCCCGCAGCTTGGACCCCGGCAGTGAACCAACTTCTTGCCGATCCGGAAATCCGCTCACGCTATCAATTTTGGTTCTACCTCTACCCCACCGGTCTTCCCGTCTGGTGGTCTGCAGCAAAACTTCGCACCGAACTCGACCGGTTTCGTGCGATGGTGGACCCTTCCCATAAAAACCCAAACCTCGATCAGATCGTGCTCGTTGGTCACAGCATGGGGAGCCTCATTTCGAGCCTTATTGTGCGAAAAGGTGGAGAGGATCTCTGGAAGCAGTTCACTGACACCCCGCCGGAGAAGTTGAAAATCAGCCGCGCAGCCAAGCAAAACCTCTTGAAAATCGTCAACTTCGAGCCCAGGGAGGACATCAGCCGCGTCATTTTCATTTCCACACCACACCAAGGCAGTCAGCTTGCGATGAGCCCGCTGGCGGCTTTCTTTTCCAATCTGGTTCGCCTGCCAAACCTCATCGCGTCGCGCGACCGCCTTGTGATGGTCAACTCCATCCGAAACAACTTGCGAGACCTCTTTGTGGCCCCTGCAAACAGCATTCGATTCCTACGGGCAAAGTCCCCGCTCTTGCTCGCGATCCTCAAGCTGCCCATGTCCGAGCGCGTCACTTACCACTCCGTGATCGGTGACCAAGGCAAAGGCAATACGCCAAACAGTTCGGATGGCGTCGTGCCCTACTGGAGTTCACACCTGCCCAACGCAAAATCCGAAAAAATCGTCCCGTCTGGCCACGGAGCAAACGAAGATCCGGACGGAATCGAAGAAATCCGTCGCATTCTTCGTTTACATCTTCTCAAGACTGAGAACCCCTAAGGTTTGTTAAGGCAAAGCTGCTCCGCCTTGTCCTTTGATCACTTCAAGTCGGCTGGCAGCAAGGATTGGAGGGCTTTGACATTCTGAACAGAGGTTTTGTTGCAGACCAGGATTGCGTCTGCAGTTTCCACAACAACGAGATTGTCCACGCCGCAAAGGGCGATGAGGCGGCCATTGGAGACGGCGATGTTGTCGCGGGAGGCATGTTGCACCACGGAGCCCCGTTTGCAGTTTCCTTCAGCGTCGGGCGGAATGTGGGCAGGCAGCGCTGTCCAGGCGCCCACATCATCCCAATCAAAGCTGGCCAGCACAGTGGCGATACTTTTGGCATTTTCCATGATGGCGTAATCCACGGAAATTTTCGGGAGGGAGGCGAAACGCGTAGCGAGGTGCGAGGGGAGGTCGTTGATTGACCTCATGGATTCGATGAACTCGGCGAGTGGGGGCAACTGGCGCCGTGCCTCATCGAGAAATGCGGAAGCGCGCCAGACGAAAATGCCACTGTTCCAGAGGAAGTTTCCAGCAGCAGTGTATTGGCGGGCTTGATCGAGTTCGGGCTTTTCCACGAAGCGCCGCAAGGCACGAACGGAACTGCAATGTGGCCCCTGAGGCAGTGCCTCTGCGGTTTCGAGGTAGCCGTAACCGGTTGCCGGGAACGTGGGAGGGATGCCTAGAGTGGCAATCGTGCCGGTGCGGGCGGCAAGGTCCACCGCATCACTCAGGCAGGAGCGGAATTTTGCAGTGTCATGAATCATTGCATCCGCCGGAAGAACGATACACACGGCATCTGGGTCGAGCGCGCGTGCAATGGCCGTCGCAAGAGCACAGGCCGGTGCGGTGTCGCGCTTAGCTGGTTCGGCGATGATATTTTTCTCCGCCAAAAACGGGACGGCCTGTTTGGTGGAATCAATTTGAGCGGCGTTGGTCAGAATGAAGATGTTTTCCAAGGAAACGAGCCCCTCAAGCCTTCTCACAGTGGTTTCCAAGAGCGTGTGCTCATCAAGCAAGCGAAGAAGGTGCTTGGGAGTGCTCTGGCGACTCATCGGCCAGAACCGCTCACCGCTGCCGCCGGCCATTACAAAGGCGAAAATTTTACCCGGATTCATCAGCGTGATCATGTGCTGAGTGGCCGGAGGCGTCAATTGACCTTCTTTGCAGAGGAGAGTAGCGAAAACAAAGCCTCCTCTTGGCGAGTGAGACTATCGGGAGGGATCGCTTTTTTGATAGACTGGGAATCGTTGACTTGCCCATTTGCCGCGAGAACAGCCGCGTAGATGAATTGCTGATATGGCAAAAGATTATCCACGTGTAAGGAAGGTTCCACATCCTTCAAACCATAGAGTGCTTTAACTTTGGCTCCGGCTTTTAACAGACCTAGCGCATGGGTGATGCGGAATGCGGAATTTTCCGGATTTTTTTTCGCTCGCAGTTCCAATTCTTCAAGCGGAACCGCCTCGCCTAGCATAAGACGGGTGTAAGCAACTCGATCCTTGATGATATCTTCATTCGCGATAAGCGGGGATTTCATGGCATGACCATAAAATTCAAGCATCAGCGAAGAGTCGCGATACTGACGGGCCACAGGAATCAGGGTTTCGACCGCCTTGCGAGCCCATGCTGGATCATTCAATAACGAGGGCATTTCAACATAGAGGAGTTTCCATTCCCCAACTCGAATGAGGCTGATTAGGAGTTCCAGAAAAACTTCAGGACGATCCCGGTTTTTTGCCAAAACTTCGCTCCAAAGCTTTCGAGAATTGGCAGGGTTCCCCTTTATCCCGGCAATTGTGGCCTCGAGAGCCTGTGTCCGGTAATTGGGTAAAGGATTCGAAGGATCAGCCAACGCCTTGTCTATGACGCTCCATTGCTTCAGAGCGATGGCTACCTCCACCCACATCTCGAATGTTCTTGGGCTTGCGAAGGCATCCTGCAGAGGCAATGCGGTCTGAGCTAATGTGGGCTCCTGAATATCAAGCAACCAATCCACGGCAGGAATGCGCTCCGTCGGCGGCAAGACCAGCGATCTTTTAACGAGGTCTTGAAGAATCTGCGAACGAGATGCCGGTTCTAACGCCAGTTGAAATTTGTCGGCAAACAGCAAGGCGGAAGTATCGGATGCGGGATGCCGCCGAATGATTTGAAGAAGGCTCAGTGCGCGATCCTTATCTAATACACCTGAGTTAATTGTATTAACACACAGCTCAAGCGACTTTCGACTGGGGTCCATCTGCGTGATTCTATCAATCAGACGAACCAATTCTGCCGATCGCTCTGGCTTGGGCGGCTCTTGGGTGAGCAGAAATTGATAAAAAGCCATCAGTGTCTCCAGATTCTCGGCCTTGGAGAGAGCAGCGCGAAGCTCCAACTCTTGGGCCGCATAGTCGCCCGTCTTAGCACTGATAGAAGCTTTAACGAGATGAGGAAAAACAGAATCCTTCCACTTTACGCTCAATAAATTAGCAGCATCCCAAGCAACAATTAACCTACCATACTTGACAGCTGCAAGCGCGAGTTTCATGACATCCTCACGCGTCGCATTAGGAGAAAGGACCACTTCTTCTTTCGATCCTAAAAACTTGTCTCCACTCCGGACAACATCTCCACCACCATCAAAAAAAGATCCTGCATCGGAAGAAGCGTCACCGAGTTGAATTTCACTCGGCAAAATAGCGCCCTGTAGTGCCACGAACCGGTAATAATCCAAAGCTCGGGAATCCCCTTTCTCATCCAAAAGGTGGGCCATGAGCCTGCAGGATTCGATATGTTCGGGAATAAGAAAAAGCGCTTTCTGGACACTCATGAGCGCCTCCTCGTTTTGGTTTTGTGCGAGGAAGACCTCTGCTTCTTTTTGAAGGCGAGTGACACGGTAAAGGGACACCGCATACTTAGCGTAATCCCAACAAATGCTGGCTAATAAAATAGCAAGGACCGCGATTGTCAGCCTTGAAAACCAATACCAATTTATTCCAAAATTCGGCCGCAGTCTTCGTTGGTAGAAAACCGGTCTCACAAATCTTTCAGACTTTAACCCTCACAGCGCGGGTTTTATCGAGTTTGAGAACTCCCTCGGCATCTGACGGCAACTGAGCCTTGGGGTCGGTGACTTTTTCGCCCTTCCACTGAATGCTACCGCCTTCGATGAGGCGGCGGGCATCGGATCGGGAGCGGGTGGTTTGAAAACAGGAGGCAAAAGCTTCGGCGACGACACTCGGAAAATCCCGCGCCCCAGCGGGGCTGAACACGGGCAGATCGGCGGCCTCCAAATCGCGGGAACTGAAGCGGGTATTGAATTCCTCGAGCGCTTTCTTGCCAGCTTCCTCGCTGTGAAATCGGGATGTGATGCGGCGTGCGAGGGCTTTTTTGGCATCCATCGGATGCAACTCCGCTGGAAGCTTCTCGTGGAGCAACACCTCGTAGTAACGGACCATCAACTCATCGCTGATGCTCATAATTTTCCCAAACATGTCAGTCGGGGCATCCGTAAGGGCGATGTAGTTTCCGAGGCTTTTGCTCATCTTCTGGTGGCCATCCAAGCCTTCAAGAATTGGCATGACCATGGCGACCTGTTGTGGCAGGCCCTCCTCGCGTTGGAGGTCACGCCCGACCATGATGTTGAAAAGTTGGTCGGTGCCGCCGAGTTCGACATCGGCCTTGATCATGACGGAGTCCCATCCCTGCATGATGGGGTATTGAATCTCGTGGGCGCGGATTGGTAGGCCCTTGTCTAGGCGGTCGCGGAAGTCCTCACGAACGAGCATTTGTTGGAGAGTGACCCGGCTGTTCAGCTTGATCACCTCCTCAAAGCTCATGCCTTCAAACCACTCGCCGTTGAAAACGATTTTCGCTCGCTCGCGATCGAGGATTTTGAATGCCTGCTCCTGAAAACTCTTAGCATTTGACATGACCTGATCGTGGGTCAGTTGAGGCCGAGTCACCGAGCGTCCACTGGGATCGCCGATCATCGCCGTGAAGTCGCCGATGATAAGAATGGCCTCGTGTCCGGCGTCCTGAAAATCCCGCAACTTCGAAAGGGCGATGCTGTGACCGAGATGAATATCCGGCGCAGTGGGGTCAACGCCCAGCTTCACACGGAGCGGGCGGCCGAGTTTCAGTTTTGCCTCCAGATCTTCGAGGCTGAGGACTTTGGCGGCACCGCGAGTAAGGAAATCGATATCGGACATGTTAAAAATAGGTCAACGGGGTTTGTTCAACAACTCGCGCACATCGTCAATTGTCATTTCTTTTTTCACCCTGTCGGAGATTTGCTGCATGGCCCCCTGCGCCTCGCCTTGGATGAGAAAGGGCTGCAAAGGAACTTCTGGCTTCGATGAGTTCGCACTGTGAGACGAGTCAGCGTAAGGGACCACAGCTGCGGGTTTGACAGAATAAGACTTCGAGAGTTCGGCACCACTCCGGGGCGAGAAGGATGCGGACTTGGCATCGTAGGTCAGTTGTCCGAACCACGGATTTTTTATGCCGAGGAAAGAACGCGAGCCCTGAAATCCCTTGAGTGGGCGGGACTGGGTCGAAGCATAGGTTTTATCCGAAACTGGATAACCCTGGATCTTGAGACCTGAAGCACCTTGATAGGATTTGGATTGGAGGGGGTTTCCAAGCTGCATGTCGGGGCGTTGTATCCGATCGAGAAGCTTCTTTTCCTGTTGCTGTGCCGAGAGAGAACAAGGCACAAGCAGGAGAATTGCGGCAGCGATTGGGAGGAGGTATTTCAAGCGGGAGAGGAAGAGTTACCGAGGATTCACAGGCTGGCTGACAGAATGATCGGGCTGGGTTTTCAAGGCGGCCTCGACAGAGTAAGTTTGCCCGGCGCGCATTTCACGCGTGGAAATTTTTTCCTGATACTCGATGCGCTCGTGGGGGTTGATGACGACGATGCCCTCGTCCCTTTGGAATCCACGGTCGTCTGACCAGCGTTCGACAACACCCCCGGATGCGTTCCTTGCCAGAATCTCGATATGCTGCGCAGTAGGGAATTCCAGTCTCGTCAAATCATTCGAATTGTTCCGGACCGTGTATGTGACTCCCAACTCACGCTGGTCTTTCAGAACGGGATCCTGTGGATTCACGACAAGCGATGCCGATTCAGATGACTCCCCCGAACCGCCGCGATGAATTGAGGGGACCAAGCCAGTGAAAAAGCGTCCCATTTGTCCAAAAGTGGAGTCTGGGCCCTTTTTAACACGAGGATATCCGGTCGTGGGCGAACTCCTGAGTTCCGTTTTCAGCACTTCCTCTGCCTGCAATCCTCCCGAAACAAAAAATGGAGTTGATTCATCCGGAGGTGTCTCGGCGAAGGCAGATGATCCATCCTGAGCCTGGGCAAACACCATTGGAGCAAAGAGCAGGAGAGCAGCGAGGCGGTTCATGTATCTATCCGTAAACAAGCAAGCGCGCAGTTGCAAATCCTATCAATCCGAATAAGTTCACGCCGCTCATCGCGGGCTTGCGTCCATTTATGAAAACACTCGGCATTTTGATGATCCTCGTGGCGACTATGATCCCAAACCTCCTTTTTGCTGGCGGCAAAAAATCTCCGACATTGACGATCCGCCTTCACGGCGAGGGCACTGCCAGCGACGGCGCCTCCTTTTCCAGCGAAATTCAACTCAACAACCCGCCCATGAAAATTTTCATGCGTAACGTGCCAGTAACGAGTGAGCGCGACATCGAAGCTTTCTTCCCGTTTCCTGGGAGGGATGGGCAAGCCGGAGCCTACTTTCGCCTCGACGCCCATGGGGCGAACAAACTGCAGCAATTCACCGTGGAGGATAAAGGGCGCACTGCCATTGTCCTGATCAACGGCCGGATCGTGGCAAATATGAAAATCAACGCATCCGTGAATGACGGCATTCTCTATGTCCCGGGCGGCATCCAACCCGAAGAAATCCTCCTGCTGCAAAAACAGTTTCCACTCATCGGCAGTGAATCGGAGTTCGGAAAAAAGCCACGACGCCCAACTAAACAAGAAACCCAGCCATGATCTCCCGGTTCCTCCTCACTCTTGTTGCCTGCACGCCCACGCTCTGTGCCGCGCTTTTCGATTGGCCCACGGAAAACAAGGCCCTCTTGGAAGGCCGCCCGGAGGATTTCTACATGTATGTGGATCGAAACTTTGAGGGCACCACCACGAAGCCTTGGGAGGGCGGTTCTTATGGCTACGTGCGTGGTCCTCAGCGCATAGGAGCGGACATAGTTTATGCCACGCTGCACGAAGGCATCGACATCGCCCCAGTGCACCGCGATGCATCGGGCAATCCTCTCGACGAGGTGAAATCCTGTGCCACAGGAACCGTCGTCCATGCAAGCCATGAAGCAGGGGCTTCAAACTACGGCCGCTATGTTGTGATCCGGCATGTCATCGAAGGCAGCCCGATCTACACGCTTTATGCGCACCTCAACACCATCTCAGCACGAGCTGGCCAAGAGGTCGCACAAGGTGAAGTGATTGGAAAAATGGGCTTCACAGGAGCAGGCATCAACCGCGAACGGGCCCACCTCCACCTGGAAATCGCCGTTCTACTGAATGAAGACTTCGAAGCCTGGTATCACCGCTACTTTTCAGGTTCGCCGAACAAACATGGGATCTACCATGGATACAATCTAGTGGGCATGGAACCCTCAGCCATACTCCTAGAATCAGCAAAAAATCCCGCATTCAGCCTCAAGGAGCATATCCGCAATCAGGACGTGGCTTATCAAATAACCATCCCCGACTCCCCCAACCTCTCCATCATTCACAACTACCCGTGGATCGTTCCCGATGGCGAGCCAGCCTCACCGCGCGGTTGGACTGTTTCGTTCACCCAATACGGAGTCCCCGTAAAAGCCTTGGGAGCCAAACAACCGCCGACGGAACCTCGACTGGAGTGGGTGGAGGACACTCCCTACGCCTACCATGCCGCCACCCGAGGCATCATAGCTGGATCAAAAGGCTCACCCCGCCTGACTGACTCGGGCCACCGCTTTGTGGAGCTGATCTGCGGCACACGCTGAAGGTCGTCTAAAAAACCGGCGCCAGTCTCCACTCGAAGCCCGAGCGGAAGGAATCTATCGGAAAAATTCCCGCCCCCGGGGAGAAGTCCATGCTGTTGCTGAACTTCACGCCATTTCGCCATACAGAATCTGCTTCTAATCGCGAACTCACCACCCGCTGCAAACCGTCGCCGGAAGGCTCGTAGAGCTTCATATCGACTGGCGGCATGCCATCCACTGCAACCGGCGCCCAGCCTTTCTCCACCGCGAGAAAGAGATCCTGCGGAGTTTGCCGCGCGTCATTTTCGGATGACAGAATCCACTTACACTCGCTCAAGGGACCGAATGCAAAGGCGCTTATCAACTGATTCGCGAACCACCCCTCACCCTCGACGATGAGGAAGGGATTCCAAGGCTGATCCGGCAGGAAAAACAGCTCACCGGATTTGATGAAAAACCCACCCGCATCAATGTCGGTCAACATAACATGCCCGACTGGCAAAGGTTGGCCTGCTGTTCCGATCAAGCGCAAATCCGGAGTAAGGAAGGCGCTGAACTTCCCTCCACGGACTTCAACACCCGAAGCCCCATCGATTTTTACATCGAGAAGCCAATCCGCAGACGGGCTGAGCTTGGAAAGGATGCGAGAAGCTGCCGGAAAATTGGGAACCGAGGCCGGTTTCTGAGAGAGCAAAGCCTGAAGAGAAAACGCGCCATGAATCAGAGAGCCTTCAAATCCGATGTTTCCCGACAACGCTCCGCCTTCCTCATTACCCACTGCTTGGAGTTCGCCAGTCGCCAGAAGCGACAACGCGGAATGGCTAGCAAGAGGAACACGATCCGCCCGCCAACGCAGGTCCCACTTTGGCTTCCAGGGCTGCGCAAATTCACAGCTCCCCTCCATGGCAAAGCGCCCCCTCGCAACCTCGCCTTCGATATTTTGAAACAAGAGAACCCCATCGACCACGGCAATTTTTCCATGCAACCCATCTACCCCTGCTGCCAGTCCGTCGAATCCAAAACTCGTCCCGCGCACCTCGGCCTCGCCTGTGATTTTCAACGAATCACTCGCATTGTTAATCTTTGCATGCCCGGAAATCTCGCCACGAAGTTTGTGCAGGAATGGAAGAATCGGACGGGCCAGCGCGAGATCCAAGCAGGGCATTTCTATATCAGCCTCGAAAGGTGCCTGAGAGTCGATCCAGCGGATCGTTCCATTCCTGTCCTGCGAGAGTCCAAGCGGAAAGGAGGCCTTGAAAAGAGCCGGAGCCATTCCCGCTGACTCCACCTTCCCGTCAAGGGTCGCGGATCCATCCTTGGTTTTCAGATCAATTTCAAGGGTCGATGCCGGCACATTGCCGCCGCCAAACACAACATCGCGCCCCTTGACGAGAGCATTGAAATCCGGCCGTGATGGTGGACCGGAAGCCTCCAACTGCATTTTTACGAGACCGCTGAGAGGCCAATCCTGCCCTGCAAGGCGCAGCAGGTCGCGCAGGTCGATTTCAGCCGGAGTATTGGCCCGAACATACATGTCCCCGCTTTGAACAACCGCAGCCTTCCAATCCGCGCCCCGCAGAATGGAAATCGCATCCACAGGCAAGAAGGCAGAACCCGAAAGCAAAGGTTTTGAAGCCCCGGTCCATTCCAAGCCTTCAAGTGTCAGGCCGGTGGATGAAAAAGTAGCCCTTGTTCGCAGATGCGTGCTGCCGTTTTCGAGATCGAGTTCAGAAAAATACAGACTCTCAGGCGAGTAGAAGCCAGCGAAATGGCCCGTCAATCCTGCTGGAGTGAAGGAGGAGGCGAACTTCGATAAATCGATATCAAACTCTCCGGCATGCGCATTGGAAGCGCCTTTACCTTTCCATCGGATTCCCATCGCACCACCAGACACGGCGCCGTCGCCCTTGTCATAAAATGGACGCAAGTAGGTAGCGACTTCAGCCAGGGTCGCATTCAACTCTGCGGAGTAGGCATGGGGCGAGGCGAGGTCCACCGTGCCTTTGGCATTGAGCACATCTTTGCCCGAGATCATTTCGCAGCGCACCAGATCAATCTGTTTTTTTCTAAAAAGAATCTCGAGGTTCATGCGCTCCACGGGCACCGAGTGGCAGACGACTCCATTGGCACGGATGCCCAGAAATCCATCAAGCGAGCCAGGTCGTCCACTAAGCGAGCCTTCCGCAGTGAGTTGTCCGGAGGTCTTGCCAAGCGAGCCTCCGAGCAGACCCGCCAACGAATCGAGTTCTTTGATGTTCGCCCGGATATTCGCAAGGAACGGCGACTCCGAAATTTTGCCCCAACCCTCGGCAAGCGAGATTTCACCGTTCATCGTCACCTTGTTTTCCTTTTGACGAAGGTCGAAATTCGAAATGAGCAGACGGCGATGAATGAGACTGGCTCCGATTTCCAGAGAGTCCCAACCCCGGTCATTCCAGCGAAAATCCTTAGCCAATACCCGAAGCGAGGACTCGGCATCCACAGGATGCGCGGCATCGCCCCGGAAAGTGAAGCGCCCCTCAGCCAGTGTTCCCCTCGCCTTCCCGCTGAGATCCAGCAAGGAGGGAATACCATCGACAGCAATATTGGAACCGAAAGCCGCAATATCCCAGACCTTGCCGCGAGGCCCCTTGCTCAGGTTTACATCACCTCTCAATGCCCCGCCAAACACGCGGGCACTGAAAGACAGGGATGGACCGGATAATGAGCCCAGACGAACTGCCACATCGCTGAGAGTGATTCCAGGGACCAAATCCAGCCCAGCAAGACTTGCATTTCCCTGTTCCCATGTTGTCGGCGCGGTGAAAGGACCGAACACCTTGTTGAACTTTCCCGCCTGCACCGTGAGCGTCTCAAGACGAAGCAGGCCATGCGCCTCGGAATTCAGTGAAAGATCCAAACCATCGAAGACATGGCGGAAATTTTCGCCCAACACCTCCGCTGATCCATTCCGAATTTCGATGACAGAAGGCCAAGCACCGCCAGGCGCGAATAGCCCGACCACACTGGCGCCGTCATCAAAGCCTGCTCTGTCGCGCGGAGCAGACGTATCCGGGCGGCGCAAATCCACTACGACATTCATTCCATCAGCCGTCACGGAATGAACCCAATTCCTCCAACCCGAGAAAAGACGACCCGGGCCACTCCAAACGACCTCCATGCGATCGATATGAACCAGCAACCCGCCACGACCCTTCTCAGCAGGCCGTATCGAAACGCCCTCCAACACCATGGGAGCAAACGCTGCCGCACGCACTGAATCCGCCCGAAAAACCAGACCCTGCCGAGACATCCCTCGCTCTACAATCTGCCGCGCGACAAAAGAAAAAAATGGTCCCTGAGCCACGATCGCGACAATCACGACTGCAGCGGCGACAAGCCAAAATCTCTTCGATTGATAAAATCTCCTACTCCGTCCGTTCTTCATTTTGAGTGAATCAAACTACACTGGCCGGTTTTTCTAATCCAGCCCACCCTTCGTGCAGACCTCGAATCAATCAAGAGATGCAGGAAGGCCACGACCCATCAAATTTTGAAAAGCCAGGGAACAAACCATCCGAACCAAACGGAAATAAGGAACCAAGCGCTGAGGTTCAGTAGCAAGCCCGCCCGGAGCATCTGAGACAGTGTCACAAAGCCAGAACCGTAAAGAATCGCATTGGGTGGGGTTGAAACGGGCATCATAAATCCGCAACTGCTGGCCATGGTCAGGGCCATGGAGAGAGCTACGGGAGAGTAACCAAGTCCCACAGCCAAAGCGCTGGCGACGGGTAGAAAGGCCGCCGTCGTCGCGGTGTTGCTCGTAAACTCAGCCAAACCGATGGCGACGATGGATATCACGGCAAGTAGCAAGGTCGGCGGAAAATGACCAATGTGAGCCCCGAGGCCGCCGATCCATGCGGCGAGACTGCTGGACTGCATCGCCGCTGCGAGGCTCAGCCCACCGCCGATCAGGAGAAGCACATCGATGGGAATTTTTTTGAGAGTTTCGGCATTGAGAACGGTGCCACCGCCTGGGGAACCTCTTGGCAAAAAAAACAGCGCCAATCCCCCTGCCATGGCTATGCCCGCATCGGAAAGCCACGGCAGACGGGTTTCAAGTAGTCCCCTCACAATCCAAAGGCCGGCTGAAATGGCAAATACCACGATAACTCCGATGCCGCCAAAGCCGAGGGGTGGAAGTTTTTCCTGCTCCAGAAAGTTTTCCCCGACAGCCATCCGTCCGGCGAGACGAAAAACACCACGAGTTAGGATGATCCACGCCAAGATCAGCAAGAGAGAAGATATCGGCAGGCTTATTGCCATCCAAAGCGGAAAGCCAATTTTGATACCGTAGGATTCCTCCATAAACCCAGCCAAAATTGCATTCGAAGGCGTTCCAACGAGCGTCGCCATGCCGCCGATACTGCTGCCATAGGCGACAGATAAAACCAACGCAGCTGCGAAGTTTTTTTCACTCCCCTCGCGAAAGAGGCTCATGGTCGATACGGCGATCGGAAGCATGATGAGGGCGACCGCTGTATTACTGATCCACATGGAAAGCAGTGCGGATGCCAGAAGAAAGGCGCCTAAGATCGACGATTGGCGAGTGCCGGCGAGCCGCAGGAGGAAAAACGCCAATCTTGTATGGAGATGGCAACTCTGCATCCCCTGCGCGATGAGCATACCGCCTAAAAACAAAAAGATCACGGGATTGGCAAAAGGCGCGGCCGCACCTGCCATTCCACAGATGCCAAGCATGGGAAAAAACACCAACGGCAACATGGCCGTGACGGTAAAAGGAATCGCCTCCGAGACCCACAGCGAAGCCATGAGAACCGCAACACCCAATGTGTGCCAACCACTGGGAGGTAGCCCGGAAGGAGCAGGCACGAGCAGAACATAAGCAAGCCCCGCCGCTCCAATCAAGGGAACGGCACGCTTAAGCCATGTGCGTGCATTCATGGATTCAATTTCCCAGCGCGCGACTGCCACGCAACCCGAAAGCAGAGGCGGTCTCTGGGCGCCTCGGCTGCTTCAGAAACAAGGCTCGCGGCGGAGTCGTGGGTTGGTTACAAGCTTTTCACATGTCAGAGAGCTTGAAAATACGCGTTATCGTCCTTTGCAGTGGAGGCATGGATTCTGTCGTGGCGCTGCACGCGGCAGCGAGGGAGCACGAAGTGGTGGCGGCCTTGAGTTTCCACTACGGATCAAAGCACAACGACCGGGAAATTCCTTTCGCTGCTTACCATGCGGATCTGCTGGGAACAGCGCACCTCACTATTCCACTGGATTTCATGGGGAGCCTCTTTGAATCCCACCTCCTCAAGTCCGGCGCCTCAATCCCCAAGGGGCACTATGAGGAGGAAACAATGAAGCAAACTGTGGTGCCGTTTCGAAATGGCATCATGCTCGCTGTGGCTGCGGGATTGGCTGAGAGCCGGCACGCGACGGGCGTCGTGATTGCAGCGCACTCGGGCGACCATGCGATTTACCCAGACTGCCGCGAGGGCTTCATGCAGGCGATGGGCGATGCGATTCGTCTGGGAACCTATGCGGATGTTGAATTGCTCCGCCCGTTCATTTCGATGACGAAATCTGAAATCGCCCGGCGCGGTCACGAGTTGGGCGTGGATTTTTCGCAGACCTGGTCCTGCTATGTGGGCGGCGAAACGCATTGCGGCGAGTGCGGAACCTGCGTTGAACGCCGCGAAGCTTTCGAATTAGCGGGTTTGAAGGATCCAACCGAGTATCTCAGCAACGCTCCGCTGCCTCCGAGGCCGCTCTGACGCCATGCGCATTTCAGAGATTTTTTATTCGATTCAAGGCGAGGGCGAACTCACCGGCGTGCCGACGGTTTTCATTCGCACCTCAGGTTGCAATCTGCGTTGCTGCTGGTGCGATACGCCGTATGCCTCTTGGAACCCCGAGGGCAAGGAGATGTCGATCGAAGACATCGTCAAAGAGGTAAAAAAACATCCCGCGCGACACTGCGTTCTCACGGGCGGCGAACCGATGGTCGCGCGAGGAATCAAGGAACTCGCTGCTGCACTCCGCGCAAAAGACCTGCACATAACCATCGAAACCGCAGGCACAGTGTCTCCCGAGGGCATCGCCTGCGACCTCGCCTCGCTGAGCCCGAAACTTTCCAGTTCCACGCCACGCACGGGCGAAATCGAACAAAATTGGATTGAGCGGCATGAGCAAACACGCCTCAAACCCGAGGTGCTGCGAGCTTGGCTGGAGGCCGGAAACTACCAACTCAAGTTCGTTTATACGCAACCCTCAGACTTAATCGAAATCGATGCGCTGATTGAGTCCATCGGCATCCCGGTGCCTGCAGCAAAGATTCTCCTCATGCCCGAGGGAACGGATGAAACCCACCTCGCCGCACGGCAAATGGAACTCGTGAGCCTCTGCACGACACGCGGCAACCGTTACTGCGATCGATTGCACATTCGGCTGTTCGGAAACACCAAGGGCACTTGAGCAGAATCTCAAAAGGTTCCCTGTGAAAAGTAAAATTTTTGTGAAGCCTTTCGACAATCACTTTAAAAAATATTTGTGATCTCTCAGCGGATGTTCGATCAGGGTTGATAGGGTCTCGCTCGAAATGCTCGCTAAAATCCTATTTAGTCGGCCCTGAAAAACTCTCACGCGGGAAGCGGCAAGCGGAAAGCCAGCCCGCACCAGCCAGCTTTTGAAACAAACTTGTTACACAGCATTCCTTGCTCTCACCTCGAGGCGGTTGGTATAGAAAAATTCTATGAATTTGCTATACCCCATCCCCTCCAAGAAGTTCACTACCCGTAGCCGAATCCGAATCCTACCCGCGATATTTTTTCTTTTTGCGGTCCTTTTGGCGAGCCCTTGCGTGGCCTCGGCTCAAAATCGCTACATCCTGATTGATGGTTCCAGCACGGTCCATCCGATGCTGCAGATTGCGACTGAGGAATACCTGAAAGACTTGGGCCGTGGAGTGAATGTCGAGGAAACATTCTCCGGCACCACGGCGGGTATGAAAAAATTCCTGGCCGGTGAGATCGATGTGGCTGGGGCCTCGCGTCCAATCACCCGAGAGGAACTCAAAGCCGCGAAGGTTTACCAAATCCCATTTGTCGAAATTCCGATCGCCTACGATGCCCTTACCATCGCCGTGAATCCAGAGTGCACATGGGCGAATTCCATCAAAATCTCAGAGTTGAAAACCCTCTGGGAGCGCGCGGCCGAGGGCAAGATCACCCTCTGGAGTCAAATCAGACCCGGATGGCCCGAAACACCGGTTAAGCTTTTCGGAGCAGGCAAGGATTCCGGCACTTTCGACTACTTCAAGGATGTCGTTCTGGGCAAAGCGGGAGAATTGCGTAATGACTACACCGCCAGCGAAGACAAGGATGTGATTGCTGCAGGAATCGAAAAAACACCCGGAGCTCTGGGTTTTTTGCCCTACTCTTATTTCGTAAAGGAAGGTGCGCGACTCAAAGCCTTGGCCGTGGAATTCGATTACGACGCCATCAAGGGCCAACCCGTGCAGGGCGCGATGGCAGTAGCCCCCTCGGAGCAAGCGGTTCTTCAAGGCATCTACATCCCCTTTGGCAGGCCGCTTTTCCTTTATGTGAATGTGAAATCCTTGAATGCAAAACCTCACCTCAAGGATTTCCTTTTCAACTACCTGATGACTGCGGATGACATCGCCGCCCGCGTTCACTACCTCGGCTTGCCGAAGATTTCCTACGCCCGATCGATCGCCGACCTCGAAGCCAAAAATGTCGGCACCCGGTTCTCCGGAGAGCCTGAAATCGGCCTCAGCGTAAACGATATGATCAACCGACGCCCCCGCTGATCGGTTTGCAGGACCTGGGCTCCCCAATGCTCCTGAGGCCAGAAAAAAAGAAAGCCCGTGCGAATTTATGACTATGCGGAATCCGACCATCCGCTCACAGCAGAGATATATCGCAAACGAACCGTTTCCTACCGCGAGATGGGTTACTCGATACAGATTGCGGGCAACTATGAAATGAGCTTGGTGGGCTGAAAACTTTACGCGCGACGGATCGTTGTCACGCCGTGACGGAGCGTTGAAATGCCTTGTTGCTTTAGGAACGAATTACTTCGGATAGATTTTGAAGCTGGAAACTCCAGGCTCCGCTTACCGGCTAAGATTTGGGCCATGCTGGAGGATGGCCATCCCATGATCAGCGTCCTAGAGTGTCCCAAATTTCCATCACGGGCGAGGTGATGAGAAATCGCGGCGGGATTTGACTGACTTTTCCTCCCCTGCTCTCTAGGATCGCCGCATTCATGCAACCCGAAATCACCCCTCACGCCGGCTGGGAGCGCACTCTGCGACTCGCCAATAATCAGATCGAACTCGTTGTCACGCTCGATGTGGGGCCGCGCATCATTAGCCTCCGCACAAAAGACGGGGCGAATGTTTTTAAGACCTTCGATGAACAACTAGGTGGCATGGGTGAGACGGAGTGGATGATTCGCGGGGGACACCGCTTCTGGATCGCTCCCGAGGATGTGGAGCGAACCTACCATATCGACAACCACCCGCCCCGGCATTGGGTGGATTCGACTACGGGGGAGTTCATTTTTGAAGCCGAGCAAGAGGCCGGCGGGCGCATTTTGAAGACGCTCGGGATCACGATTTCGCCGAATTCCCCGAGAGTGAGAGTCCGGCACACGGCTAAGAACACCGACTCCAAACCGCTCGAGTTTTCCGCATGGGCGTTGAGCGTGATGAAGGCTGGAGGCACCGCTGTGATCCCCCAACCGCCGCTTGGTGAACATCCGAGGGATTTGCTGCCGAACCGCACGATGGTTCTTTGGCCCTACACCGACCTGAGTGATGCGCGTTGGCGGATAGGACGGGACTATTTCATCCTGCGCCAGGCAGCAGGCCGCCCGCCAACGAAGATCGGTCTCTCCCACAAGGAAAAACAGGTCGCCTACATCGTGGACGATTCGATTTTCATCAAATCCTTCGACTTTATCGAGGGCGAGACCTACCCCGACGGCGGCTGCAATTTCGAGGCCTTTACGAATGGCGACATGCTTGAGGTCGAGAGCCTGAGTCCGCTGAAAATGGTCCCGCCCGGTGGAGAGATCACCCATATCGAGGAGTGGACACTGCTTCCCTTGAGCGGCAGCGTTTCCACGGAGTCGGATGAGGCCCTCAGGCAAACCCTCGCGCCCTACCTAGCCAAAGCAGCGATTTGATTTTTATGAAATCCCTGATCCAACGAGCTTGCGTTGTGACGCTGGTGGCGACCGCCATTTTTCAGAACGCCTGCCAAACCATCGATAGTGACGCTCCTGCACGGGCGAGCATGAATGCCGCTATCCGCGCTGAAGTTCCTGGCGACTACTTCATCGGGCGCCGCATGTATAAGAGTGATTACAAAATGTGGGGCTGGGTGCGCGAACCCGGTAAGCCTTGGACGACTGCCCGCTTGGTTATGTTTAACGAGCAAACCAAACTCGCACCCGACCGCGAGGCGGGAAAACTCGGCGAGGACAACAACTACGAATACCGACTCAGCGGCCGATTCAGCGGCGAGACAGTGTATGAGCCGGCCAGCGACCGGTTTTATCCCGAGTTCATCCTCACCGGCTACGAGTTGATCAATACCAAGCCAACCGGCATTTACATAACCAACCGTCAGGAAGATCCGGATATCCGAATCATCATGGCACCGGTTCATTGAGCGACATCCGTCCAGTCGAACCCGAACTCCTCGCGCCGGCAGGCGACTGGGAGTGCTTGCGCGCTGCTGTGGCGAATGGTGCGGATGCCGTTTTCTTTGGCCTGAGCCGCTTCAACGCTCGCATGCGGGCTGACAACTTCCGCGAGGACGAGCTTCCAGCTATCACCTCCTTCCTGCACGCACACGGCGTGAAAGCCTATGTCACGCTGAATGTGCTCATTTTCACGGATGAACTAGATGACGCCATCGCCGAACTCCAGGCCCTGCATGATGCTGCGGTGGATGCCGTGATTATCCAGGATGTCGGCCTGGCGGAGATCTCACGCCGAATGTTTCCCGACCTGCGCGTCCACGCCTCGACGCAGATGACTATTACATCCCCCGAAGGTGTGCGCTTCGCTGAGGGGCTCGGCGTGAAGCAGGTCGTTCTTGCGAGGGAGCTGTCGCTGCGGGAATTGGAAAAGTTCCCGCCTTCGGTGCCGCTGGAGACATTTGTTCATGGAGCTCTGTGCGTGGCCTATTCGGGCCAGTGCCTGACCAGCGAGGCCCTCGGCCGCCGGAGCGCGAATCGCGGAGAGTGCGCGCAAGCGTGCCGCATGCCCTACGAACTCATGGTGGACGGAGCCCTCCGCGACCTCGGTGACAAGCGTTACCTCCTCTCACCGCAAGATCTCGCCGCAGTGAATGAAATCCCGGCCCTCATCGAGCGTGGCGTGGCCTCTTTTAAAATCGAGGGACGCCTAAAGTCCCCCGAATATGTCGCAGCAGTCACCTCGGTTTACCGCAAAGCCATCGACGCGGCGCTTGAAGGGCTTTTTGAAGGTGCGTCGCCCGAGGACTGGTATCGACTGGAAATGACCTTCTCCCGTGGACTTTTCAGTGGGTGGATGCATGGGGTGAATCATCAGGAACTCGTCGGCGCACGCTTTGGCAAGAAGCGTGGAGCTTTTCTCGGTCGTGTTGCAGGCAGCTCCCGGGACCATGTGGAATTGGAATCCACCGCAATTCCCATCAAACCAGGCGATGGCGTGGTCTTTGACACCGGCGGAAACACCGAGCGCGAGCAAGGCGGGCGGGTCTTTCAGGTTCAAGGGAACAGGCTTTTCTTCGAGACGGGCAAAATCCGGTTCCAAGAAATTCCAGTTGGCAGCCGCGTCTGGAAAACCTCGGACCCCGCGCTTGCCCGCGAATTGCGCGGCAGCTTCAGTGGCCGACTGGAGACGGATGCCGATCGACTGACGCCACTCGATCTCGTCGTCAGCGGAAAAGCCGAGGAACCTCTCCTGCTCAAATGCGGCGATGTTTTGATTTCATCCCGAATTCCTCTGCAGAGCGCTCGCACAAGACCACTGACCACTGATGCCCTGAGGGCCCAACTTGAAAAGCTCGGCGGCACCGGATTCAGCCTCCGTTCGCTCGAGTCGCGGATCGAAGGCGATGTCATCCTGCCCATTTCTGAGCTCAACCGCATGCGTCGCGAGTTAGTCGAGAAGGCGAGCTGCACAGTGCGCGACACGGCGCCGAAGGTGGTTTTGAAGGAAATTCTCCCGAGTTTTGAAGCGCCAAAATCCTCCGATTCACATCTCTCTGTCTTGGTCCGCTCGGAAGAGCAACTTGAGGCCGCGCTCGATGCAGGCGCACGGGAAATCCTCGTCGATTACGAAGACATCCGCCGCTACAAGGATGCCGTCACAGTGGCGCGGGCGCACGGCGGCGCGCAGATCCTGCTTGCGACGCCACGCATTCAGAAAGCCGGCGAGGAGGGATTTTTCAAACTCATTGCGAATGCGAAACCAGATGGTGTTCTGATTCGCAACATCGGAGCGATCTCACATTTTGCAGGAAGTCCGCTGCGATTGATCGGAGATTTCTCGCTAAATGTAGCCAATCCAGTGACCGCGCTTGTTTTTAAAAATCATGGTCTGGAGCGCCTCACCATTTCGCACGATCTGAACTCGACCCAGATTCTCTCGATGCTGCGTCACGCGCCACCGGACTGGTTTGAACTCACGCTGCACCACCACATGCCGATGTTTCACATGGAGCACTGCGTCTTTGCGGCGTTTCTTTCGAAGGGCAAAGACTACACGGACTGCGGCAGACCCTGCGAAAAGCACCGGGTCCACCTGCGCGACCGCGTGGGCATGGAACATCCCCTGCGCGCCGATGTGGGCTGCCGGAACACGCTGTTCCACGCCACGGCACAGACGGGGGCGGCTTTCTTCGAATCGTTCCATGCCGCCGGCCTGCGCCACTTCCGCATCGAACTACTGGAAGAATCGGCCGAGGAAACCACGCGCATTGTGACCGCCTACCGGGAACTTCTGGCTGCCCGCCGAAGCGGTGCCGCATTGCACCGTGAACTGCACGCCACCAGTCAGATCGGCGTCACCACCGGCACCTACAGCGGTTAAGGAGTCGCGCTCAAAGTTGAACCGGGGAAACGCTCGGCGAGTTCCTTAATGGCTTTGTCCGCCTCGGCATCCTTAAAAGCGCGGCGGTAGGCATCGGCGGCCCTTCTCAAGGCCTTAGGAGTCACCTTAGGATCATCGACAAGAATGCTGACGGCCATAAACGCGCGCGCAGCGCTTTCGTAGTCCTGCTCGAGAAAGAAGACCTCACCGGATGCGAGACGGGCCTCTGCATTGAGCTTACCTTCGGGCTGAAGAAACAACGCCTGATCGACCGCTTGCCGGGCGGTGGCAGGACGCTTGAGTGCGATTTCGGCGGACGCCTTGGAAAGATAGGCCCTCGCCTGCGCTTGGGGATTTTGGGTTGAAGCAATCGCCTTGTCCGCGGCTTGAGATGCCTCATCATACTTGGCGAGGGAGAGTTTGGTCTCAGAAATCAAAATCCAGGCATCTGGGGGAACCGATGCCGGATTTTGCACCAGAGGCAGAAGCAACTTCTCCGCCTTGGCGAATTTTTTGTCGTCGAGATGCCCCTGCGCAAGCCAGGTGGCTACCTCGGCGGGAATGGCTCGCCCCTTGTAATCATCGGCTTCACGGGCGGCAGCGGTGCGATCCTGGAGCTGGTATTGAGCGAGCAGGATGCGAAGCGTGGCACGATCCGCGTAGTTTTTGGAATCCAGAAGCCGAGCTTTGTTGAGGAGGCTAATGGCTTGCGGGTAGTCCTTGTTTTCAAAGGCCGCCCAACCGAGCCAGAAGTGAGCCTGCGCTGCGGCGGCGGAGTTCGGGTAACGCCTGAGCAGCTCTTGAAAAGAGGCTGCCATATCGGGGTATTTCTTGAGTTGGCCGAGAGTGAGGGCTTTTTGAAGGAGGGCTATCTCGACCTCCTTGCTGAATTGGAAACGGGTGATGACCTCCTCAAAGTCGGCGAGCGCTTCGGTGTGGGCTTGAGCTTTTTGCCGGGCGAGACCTCGCTGCAGGACGGCGGTGGCAGCGAGTTTGTCGCCGGGGTATTTCTCAGCAAATGCCGTGTAAGCCCGAATGGCGCCCGCGCTGTCGCCGGACGCATCGAGCGCCCACGCGAGCTTGTAGAGGGCGGCGGAGCGCTGCTCGGGCTTGAGCGACGGATTTTCCACAAGAGGCGCGTAAGCTTTGGCAGCGGCGGCATAGTCGAGTTTCTGGAGGAGCACCTCGGCTTTGAGAAGAGCTGCGGAGGCGCTTTGCTTCGGATCGGTGGATGCCGCCAGAAAACGGTCCACTTCGGCAACGAGAGCGGGGTCTTTCGTCGCGTAGAGGCTCAACAGGCGCTGGTAGCGGACCTCGGCGGATGCCGCGCTGGGATTTTCCGAAACGATGCGATCATAGACGCGCTTGGCTTGATCTTCATTCCCGGTGCGTCTCCAAGCGGCGGCAAGGATTCCCAAAGCATCTGGGCGGGCAGTGGCGGGCAAATCCCTTTCGATCCCCTCGCCCATCTGGGTGATTCCTCGAAAATCTCCGGAGTCATAGCGTAGGCGAAGCGCGGCAAGGATTGCCTCGGATTTCATCGCGGAATCCTGTGTGCTAGAGGCTGCCTTGTCGAAAAGCTGGAGGGCTTTGGCTGTGGATCCAAGCTCCGCAGCGAGTCGAGCGGTCTGCAAGGCAGAGCGGGCGGAGACATCGGGCGATGCCGCAGTGTTTGCAAGAAACTCACAGGTCTCGAGAGCGGCTTGTTTTTTGCCTTGTTTCAACTGAACAGCAGCGAGGGCAAGCGCGGCATTTTCGCGATAGGGATTCTCACCCTCGGTTGCCAGAACGGCCTTGTAGCGGTCTTCGGCGGATTGATTTTGCTGGAGGGCTTCGAAGCTTCGTGCGGCGAAGTAGGCTGCGGCTAGGCGAATACCCGGTTGCTTGGCTTCGCGGGCGGCGAGATCGAATTGGATGGTGGCGGGCTGATGAAGTTTTTCCGCAGCGAGGATTTCGCCGAGGCGGTAGGCCCCTGCTGCAGCAAACTCGCCGGTCTGGAATTGTATGAGCAGCTTTTCGTAAGCAGCACGGGAGGCGACAGCATTTCCAGCCATGCGGTGGCACTCGGCCAAACGAAAGAGGGCTGCATCGCGGGCTGGCGAGGTGGAGTCTGCAATGAGAAACGCCTCATACTCCGGAACGGCGAGATCGTAGAGCTTGCGCGAGTAGAGATTGTTCGCGCGATCCAACGCAGAGTCCGCTTGAGAACCCACACCGCCTGCGGGCGCAATGCGAATATTTTGAGGGTCATCCAAAACGGTGGGTGTGGAAGCGGGATGCACGGAGGCAGGAACTGGAGAAGGTTCCCCTGCGGGTGGTGGGACAGCCTGTGCGGGAACGGGAGGCTTCACCGACTCCGCACGGCGAACTTCCACAGGTTGACCATCTGGCAAGCGATCCATCCAGGAAGGGTTCTGATAGTTATCCAGCGCAGGGGCGTTCGCAGGGAACGCTCGCCGAACTTCCTGAGCATTGCAAATGGCACCAAGGCTCAGAAGGGTGAGAATCGTCGCCCGCTTCATTGCTGGCGGTTCGTCGCGAAGGCAACATTCCAGATATTCGCCCGGCGGCAGGCATCCAACGCTCCCACAATATACTTGTAGTCGGTATTCTCATCGCCACGCAAAAGAACGGTCTGATCTGGATAGAGAGTGGAAATTTTTTCCAAGGATTCCTGAAGGCTATTCATATCAAATGATCGACGGTTCATGACGATGGTCCCATCGGATTTGATATTGAGAATAATTTCACTAGCAGAGCGGCGGGATTCCTTGCCCTCGCTAGCCTTTGGCACTTTCACATCCACCTCGGTTTCCGTGCGGGAGATGTTCCACTGCAACAGAAAGAAAAAGAGCAAAAAGAGAGCAATATCCACCATCGGGGCGATTTGAAATCCCGGGGGATTGAGCTTGATGGACCCACGAAAATTCATTCTTCAGTCGCGATGGTTGGATTTGCGTTGGTTGGTGACGATCTGCGCCATCAAAATCGTGCTGGCTGCCTCCAAGTCGGAGATCATCAATTGAACGCGCCCGCGAAAAAATGCATAGGCTGCCATGGCAGGAATGCCTATGAGAAGTCCTGCGGCGGTTGCGACAAAAGCCTCCGCAACTCCTCCAGCGAGCATCGCCTGGCGCGCTCCATTCATACTGCCAGACACGACCGCAAAAGATTTGATCATACCCATAACTGTTCCGAGCAGTCCAAGCATAGGGGCGAGAGCGCCGATATCCGCCAAGTAACTGACTCGCTGACTCCAGAGTCCCGATAGACGAACGCCTTCGGCTTGGGCGATTTCACGGACCTCCGTCATGCTGGCGGCTTCGTTTTTTGTCAGAAAATTCAGCGCGCGCTCCATCACGCTGGCAATCGCCTCGTTGTGGCGATGCGAAAGTGCGAGAAGGCCGAGATAATCCTTTTTGCGGATGAGAGCATCAGCCGCTTGCATGTAGCGATTGCTCACCACAGCGCCGCGTCGCACGGATACCAAAAGAACGATTATCAACATGAGGCCCAAAATCGAAATGGCACCCAGCGGATACATGGCCGAACCGCCGGATTGAATGATATGCCACAAATCAGCTGGTGGAGCGGCCTGATCCTGCGAAAAAGCTCGGGAGGAGACCGCCAACAACAACGCGGCGGAGAACATCATTTTCATAGGAGCGCAAAATAACAAGGGCATGCCGCCATGCAAGCCTCACGCTCCATAGTAGGTTTCGCGGAGCGTCGGAGTAGCGTCCGCTAACTACTGCTGCATTCCGGAAATGATGCTGATGAGCGGCATGAAGAGCGCGATGACGATCGTTCCAACTATGACAGCCAAGAAAACAATCATGACTGGCTCAAGCATGGAAGTGAGACCCGCGACGGCATTATCCACCTCGTCGTCGTAGACATCGGCAATCTTGAGAAGCATGTCGGGCAACTGACCGGTTTCCTCACCGACATCGATCATACTGACAACCATGGGAGGAAAAATCCCGCTGGCTTCGAGGGGTTGCACGATCGATTCACCCTCTCGCACGCTGTCATGCACGCGGTTGATGGCTCCGGCGATCACTGCGTTGCCCGCCGTTTCGCGTGTGATGTTGAGAGCTTGGAGGATCGGGACGCCGCTTGTGACCAGTGTGCCGAGCGTTCTAGAAAAACGAGAGATGGCACTTTTCTTGGTGAGGTCGCCGAAGAGCGGAGCGCGCAGCAGGAACGCATCGATAGCAGCGGAGCCTTTCGGTGTATTGGAAGCGAATTTGTAGGCCACGGCGAGTCCTGCGATCGCTCCAACGATGAGCAGGAGGTTGTTTTTAACAAAATTACTGGTTCCGATGACGAACTGAGTCAAGCCGGGTAGCGGCTTGCCACCGAGCATATCGGCAAAAATGGCTTCGAATTTCGGAACGATGAAAACGAGCAAGAAAGCCATGATGACTATGGCAATGACCAAAACGATCACCGGATAGAACATAGCCGAAACGACTTTGTTTTTAGTCTTCTGCGCTTTCTCTTGGAACTCGGCGAGACGCAGCAGGACGATCTCAAGCACACCACCGAGTTCGCCGGCTTTGACCATGTTGATGTAGAGCTTGTTGAAAATGCGAGGGTGGCCTGCCAAGGCTTCGGAAAATGTGCCACCACCTTGGACGGAATCGGCGATGCCAACGATGGTTTTTTTGAGAACAGGGTCGGGCTCCTGCTTGGAAAGGACAGTCAACCCGCGAAGCAGAGGCAAGCCCGCGTCGATGAGCGTGGCCAACTGCCGCGTGAAAATCATGAGAGTCCGTCCCTTGATCGTCTTCTTTTCAAGGAAGGGAATGTTCAGATTGATCTTGATGTCCTTCTTTGCAAAGGATGCCGAAGGGGATGCAGCCTTGCGCTTGGGAGCCTTGCCTCCCTCTGTGATCGACTTAGGAAAGTAGCCCGCCTGCCTGATCTGGGCAACGGCCTCGGCCTGGGATGCCGCATCAATGAGGCCAGTGGTTTCCTGGCCTCGGGCATCAAGTGCGACGTAGTTGTAACTGGGCATAGAATAGAGTGGGGTTGGCGGAAATACTGGGTGGATTAAAGCGAAAACATCCTCGGGGTGTCGAGCTTGGAGTTTATGAGCGATGGAGGTAAGGATTCCACTCTACTTCATGACCAACGGTCGTTTCCGGTCCATGCCCAGGCAAGACGCGCGTGACTGGCTCAAGGGGAAAGATTTTTTTTCGAATGCCTTCGAACAGAAGTGGGCCATCGCCGCCCGGCAGATCCCAGCGCCCCACACCCTCGCGGAAGAGAACATCGCCCGCCACGAGCAACCCCTGCTCTGAAAAATAAAAACATAAACTACCTGGGCAATGGCCGGGCACATGGAGGCACTGGATTTTTAAACCGCAGATCGCGTGAGTTTCCCCTTCCTCGAGGAGAAGATCCGCAGAGCAGGGTTCATATTGGATGTCGAATCCGTGTTTTTTAAAAAATGCCCCATCTGCCAGCATAGGGACTGTGTCTGGATGAAAAGCCACACGGCAGCCATGGCGGCGCTGGATTTTTGCGGCATCCATCACATGGTCAAAATGGCCATGCGTCAGAATGAGCCAATCGATCTTTTCGCCGGCAAAGTGCGCATCCGCTCCCTGAGGAGCATCAAAAAGAAGGTTTCCCGATGGGGTCTGAAAGAAATAGGCGTTGGTGTCCAGCGGACCACCGGTAAAAATTTTGAACGGATTCATGAGCAGTCGAGTCGTAGTAGAGGAATCGGAGATTTGATTTTTGTCGACTTCTCTGCAAGGTTTTCAGTCCATACATCATGAATTTTTCCAAACACGCCATCGCCACCATTTTCACGGCGCTGGCCTTACTCCTGCCGGCTCGTGCCGAAAAATCCAACGCAGTCGATCAGGGACAAGTCGCTCTGGCCGTTGCGAACTGGCTCCAGCAGGCCCACTACAGCCGCAAGGAAATGGACGCGGATATGTCGGCCAAGCTTCTCGCGACCTACCTAGAGCTGCTCGACTACAACAAACTCTACTTCACGCAACAGGATGTGGATGAATTCACGCTGAAGTATAGCGAGTCGCTGCATAAATTCATCCGCTCTGGCGACCTCTCGCCAGCTAGAGAAATCTTCCAACGCTTCAAAGAACGCGTTGAAAACCGTGTCGCTGCCAACAAGAAACTTGCTGCCAAAAAATACGATTTCAAAGGCAAGCGGGAAGTCGAACTGAACCGTCAGAAATCCCCATGGCCGAAGAATCTGGATGAAGCCGATAAAATCTGGCGCGACCGCGTGGAGGCCGAACTCCTTCAAGAACACCTGAGCGAGCTCAAGCTCCGCTCGCCAGAAGACACCGTGACACGCCGCTACGACCAGGCTCTGCGTAATGTGCGTGAGATGAGTCCGGATGATGTCACCAGCACCTTTCTCAAGGCTCTGACCCAAAGCTACGATCCCCACTCGGAATACATGAGCCCGACAGAGATGGAGAATTTCCAGATCAACATGAAGCTCTCGCTCGTGGGCATTGGAGCTGTTCTGCGTTCGGAGGATGGCTACACAAAAATCATGGAAATCGTTCCCGGAGGCCCTGCCGACCGCGATGGACGCCTGAAGGTTGGAGACCGCATCCTAGCCGTTGGACAGGGCGAGAAGGAGTTTGAGGATGTCGTGGACATGAAACTCGACAAGGTCGTAGAGAAAATCCGGGGAGCCAAAAATTCCATCGTTCGCCTGCAGGTCATACCGAACGATGCGGATGATCCTTCAAAACGCTCAATCGTCGAGATAACACGCGATGAGGTGAAGCTGAAGGATCAGGAGGCCAAGGCCGAACTTCTGGATGTAACCAACGCCGAGGGCAAGGTGGCCCGCATCGGCTGGATCACGCTGCCATCCTTCTACGCGAACATGAGCGGCGACGGGGAACCCAAGAGCACGACCGTGGATGTCGAAGCGCTTCTGACACGCCTCAAAAAAGAAAATATCGAAGGGCTTGTCATAGACCTCCGCCGCGATGGTGGCGGCTCCCTCGAAGAGGCTATCAATCTCACCGGCCTCTTCATCCCACAAGGACCGGTTGTTCAAGCCAAAGATCCGAGTGGAAAAATCACGGTTAACAACGACAAAAACCCGGAAGTCTCCTACTCCGGCCCAATGATCGTTCTGATGAACCGCCTGAGCGCCTCGGCGAGCGAGATTTTTGCCGCCGCACTTCAAGACTACGGGCGTGCACTTGTGGTCGGAGACGAGCGCAGTTTCGGCAAAGGCACCGTGCAAACGATAGTGGACCTCGACAAATCCATGTCGCTGCCGTTTTTCAATGTCCAGAAGCCAGAGGCCGGGGCGCTTAAGCTCACGATCCAGAAATTCTACCGTATTCTCGGCGGTTCGACTCAGATTAAAGGCGTTGAATCGGACATCGTCCTGCCCTCCCGCACCGACAACGCCGAGATTGGCGAAGCCTCACTCAAAAACCCGCTCGACTATGACGAGGTGGCACCGGTTGTTTTGATACCCAAGGACAAGACTCCAGCCGCCCGCCTCTTCGTTCAGGAGCTTCGTGAGCGCTCAAAAAAACGCATCCAGAGCGATCAGGAGTTTATTTATGTGAATGATGATATGCAGCGGTTCCGCGAGCGCATTGCCAAAAATACCATCAGCACAAATGAGGAAATCCGCCGCAAGGAACTCGCTGATGAGAAAAAACGCAAAGAAGCCCGCAAGGAAGAACGAGCAGCGCGTGGCTCCATGGTGAATGCCAAAGTCTGGCAACTCACGCTTGATGATGTGAAGAACAACCGCGAGGACTTGGAAGTCGTCGCCTACGAGCGCGAGCGCGACAAAAAATACAATATCGAAGAGGAATCAGACGAGTCAGAGGAAGAGAAGAAGGAAGCCAAGAAAACTCCCGAGCCCGATCCCATCCGCAATGAAGCCGTCCGCATCATCAGCGATCTGATCGAATTCAGTAACCCTGCCAAAACGGCTAAAGTTTCAAGCGCTCAAGCTGTGGCGGAGTAAGCGGCAAGCAACAGATTTTAGGCTTCGGCCCTTGGGTGGGCCGCCATGTAGGCAGCCTTCAGACGCTCGATCGTGACATGGGTGTAAATCTGCGTCGTTGAGAGACTGGCGTGCCCGAGCAGTGTCTGCACGCTGCGCAGGTCGGCGCCATTGTCCAAGAGGTGGGTTGCAAAACTATGCCGGAGCTTGTGAGGCGAGAGGTCGGCTGGCAGTCCAGCCTGGGCCAGACGGAGCTTGAGGAGGGAGTGCACTGCTCGCGTCGATAGCCGGCGGCGGGATTTATTGATGAAGAGCGGCCCTGCATGCACCCGGGCGGCGTGGCGGTAACGCTGGATCGCCTCAAGAGCAGGTCCGCCGACTGGACAAACCCGTTCGCGGGAGCCTTTGCCAGTGACGCGTGCCGTCTCGCTGATGGGATCGACATCCCTTACATCCAGGCCGACAAGCTCTGAAAGTCGCATTCCTGTAGAGTAGAAAAGCTCAATCACCGCAGTATCGCGGGCAGCCATCCAAGAAGGTGCCTGTTTGTTTTTTTGAGCTGCAGCAGGAGCCGCAACCAGATTGTCCACCTGCGCGGTTGTGAGAAATCGGGGCAGTTGTTTCTCAGCTTTGGGAAGCGAGACTTCGAGGAGCACATTTTTTGAAATCGTGCGGCGCATGTGGAGGAAGGCATAAAAAGCCCGCATCGCGGCAAACCGCAAACGCACACTGGACCTCGCCATCTCGGCTTTCATCATGTCGAGCATCCAGGCCCGGAAGTCGTCGGCGCGCAACTCTGTCCAAGCGCCGGAGGGACGGAATTTGCGGAATGCCTCCAACGAAGTGCGGTAGGTGCGAATCGTCTGTGGCGAGGCGTTTTTCTCGGCTTCGAGATGCCGCAGAAACTCCTCGGCTTGGCGATCCAGAGGAAGAGCTTTGGACGACGGGTTTCTGGCTGCGCGACGTTTCAATTCTCTGATGCGCTCCAACTGCTGGCGGCGAATCCCTGCGCGGCCATGATCTCGCTGCTCCAACTCGATATGGCGGCGAGGGCCTGAATGGAAACTTCGCTTCCCTTCCAAGATGAAGACGCATCGGCGAGCCAAGAACTTAATGCTGCACGCGCAGCGAACTCGCTGGCCGATGACAACTCAAAGCCGCTCCACGAGGTAGGTGCCGACATTTGAAGCAAAGTCTCCGAGCCCCCTCCACCACCCCAGCTGGTAATGAGGCCAGTGAGCCAACTTGAGAGGTTGATAGCCAGAATTTCGGTGAATGCCGCAGACCCAAGCTGCGAGGAGGAATTGGATAAATCGGTGGAGAGCTTTTGGAATTGGCTGAAGAGACTACTCTCCGCCGGCAGGTGCTGAAGGCGCGCGAGCAGCCCGGCAAAAGCTGAAGAGCCCATAAACGAAGAGGAACCCGCCAACTCGGACGCCAATTTCTGGAACCCGCTAAAGAGGACAGTCTCGGAATTCCAGTGTGGAAGCCGTGAGAAGAACTCCTCAACCTCGGCGGAAGAAAGACTCTCCCGGAGGCGTTGAGATATCGCGGAATGAAGCTCCTCGGAGTTCCACTGCCCACTTGAAATGCCGGCCAGAGTCTCGCTTCCCAACAAGGCCTGCAACATCTCCCGGTCGTGGGCCTCCAGAGGAAACCCACTCGAAAGGTTAAGCGGAAGGGTTTGCTGGAGCTTGATCAGAGCTGGCAGGATTTCCTCCGAAGAGGCAAAGGAGTTCGACACACTTTCCACAAGCCGCTGAAAGCTGAGATGCATGGGCAGCGTTGCAAAATCAAAGGCCGCCGACTCGGAAAGCTTGTCCCGCGGCGTCGTGGCGATGGGCGAGCGAGAAATCGGATTCCATTTCCCGTGACGATGAAAACCAATTTCAACGGCATACGATCCGCCCGCTTTCTTCACAGGAATATACCAGTTGCGGGTTTCAAACGACACCTCGATCTCCTGCTCCAAAACGCCCGAAGCCTCTTCCACCCTCAAAATACAAGGACCACCTGGATGGCGTGAAATATCGATGTCCCAATAGGTAAAAAGCCAGTGCGGATCCTGAGCGACAAGAAACAACACCTCCTCGCCATAGCTACGCGGCAGGCTACCCAGATCATTCAAAATGTAGCATGCAGCAACCGACTCCTGCGCCGTCGGTGTTTCGCTCGTGCGAAGGGCGGTTTTTTTTGGAATCGAAGTTAATTCGTGCTCCGAGGGACTAACTTTTCTCACCGAAGTCCCGGCTTTACCCCTATCCTTCGGAACTCGCGTTTTTGATTGAACTGGAACCTCATCAATATCCGTTTTTTTCTTCGTGCTCATGATTTGAATTCCAAAGACTATGAGACTTACTAGACACCCGCAAAATGGGTTGCAAGCCCCATATCGCCTAGCACGCGATTCGTGATAGTGCGCTCGGATTGGGAGCGAGAGATTCAATAATATCTTCTAAAATTCATCGATACGAAAAACTTCATTAACAGTGAAGGACCTTTTACTACGTGCCCCTAATCCCAAGACCTTGTTTTTGATCTTAAATTTCGCCCTTTTATGAAAAATCAGACGGCTTGCTCGCGGTTTGCCGAATCGAACCTGATGTGACAACGTTGATGCAGAATGTCCCTTGACTTGAACACACCGTCGATTCATGCAGAGGCGTTACTTTTTTCGACTCATGCATGTTCCATCTTCCATAAAATTCCACCCCGAATTTCGCTCACGCTCGGCTTCCGAACTCGTGCTCGTTTTTTTTCTCATTCCCTGTCTGGCATGGTGCGCAGATGTCCTGCCCTCTTGGAATGATGGCCCAACTCGGCGATCCATCGTGGAATTTGTCGAAAAAGTGACTGCTGAGGGATCGGCGGATTTTGTGCCATTGTCAGATCGAATCGCCGTGTTTGATAATGATGGAACACTGATCAGCGAACAGCCGGTCTATGTGCAATTCGCGTATGCCATAGACCGCGTCAAAGAACTTGCTCCACGGCATCCCGAATGGAGGGACAATGAGCCTTTTAAATCCGCCCTGGAAGGCCGTTTGACTACCCTGGAATCGGACAGCGACGAGAAAGCCTTCGCTGATCTGGTATTCGCCACCTGCGACGAAATGACCACAACCGAGGTCGACCAAGCGGCGGCCAAGTGGCTCGCCACCGCGCGGAACTCCAAAACAGGGCGCCTCCAAACCGAAATGACATTTCAACCAATGCGCGAGCTGATCGAATACCTTCGCTCCAAAGGATTCAAAACATTCATCGTCTCCGGAGCCGGCATAGAATTTATGAGGAACTACACGGAAAAAATCTATGGCATTCCTCCCGAACAGGTCATTGGATCCAATGTCAAAATGCGCTTGGAATCGCGCAATGGATCAACCGAGCTCGTTTTAGTGCCCGAGATGGAGTTTTTGAACAACCGCCAGGGTAAGCCGATGGGCATTTACAAGCACGTCGGTCGCCGTCCCACCATGGCATTTGGAAACTCGGATGGTGACCTCGAAATGCTTCAGTGGACAACCTCGGGTGAGGGCCCTCGATTTGGTGCAATCATCCACCACGATGATGCCGAACGCGAAACAGCCTATGATCGGGAATCACACATCGGCCGACTCGATAAGGCACTCAACGAAGCCCCAAGCCGCAAATGGACGGTCGTCAGCATGAAAAACGACTGGAAAACTATTTTTTCAGGCCAATAGGGCGTGCTATCAAATGCGCTGTCCCATTGGAGTTTCGCATGATTCTGTAATCCTAGGCTGTCTTTGCCAGTCAGTTGCGTTAGAATATACAAGAGTGCCATTAAGCTTTCCAAGTCTTTAGCGAGAGAAGTGCAGGACCGGAGGCTTAACCCTCGATGACGGGCAAGACGCACATCAAAAAGCGCCTTATACCAAAAGCCGCTTGCTTTTGGATTTTGGGAGAGGAGCACAGGAGTCCCGCCTGTGGGCTCTAGCGTGCTGTTTGGGTTCGATGAACGCAAGTAAATTGATCAGTCTCCACACGACCGGGACGGCCAAGCCCCCTTCTTGCGCGATGCAAAGTCCAATTTCAAAGAGACATTGGTATTATACCAGAATCTGAATGCTTTTAAACGCATTATGCGGCGTTTGTTTGCTATCACAGATGCGGAACGATTCGGCGCTCATAGAGACGCCGCTACAGGCGAATACCGTCGCTGATGTGGAAGTGAATATCGGACTTCTACAGCCACCCGTAAAAGACTGCGAGGGCCAAAAAAAGAGGCTCTCCTTGCGGAGAGCCTCGATTTGGGTTGATTTAGCTTGTTTGGGGCTATTAGGCTTGGAGCAAGCGGACTAGCGACTGCTGGCTGGTGTTCGCTTGAGCGAGCATGGCTGTTCCAGCCTGCTGCAGGATCTGGAAGCGGGCCAACTGACTGCTCTCGGCAGCGACATCGACATCGATGATGCGGCTATTTGCGGCTTCGAGGTTTATTGCGTTAATGTTCAAGAGGTCTTGAGCAAAATTGACGCGGCTCGTTTCCGCACCGTTTTGAGCACGCATGTCGGCGAGTTGCTGTAGCGCCATTTGAGATACATAAGCGAATGCAGCTGAGTTGTCGTAAGTCAGAGTTCCTGATGTTGCATTAGCAGTCGCAGAAAAGCTTTGCGGTGAATCACCAGTGTAGCTAGTTCCAGTAGAGGTTCCTACATTAAAGGCAGTTCCAGACACTGAAAACCCTTCGATCATCATTTTAATCCAAGGATCACCTCCCATTGCCGCTTTTGTAACAGATGTTGACTGAGATCCATCTTCGGAGGTCGGAACTACAAACACGGATCCTGAACCCGAAGTGGCTGCAGTATCAAAAAGAGGCTGTCCATTAAATTTTTCAGTTCCTAAGCTTATGAGTTGAGCCTGTAGGTTTTGAAACTCTTTGTCATAGTTTTCGACATCGCCTCCATTTTTAGTCACATCACGCGCAAGCGTGGTGAGTTCCGACATACGGCTCAGGACTTTATCAGCGACTTTAAAGGCGCCGTCTTGAGTATCCAAATAGGACTGAACATTCCTGAGGTTGATTGCAGTAGCTTCCGTGCGTTTTTGGGCTGCTGCCATTTTCATTGAAACCGCGAGACCACCAGCGTCGTCGCTGGAATTTACAATGCGTCGGCCACTTGAAAGTCGTGAGAGGCTTTTCTGAAGGGCTTCGTTAGATTTTCCGAGGTTGAGTCCAGCTCCGCTGGCTGCTGGGTTTACGTTTATTGATATCATAATGATTTATTTGTTGTGACCCAATCCATGGGTCGTTTCACTGCAAGAAAGATGGAGCAAACACCGTGCCAAGTCTTTTCTTGAGGAAAAAAGCTCAAGAGTTGGAAAAAAGTGCCGACGAACTGGCCGAAACTCCGATTCCGAGTGGGCATTTTTTTCCCCGAGCTATGCATGGGTGGAGTTTGCGAGGCAAATCGGCATGGGTGCTTGGTCCTTTTGATTGAGTATGCAGGTAAGTTTCGCGGGCTTCTCTGAGGGGTCCACGCTCGTGACGGAGCAGTGCCCACAAGGAACGTCCCGCAGTGATCTTTTTTGGAATTGACACGACATATCGACATATCCGAATATGAGGATACATTCCGATAAGGGCGCCAATCCGCGAGGTTGAAGCACTCTTGGAATGCTCGAATTTTTCGAATAGCTCTTTTTCACATTTCAACCAATCCGTCGGCCTAGGAAAGCAAGGGTGGAAGTCCCTCACTGTCGCGCAAAGGTCAAAGTCCGGGTTCGAACCGGCGGAGAAAACCGCACAGCACCTGAAATCGGTGTGCGGGCAGCGCATGACTGTCCGTGTTGGGGGTAGTCCTTTCACAAAACGGGGGAAGGGATTGTTCTATGACATCCCCGTGTTTGAAGAAGGACAAAGATGAAAAAAATCGTATTGGCAGCATTACTGCTTGCTGTGAGTGCCTTAGGATCGATGGCACAAACGCTGGTTCAGAGTTTTGATGACATACAATTCTGGACAGGGAACGGGACGAACCGCTCGGCGTTAGTGGTGGAGTTTAACAGTTTCACAAATCCGTTTTCCGTGGTCTGGGGCTACAAATGGAGCGGAAGCACCAACCTGCAGACCATGGTATTCGATCTGGCCGGGGTAATCACAGGCGGACCTGCTGCTGTTGCGGGGTCGGATTCACGACTTTCAATCTCCGTCACAGATTTTGGAGGCTTGGGTTATAACATCGATGCTCTGACATATAACCAAAGCGGGCTTGGCGGTGCGTGGCCACCGGGCACCTTGAACCTCGGCGGATGGGACGGCGCAAACTGGAATAATCTTTTCTCTTTTGCAGGGACCTCAGCCTGGCCAAGCACATCTTTTATTCTTTCGGAAGTCGGAATGGCCGACACATCGCTTGTCGATGGCGGATGGTATGGATGGATACTCTCTGACGGACCACAGACCTATAACTTTGCCCAGCCTTTTGCGGCTCCCGTTCCCGAACCATCGGTGGAGATCCTTGTTTCTGTCGCGTTGGTTTTATTCATACTGAGGTGGTTCAAGATTGGAGCACAGGCGTCCCGCGTGTGTGTGCGGTTGGCGGAGTTGTGAAAAATAGATTCGCTTTTGCTAAGGTAGCCATTTCCTACACGGCCGGGACGGCCATGCCCCCCTCTAAGGCCTTTTCGCTGGTGGAGCTGATGGTTTCGATGGCGATAGCGAGTGTGCTGGGAGCGATTGTTTTCGTTGCGGCTAAGCAGGCTTATGCGAGTTCGTCGCTGGCTGTTTCCGCAAACAACATCCGTCAACTTGCAGCGGGTGGCATGGCTTATTTGGGGGACAACAATTATACCTTTTGGCCCTACCGAACGAATGATGCTGCAAATGGCGTTGGTGCGACTTGGTGGTTTGGATTTGAGAGTGCGGCGAGCATGAGCAGCGCGGAGGGGAAGAGAAGTTTTGATCCGACGAAAGGTCCGCTGGGCAACTATGTGCCAAAGGGATTTCGGCCGGATCCGAGCTTTGCGCTGGGTGGGAAGGCATTCAAACCGAAATACCGGAATGGGTATATCGGAGTAGGCTATAACACACTTCTGGGTGGAGGATTCATGGGCACTGGAGCACTTATGAGGCAAACGGCGCTCTCCGATCCATCGCGGGTGGTGGTTTTTTTTACGGCTGCGCAGGTTAATACTTTCCAGAGGCCGGCATCTGCTCGAAATCCTATGCTCGAGGAATTCTATGGCATCGATGAGCGCGAGGTCACTGCGCACTTTCGGCACAGTGGCAAGGCGATGGTTTCCTTCGCTTCGGGAAACGCCGGGTTCTTAACGATGGATGAGTCGACACGTGACATGCGAAGCCCGGAGGCGAATATCGGTCGGTTTGCGCCGCGAGGGAGCAGGAAATTTTTGGAGTGATCGCGAATCTCTGCAGGGCCGAAAGGTTTTTATTTTACCACAGAGAACACAGAGAGGGAGAGAGTCAAAAAGCTCCATTCAAATCGGCAGAAACTTTCCTGTCAATCTTGCTGATCATGACTTGTCCCACCTGAGCTGCAATTCCGTAGGCGGACCATCCTCTCCAGACTTTTTCGCCCTACTACTCCGTCTTGGGCGCCTCGGCGGCTTTGCGGGCAGCAGCATCGCGGGCAGCTTGAGCGGCGAGTCGAAGCTTGCCGAGATTTTGCTTGGTGAGCGAGGTTTGGGGATTGCGGATGGCTTCGAGGTTTTGAGCTTTGATTTCCTCGTAAATTTCGCCTCGGTAGATCGGAATGGTTTTGGGAGCCTCAATACCAATGCGCACGTTGTCGCCATCGATACGCTTTACGATCAAAACAATATTATCGCCAATCTGAATCGTTTCGTTGATTTTTCGGGAAAGTGTAAGCATCGGTCTGGTCTTTCTTTGGATGCTTAAGCGGTTTCGTCGATGAGGACGTGTGTGGTCGAATAGTTCTGATAGTTAAGCAGAACGACTTGTTTTCCAACCCTCGTGCGACGATTGATGAGGATGGGAGCCGCGAGGTTGAGTGTTACCTTCTGCGGTTCGTAGGACTTAATGGTGGCTACGTTAAGAATGAGGGGATTCGCGTCTGCCCCAACAAGACCGAGCATTTCGGCATCAGCGTCACCGATGTCGAGGCGGTAGTTCTCGACAAGTCCAACAGGCTCGACGGCGGGGATTTGGATTTCGTCGCCTTCAATGGCTCGAAGAACAACAAAAGGAAGACTCTCTGGGTCGACAATGAGTTCGAACTTATTGAAATCCGGAAGGCCGATAAGACCCTCTGGCATGAGGAATTGGTTGTTCGTCTCATCAGGAACAAACTCCTGCTGACCCGAGATCGCGGCTTCAACGAGCATGATGAAAGTTAGCTAAAGAAATCAGCGCAGGTAGTCGAGAAGAGAATTACTCTGAATCTTCGCGCCGCTCTGGATCGCTGCCTGGTAAGCCATCTGAGCACGATTGAGCCGCACAGTGGCCTCAGCAAAGTCGATATCGGCATCGGTCGAGATGAGTTTCTCTGTGCCTTCGTAGCGGATTTCCAAATCCTTCATCGCAGTCTCGAGGCGGTATTGAGTTGTGCCAGCGCGCGATAAAGCAGAAAGAATCTTGTCTTCCTGCGTGGCAAGATCAGCACGCAGGGAAATAACAGAAGACGCTTTAGTAGAAGAGCCACTCGGGGTATCTGTCATGGCATTGCGCATTGAAATCATTTTATTGAGCAAATCAGCAACTTCCCGATTCTCTCGAGGAGTCGTGAAAGCGGAGATTTCCGTGTCCTCACCGATGTGCATCTGGGGATTTGCATCGTCGGACTGAACGGTTGTGGGGTAACGATAATCGATCTGAGATATTTGGCCGCTGGGATTTTTTGAGGCGACAATAAATGGGGCATCAGGCGCTCCAGAAGCTTCACCTGCCAGAATGTAACTGCCACGAAGTTTAGTATTAGCGACATTCAAGCCTTGCTGAACGAGTTGATCGATCTCGGAAGCTTTGGCTTTGAACTCCTGCTCGGATGTGGCTCCACTGATGTTAGCAGAAAGCTCGGAAGCACGAACGAGAAGGTCTTTGATTTGCTCGAGGGATGAGAAAGTGACTTTGCTGACTTCCAAACCATCTGTTGCGTTTCGATGGTATTGCTGATTTTGTTTTTTCTCAACGCGAAGGTTGAGAATGCGCTGCATCGCGGGAGCATCATCACTGGGTGCGGAAATGCGCTGACCCGTGCTGAGCTGAGCGAGCGCTTTATTTTGCTCACTGCCGAGTGATTGCAGACGGCCGAGCAATGTATCTGGAAAGGAATTGAAAGTAACTCTCATGGCGTTTTAGTTTTCTTAGCCTACTCCGAGGCGATTGACAACTTGTTCTAGAAGGCTATCGATGACATTAACGTGGCGAGCCGAAGCTTGGAAACTTCGCTGGAATTTCATGAGGTCTGTCATCTCCTCATCTTGAGAGACACCGCTAAAGGCATCTCGATTTGATACCGCCATCTCTTGGCTGAGCTTCTGGTCTTCGAGACGAATATTTGTCGTATTAAGCTCCTGACCAATAATTGTTACGGTTTTATTAAAGTGACCTACAAATGTGACATTTGTTCCGAGGCCTGCGATGGCATCTGTTCCGAGACTGGCGATTTGAAGAGCAATATCATTGGCCCCCGTTTTGGCAGAACCCTTGAGGGTATTTGCAGTGATTGCGGAATTTAATGTGATTTTTGAACCTGCGGCGGGTTCAGAGAAAAACTGTGGGTTATTCGTTGTATCAACTTGTTGATAAACCGCGTTGATAGAAGATCTCAAATTTGTTGCGAGAAGAGAAATACCATCGCGAGCTTCTTTGACATCTGATGTAGAGGCAGTGATCTGAGCTCCGAGCTTGCCTTCAGGAAGCCCGTCAAGACCAAAAGTGTAGTCCTTTGTGTCATCTACCGCGTTAAATTTCAAACGTGTGTTTGGAGCAGTAGGCGCAGCGGAATTTAAATCGTATTCGTATTTGCCCAGCACATTTTTGCCATCGATCAGATTGATTCCGCTGGAAGTAACGGTGATCTGTCCCAAACCATCTGGAACAATGGGCTCAAACTGGACATTGATGTATTGAGAGAGTTCCTCAAGCTTGGCCTGACGCTGATCGCGGAGGTCCACTGCCGAGAAAGGCCTTACTAGTTCAGCCTTGGCGATGTATTCGTTGGTTTTGGCAATTTCTGCGAGCAGTCCATTGACAACGCCAACATCAGTTGTGAGTTGAGCATCAGCGTCTGTCTGAACTTGAGCAAGGCGCTTATCCGTGGCGTTAATCTTATCAGCAAGAATTTGGGCTTTAGCTAGAAGCAACTGCTTTTCACCAACATCATTTGGTTTAACGGAAAAGCTTTCCCAAGCGTTAAAGAAGTCGGTTAGGGCATCACTAATCCCGCCGCCGCTGGCGCCAGTGGCATTTTGGATGGAGGTCGAGTCTTTGGTGCGGTCGAGGAACTGCCCTAGGGCGGTTTCGGCGCTTTCGAGGACTTTTTTAGCGGCTTCGAGGGAGCTGGTGGAAGTAATTTCCCGCATGACGCTCTTGTCGAGGAGGGAATCGCGGTTTTGGCGGAGGCCCATGGCTTCGACGCCCATACTCTCTGTAGCGATGCCGGTGTCGATAGAACCTCTATCACCGATTTCGACGCGTTCTTTGGAGTAGCCACGGTTATTGATGTTCGCGAGGTTTTTTCCTGCGACTTCAAGACCCTTAGAGTGAACGCGGAGGGCGCCACTGCTGTTTTGGAGTGATCCGATGAGGCCTGACATAATTTAACTTCCTTGTTGAGTTTTCGAGCCAGCTTGGCCTGAATCCTTCAGGCTACAGCCGCTGTGAATTTTTCCTGTGTGTATGTGTTTCTGATCTGTCCGTGTGCCCCGTAGGTGCCTGGCATGGCTCCGGGGTTTCTTACAGCAAGCAATTGCCGTGCCGACTCCACGCACTGGGCGAGGAGCATCCGGTTTTGGCGGGTGCGGCGCTGGGTGCGGGTGATGAGGTCGTTGATCTCGTCGATGAGGGCACGCAGGAGTGGTTGGTGCTCGGCTTGGAAGTTGTGAGCCAGCGCGGAGAGGGTGATATCAGCAGACTTACCGATAGCAACTGCAGTCTGGCGAACCAATTGCTCTCGCTGCTCGCGGATGTGCGTGAGTTTCGCAATCTGCTCATCCACATCGATATTGATATCCAGAAATCCAGTGGGATCTTGGTGAACAATGCACTTTTGCTGGCGATCGAAGAGGTGGAGGAGCCCTCCATACTCTTGGAGTTCGTTTTGCAGGGCGGAGACGATCTCTTTGAATTTCTCTTGGATGTTCATAATTTTAAGTAGATTGAGGTTTCTTTAGAAGCTGGGCTTGGAGAAGCGAGGAGATACCGTTCGAACCTCCGCTCACGGACTCAGAAATGGTATTGGAAAGGAAGTAATTGTAAGTGCCTGTCTTATCGGCTCCTGGCGTCTCTTGATTCATCATGGGCTGAAGAGCCTTCTCGAGCATGCTGCGCCAGAGCATTGACTCGAACTGTTTGCAGGAGTCGGCAATTTTTGCATCCTCAGATGAGGAAATTTTGCCGTTTGCCGCATTTTGGATATTGCACGGCATGGGCGTGAGGCCTGGCAATGTTTTAGAAGTGAGAGCCGAGATTTCCATAATTAGTTTAAGACGAGTTCAGCCTGAAGAGCACCGGCGCGTTTCATGGTTTGAAAGATGGACATCATATCGCGGGTCGAAACGCCCAAGGCATTAAGTGCTGCGGCAACCTTCTCGATAGTGGGAGCCTCCTCGACGACTTTGAAAGAGCCTTTCTGCTCGACCACGCCAGTGGTCGTGCTTGGCAAAACAACGGTCTGTCCGGCGGCATTGCCGATGAGCGGTGCGTTCGGTTGGCTGGCCGTGAGTGTGGAAGCAATGGAAATGGTCAGCGAACCGTGGCTGACAGCCACCTTGGAAACCCGAACATTTGAGGTAGCAACGATCACTCCAGTGCGCTCATTGATGACGACGCGGGCGACGGAGTCAGGCTCCAGCTCGATACCGCCCAGACTGGCGAGGAAATTCACCTCGTAGGAGCTGTATTCCGGAGGAACGATCACATTCACGGTGCGTCCATCGCGAGCCACGGCCGTATTCGGAAAAACACGATTGATTGCTTCAGCCATGCGGGCGGCAGAGATGTAATCCGCCTCACGGAGATTAAGATTCATGGAGCCATTTTGCACGATCTGAGTCGGAACTTCACGTTCGACAATGGCACCATTTGGGATCGTGCCCACGGTCGGGAAATTTTTCTGAACGGTGGCTCCACCAGGCCCGCCTTGACCACCAAGAAAGCCTCCCACAGCGATGGGGCCTTGAGCTACCGCGTAGACAGTTTTATCGGCACCCTGCAGTGGCACTTGGAGGAGGACACCTCCTTGGAGTGTCTTGGAATCACCCATGGACGAAACCGTGACATCCAAACGGGATCCAGGCTTGGCAAATGGCCCGATATCGGCGGTCACCATGACGGCGGCGACATTGCCGGACTTGATGGCATCGCGGGGCACATTGATCCCGTAATTTTTCAAAGCATTGGCGATGCTCTGGAGCGTGGAGTCGATCTTGCTATCGCCCGTGCCGGCAAGACCGACTACGAGCCCATAGCCGTTCAATTGGTTATCCCGGGCGCCTTCGACATCAATGAGGTCTTTGATGCGCGAACCGCCAGAGTAATTCAGCGTGATAGGCGAGAAGTCACCGACCTGTGCAGGAAGCGGGCTGGCGATAAGAGCTGAAAAAAGAGGAATGAGAGCGAACTTTTTCACAATTTAAAAAAAATTAAGGCATGGGCTTGATTTTATCCCATATACGCACGAGCCAACCCTTCTTCTGTGCTTCAGAGAGCTCGCCTTCGGGAATAAACTCGACCTGTGCGTCGGCGATTTTGGTAGAGGGAATGGTATTATCGGAGGCGATGTCGATCGGACGAACAATGCCGCGCATGTAGGCGTATTGGGATTCCTGACCGGCGCGAATGATCTTGGCGCCTTCAACAACAAGGTTTCCATTTGGTAAAACATCCACCACTGTCACGGCAGTGCGGTTCGTTAGAGTGAGAGTATTTTGCGTGTCGCCACCACCGTTCCACTCGCTCTTGGCGGCGATGTCGAGGGTTGGGATAGTGACATCATTCTGGTTCACGTTTCCGCCTGTTGACTTGCTCAGCCAGCCTGGCAGAGCTTGAACAAAGCCATTCAGTGTGGCGTTGAGTGCCGGGAAAATACCCGTGCCGCCTTGCGTATTCTCGTAGGTCTTGATTCGGGCGGTTTGCTGGGTGGAGGTATCCTCCGAAACAACAATCGTAAGAATATCGCCAATATTGCGGGCGATTTTATCAGCAAACATGCTCTGTTCCGTGGAGCCTTCCTTCAGCCAAAGAGATCCAGCTTCTACGGAGTTTCCCGTGAGGATGAATGCGGAAAAGGCGCATGCTGAAAAGAGAAATGCAGAAGAAAATTTCATGGTTGAACTCAAAATTTAACTTGGACGGTATTGATTCCGACGACTTTGGCTTGAAAGTCCTTCCGGCTATCGGGATTTCGGATGCTTACCATTTCCCCAGCACCAGCCGTGCCAAGTGCCAAGCCTTTCATGGTGATGTTGAGCGATCCCTCGGCGACAATCACGTCAACCAATTGGTTTTTGCGAACCAAGGGACGCAGGGACAGATCACGCGAGGTGAGAGGTCGGTCTTGTCCCACGCCTTGGGCCATCTCGTAAATGGAGAGGTCGGTATCCGCCGGGACAAAAGAGAGGTTTTCTGCGAGAATATCTATATTTTTCAATGCGCAGGAGGAGGAATCGGGCGTTGCTCCGCGATCAAGGCGGCGAGTAGCGACCCACACTGGATGCCAGAGAGAGGCGCGAAGGCTTTCTTGCCAAGAGCCAACTTGATTGCAGCCGACTTCGATATGGAAGCGCACTTGAGGCCTTGATGAAAGCCCACCCAGCGGAGCTTGATCGATGATCAACTTCCAATCGCGGCCATTTCGGAGTTCGAGAGGCTTCCACTCTTGGGCGAGAGATAGCTTGAGGTCGCCTTCCAGGGAGTAGCGGGCAATGAGCTCACGCTGCAAGGCATCGAGAATCTCGCGTTCGCCTACGGTTACCACGCCAGGCGAGGTCACCACTGCGGGCGCTGCCTGCTCGGACTTTTGAAAACTGGCGGCTACCGGGTTCACGGGCGCATTGGCCAGCGGCGCAGTAATACCTCCCAGATCGGCGGCCTGTAAGGAAGTTGCCGCTGCAACGGGAAGTAGAATTGCGGAAAAAAGATTCATTAACGCTTGATGTTATTTGCTTGCTCCATCATCTGGTCGGACGACTGAATTGCCTTGGCATTCACTTCATAAGCGCGCTGGGCGAGGATCATGTTCACCATTTCCTCGGCAACGTTCACGTTCGAGGTTTCGAGGTGGTTTTGCAAAAGCGAACCGAATCCAGCCTGCCCGGGATTGCCGAGGTTTGGAGCGCCGCTGGCCGGGGTTTCGTCGAAAAGATTGCCGCCAGCGCTACGCAGACCGGCTGGGTTGTTAAAACGCACGAGCTGCAGCTGGAAATTCTGCTGTCCACCGGGAGTCTCAACAGTCACTTGGCCGGTTGAAGAAATGGTAACATTCTGGGCATCCACCGGGATCGGTTGAAAACCTCCGAGGACAGGCAATCCATCATTGGTCACCACACGACCATCCGAACCCAACTTGAATCCACCATCGCGGGTATAAGCCGTAGTGCCATCCGGACGCTGGACCTCAAAGAAGCCATCACCTTGAATGGCAACGTCCATTTTTTCTCCAGTTTGGGTAAGTTGTCCCTGGGTATAGATTTTTGCAGTCGAGACTACGCGAGTTCCATTACCGACCTCCACCGATGTCGGTGTGAGATTTCCTGCACCCTGCTCCGCGCCAACCTCACGCTTTTTCTGGTAGAGCATATCTTGGAACTCGATTTTATTTTTCTTAAAACCGGTTGTATTCACGTTTGCGAGGTTGTTCGCGATCGTGTTGAGATTCATTTGTTGGGCTTCCATTCCTGTGGAAGCGGCTTGAAGGGCTCTTAACATAGTATTTTAGGGTTAGGCTGTTGCGCCGAGTGAGTTGATGGCTTTTGAAATGAGATCGTCGTGCGAGGTCACAGAGCGCTGCGAGGCCTCGTAAGCGCGCGATACGGCGATGAGGTTCACTAGTTCCGACATAGGCGCGACATTGCTGGCCTCGATGGCACCTTGGGTGATCGAAACCTGATCTAGGGCCTGAGGGTTGCCTGCATTTGCCGGAGGTTCGAAAAATCCACCCTCCACACGGGTCAGTTGGTCGGGATCATCAAAATCATAGAGATTGAGTCGGCCCAAAAGATTATTGCCTTGAGAAATGGATCCATCCTTTGCAACGACGAGTTGGCCTTTTTCGGGATCAACCGTGATCGGGCCACCATCGCCAAGAACAGGAAGGCCTTCTTTGGTTACAAGCGTATTATCTTGATTGATGTGGAACTCACCATCTCTCGTGTAGAGGTTCTTCCCGTTGGTGTTTTGAACTTGGAAAAAACCAGGACCATCGACTGCAAAATCAGTATTTTTCCCCGTGACCTTCATGTCTCCCGGAGAGAAATTTACACTGGTCATACGGGATGGAATGCCGCCGGAGTGTCGAGCAGCGGTGACTCCATCGGGCGAGTATTCCGTAGTCTTCTTTTGATCGCTTTGGATAGCGAAATTGGCTTTTTTAAAGCCAGCCACATTTGCAGATGCAAGGTTCTGTGAAATAGTTTGTTGCCAGCGCTCAAGAGCGGAGAGCGAAGCGGCATTGGTGTAAATTCCTTCTACCATAGTGTCATTTACATAGCATCCGCTGTGCCACCCTGCATTTACGATTCAAAAGAACCCCTCAGCGAGCAAAAGGGGCAGAATTTGCCGAGTTCATATGGCCTTGCAGCTCTCGAATCGATTGAAGAGCCGATGGACTATCTCTTTGAAAGTCGGCTTTCTCGCTTCACTCAACGGAAGGTAGGTTTCGACACACCGACATTTGCCGAGGGCTTGCGCTGCTCACTTCGTCAAAATCCAGACTTCAATTTTCTCGGCGAGATGCGTGACCGAGATGAATGCCGTGGACCCCGCCTTCCCGAGCTCGACCTCGTCGCATCGAACTCCTCCTTCGAGCAAACAATAAAAAACGTCCCCGTTCGGATATCTCAAGCCGCTCTTTCAGCGGGCTTGCATCGTCAAAGTGAAGACGCGACTCTTAGTCATGCGCATTTCCTCGATACTCGTTTGTTTATTTCTAGCGACCTCCGCATTTGCCGAACAAAACGTGGATGCCAAGAGGCGTCTGCTTTTCTCAAACACCACGCCGACGCCATCACCGACTACTGAGAACTCCGCAGAACCAACCGAGTTGCTCCAAAAGTTTTTCGAGGCCCTGAAGACCGACAAGCTTGATGCGGCCTATGAGGGACTCGCAAAAAACACACTCATCGGATCCAAAGCAGAGAACCTCGAGCAACTCAAAAAACGCACCCGTGAAGCCTTGGATAATTTCGGCCCAGTGAAAGGCTATGAAGTCGTCGAGACGCTCGAGATTGGCAATGCGCTCTTCCGCCAGACCTGCCTCTCGCTGAATGAAGATTTGCCACTGCGCTGGCGCTTCTATTTCTACCGCTCGGAGAACAAATGGAAGATCGTGGACCTGCGCGTGGATGACGGCATCGTCGAACTCTTCGAGGAAGTCGCGCGCAATCGCAGAAAGTAAGGCTGCCGCGCTCCGGCGGATGCGATTTTGAAAAAGCCGTTCCAGTTTTCCAAACGCATCCTCCGCCCTCTCGCGGCGCTCTTCGTTTTTCTTCTTTTGGCGGCATGCGGCGGATTGTTCCTCCTCTCTCGCAACCTCGCACCGGTCGCGCGTTGGACGTTTGAAAAAAACCTGCCTGATTCGAAGATCGATGTTCAGGACGTGCACATGACTGGCCCAGGCGAGATCACGTTCACAAACTTTGTCATCAACGACCCCCAGACCGGAAAGGAACTCGCCAGACTGGAACGCGGCCGTATCGTTTTTTCGCTGGATGATCTCGCAGCTGGGCGCATCGGCGAAATACACCTCGAAAACCCCGTCCTGCTGATTTCACCAGGATGGTCAGGCGTTCTTCCCCCTGTCCCCGAAAAGTCTGGGGGATCTGCGCTCCGTATCCGCCGCATCGTTTGCAACTTCGGAGAGGTCGTCTATGAGGGCGAAAAAGATGGCAAGCCGAACGTGCGTGCGAATTTTTGTTTCGACTGGAAGAATTTCAGCCAAGAGTCGTCAGAACCTCTTGAACTCACACTCTGGGATGCTCAAGCGACCGCCCCGGGATACTCTGAGCCCTTTCTCATTCTTGATCTGGTGCGACTCGTGGGCAGCCCAGCCGAGATGGTCAAAAACTTCGAACTCCGAAGTCTGGATATCAAAGGCGGATCACTCGCTGCAGGGCAGGCCCTCGAGCAAATCGCACACATGCCAGCACAAGCACCAAGCGGCCCGGCATTCACTTGGAAAATCGGAGCCGTGGATATTCACGGTGTCAAAGCAACCGTCGGCAACAACCCTTGGCGCTCAGCCACGGATGCCGCATTCACGATCAATACAACCTTGCGGAACCTGACTCCGGCGGAACTCACCAACACGCTCGGCGCCACCAGACAGGAAGTCGAAATCAGCGATCTTGTGATCCCCTCCCCCAACGACCCGTTCACCCGCGTCATGTCGCTGCGCAGCGTATTTCTGAAGTTCACTCTCGCTGGAATTCTCTCGAAGGAATTGGAGGACGTCACAGTGCTGCATCCTGTTCTTTACATCGGAGAAGATCTGTTCGCCTACATGGAGGCGGCCAAGAAGCGAATGGCAGGGGGATCTGACACACCCGCCCCGGGTTGGCGCATCGGAAGGTTCGATGTGAAATTTGGTAGCGTCGTCATCGGCAGCGGCGGACGGACGGAATACGGCCTGCCGCTGAACTTCCGCACGACGGCGGAGAATGTTTCGCTGGATGATCTGGCTTCGCTCACCTTGCGCGGAAACTTGGAAATACCGGCGCAGGAATACGGGTTCCCCGCCTACCAGATCGAAATCTCCACAGACCCAGGCAGCCTCCAGTTTTCGTATCCACCGGAAAAGGCGATGAGCAACGTCGTCGGCACCGTGCGCATCAAAAATCTTCGCTGGCGCCAGTTTCGCGGCAGCAACTCCTGGATCACGGCGACATTCGACCGCGAAGGCATCAACGGATCATTCGGGGGGAAGATGTATGGAGGAACAATCGCCGGCGGCTTCAGCTTTTTCTTTGATGACAAGTCACCCTGGATAGGCTGGCTGAGCGGCACCCGCGTGGACCTCGAAAAGCTCACCGATGTCATGGCCCCGCACAATTTCCGCATGACCGGCCCAGTCGATTTCACAGGGCAAGTCAATGCCGAGTCAAAAGACATCCGCCGCCTGAAGGGACGCATGGAAACAAAAATACCTGGCCGCATGGAAATCGGAAAAATCGACGACCTGCTCGCCCGCATTCCACCCACTTGGTCAAATCTCAAACGCGACAGCCTGCGAGTCGCACTCGAAGCCATAAGGGACTTCAACTACGAGACAGGGTCGGGGGATTTCTGGTTCACCGATGGGCAGGGAGTCTTTGACTTGAAGTTGCAAGGCCCGCTCGGTTCCCGCACATTCCAAACCGTGCTCCACGCCGACGAATCCAGCACAGGCGCTTGGAGCCAAACCACACCATGATGAAGAATCCTCTTACCTTGGCCACCACAGCGACCGCCCTTTTCATGACTGCCTGCGCCGGCCCCACGGTCAACCTCGCCACGCCGCAACCGATCAAGGTCGATATCGCGATGAGGTTGGACGTTTACCAGCACGCCAAGGAAGTGTCCAAAAAGTCCACTTCCTCAGTTGCCACGAGCACCGACCCTGCCGAGGCCAGGCGCAACCGTATGGCGGATATCCAGACATTTAAAAACTCGCGCCTCGTAGGCGAAGGTCGCGACGCCCTGCTCGCAATCCGCGTAGAAACGCCAGGCGATTACGGCGACTTCATCCGCAAGACGGTGGATGCCGAAAACGCCGACCGCATGGCGCTCATGAAATCCGATGCCGAAAAGCAAAAGACCTCCCTCCCGCAAATTCAGGCCAAGCAGGCGTCCCTTGCCGCGAAGCTCGCATTCAAAGGCGAGTGGATCGAAGTCGTTAAAGACGACGGCTCAGCTGAGTGGATTCAGAAGGAAGGGTGAGCAAACTATCCCGTCCCCGCACCCAGTTCTGATTTTTACAAAGAATGCGATTGCATTCCCCAAAGCCAACGCCCATTCTACGCGACCATTTTTATTTTATGAGCCAGCATCCAAGTCTCAAAGGCAAGAGCAGCATCTCCGCCCGTCGCAGTGTCCTGAAACGTTTCGAACGCGTTGAACTCCTCCGCAAGCGCGGCCAGTTCAAAGACGGCCAACGCGTCATCGGCCTTCCCAAAACCAAACCTGAGGATTAATTCCTCACGCTCCATGCGGCTGAACCGTTATTTGGCCGCTGCCGGTCTCGGCTCCAGGCGCTCGTGCGATCAACTCATCTCCTCGGGAGCCGTGGTGATCAACGGCACGCGCATTGAAAATCTCGCCACTCAGGTCAAAGAGGATGACGACGTGCGAGTCAATGGTCGCCAGATTCATACCGCGACACCGGTCACCCTCCTTCTCCACAAGCCGCGCGGCTTTGTTGTGACCCGCTCCGACGAGCGTGGCCGCCGCACGGTTTACGATCTGGTGCCGCCGGAATACTCCACGCTTTTCCATGTCGGTCGCCTTGACAAGGAGAGCGAAGGACTACTTCTGATGACCAATGACGGTGCCCTTGCCCAGCGCCTCACGCATCCGAGCCACACGATCGAGAAGGAATACGAAGTCTCACTCGACAAGGCCTTCGACCCTGCGCACCACGAAAAACTCCTTAAGGGATTCCATATCGAAGGTGGCCGCGCCAAATTCGAACGCCTGCGGATTCTCGCTCCCAAGGTCATTCAAGTCACCCTCCGCCAGGGCCTGAAGCGCCAGATCCGCCTCATGCTTTACGAAATGGGCTACGAGGTGGAACGCCTCCGCCGCACTCGTATCGGAGGCCTCACCGACTACCGCATGCCGCCCGGAGCCTGCCGCCGCCTCACCGAAAAAGAATCGGCACTGCTCGTGGCAAAAGCTGCGACGAAATCCCCACGCCCCAAGCCAGCCGTCCATGAGCGCCCGAAGCCAGCCCGCAGGGGATGACGCCCTCATGCGCGCGGCAGTTGCCAAGGCGCGCAAAGGCCTTGGAAAAACAGGCCCCAATCCCGCAGTGGGAGCCGTCATTTCCAAAAACGGAAAAATCCTCTCCCTTGGCTGGCATCGCAGTGCCGGAAAACCCCACGCCGAAATCGAAGCTCTCAGCAACCTCAAAAATCCCGCCCTCGCTCGTGGCGCAACCCTCCATGTCACGCTGGAACCCTGCTCCACGCACGGCCGCACGCCGCCCTGCACCGGGGCCATCATCCAAGCCGGATTCGCCCGCGTCGTATTTGGAGCCACCGACCCGAACCCCAAGCACGCCGGACGCGCCAAGAAAATCCTCGAAGATGCCGGCATTCAGACACTCAGCGGCGTCCTCGGCGAGGAATGCACCCTCCTCAACCGCGCTTGGAACAAATGGATCGCCACAGGCCTCCCCTTTGTCTCCGCCAAGGCAGGCATGAGCCTTGATGGCCGCATCGCCTCGCCACCCGACCGGCGCTGGATCACCTCAGACGCCGCCCGCCGTGACGCCATGCGCCTTCGCGCCGAATGCGGCGCTGTGCTCGTCGGAGCCGAAACCGTTCGCACCGACAACCCACAACTCACCATCCGCGGCCTGCGCGTCAAAGAACAACCCCTCCGCGCCGTCTGGTCCCGATCGGGCCAAATCCCAAGCGATTGCCACCTGCTCACCGACGAACATCGCGACCGCACCATTATTTACAAAGGCAAGCCACTCGCCGCCGTCCTCCACGACCTCGGAAAACGCGGAGTCCAACATGTCCTCATCGAAGGCGGCGGAAAAACCCTCGGCGAAGCCCTCGACCGTCGCTTGATCGACCGCATCGTTTTCTACATCGCCCCCATCCTCCTCGGAGGCCCCACACCCGCACTGGGCGGCCACGGCGCGCCATCCCACGAATCTGCCCTCCGACTCAAAAACCCCACCTACCGCCGCATCGGCCCCGACCTCCGCGTCGAAGGCGAAATCCAACGATAGCCAAAAATCGCATTGGCAGCGCAAACGCTCTGTGGCAGTTTTTTTCCCATCGCCGACGTAGCACAGTGGTAGTGCAATCGATTCGTAATCGATAGGTCACGAGTTCGAATCTCGTCGTCGGCTCTCTTTCCAGACCAACATATTACAACAAGAATTGGAGGGTCATTTTTTTGTTGGTTTGCCACTTGCTTGCCGTTTTTTCGGCAAGGCCCCCCTCTGTTTTTGGGCTTAAAGATTCACTGGTTATGTAAAAATTGACCTCGGCTGGATGAAAATTTGTGATCCTTTGCTGATTTTCTTGGGGCGAATGAGCAGTGGCAGAGCGAAGCGATTGCCGACGCAAAGGAGCAACGGTGGGCAAGGGTGATGCAGTGGCATTTTTACCAGCACGAGCCAATCGCCCTCCCACACATGGTGGAACCGCATAGATACTGGCTCGCGCGCTACTACGGCGGCGCGCAGGACATCACCAGCTCAGGGAGCAACCATCGCCGCCGAAACCGCAGCGCCGCTTCCAAACTTGTTTTGTAAAGCAGCAGGAGTTTTGTTTCCTGCCGAAAAATCACCCACACTCTCAACAATAAAATTTTCCCCCCGCTCTTTCCATTCAAGGCAGGTGGAGGAATATGTCACCGCACGAAGACTTGTTTATCAAAATCCCCGAATCTAAAATGAAAGGGAATTTTCGCTGGAGCGATTGAGCTTGGTTCGAGAATTCGTAGCCTTTGTGACCTCCTGAGCCAGGCTGGCATTGTCGAGTCGGGTTTCGACATCGAGGACGCTGATGCCTTGCGAGTCGAACTCGCGGGGCCAGACGGCGCTGATTTTTTCTATATCGGCGAGGTGGGTTTGGATTTTTTGGAAGTCTTCGGTGCTGATGCTGGAAAACTCCAGGCGTTTCATGGCGCCGAGGTCGGTTTCTGTGACCCAGCGGGCGAGGATTTTGTTGAGAATGGTCGGCGGGGCTTCTGCGTTTCCATTGGGACGGGCCACCAAGTCGAGTGCTTCGCGCGCGGCGTCTTCCTTGGCAAATGCCGTGCCGCCGACGGAATTTTTGCCCGAGAGGTTATCCACCGCTATGACTTCGCCGGTGTCGCCGCGCACCGCACGGATTGTGCCTGTGGCAGCAAAGCTGTGCTGCGGAGGGCGTCCATGCAGGGTTTCACGGCCGAGGTATTTCATCGCTACCTCCCCCTCGATCACGAAGTCAGCACGACTTGCGGGATCGACGACAAAGAATTGCAGGCTTTGCGCTGCGTCCTCCAACACATGCTGCAGCGAGGAGTTGCCATCGGATTCCGGCAGGCGCTCGCGAATCCGGATGGCCACGCGTGGCGCGCCCTTGCGCTGCATGAGCTCCCGCAAAGCCAGCGTGTTCTTGGCGTCAGGCGTGCCTTTTTCCACATCCGCCCGAACCTTCACCGTGTAAATTTGATCAGGCCCCAGGCGGGAACTGATGACCTCGTAACTTTTCACATGCCCGAAGGCTGAACTGAGGATGCGGTCAAAATCCAAAGCGAAATTCGAGACCCCGCTCGATGCGAGCACATCGACACCAGTTCCCTTGCGCACGGCCTCCCGGAGCGCATCGGCGAGCGCCTGCTCGCGGGCTGTTTTCTGATCCCCCGCCGCTCGGCCCTCGGCCTCGATTTGCACGGCTTGGATTTGACCACCGAGGACACCGAGAACGCAGAGGTGGAGAATGAGTTTTTTCATCAGCTGGGTTTGTCTTGGGACGATGTCTGGTTGGGGGCGGATTGCACGAGTCGAGGAAATTGGCCGATGAAAGGAAGCGGCAGCGAAACGAGTTTGGATTTCGTTACCTCGCCCTCGATGAAGGCTACCGAGGGCTTGTCTGCATTGAATCTCAACGCGGCGGGGGAGTTTTTTTCGGCGAGGAAGAGTTGAAGCGATTTGAGGCGTCCAGTTTTGCCTGACTTCACCTCCACAGGGATAATCCCCCCTCCGAGCTGCACCAAAAAATCCACCTCCGCTGTGGAATTCGGGCTCTCACGCGTCCAGTAGAACGCCTCGGGTTTTGTCCATGGATCCCCGCCATGGAGCAGATTTTGGGCGATCGCCTGCTCGCAGAGCGCGCCTCGGTTGACCAAGAAGAGTTCATCCAGTTTTTCGAGGCTGTCGATTTGCAGACCCAGAGCCCTGCAGGCCAGGCCTACATCGAGGAAGAACACTTTGAAGTTGCGGTCATCGGCCTCAGCGGCGAGAGGCACTCCATTTCCATGGCAACGCCGCACCTTGTGAAACACCCTCGCCAAACACAATAAATGCAAGGCCTCGCCGAGATTCTTCGAGCGCTCGGCGGGGTCCACCTCGCTGAATTTGAACTTGCGCCCCAGCATCGCCGGCACACGGGCAAATAAACGATCCATCCGTGGCTTCTGCACCCGCCGGGCGTATTTTTGGAAATCATCTTGATAGGTTGCCAGGATCGACTCCTGCACCCGCGCGCAGTCGCGGTAAGAGCCGGTTTCGGCAAAAACCGCCACCGCTTCCGGCATTCCGCCGACCACGAGATATTGCCTAAAAGCTGCGAGCAAGTCCTCGTGGAGCGCCGCCGGAAAAGCCTCCCCCCAGCTCCATCCTGCCATCCAGGAGATCAACCCCGCACGCCCCGTGGCTTGCAGGAACTCCTCAAACAACAGCGGTCCCAGATGCAAATACTCGATCCTCCCCACCGGCATCGAGAACGCGTGATCCTCCAAGAGCAAGTCCAGTAGAGAGCCAGCCGCCAGCACATGCAGCCCCGGCAATTCCTCGTGAAAGTAACGCAACTTCGCGAACACCTCGGGCGCCGCTTGAATCTCATCGAGAAAAAGTAGCGTCTTCCCCTCCAGCACCGCCATTCCGTATCTGGCCTCCAGCAGCCGCACGGTCTCCTTCACCGATGCCCCGGAAAAAAGCCCCGCCAACGAGGCATCACGCTCAAAATTCAGCTCCAGGATTCCCTCAAACGCCTCCGCCGCCAAAGCCCGGGCCAAATGCGATTTCCCCACCTGCCGCGCCCCACGCAAGACCAAGGGCTTGCGGCAAGCGCGATTCCGCCATTTCAATAATTTGTCGAGTGCCCTTCGTTTCATTTGCGCTATTTTAGCAGGTTATTTTAACATTAAAAGTGTAATTTCGGCTGGTTATTTTTGATAAATCAACTTGGATTTGAGCACAGATCGCAGAGCTCAAGAATGAGTTTTTTCATGGCTGCTTGGGTAGGATTGGATTCATCTCTGGCAGGCTTTGGTTCGGTTCACAGCTTCGATTATCAGCGTTCATCGAGGAGTCCCAAGAGGCTCTCCAAGTCCTGAACACGCTGCTTGGTGAGGTCCATAACCTCACTGGCACTGCATGGAATCCACATCGTGCCTTGCATTTTTGCGTAGGTGGCCTCGTAGGATTTGATCTGGAGGTCACGATACGCGATCCATGCGCGCTGAGCTTTTTGCAATTCGGAGAACTCGTCCGCCGGCATCTTCTTTTTCAGTTTGGACCAAGCCGAGTTGAGTCTTGCCTCCCACTTCTCATGGGCCTCCGCGATCGCCTCACACATTCCCGCTGTCGATCCATTGCGGTCCATCGCAGCATCCATAGCGATATCGATGGGATCTTTCACTTCACTCCCCTCGCCTTTCGGGAGAACGAAAAAAGCAGCAACAATAAAGAGGAGGATCTTCATGGAATGGGACATCAATTGCGTATCGTCACAATGAATGCCTTGGTCTTGAGCTTTTCATAGTCAAAAACAAACCACCCTTCGCAGCCGCACATTTTGCGCCAAGTTTCCGCCGGACTGCGAAAGAAGACCCAATAGTCTTTTGTCGTGAGCCCCTCGACTTGCTTTCCATAGCGTCGGCGCAGGGCGGATTCCAAGCACGGGCAGGCTTCGAGTTGGAATTCCAGATTGAGGATGTTTTTGATCATGGCGTTGTAGCTCGTTCTTTTGTCGACTTGGAAGGTGCGCTGCCGCTCCTTCAGCCGCCCCACAAGTTCGGCCAGGCGCAGAACGCGCGTGAGTTCGGTTTTTGTGAACGCACGAACGATCTTCGTATCCGTGCTGCGGAAGGTTTTTGGAACTTTGAGTTTCATAAAAGCTGCTGCTCAGGATTGGACATCTGATTGGAAGAGCCGCATCAAGCGATCCTGTCCCATGGCAGCCGAGATCCGATCCACAGCTTGTTGTCCGAATTCTTCGCCCAGCAAACCATCTCGGGATTGCAGGAGTTTGTAAATTCTTGCGGCTTTTTTTCGCCTGGTGTCCAGTGCTTTGAAGTCCGCATTCCGCTGAATGGCTAATAGCAAAATGCTCTCTAGGGATATCAAAGCTCGCTCAGGAGAGCGGTTTTGATGCCCCTTATGCTGAACAATTTTCATTTCGCGCGTATTGTATCTGTCCAACCGGATTTCGAGGGTGGAAAGGGAATTGTCTTCGGAATCCCTCAAGGAAATGATGTGGGATTCCCCCAAGAAGCAAGGGGTGGAATACCCTCCAACACAGTGCTGCATGCGCTGCCCTTCTTCAGCGAGCGCATGCGGAGTTCCAAGCGATACTGCTTGGACGGTTGGACTCAATGGCACTCGCTTGGGAAGGAGAAGGGGCCATTTATTTAAATTCTCATCACGCCGCTCTGCTATGCCCGCATAATCCCACATCATACGGTGCCAGCGCGCACTCCACTCGACTAACCGGAACATGCCAAAAGTTTGGGGCGCCTTGAGCCAGCGTTCGGTAGAGTTCCTCCGAACTTCCTGTGCGGAGAACTTTTTTCCCCGGGACCGTCGTCTTGCTAGAAAATCCCCCGCATTCCCGATGGCATCCAAAAAATCAAATGTGTCCCGGATGGCGTCGGTGCCACCCTCGATGGCCGCAAATTTTTGGTAGGCACTGGTCCACCCCATACGACTTGATTCGAGCAACCACCGCTGCTTCACGGATCGGTGGAGATCGTGCCTACCATAACTGACATGGAAATCGAACCTGTCATTTAAGTTATTCATCCCAATATAAATCGAATGAAAAGCATTCCACTCCTCATCGTTGCACGGCACCTTTTCGGGTGCCAATGGATCCAGCACGGCAAGTAGTCCTTCCAGATTTCCGCGCCATGGCGCTGGACTGGCCTGAGTTGTCGCCAATCGGCGTAGAATGGAAACTTTTCCCGGATGAAACTCCAGATAGGCATCCCATACGCTCTCGCCAGCATCGATCCGACGACGGACGCGATCCGAGACCTTGTTAAAATTTGCAAATTCCCACTTCAGCATGGGTAGAACCGTGAGGGCTTGAATTCGAGCTTTGACACGGAACGGATTGGTAGAGTGAATGTAATTATAAAACTCAACATTCGAGGCGCTAATATTCAGGATGTTCTGATTTAAAAGAGCCATCGCCTCGCTAGAGCATAGGGCAAAAAGATCTCCGGCATCGCGCATTCGCTCGCGTTCCACCATGCCTTCAAGCTCTATGGGAAAGAGTTGATCCATCTCCACTTGATCCCGCCACTCGGCTGTATCAAAATCGCGGAGTTGGCGGGCGAGCATCTCAGGAGTCCGGTCTCGAAAAATCAGGAGAAACCCTTTTGGACTCAGGATGAGAATCTCCCCCCCCGATTCGGCAAGCACCCGGATTTCGGCGAGTGCTTTGCTTTTACTCGATAGACCTGATTTTTGCGCGAAACTCATGGAAAAAAAGTATTTGTTAGAAATGGAGTTGAAGTTATTACTCCGCCAAATTAACAAGTAGCACTCAAGCAGCCTTGGCAACGGCATGCCCTGTCGCGCCAAGAAGCACACGCAGAGAGTGGGCGCAGTCCAGTAATAGCGCCGATACCTCAATTGATGAACCAATTTCTATTTTATTGAAAATAGCATTAAACTCTACGGGAGGAATTTGTTTTTTCATTTGGTTATTAAAACAAATTTAATTTACCAAAACAAAAAACCAATTCAATTTTAATTTCCTGTATTTTAAACGAACGGTCATTTTCCCACCGCGAATGGTCAAAACAGCAAGTTGAATGGTCAAATTAAAGAGACAGGGCATGCCCTTTTTGCAAATTTCTTCCAAAAAACAGGTGGAAAAAATGTAGAATTACAGGGAAACCATAAAACAGGGCCAAAGCGCCGCATAGGAACGCCGAGGTCCTCTGCCAGCCCTCGTCCCAATCCAACGAGAGCATTGAGGCTCCCTCGAAAGGTTTACTCAACCAACCCCAACCACAGTTTCACCGCCGCCTCCACCTTGAACATAGTCGCCGCATCGCAAATCCCTAAGCGGCGGATTAATTGCACATCCGGAAGCGAATTGATTCCTTGAGCATCAAATGCCCCATCATCGAATCTTGGGGCTTGGTGGACCACTTCATAATCCGTTCCTCGTAGCGATGTCGTGCGGCTCACAAAAGTGACAACAGCACGCTCGTCATCTTTGTAGGCAATACTCAAAACGAGAACAGGCCTAACCTTCTGCACCCTTCCCAAATCAGCAAGCCATATTTCTCCACGCTCTGGAATTACTCGTGCCACTGTGCGCCCTCGCCCTCCTCCTCGTCGTAGATTGCAAAGACACTGGCCGTTGACTCAATCATCGCTTGTTTTTCTTCAACCCAAGAAAACAATTTTTGCATATCCCTCGAAGGCAGCTCCTCAATCGCTTTCTCGATTTCCATGACAGTGCTCATAGTTTTCCTATCGGCTTTTTGACGGCGAGAGACAAGTCTTTTTTTGGCTCATCCCTTGTAGCGACTGTCTGTGACTTGCCGGGATTTCCCTTGCCCGAGACCGCCGAGGTCCTCCTCGATCTTTTGGTTTTTGAAAGAAAATGCAGCCCCCTTTGGACAGACAGTTTACTCGTTCCCAATGGGAAGCGGTTTCCGAAGCTCGCGCCCCGACTTCCAGAAATCGCGCTCCGACTTCCAAAGCTCAAGCTCCGACTTCAGCGAGTTCGCGTTCCGACTTCCGAAGCTCGAGCTCCGACTTCCAAAGCTAGAGCCCCGACTTCCGAAGCTCGAGCCCCGACTTCCAGAGTTCGCGCTCCGACTTCCAGAGTTCGCGCTCCGACTTCCGGAGTTCGCGTTCCGACTTCCGAAGCTCGCGTTCCGACTTCCGAAGCTCGAGCTCCGACTTCCGAAGCTCGAGCTCCGACTTCCGAAGTCGGGCGTCCTACTTTAAAAGTTATTTTTTTCAACTCCTTGCAAAAGATTCCCATCTCAAGGAAAGCCCTCTTTTTCTTAAGGATTCCGTCTCAAATGTCGAGATTCCCAACTTCCCCTCCTCAGGGGTCTTGATCCATACCGATCTCACTCAGGTCGATCCCTTGTAACAAAAAGGATAACAGAAGACCGTGTCCCCATGAGTGGTTGATGTCCCGGATGGTGTCTTCGGGGGTCATTCCCAGAGTGACATAGTCGTAACCATCAAAATCAAAAATCGCGAGGTCTCCCGATTGGAATATCGTCTTGAGTCGTTGAAACTCGGGAGTTTTTTTGACCTCTTGGGAATACAGGGTCGAATAGATCTCCCTCCTCGCCTCGACTGGTCCGAGGATTTTTCCGTTCCAATACCACGATTGAACGACACTCCCCTTGGGAAAACCACGACGGACGAGTTTTTTGTTTTTCTCGAAATCGGGGTGTTTCCAGTCGAAAGATGGGTTGTTCCACGCGTTGTCCCTCCACTCGAACCATTTTCGGTTGGGTCTCCCCTGAGAATCTGTGAAATCGAGTGGAATGAGTTCCCCTCCGTCGTTCCGGTGGGAGTAGATTTTACTGTATTGCCAGGCCACCTCCACACTCACGGCGAGGAGTTGAGAACCATTTTCGACATAGGTGTCGACCGGTCCCAACCGAATGGGACTCAGATTCCTCGACCATGGATCGTTTTTCGGGGCCTTGGTGGTGACATTCACCGTTCTGGGAAAATGACCGGTTTCCCGGAAACGGGACATTTTCCAATCGGAGATATCAGTCCAATAAGATTTTCCATTTTTAGGATACCTGAGGTTTTTTCCGTAAACACGGACTTGAGGTGTGAGGATCGAAGTCATGTGTGCATTCAAGCACACCGGTTGGCGCAGACTCTGCAACAGCCCCCCCCTTTTTTCAGCTCCAGAGGGGGTGCGGTCGAGGCGCTCGAGGATTTCGGGCAGGGAGTTGACGAGGTTGTCTTCGATGATTTCGTGGAAGCGGAGGTCGGGGTCGTTGTCCAGGAAACGACCGAGGCGCACGCTGACTCCGGGATAGAAGCGTAGGGGATCTTTTCCGAAAAGGATGATGGCGGCGCGCTTGAGGCGGCCATTTTCGGCAAGGCCGAGTTTTTCGAGGAGTTCGGGAATGGGAATCGTCTCGGAGTCAGGGAGGCGGTCGGTCTTGCGGGCGTCGGCGAGAAAGCGCTTGATGGCAGCGGGGTCGATGTCGTCGAACGAGGCGCGGTCTTCGATGACGGCGTCCCAGGTAAGGCCGGACTTGTGGAGGAGGAATTCGTTGAGTGAGGTGCCTTGGAGTTCCTTGGTGACGCTGCCATTTCGCTGGTAGTAGCGGCCTCGTAGGGAAATCGGAACGGTGGAGGCGGCGACGCGGATTTCGAGGGTGTCGAGGCCGTTGGCGGGCAGGAGTTGGATGGATGGCGTGATGCCGAGAATTTGCGGTGTTTTTTGCGGGAGTTCCTCAAGGAGGCGCTTGGAATCGCACACGCCGAGGGCATGGCCGGTATCATTGTAGCCGAGTAGAAGCCGGCCGCCTTTGGCATTGGCGAAGCCGCAGAGGACCTTGAGGTGATCGTCGTGCCAAGCGGCTTTCCATTCGGTGGTTTGGTCTTCAGGCATGGGGAGGCAAGTTAGAAGTATGAAGGTGGAAGGATGAAAGCGCCTGCGGCGCTGTGGCGAGTCGCGAGTAACTGGTGAAGAATTTTGGATTGAAAGTTAGGTCTCAGGCGATCTTATCCAAGACCGCATGCTTGAACCACGCCGGGACTTCATGCGTCTTGAGCTCAAGTGTTCGCCCATCCGTGATTTCAGCCAACCAAGTGTGCGAGCTATCGGCGTTATTGGTGGAGTTGTCGAAGATGTAGGCTCTGTTTGTGTGCCTGATGGCCTCAATGAGTAGCTCGAGTGATTTGTAATACCGGGCAATAATTTTTTCGGCAGGGACATCGTGGCCTTTCAACGCGACACGATTCGCCACACGGGAGACATTGATATCAGGGTCGTCGGTGGCCACATAGTAAAGATAGGTGCGGTAGCCGGCCTGCTGGGCCTGTTGAAGCAAATCTACTTTGCCGGGGTGGGACATCACTGTTTCAAAGGTGAAGGTCTGCTTGGCATGCAGAAGTTTCTTGCGAATAAAGTCCACAAGCACACTGGCGAAGTAGGAGTTGGCCAAGCCTGAAGGAAAGCAGAGCCGGCCTTCAACAAAGCTCAAGGCCTCGGCTGCTTTGGAAAATCCCTTTTCTTGAAGAAACATCGATCCGGTGAACGCGAGTAGCACCTCCTCGCCCGTCGCTTGGATGCCGAAACTCTGCAAGTCTGCGTAGCATGAGCTTTTGATACCGGCTTCGATCTCATCTGGATTCAGATAAACGCCCAGCAGAGGCTCCGGCAGGTAGGACTTCAGCACACTCTTCCCTGAGCCGTTCGGGCCCGCAAACATTCGCAATCTGGGGGTCTCCGAACTCACTTGATCGTATAGATAGAGCCGCGTTTCACGGGAGTGGATGGCTCGATTGGCTTGACCACTTCCTTGCGGCCATCCGGGAAGACCCGCACCACAAAAGCCCCTTCGGTCTGGAGCACACTTTGGCCGGACGCCAAGACACTCCGTCTCGCGGCTGCAAAGGCCTCTCCGGAGAGTGCTGGAAATTGGCTCTCGAGTTGTTGAATATCTTGGTCGGACATGATCTGAGCTTAGCGAGTGTGTATCGTTAAATCAACGGCGCGGGCGCGCAGTGTAAATTGATGCGCTCTCTATGCCGGATTTCATGGGTTTCAGCGTTTGACGGGTTGAGGCTCCAGGAGGTGGCGGATGATTGTTTCGGTTTCAAAGAAGACATCGGCGTTGCGGCGGGGCTTGGTTGAGGGTTCAGGGGCGGCTTGCGTGACGGTGGGAGCATCGCCGACGGCTGTGGGTGCGGCTTGAGGGGCTGGCGGGGCCTCGGCGGGAGCGGATTCGACAGGGTGCATGGTGCCACGACCGGTTTCGGTGAAGGTGCGATCCTGCGGAGCGTCTTCGATGCGGGTGGTGCGGGTGCGGCCTTTTTTGCTGTGGCTGATGGCGCGGACGATTTCGGATTGAGTGACCTGCATGTCGACTTCACATGTGCCGTCATCCAAGTAGCGGATGGCGACCGCCTCGGCGCCTTTGATGACTTGGGAGAGATTGGCGATAATCTCGTCGCTCTCAAGGCAGGCGTCACGCACGGTGGTGGTGGCATCGATACGGATATCGAGGAGGCGCTGGGCCAAGCGGCGGTAGGCATCAAGCTCAGCGGCGCGCTTTGCCATGACTTTCTGATGCCCCTCGGAGCCGAGAAGGGCGGCATTTCCCATGACCTCGATAACCTTCCCCTTAGTGGACAACTCGGTGGATTCGTCGGACGAGACGGTCTCGGCCCTGCCGTCGGCGAAGAGTTTTTCCTTAGTCTTGCGGCGGAGGGTCTCGATGACCTGCTCCATCTTCACGGCCTTGACGACCTCCACGCGGCCGTCAGCAAAATACTCGGGCTGCTCGACGGTCAGGGAGCCGACGAGCGAGGCTTGGACTGCGCTGGCGATTTTGTCATCGCTCATGGCGAGGTCGGCGACGGTGGTATCGGCATCGACTTGGACTCCGTAGATGCGCTCGGCAAGTAGGCGATCGGCGTCGACTTCCGCAGCGCGCGTGGCCTTGAGACGCTCACGCGGACCGGCCTTCACCCAAATCTCAGGGAGCTTGGGTGCGGACTCTTCGGTGGGACGGACAGCTGCGTGCACTGAAGCAGACGAAAGCAGGCTAGATGACGCTGCGAGGGATGTAACAAGGAGGAAGAGCGGGATGGATTTCATAACAGCGAGGAAAATATGAAAGTGTTTCATGCGCGTAAACAGGCAATTCAACGAGCGGTTGAATGGGCAGGTCGAACGGTCGAAAAGCGGGGGTGAGCGGTTTTGTTTTTTGAATTTTAGATGATGAATTTTGAATGCCAGGTGGAATTTTGCGCGGCGGTGGCGCATGAGTTTTCAGTTTTCAGAGGTTCAGTTTTCAGGAGAAGAAGCGCTTGGCGACTACGGCGTGACGGGGCGCAAAAGCACCAGTGGTGTGTAGCGGGTAAAAAGTGGAGGGATGTTCCCCAATCCGCTTTGGTAGGTGCTCTGCGAGCATTAGGCGGAGTCGGCGCTCATAGACGCGCCGCTACAAAAGGGGGCTCGAGGCTGGTCTCTCGTCTCTCGACGCTTTTTGGATTTTGGGTTAGAGAAGGCTGAAGCAGTTGTTCGGTTCTAAATTGGGTGTTCTGGTTTCAATTCAAAATTCAAAATTCCCCCTTGGTTTCATGGATTGTGTTTTGTTGGTTTTGTGTTTTTGTGGGTTGTATGAGTGCTGTCGAGGTGATGGATTTGGTTAAAGATTTGCCCGAACCCGAGGCATTGAATCTGGGGCGTATGCTGGACGATTGGTTGGCCGGTATCGTGGACCGCAAATTTGAAGCTGCTGTGGAAGCGGGGGCTTTTGATGCCATGGCCACTGCGGCACTGCGCGAGGCGGAAGCGGGAAAGACGATTCCTCTGGATGAAGTCCTCGACGGCCGCCGGGTTCCGTAAGCAACTGGCGTCTTTGCCAGACCCGGTGCGCCGGCAGGCGAGGAAGCAATTCAGGATTTGGCTGAAGAATCCGCAGCACCCTTCGCTGCATTTCAAACCGGTGGGAAGCTATTGGTCCGCGAGGGTGAACCACGATATTCGCGTGCTTGGAATCCGACGCAACGATGAAATCGTGTGGTTCTACATCGGCGCGCACGATGGCTACGAATCGAGGATTTAGGCTGAGCATTTTTTAAATGTTGGATTTCGGCAAGGCCGCTGGGGCGAGTGGCGTGATCCGCCTGCTGGGCGACTAAGGCGTGATGCAGTGGCAAGTGAACAGAAGGTCGCAGGAAAAACAAACCAGGAAACCTACGCCGCTTGGGTATTTTAATCTCGGCATAATTTTGGAGGATACTCTGCAATCCGATTGGAGAAGCGTCCTGCGTGCAGTAGGAGGAGTCGTCGGTCATAGACACGCCGCTACAAAAGGAGGCTCGAGACTTTTGGTGTGCTGGATTTTAGCTTGCATTTGAATAGCGAAAGAGAAGTTTAAATAGTTATGACTTGCGTGACCGATTCTGATTTCAAGGCCATTGCCGAAAGCGGCATTTCCCAATTTAACAAAGCGGTCGAAGGGATTCCGCTCGATTCCTGCGCACTATTTCGCGACGAAGCCAGCCGGTTGGAAGCTGGCTTGCTCGGCGTGTATCGAGTGGTCGTCTCCATGGTTCGTCGAGAGGAAGACATCGAGAAAGTCTCCGAGTGCTGGGGCTCCATGGTCGCGATTTGCGACAAATACGCCGAACGGCTTGGAGTTTTTCAAAAAGAGCATCCCGCTTGCGGTGCAGAGCTTTTCTACGACAGGATTCTGGATTTGCGCAACAAATGCCGGCGTATGCACGCCCTCCACGGGTGATCGAGCGCGAAAAATTGGATTTTCTGGCCGGGCTCTACGATCTGGCCGCCCACTCGCTCGACCCGCTTTCGGAAAAAGTGCCAAGGCAGAAGATCAATTTTACAGCGAAGTGGCGAGACTGTTCGATGACTTGCCTGACCCAAAGCCGGAACTGAAAGCGTTCCAGAAAAAGATCATCCAAGCATGCCGAGCCAAACTCATCCACGGCGACAAGCCCACTGGGATTTGATTGCCCGTCGGGATAGACGCGATCACGCCGCGAAGGAGCCGCGCCGAACCTGTCTCTATTGGCCTTCGCTGGCGTCAATCATTTTCTGAAAAAATTTTAAAACCTAACAACCGCGCCGGATGTTTTTCCGGCAAGGAAAAACTGGGAGCACTTAAACTTTATAACTCCTCGCTCCTGCCCGCCGATCCTCTTCGACAGCTGCTCTGCGCGCATCAGGAGAAGTGGCGGTCATAGACACACCGCAACAAAGGGTTCTCGACACTTTGATGATGTTAAATTTTAAGTTTTGGATTTTGGGTGAGATGAAGCGATTGTCTTTGGTGACTACGGCGTGACAAGGTGGATACGCTGAAAGGCTGAAATCTGAGAACCTGAAAGGCGGCGAAGCCGCTGTGGCGGGCCTTCGCAGCGAGATTATGCTGGGGACATTAATCGCGGGCGTTAGTTTTTTTCTTGTAGCCTTTCCCACCGCTGCTCTACCAACTCACAGTATTGCGTCTTCATTTCTTCCGAACAGAAACCGGCGCTGATGAGAGAGATTGCCGCGCTCAACCCCTTTTCAAATCGGTGCAACAAATTGGATACTTGGCGCTCGGTCAATCCCAACGCCTTGCCCAAGGCCAGGAAATCACGCCGGGTGAGGCGTTTTTTTCGCCCCTGTATGGTCAGGGCGCTTTCCTCCGTGTCCTCGGGCAATAAGAGCACGGTTGGCAACAGGTCGTAAGCCGGCGAGAACCGGATTTCTCCGACTTGGGAACGAATCAGGGAAAAGTTCTTGAGGTGCATGTCGGAATTCCCCGTCAAAAAGCTGAACAAGTTGACCTCGAAAAATCGCAGTGCATCAAGGCCCGGATGGCTGCAGTGCTGGAGAATCTTTTTGCCAACCGCCTCCAGCGACCCTCGGTATTTTTCCTCGGTCATCCGATCAGTCAACTGGCACATGTCTTCCATGGCCAACTTTTGCACCCCTACCCGGTCCATGCGCCTCACAACCAAAGCCAACTGACCATCCTGCATCGCTATCAGTCCGCATTCGGCAGTTTCAATGCCAAAGCAAGCCGCCATTCGCATGGTGAGGTGCTCAAGTTCAAGCATTTGTGGAAAGCGTTCTACTGGAGTTTTGAGGATATAACCGCCGTCGAGCCCGACGAGTGTGAATCGGCCGCCTGCGCGCGCTCCACCTGCTTCCAGATGCATAGAAAGTTTGGGCTGGACACCCGGAACCGCGACATGGCTGCGGACGATCTGCACGGCCATTACATTCAGATCAGCCCATGAGTAGGGAAGCTGCGGAGGCTGGGCGCTTCCAAACAGCCTGTGGCAGCATACGGCGTGGAAATCCATTTCTTCACCGTCGATGACACCCAAGCAAATCTTGCAGCGCGGATTATTCATGTTCGGCCTCCTCCTCGATCGGCACCACTCCAGCGGCACCGATGCAATCCCGGCAGCAGGCCAACAAAAGCCCCATTCGGTCACGCGGGTCGATCTTCCAAGTCTTTTCGGCAATTTCCAGCAGCCATCCCTCAGGAATGAGTCCGTCAAAAAAAGGGAAAAGCCGCTTGTCCTCGAACGGCTCGACCCTCAAGGGAAGTGTGAGGCTGGCGGAAACAGCCTTCGGGTCGTTGAGATAAGCTGCCGAGTAGGTGAAACGATACCCGCGATCAAGTTCCTCAAGCACGCCGACCGGCCTGTCATGGAGAAGGATTTCAGCTTTTCTCATCATCCACCGCCTCTCGGAAAGGTGCCGGAGCCATCCGGTGGCCAAAGAGACCCAGAACCTGGTTGACCTTGTCAAGGCGCAGCGAGGCCTTGCCCTGCTCCAGATCACGGATAAACCGCAGCCCCACTCCAGCCCGATCGGCAAGATCATGCTGGGTCATTCTCACGGCTTTGCGCTTGGCCTTTACAAATTGAATCAATGGATCATTCATTGAAAATACTCGATCGGGTATAAATTTATTCCAATAGCTTTTTACTATACCCGAAAGGGTTCTTCAATTTTTATTTTCAGAATAATAAACCCGATCGAGTATAAAACGGGTTGTGCGGCTATGGCATGAAACCCACCTGAGATACTCCCCTCACCTTTCAGCGGGAGCCGAGTTCGGGTGTGAGCCAGATTTCCTTGAGCACCTGGACTCGGTTGCTCCAGAGGTTTCTTCCGCCTTGGCGCAGGGAGACTTCGCGGACGCCTTCCTCCACATCGGTGGTGATCGGCGTGTTGCCGACGAAGTTGCCGTCGATGAAGAGGTCGAGGCCTTGGAGTTCTTGTCCACCGGAGGTTGGTTTGATGAGCACCTTGTGGCGGGGAAGCTCTTCGTTTCTGGAGGCAGAGAGGTCACCGAAGGGGATTTTAGACAAAGCGGATTTCATCTCGGCGGCGCAGGCGTCTAAGGCTCGGCGATTGTCTGTGCGTTTCACAAACTGCCTCTGTGCGACGATGCGTCCGCTTTCGACTTCGAGGGCCTTGACGGTGATGCCCGCATCGCTGCGGCTGCGGACGATGTTTTCCGTCATGCCGTATGCTGAAACGCTCTCGCGGGTCTGCGTGATGCGGTTTTTTGTGATGCTGACGACGAGCAAAAGATCCGCTCCGGCGAGACGGCCGAGACGGGCGCGGTCATTGACGATGTTGTTGTAGGCGAGGCCTTGCTCGGCGAGGATTTTTTCGAGATGGTGGCGACTCACAAGCGAGACGCCATCGGTCTCCATGACTCCCGCCTCGGCGAGGGACTCCACCATCTCAAGCCCGCCGGAGTCGGTCTCACCGCTCAAATCCTCGGCAATCACTGCCAGTGCGGGATCGCGGGCTTCCAAGGTTCCAGAGAAACACGCGAGCGCAAGCGCCAAAAGGCATGGCAAACAAAACGGGCGTCCCAATTTTACTCTGTCTTTCACTCGGTGTGCTCCGTATTCCGTGGTTAATTCTGATCACATCTGCTGCTGGAAGCGGGCGGCATTCGCCCATACGGCCTGATTTTCCCGCAAGGCGGTAGCGTATTTTCCATTTGGCGACATGGCGATGAGTTCTTTAAAGACGCCTTCGGCGTCGGCGTAGCGGCCGGTTCCCTGATAGATGATCGCTAGGATGTATCTGGCTTCGGGGTCGGCGGGCATCTCCTGAACACCGCGCTCGGCGGATGCGGTCGCTTCGCGCCAGAGTCCGGCATTTGCAAGGCGGACTGCCTCCTTGGCTGCGAGGCTCTTCGTCCCCCCAATGACGCGCCGGATTTTCAGGACACTCGGATGCAGGCTAGAAAAAATCTGTTCCGCTGCCTTGTTCCGCATTTTTTGAATCATCGGATACGGATCAGGTGCGGCAGGGTAGCCATCCGACGAGAATGCAGACTGCGAGTCGCTCAACTCGATGCGGCGTCCACCAGCGATCTGCGAGGAGGAAGTCAGGACAGCGCGGTAATTGGCGATATAATTGGCAGTCGTTTTCGTGTTGTAGGAGGTGAAGGTCTCCCCTTTGTAGGTGTAGGAACTGGAGTCGCTCCTGGAGCCGGACAGGCCCTCCGCTTGGAGATAGATGAATGCGTCCACTCCTTTGATCCGGCCACCGCCGCGATTTTCCACGAAGCTCATGTTTTGAAACTGCCGCTCATTGATCGTCTGGCCGAGATTCGCACGGTCCACGAGCTGATAGTATCCTTGGTTGGCAAAAAGCTGGAACAGCGCGTGCGCCATCTCGCCAGCATCGGAACCGGCTTCTGGCACGATCGAAACCCGTGCGCCACGGCCCAAGCTCAACTCGGCGGGTTGAGGTGCGTCCACAGTTATTGTTGTGCACGAAGTGAGGAATGCGGAGCCAGCCAGGCAGATCAACGAAAGGAGGGTTTTTTTCATAAAGTCAAAAATAGACGTAGAAACTACAGCGAACTCGACCCCATATACGAGCCGCTTTTTGCGTTGTAGCGGTTCAAGCTGCGCTCAGTGGTGACGGCGATGACTCCGCCGCTCACTTGGACAGCTGAGGGCTTACCGCTGACCGATATGGAGCCTTGGAAGGAACCGGTCTGCGCGTTGTAGCGGTTCACGGTTCCATTTGCCAAAAGCACTGCAATCGTTTCACCATCGCAGCCGACAGAAATCGCGTTGCTCACGGAGATCGAGCCTTTGAACGAACCGGTCTTGGCATCGCGCCGTTCGACGGAGGAGGAGTTTTTGAGGACGGCAATAACGCCGTCGGCGTGGAGTGACATGCTGGTGAGCAAAAGGGTTGCGGCGAGTGTTTTTTTCATGAACTCGGGATGGGAGTTACCAGCGGTTCGGATAGCTCATGCGCTGGCGATTGCCGCAGTTGCCGTAGGATTCGCGGTAAATCACAGGCTGTTGGCTGTAGATCACGGTTGGTTGTGAGTAGTAAACCGGTGCGGGACGCACCTGCTGGTAGGGCTGCATGTAAACCGTCTGCGGCTGATAATAGGTCACCGGCCGCGAGTAATAAACGGGAGCGGGAGCCGCATAGACGGGAGCAGAGTAAACTGGCGCGCATTGGCGTTTGTTATTGTTGTAGTAGAAGCCAGAGCCATCCCCGAGTGTGAATCCCCAGGAACCAGCTTGCGCGAGGGTTCCCAAGGCGAGAGTGATGGCAGATACGAGGAGAGTTGTTTTTTTCATAGAGTTTGCAGGTTTGAAAACATGCTAAGGGAGATTTTTTTCAGGTCAAATTCGAGGCCCTGTTAATCAACATTTTGCAAAGAAAAAACAGCCGCTCACGGTGGAATATTAGCCGTTCGACCGTGCGAAACGACCGTTCGTTGAAAGAATGGTTTTTTGCGTTTTCGATCGCTCACCAAGGGTTCGGAATGATGACGCGCTGGGGATTTCCATAGGGATCGTAGGTTTCGACGACCTGCGGGTAGCCGCCATTGTAAGCTGGCTGCTGGTAGCCTTGATACATCGGCGCGATCCCGTGGCTCGGCGCCCCATTGTCGATGAGTTCGTAGGAATCATACTCACCATCAGGGGGACCAACCCGCCGATCGCCCTGCCCCGGCCCGGGACGAAATGTGCCAGCATCCTCAAAGCGCACAAACTCGCGACGGGGAGAGCACGAAACAACCACAAAGGCGGCTATCAATAGCAAGAAGAGCTTCATTCTACTTCAAAGCTGCGGGGCGGACGGTTTTCAAAACAAATGCGTTCATACGAAAACGGTTGATGCGCGTAAACAGGAAATTGGGTCGACTGTTGCGGTGAGTTGCCGGGCGGTGGTAAACGAAGAGGATTTGCAAAAGGGAGGTCGGGAGGTTAACCAATCCGGCGTGTCGGCCATTTCCCCACTGAGGCAAGCAGGCAAATTCATTTTGGCCAACGCGACTGTCGCGGCGGCGGTTTATTTGACGGCCATGGGATCGGCTAAGCTTTTTGGAAACGCCGATGCGGTGTTTTCTCCGATTTGGCCAGCGGGCGGTGTGGCGCTGGCGTTCTCTCTTCTACTCGGTCCGCAAGTGTTGCCGGGAATTTTTCTACCGCTTTTTTTCAGCAGCCTTGGAGCGGGGAATCCGTGGACCTTCACGATTCTGGCTCCTGCAGGAATGACCGCAGCTGTGGGGGCAGGCACGGCTCTACTGGCGAGGGCACGGTTTGATATTCGTCTCTCATCGACCCGAGATGTGCTCCTGCTTGCGGGGCTCGGCGCGGCCATTCCCATGGGCGTGGCAGGATTTTGGAGCGCGGGCTGTCTTGTGATATCCGGTATGATGCCGCCAGTGGGGCTGTGGTCTGTGGCGAGCATCTACTGGGCGACCAACACAGCGGGGACGGTCGTCGTGGCACCTGTGGTTTTACTGATGGCAAGCGGGCGCTTTTGGCCAAAGGCAACGCGGTTTCATGATGTGGCGGCGAGCCTCGTCCAACTTGGCTGCGTCTTTCTCGCTGCGTGGTTGGCTTTTCAGGGAAAGCCCTCCGCAACGGCTTCCATGCAAGCGCTGGCGTATTTGCCATTTCCTTTTTTAGTCTGGGTCGCGCTGAGTCGTGGGCTGCCTGCGGCCGCACTCTCAGTGCTTCTCGTCGTCTTCACGGCAGCAGCCTTCACAAGTCGTGGCTGCGGACCGTTTGTGTCGAACTCCATGGTTGGCACAATCTGGCAGATCGAGGCATTCATCGCGATTGTCGCCACCACGGGTCTCCTCATTGCGGCAGGCGCAGAGTCCCAGCGGCGAGAGAAAGTGCTGCAGATCGTAGCTGCGCAGAAAACTGCGGAATTGGAGCGCCTCAAGGCCCAAGTGAATCCGCATTTTCTCTTCAATTGCCTCAATGCGATCCATGGCCTGATCTGCTCGGACAGGGATGCGGCGCAGGAGGGCGTAACCGCACTGGCACAGCTTTTGCGGACGACACTGGACTTGTCGAAGGAACCGCTGATCCCATTTTCCAAGGAACTCGACATCGTTCGCGAGACTCTGCGCTTGGAGAAAATGCGCTACGAGGAAGGCTTGGAATGGAGCGTCAGCGCGGATGCCGATACCGATGGATTTTTATTGCCGCCGATGCTGCTGCAACCACTCGTGGAAAACGCAGTGAAGCATGGAGTGGATGATGGCTTTGGCAGGGTCGAACTCAACGCACGCATGGAAGCCGGTGACCTTGTTGTGTGCGTCAGAAACACAGCGCCGCCAAATTCAAACCCCGCCGAATGGAAAGACAATGTCGGCCTGGCGAGTGTGCGCGCACGGATTGATGATGCCTGCCCGGAAGGCAGCGGGCTGGAGTTTTCCAAACCCGCCGAGGGAATAGTGCAGGCTTTGCTGCGGATCAAGCAGACGCAGAAAAACTCTAAAGAAAAACCTTAGAACTCATCTTCGATCAAACTAAGGATGGCACTTGACATGACGGCCTCGAAAAGAGTGCCTTGGTCGCATAAATGAAGGTTCTGATACTCGACGACGAGCCGCCTGCGCGGCGGGGCATGAGACAGGCGCTGGCGCAAATCGGTGTGACTGATGTGCGCGATGTCGGGACGATTGAACAGGCCGTGAAGGCATTGAATGAGGAGCGACCGGATGTGTTGCTGCTGGATGTCGAGTTGCGTGGAGGGAAGGTGGGATTCGACCTGCTCGACACCCTGCCTGCGGAGGGAATTCCAGCGATTTTTATCACGGCGCATCCTGACCATGCGCTTCGTGCTTTCGAGGTGCGGGCGGTGGATTATTTGCTGAAGCCTGTCAATCCCCGGCGCTTGAAGGAAAGCCTCAAGCGGGTTTCGCAGCCTGCCGAGGAGAGGCCTTTCTCAAGCGAAGAGAAGGTTCTTTTTCGAGACGGCAGCAAGAATGTGCTGCTCCGCGTCGGTGATATCCAAGTGCTGGAGGCTTCGGATGCCTACACCCGCCTGTTGCTCGGAGATGGTCGCGGAGTGACTGTGAATGGCACCCTCAAAAGTGTCCGCGAGCGATTGAACGAGGAGATTTTCTTTCTGGCCAGTCGCAGCCATGCGGTGAATTTGGACCATATCGCCAATGTCGAGGATGCCGACGGGGGCTTCATGATTTTGACCATGGCCAATTGTGTGAAGATCGAACTCTCGCGAAGGCACAGCTCCGAATTCCGCCGACTCAAGGCGGTCTGAAAACAAACTTTTTTGTAAATTCAACGAACGGTTGATTTCACCGGTCGAATGGTCGTGCCTACTGGTCGAATGGCCGGAAAACAAGACCAGCAAAGGCTCTAAAGGCCCCGGCGATTTGCATTCACTCTCTTTTTGAAGGATACAGCGGGCGATGAAAACATCCCAATCCTACCCAACCCGCCACCCTCACTGGATCGATGTCGATCCCGAAACCGAACTCGAAAAAAACAAACTCAAAGCCCGCTTTATCAAGATGGGACTTTCCTTCAAATGGGCCTTCCTGATCGTGCTTGGCTTCCATGTGATCCTGCTGTGCGGCATCTACGCCACGAGCAACCTGAAGCCAAAAGTCCCCCACCCCACCGCAGCGGTGGAGACGCCAGCGACAACACCCGGCGGACCGAAGTCCGATGCGCTCGCGAGAAACGAATGGCCTCAACCCGACGCAACGCCTGAAGTGAAGGCGTTGCCACCCGCGCCGAAGAAGGTTGCAGCGACTTCCAAGCCTGCACATGTGGCTCCCAAAAAGGCCGAGCGCATACCCTCAAAACCCACCCCTGCCAAAGCGGTTGCGGTCGCCGCCACAAAATCAATTCCAACCGCGCCGCCTGCTCCAAAACCAGGTGAGGCCGCGCTCAAAGAGACGTTTCTCGCAGCAAAAAACACAGCGCTTCACACCAAGGCGGATGCCGAGGTGCAGGACAAAATCCCAGTATCCACAAGTCCTCAGCCGATCGTTGCAGAAAATACCCTATCGCCAGCCCCTGCAAAAGCTGTTGCCGCGACACCGCCCCCAGCGCCGGTCAGCGAATATACGCTGAACAGCGGCGACAACCTTTATGCCGTCTCCCGCCGTCTCCAAGTCACCTACAGCGAACTCATGGAGGCCAACGGCATCACCGATCCGCGCCAATTGCGTATCGGCCAAAAACTCAAAGTGCCTGCACGCGGCAACGATTCCACCTGCGCCCTCTAATGTTCCTAAACCTTGCCGAACGCGACCCAGCGATCCTTCTCTCAGGCCTGTATGAGGCCCTGCGCGAGGATACGGATAAAATAACGCTCGAATTGCTGGGACCGGGAATGGTGATCCACGACACGGCGCTCATGCTCTTCGAGGTCCTGCGCAACCGCCCGCCCCATATTCAGATCCACGCCCACTCCCACACATGCTTGTCCAACGGGGCCGTGCTGATCTGGCTCGCCGCAGATACACGAACGATTCGTGCCGATGCGTGGATTCAGCTTTGCCATGTTCCCAAGACGCCAAAGCCACGCCGCAACCGACTGCACGCAAACTACACAAGTGGCCTTCCCGTGGAGGACGAGCAACCTGCCGACACCGACCTTCGCACGATTATGAGGCACCTCGACGAATGGCTACCCGTCTCCGAGATAGCTGGCATGCGACTTTTTGAAAAAGACCTCAGGGACCTCGCTCTCATCGAGGACTCTGAAAGCGATCAAAACCTAGCCGCCTTGTTCGCTGGAAACGCTCAATCTTAAGAACTGGATGTTTTACCAAATGGAAGAGCCTACTCTCCTCCAGAACTTGGAATGTGCTAATAAAGCTTGCAAGGCTGAACCGTGAAGCAATCGCCAAGCATCTCGGCGAACGGGATTCCGCTCACGAATATGATTCCGAGGACCGCAAGTATCTGCTGCATATGTTTTTCCAACACGCATTCCTCTTGAACGCCATTAAGTCGGAGCCGGAGCGTCAGGAACTTGTTGAGAAAGCGATCCTCGTTCCGCGTTTAGAAATAGCAGTTATGCTGTAATACCAAAAGCAGCTTGCTTTTGGATTTTGGGAGAGGAGCACGGGCGTCCCGCCTGTGAGCTTTAGCGTTCTGTTTGGGTTCGATGAACGCGAGTAAATTGATCAGTCTCCACACGGCCGGGACGGCCATGCCCCCTTCTGCCGCGATGAAAAGTCCAATTTCAAAGAGACATTGGTATAATGCGGTATTGCATTTGTCAAGTGGTCACGCGAGTCAAAAGTTAAATATTATGTAAAAATTTTTTATTAATATATAGATAAATAACTTAATATTATTATTTTAGTTGAAAAAAGTTTAAGCCTCGCGCGCGCGTGGAATGTTTGCGAAATTCAGGAAGTTTTTGAAATTAGATGATCATGTCATGATGGCTTGTTCTTCGCGCTGTGAGGCGCTTGTTGTGTCGGTCATGGATGCAATCGGGTTCGCCAGTGTCGAGGTTGAGATACACAACCGCCCCGCCAACCTTAACGGCTTAGAGTTGGAAACATTGCCGTGTCCATGTGGGATATTCGGCTTTGATCTCTTCGCGGTGTCCCTTGCAAGGAACATCGGGTTGCCAATCTACCTTTAAGCCCTCGGCAGTCAGGGTTCAGGTCCTGTGTGTCCGTTCGGGAAAGTGTGATGAAAGGTCATGGTGTTGGCGGGACGGCTGGGACGGCAGTTTTGAAGTCCTTTGGGGGTTATGGCTTTTCTATTCTCTTTTTAGATTCCCTGTAATTCTGGCGTTCTCGCGTATGCATTCGGGTTGAAAAGTGCCGTCCCATCCGTCCCGTTTTCTGTTTTTCCTACCAGTTTAACGCTGCGGAACCCCTTAACTGACTTCCCCTGCCGCTCGATGCTGGAGGATTTCGCGGATCGGTGGAGTTCCATCATGGCGTTCGGCAAGTCCCTCTCAACCTGAGCAACGCTGGAGGTTGCCCAGCCCCGGTCATCACAGAACGCAAAGAATGCCTCCACGATTTCAGCGGTGGTTAGATTGTCTCCGCTGGACTTCTCGATCTGCTCCCCAACGAATGTTCGAAGAGCATCGGATTCATACAACAGACTATCCACCCGGCTTTGCTGGGCTGACGTGATAGGGAAAGCGTAGTCGCGTTCCAGCAACTTCTTCGCCCCATCTACTGCCCATTTTAAAATCCCCGAACCTTCTTCGGCCAATAGTCGGTTGGCGAAGTCGGGAATCGGGCTTGAGGGCTTTGGCCGCTCGTAGTCGATTTTAGTGAGGCGCCTGCGCCAAGCATCGGTGTCCCCGTCGAGCCGGACACGCAAGCGGGTGTTGCAAGTGATGATGATGGAGTAATCCCCCACGATATGGTTGGTTGCCATTCCGTTTTTGATCTCCGTTTCCAATCGGTCACCCCCGGAAAGAGCCTTCAAAACATGAGCGCCCTCGGTCATTAAAAAATCACCTTTGACATCTTTTCCGGTGAGCAAGGTTTTTCCAACTAAGCGGGCCAATTCAAATCTTTCCCCCAAGTGCTTGGTTCGGGACTCGGTGCAGTTCATCGCGCCAACTAAGCCCTCGATGACTGTGCAGAGGGTTGACTTTCCCCCTCCTGCTGTCTGCATGAGGATTCGTTGAGCGAGATTGCGGCCCATGAGGGCCATACCTGTATATAGCTGGATGATCTCGATGTCCTCTGGCGCTAGGGCGCTGGCAAGGAGTTCGGAAACAAAAACAGGGCAGTTTGCCCCCTCATCCCATGCAAAAGGTGTTGCGTTCCTGCTCTTGAAGTCGGGAGAGAATGGATGGAGTTCGCCTGTCTGGACATCCAGCATTCCGTTGGTGCAATGAACAAAGCCGCTTGGCCTGTCGGTAAATCCTCCATCCACCAAAGCGGCCAAGTTACCTGATGCCCCCTGCAACTTGGAGTTGCTGCGCTCCATTAAAACATCCATCTCATTTTCAAGAACCCTGCCCACCTCAAGAATGAGGTTGCTTATCCGGTGACGGATTGTTTCCGGCGATGTGATGCTCCAAAGCCCTGTTTCCGGGTTGTATTCGTAAAACCGCCGTGTGCTCCCATCGAAAAGAATCTTGTTCCTCTTGGCGTATAGGGCGGGAACAAACATCGGATTCAGCGCCATGACGCCTTTCTTTACTGGGACAAAGGGGTCTCCTTGTGCTTCAACGATGCTCAAAAACTCCTCTGGCATTGGTTTTTCATCCTGTTTCTCCTCGTTCTTTCGCCCGCTCGAAGCCACTAAAACCCTGCCTGTTTTCTGCGTTGGCGGTCGGTATCCGTGTTCTTTGGCAATGTGGATAAGGCTACCTATCCCCACCTGTTGAAGTCGGCTTTTGTGCTTGGATGCGTATTCGCCATCCCTTTCCTCTGGCGACCACTGATGGAGGAGTCTCGCGCCATCTAACATCGGCAGGACGCTCCACACTGCGGAGGCTATCTTCAACCAAGTGTCGTAATCCGGGCGCGGTGGGATGTGGGAGAGCATTTTTTCGATCTCCTCGGCAGTCGGTGGCGGAAGGTCAGATTTATCCACCTTCACCCTGGTTGCTGTTGTCACTGGCGCAAGCGAAGGTTGCTCCTGTGGAACCGGGATTGGTTTGAAGTCCTCGCTTATGGCAAGGTCAGGATCGTGACTTGCGAAGCAGAGCCGCACAGGATTTTTAGTCGAGGAGTCGAGTTTGAGTCCGTGGACAGCTCGTATATGGGCTTCGGCGGCAAACCATGCGTCCTCATGCCGCTCGTAGTCGGTAGGAATTGCTATGACAGCCTTCATGCCCTGCCCGGACGGCCCCACGAAAACGGCGTGGATGTAAGGGTCGGTCAAAAGCTCCCGGCGCTTCGTGGCGGCAACTTCGGAATCCGCAAGAATGGGGTTGTCCTTCAAATCCATGTCACCCTGCAACCATCCGCTGTGCGTGATGCCCTTCTGCTCGAAAGGCAGCGCCGCTTCACGGGAGAGGCAATGAACGGAGAGTGTTGCGCTCGGTAAATACCTTTTCTGAATGTCGTAGGCTTTCCGATTCCCTGCCGCGATCAGTTGGCGAAGATCGGCAACTTGCTCTGCCCATGCCCCCGATTTTATGCCGTTAAGGAAATCCGAAAGCGGCATTGCCTGCTCTGGCTCCTGCTCGAATGTGTCCTTGAAGAGCGAAACGAGTTTTTGACTTTGATCGTTCATTGTCTGGTATCCATTGCGCCTGGTGACTTCTTGCAAGGAGGTCGCCGGTTTTTTTGTTTTGTTAGGCGAGCGCCTTATGGGTTGTGTTCCGTTCAAGCGCGGCGGCGTCCGGCGTGAGTTCGGCCTTGCGGCAAGCCCAAGCGGCCTCCATCAGCCATCGGTGAACGCCTTCGCCCGCTGGCGGGCATGGCGGGATTTCGGGAGTGTTCAGCTTTGCCATAATTAAGCCCTCACCTCCGCCTCTTTTTCGATGCGCTCGATGTCGGTGATGCGGTAGCGAACGCCACGCCCCATTTTTAATGCCGGTAGGATTCCGGTCCGTTCCCGGCGTTTCAGAGTCTCTGTGGATAGTGACCAACGCTCGGCAAGTTGTTTTCTACTGATTAACATTTGTGACATAATTTTTCGTCGTGAGGGGGATTGTGCCCTCACGAGAAGTCACCATAGGAAACCCAATTCTCACGGCTTGCATCTGCTGGGTGGACTGAAAATCAATGACTTACAATTTAGGCTATTCGCAAAGGGGGAGGCATTCCCCAGTGAACTTGCCGAGCCTCTTAAAGCAAACAACGCAAAGGGGCAAAAAAACGCGGCAAATCAGCTGGGAACTTAGTCAAGCCTCTTTTTTGAAAAAAATTTCAGCTCCGCGAAATGCGGTTTTTTTAAAGCCTATCCGATGACCTTCTTTTTTTTAACAGAACGAAGATTTCTTGCGCCTAAGCGCTTGTCATTCTTTCTGTTTCGCACCCTCCCTTTACCTGATTTCGGTTTCTTCTTTTCTTTTGGAGGCTTTTGGGGGCGCTTCCGCCCCTCGGGAACATCGACTTCTGCCCAGAGAAAAATCCTGCGCACCACATTCAAAAGGTCTGCCCTGCTAAATCCGTATTCTGTCCATTCATTGAGGCGCGCCGAAGCATTGCTATCGCCTATTGTTGCAATTGAAATTTCGACTTCTTGCCGCTCGGTCGGATAGTCCCGCACCCCATTATTTCCGTGCCGAGTATCGGTAGCATTCCACCGCGCGAACCGGGCTTCGATTTCAGAGTTCTTTTTCCCCTTTGATCCTGGGAGAAGCACTCGGAGAGCGGTAAAGAACGGAATCCGGTCTTCACTCGTCTTAACCTCTTCGAGCGATTTGAATTTCTTTGAACCGCGTAACTGAGGATGCCGCGCGACTTGAATTTTAGTTATCTCCACCATTTTGGATTTCTTGGTGAACTCTGCTTCAATATCGAAGAGATACTCGTTTAGCTTTGTGAAATGTGACAGCACATCGGCTTCAGGGGGGGGTGATCCAAAGCGTCGAGAAAACCTTCGGAGCCTCCGTAGTTTTCATTGCGAATTTGAAACGCTCGACACCTCCGCAGGAGCATGGGCAGTTCAATAAATTTCTGTGCGGCAGCGGATCGATCAACCCCACTTTTGATGAGACTCACAAAGGTTTTAAGAGCGTTTGGAAAGTCTTCGGGAGGAAGATCTTTGATTTGTTCCCACAAAAAAGAAGCATCTTCATAGGCTCCCCTTAAAGCGTCCTCAGCAGATTTCTTGTCGGCATGCAGGCAGCAAAGTTCGATTAAATCAGATTCAGGCCTCGCAGGGAGAATCTTGTCCAATTCAGCCTGTCCGGCGATCGACTGTATTTTTTTCATACTGCAGCCCTCCGCTTGCGAGGCGCGGCCTTGGTCTTTGGAGTCGGGAAGGGGATTGTTCCCTCCGCTGGCATGAGCGCACCAAGGTCAATCGAAACACGATCCTTGTGGTCGGCGTAGTGTTGCGCCGTCACCTTGATGTCCGAGTGGCGAAGGAATCGTGCGGCGGCATAGATTCCGCTCTTGGTAGCAATGAGAGAACCCGCCTCCTTGCGGAGAGTGTGTAAGGCACGTCGATCTTCAACGCCATTTCCGCGAAGCCATGAAAGGAGAAAATCAAAGGCTTCTTGGCATCGATACCGCTGCCCCCACACTCTCGATCCGCCCCCCCCAGACCCGCCATCGATCACGAACTGCGAGGCCGCCTTGGCTTTATACCCTCGAAGCAATCCGCAAAGGGTCGAGTCGATGGCTACCTTGGCCGTGCTGTCAGCGGATTTCAAAGCCCCAGCCTCCGTCACCTCAATGTGAATCTCACCGCCTTCAAGGTCGATTTGCCTCCAAAGCAAGCGGTCGATCTCCCCCCGGCGAAGCCCTGCGCCAATCGCAAGAAGCAAAATCTTGAACGCCTCCGGCTTTGCCTCCCCAAGGTCGGCTTGCGATTTGCCAAGAAGGATCGTTGGGTCGATCTTGCTGTGATACTTCATGGATTCGCGGGGATAAAAGTCCACTCTTTCGAAAGGGCGGGCCTCCATATCCAAAGCGGGGAGATGCTTTGCGATGCTCTCTTGGAAAAGCGAACGCGCCATTCGCAGTGCGGAATTGCAAGAGATGCGAGCCGCACGTTGTCTCGCTGGGTTATTGCCTCCCCGCTCTTTCACATATCTGATCTTCCACTCCTGGACGGCTCTGTCTGTGAAAATAGAGACCGGAGTCTGGTCAGCCTGTTTTCGGAAAGTCCCTCCCTTGCGCCCAAATCGTTTCGCAGTTCGCTTAACTTTCAGAATATCCGCCGCGATGTTCCTTGCCGCCCGCGCATAGGCATCGAAGGTCGTTGGGCTTTTGTCAAAAACCAGACGCGCCGCCTCGATCCACGCCCCGAGGGTTGAAACATCCTCTGCTTTCTTTGGGCGGTGCTTCGCAAGTGCGCCCTCGACTCCGAGAGTCAGCAGGTCGCCGTAAATGCCAGCTGCCCCCGCCGCCGCCGCTTCTTGATTCGATGTTCCCAGACTGAATGCCACCCGCTTTCCCTTAAATTGAATCTTCATTGCATAGTGCGGCGATGCGTCCCCTCGATCATTCACGGGTTTAAAAATCCGCACCTTCCAGTAATTCGCGGAATTTTTGCCAACACCCCCTCGATTTTGGTTTGCCACTTGCTTGCCACTTTTTCCGCGCCGCCCTGTTCCGACACGATCCGATTTTGACGGAATGTCATAAGTCTTTTTTTTCTTTTCTGATGAGGATTTACTGGCTTTTGATGCATTCATTTCGGGTCACATTAGAACACGACGAAACAAAAGCAATGCTATAATTTTAATCGATAGGTCACGAGTTCGAGTCTCGTCGTCGGCTCTCCTTCAGGGAGAATGTAATCGTCGTCGCGATTTTCAGGGATTCTTCTACGATCCGGTCATTGAGAACGGTCGTGGGAACTCCGAGTTCACGGTCCCTCAAATAGAGACGACTAACTAAACCCCTCCGCAGAACCAGTGAGTAATAGCCCTCGCGGACATTTTTCACGCGATTAAGTGGTTGTATTTTCAAAATCGCCCCCTTCCAGAATATTATGGCAGGAAAACCTAGGTTTTTTTGACCCCGCTCATGGGGGCACACAATGAGCAAAAGGTAGTGGCTTATAGAATTTCTCGGATTTGACGCCACGCCGCAAGGTTGTAACCCAAATTGTAACCCCTGAGCTGATTTCATGAGATTACATGGGGATTTCTCATTGCGAACGACAGTCTCTACCAACTGAGCCATACCCCTAGGGAAACTATGTTTTTCGCAGAACCGCGCAACCGTGAGCGACGCTCCGCAACGAACCACCGCACTCAGCCAGAGACAAGGAAAATCCAGCTTCTATTTTTAAGCTCCCCAGCAGGCACTCGAGCTGTTTTTTTAAGGAAATCGCAAAGCAACTCTTCAAAGTCCACGCCCCGTCCACCTCTTGGATCTGCGCGCAGATCGGAGCGCGGGAACACTATGCCATACCGCGTGTGCTGCACCGGTCGGGCAAGCTCGAGGCGCTTTTTACCGACTACTGGTCGCATGGACTTTGGCACAATCTCGCCCGCTCCCCGCGCCTAACAAGCAGGCGGCATGAGGACCTGAGTGATGCCGAGGTTTATTCCTTCAACGGCTCTGCCGTGCTGGATGGCCTCTGGAAACGCATCAGTCCCTCCGCAGACTCCTACAGAGAGTTCCTCCGCATCGGCAGCCGGTTCGGCAAACAAGTCCGCTCGAGCCTTGCACGCCGCCACGAACAACACTGGGAGAATACGATTTTTTTTGGCTACGACACCGGTTTCCTGGAAGCCGCCGCATGGGCCAAAGATCAAGGCTCCGTCTGCATAGTCGGCCAGATGGACCCCTCGCGGACAGAGGTCGATATGGTGCGCGAAGAGGAAAAACTATGGCCCGGCTGGGCAAAGGTGCCGGTCCTTGTGCCAGAGGAATACTTCGCATGGCGCAAAGCGGAGTGGGCGCTCGCCGACGCCATCATGGTGAATTCACAGTGGTCCCTCGACGCGCTCGTGCGGCAGGGCGTCCCTGCCGATAAGATCCATGTCATTCCCCTCGCCTACGAAGCCGAAGATTCCACTGAAGCCCCCTCCCACACACCGCTCAGGCCAGACTCCGAACCGCTCCGCGTGCTATTTCTTGGGCAAGTCAATCTCCGCAAAGGCATCCCCTACCTTCTCGAGGCAGCAAAACTTCTGAAAGGTGAAAACATTCAGATCGACATAGCCGGCCCGATTGGAATCGCTGACCAGTTCGTCGTGAAAGCCCCGCCGAATGTGCGTTTCCACGGCGCCGTAACCCGCGATCGCGTGCGCGAGTTCTACAAACGCGCGGATATTTTTGTTCTACCCACGATCTCGGACGGCTTCGCACTCACGCAGCTCGAGGCGATGGCCCACGGCCTGCCGGTTATCACCACTCCGAATTGCGGCCGCGTCGTTACCGAAGGCCTCGACGGCTTTATCATCCCTCCGAGGAATGCCGCTGCTCTGGCGAACTGCCTGAAAACGCTACTCGAGGATCCCGAGCGCCTGCAGGCCATGCAAGAGGCCGCACAACTCGCTTCAGCCAGGTTCAATCTTGATGACTTGGATAAAAATCTCCGCGCCCTCGAAGCCTCGCTTAAAGGCCCCGCCCCCAGCTCCCTGCCATCATTCGCCTGAACCGCCCGCAGCCTGTTTCACCGATTGCTCCTCGCTCCATTTAACAAAGGCCGCCCGCATCGCCCGATACTCGTAGCGCAGTGTCATCGCCTGCCTGCGGAAAAGATCCGCCTGAGCCAAGTCCTCCTTCGCCTCCAGATTCTTGATAGCGGCCTCTATTTTCACAAAGGATTTTTCGAGCTTCTCAAGCGCCGGAGCGCTTGGATTCGCCTTGAAGGCATCCAAGTTTTGTCGAATTTCCCGAATCGTTCCGCCTGGTGAATCGCAGCCGGCCACGAACAAAGCCGTCAGGCCAATCAGCAAAACCAGCCAAAGCCTGAACCACACGAGATGGGAAGATGTTGTCATCTTGCAAATGAGCGAACTAAATTCCCCTCCTGATGGCAAACCCGCAAATCGAAAAAATCTTCCCGCGCGGGGAACGCCTTTGCGCGACCGAAGAGGAAACCCACCAAGCCGCGCACGATCTCTCCACCTGCCTCGGCGTGCACGCCATCCTGAGCCTTGAGGGCCCCATGGGTGCGGGCAAGACATGCTTTGTCAAAGGCCTCGCCAAGGCTCTCGGCTGCGACCCGCGCGAAGTCTCCAGCCCCACATTCACCCTCATCCACGAATACCACGACGGCCGTCTTCCCCTTGTCCACATGGATCTCTATCGCATTGAATCCTCAGCCGACCTCGCTCCGCTTGGCTTCGAAGACTACCTCGCAGGCGATGGCATCATTGCCATCGAGTGGGGCGGCAAGTTCGCGGAGGAACTCCCACCGCACACGCTGCGCCTTGTTTTTTCCATCAAAGACTCGGGCCGGCTCATCCAAATCCAGCCATGACGATTCTCACCATTGAGTGCTCGAGCGCTACAGGCAGCATCGCGTTGATCCGCGACGGCGAGACTCTCCACGAGTGCTCCTTTGAAAACCCGCGCGGCCGCGGCACGGCCTTCTTCGAATCCCTCGAAAAAACCAGTCTTCACATCGAATCGTTGGACCTTGTGCTCGTTGGCATTGGCCCTGGAAGCTACAATTCCCTCCGGGTCTCCATCGCTGCCGCATGGGGAATCGCCCGCGCCCAGTCAGCACCACTCCAAGGGATTTGCTCACTACTCGGCTACGAACCCCAGGAATACCATGTCCTCGGCGACGCCCGTGCGAACCAATGGTTCCACGCACACATCCTTGACGGCCGCCTCGCCTCTCCTCCTGCCCTTCTTACGCCCGATGAAGCCAAGTCTCGGCTCACGCCGGGTGCGCCTGTTTTTAGCACCTCTCCGCTCCTTGAGCATGCCCACTGTGCCTCCCCGCAGTCCATACACCTCGCCCGCCGAGCCGCTCAGGCAGGCCCTGCCGAGCCCATCTACCTCAAGCCCCCGCACATTACCAAGCCCACCTGCTAAAAAAATGACACCTCCACTCCAGCCTACTGCTATCCAAAAAATCGGAGCCGAACTCGCCATCGCGTGGAACGACAGCAACGAGTCCTACCTTCCCCTGGAATTCCTCCGTCGCCACTGCCCTTGCGCCGCGTGCGGAGGCGAGCCCGATGTGCTCGGCCAGGTTGCCTTACCCGCAGTGACCTACAACGACCGCAGCTTCGACCTCACCTCATGGCAGACCGTGGGAGGCTACGCCATACAACCCCGCTGGGCAGACGGCCACTCGACAGGACTTTATTCCTACAAATACCTCCGCCGCCTAGAAGAGATCGGTAAGAGTTGCACAGAGCACCCCTTGCCGTAGGTGCTGTAACTGTCGTGGAATTTGCCTACGACACTTACGCCACCCCCTCAAAAACAACGAGCTGCTCCTCGCAACGCTTACAGATCAGAGAGGGTATGAAATTGAGCTCCTTCTTATCTGAAGGAGGTGCCGTGGTTGCGGGGCGATTCAGTCTTGGGTCTGGGCGGACGCTGACCCTCCAAGGGTTTTCTTGCTACCGTGAAGGGCTTTGTTCGCATTTGGATAACCCTACGCAGGCCATGGCAGGGTGTGGTGTCTGCGAGTGGTTGTGCCTTCCGAGGAAGGATTTGGGTCATGCGGGACGTTGAACCTCCCATGAAACACTGCGCGCCGACTGCTTGGAGGGGCAGCGTCCTCGCCTGACCCATTTTTCAACCACTCGCGGCGCGGTTTCTCTTTCAGACACCACTGCCACCCAAACCACTCAATCCGCTTGCTGCGCATACCCCCAAAAATGATTTTGCTGTCCATGATTTTGCCAGAACACTCATACGCAGATTCGCGGCTGAATCTTGGGCCATGCCGGAAGTTGGCCCTCCAAAGGCGGATCGACGATCAATATGGCTGCAGGGAGCGTGGAGGGCCGAGGATTTCGCGCCAGACGATGGCTTGGCGGAGGGCGGAGGGGGATTTGATTTCGAGCAGGACTTCTCGGGGCTTGGAAGGAGTTGGCTTGAGCTTGAGAGATATCGTGCGCAGCGCGCGGGCGGGTGTTTGCGCAGGAGCGGGCGTTAGAATTTGCAGCGCGACTTCTTGAGGGGCGACTTTTTCGGGTATGGGAATTCCAAATGCCTCAAGGAATCTGCGCATTTCCTTCTGGGGTGCAGATTGGGAGACCTCAGGAATGGACGCGGGGGAGGGAGAGGGCTCCTGATGTGGGCTTGCCTCTACCTCCCGGCGAGCGCGATCAGATTCAATACGGCGCTGCTCGCGACGCTTGCCGGATTGCTCGATGAGCCAGTTGATCAGGCTGATCGCTCCAATAATGAGGAGCAGGACGAGTTGTTCCATCGCGGAATCAGGCCGGGGTGGATGATGCCGGCGTGGCTATGGAGTCGCGCATGGCGGTGTCGGACTGGATGTTTTTCAAGCGCATGTAGTCCATGACTCCCAGGTTTCCGTTTCGAAAAGCAGCTGAGATGGCCTCCGGAACCTGGGCTTCGGCCTCGACGACCTTGGCCTGCATTTCTTGGGTGCGGGCTTTCATTTCCTGCTCGGTGGCGACAGCGGCGGCGCGGCGCATTTCCGCCTTGGCCTGCGCGACGACCTTGTCAGCCTCCGCCTGCTCAGCCTGGAGCTTGGCTCCGATGTTGTCGCCGATATCCACATCCGCGATATCCACGGAAAGGATTTCGAAGGCAGTGCCGGTGTCGAGTCCCTTGGCGAGGACGGTTTTCGAGATGCGGTCGGGATTTTCCAAGACATCCTTGTAAGAAACTGCGGAACCGATGGAGGTAATGATCCCCTCCCCGACGCGGGCGATGATGGTATCCTCCGTGGCACCGCCGACAAAGCGGTTCAGGTTGGAACGAACGGTCACGCGTGCGCGCACTTTAACGCCGATGCCGTCGCGGGCCACAGCGTCGATGGTGACCTTGCCAGTGGCGGGATTCGGGCAGTCGATGACTTTTGGATTGATGCTGGTGCGAACGGCTTCCAGGACGGTTTTGCTGGTGCCCTTGATGGCGAGGTCGATGGCGCAAGCTCGATTGAAGTCGAGCTGCAGCGCGGCCTTGTCGGCCGCGATAAGGGCGAGGACGACGTGGGAAACATTGCCACCGGCGAGGTAGTGAGCCTCGAGCGGGTCGGTATCGATAGTGATACCGGCTTTTACCGCGGTGATGCGGCTGTCAACGATCAGCCCCATAGGCACGCGCCGGAGGCGCATTCCGATGAGCTTGGCAAAGGAGACCGGCGCATCGGCCAGTTTGGCGCGCAGCCAGGTGCCGAAGAAATTCAGCAGGATGACCGCCATGACGAGGGCGGCGAGTAAAACGATTCCGAAGACAAAATAGACGGCAAATTGAGTTATCATAGAAGTGTTGAAGTCGGCACAAATTGGCACAACCTTTCCAGCGCGCTACTAAAATGTGAGTCGAAAATTCCGTTACTCGGAAAAAGCGTCCACCTGGTCGAGTATGACATCCGCAAACCCCGGATCCGTGCCAATGGCGCCGCTGTAAAACAACTGGCGGTCGCGCAGGTGATAGGGATTGTTTCGAAAAACCTGGCTCTGGCTTGCAGCAGGGCCGATATCCTCGGCAATGCCCAGAAGAACGGGGATGTCTTGATAGCTGTGGAGTCCGTCGGAGATGAAAAACGGCACGACGATAACATTTGGTTGGGAAGCGAGCTTGTCCCATTCCGAAATAAGCGGTGCCTCCTCCATGTAGGCCGAGAGAACTTCGGCATACTCACCGGTCTCTGAGATTTTTTTTACCTGGAGCTTGGCGGCGACAGACGAGTTTTCATTGAGACCTGTTCCGTGTCCGACAATGAAGAGGCTTGTTTCCTTGGGCGAAACACCCGGCGCGACCATGAGGGCCTGTTTCATGAGGAGACCGGTCATGGCCTCGTGGTTACCGGCTGGCTCACAATAATGGATCGCTCGACCACCAACGCGCGTGGTTTTTCCGGCGAGCTCGAGTTCGCGGGGAATGACCGTTTGGGTGAAATAGCCTTCGCTGATGAAATTCGGGACGACATAGACCTCTTCGCTGTCCACCATGCGGAGGACTTCGCGGAAGGTGGGCTCCTCCTTCCAGAAACACACCGCCACTTCGGCAAAGATGCCGCGCTCACGAATGCTGCGGGCGTGCACGAGCGACGGGGCGCTCGAGTCAGGGTTCGTGGTGGAGCCATGGCCCACGATGATGAGGGCGCTATTGGAGAGATTTGTTTTCATTCGAGGAGTTCGGCGCAAACTTTGGCGGCATCAAAATGTTTCTCTGCATACGCGCGGGCGGCTTCGGAATGATGCGAATAATTTCCAGAAATTTCATCAAGAGCATCGGCAGCCTCCTGGGGCGTATGGAATGCCATGACGCCCTCGCCCGATGGCAGGTGGTCGCTCCAGCCTGTGTCTTGAACGACGACGGGCTTGCCAGCAGCTAGGTAGCACGCGCTACGGCAACTGAACCACCCGCTGCGCGAACGCACATAGCCGTTCTTGGCGATACTCCATTCCCCCTTCGAGTGGGATAGGAAATCCCGATAAGTGGTGTAGTCGGGCAGGTGGGTATCCGGCTCGATGATGTGCCAGCCTTTGGATTCCAGCATTTCGGTCGGACGCTTGCTTCCCACGCCTTGCCCCATGGCGAGGACGAATTTTTCCTTCGTCATGCTAGGCAGTTCAAGGAATCGCTCAAACTCGATATCCTTCTGACCATATTTTTGGCCATTGTAGTCCTTGGGAGCATAGCTGGCCCAGTTCATCACGGTGGTCCAAGCTCCACTGGCGATGTGAACGTCTTTTTTCGCAGGAGCAAAATCCTTCCAATACTCGAGCGCGATCGGTTGCACAGTGGGACGCCATTGGAAACCCGCCGTTGGCACTTCGCAGCCCGGCTTGCCGATATTCAGACCAAAAGAATAGTGGCGCTCGTGTGCGGCAACCCGCTTGGCGTATTCGGAGGCGGGGTCCGCTGCCAAGCCGATTTGGGTGAACATGGGATCGCCATCCAAAAAAAGTTTCATCGGAATCCGCGAGGTTTCATCGCGCAGCCAGCAGGCGCCGGAAACATTGGCGAGGACATCCGCCGAGGAGATGATTTTTTCAGCCTCGGCGGCACTGGCGACACCGTGGTATTTCTCATCGGCAACATTCCGATAAATCCACCGGTCACCCATGCCAAACTGCTCCATGACCCGAGCCAGATAGGCTGTGTTGTGGGAACAATCCGCGCTCGGCTCCATCTTCACAGGGTCATAGGCCCAGGCTCCGGTGTCTTCAAGATACCAGACATCATGCCCCAAGGCTCGAAAGCCGAGTGCATACTGAATGTAATCCCATGTGACCCCTCCGAAGGCATACTGCCCGATCAACCCGGTAACGATAATCCTCATGTTTATTGAATCTAACTCCCCTTGTTCGCGGCGACAAGATTCACGATGCACCTGAATGGGAGTGTTGCGCTTCGAGCCAGGTTGTTTTTATATAGAAGAGAATGAGCCGTTTCACCATAGCCCTGCTGGTTGCAATGCTGCTGTTGTTTGTCGGTTGCAAAAAACCATCTGCACCTCAACCTGCCCCCACCCCAGAGCCTACACCTATCGCGACGCCCACTCCGCTCCCGGTCATCAACGTCGGTGTGTTTCTTCCATTGAAGGGCCTTGGACAGGGCAGCGCAAACGAAGTGCTTAACGGCCTAGCCATGGGCGCCGAGGAGGTCAATGCCGGAGGCGGCGTCATCGGCCATTTGCTCCGAATCGTCGTGCGAGACACACGCGCCGAGCCTGCACGCGCCGAAAAGGCCGCCCGCGATCTCATAAGCGAAGACAAAGCCGTTGCACTGATAGGAGGTCTCTCAGCAGGCAGTGCTGAAGCGGCGATGGCTGCGGATGAAATGAAAATACCACTCCTGGCACTCGGCTCCACCATGCCAGGCATCCCATCACGAGAGCCCTGGATTTTTCGCATCTGCCAGACAGATTTTCACTCCGGCCGGATCATGGCAAAGTTTGCGGCAACGCTTGGGGCCAAGCGGGCACTCGTCCTTTATGACCCTGCCGATGAATTCTCAAAAACTCTGGCGCTGGCTTTTGGAAAGCAATTCAAGCGCAAACCCGACGCCCGTATCGCAGGCGAGGCATTTGCCGCAGGCACGGTGGACTTCACCAAGCATCTCCAGACTATAAAAAAGAAAAATCCGGACGTTGTTTACCTGCCGCTCCCTGCAGATCAGGCAGGTCCGATCCTGCGCAAAGCCCGCGAACTCGGACTCACCATGCCATTTCTAGGAACTGCGAATTGGGACTCGATGGAATTCCCATCCATGGTCGGCGACTCTGGAAACAACACGTATTTCCCAGGACGCTTCAACCCGGATGGCCCCTCAGATGCGGTCCAACTCTTTCTTGAAGTCTACGAGCGCAAAAACGGTAACCTTCCCTCCGCTTCTGCTGCGATGGGCTACGATGCCCTAGTGGTGTTAGCGGATGCCATTCGCAGGGCTAATTCCACGGAACCAGAAAAACTCCGCGAGGCCTTGACCACCACCCAAGCATTCCCGGGCCTGACCGGCGACATCACCACCGATCCCGAACTCGCACGCACTCAGTCTGTGCCGCTGCTGAAGCTCGATGCCGGAAAAATCAGCTTCCTCGAGATGATCGAGACCAACTGAAGCCGACAAGCCACCCCGCCTTAAGGCGCAGGCTGAATCAACTCGACTTCGTAACCATCCGGTGCATCGACAAAAGCAAGCACCGACCCGCTCGATGTCTTGTAAGGTCCATCGCTGAGCGGATATCCCAAAGCGGCCGCGTGTTTGGCAAAGGCTGCCATATCCGCGACCCCAAAGGCCAGATGCGTGAGATCCGGCCCAACCACGACAGGACCACTTCCGTCGTATTTGCAGATTTCGATGAGCGCCTCGCTGCCGGGTGCTTTCAAAAAAACCAGCTCCGACCCGCGGTCACTTTTCTTGCGACTGACCTCCTCGAGCCCGAGAACCTCGCGGTAGAAATGGAGTGTTTTTTCGAGATCGGTGACACGGTAGCGCGTGTGAAGAAATTTTGTGACCATGGGCTGCAGGATAGGCGGTCTGAATCGCCGAAGCCAAGACGACAATTTGGCGGATTCTATCTGAGAGCGTTTATCTAGCCACGGGACTCGCGGCCTCCCGCTTCGAATCGTGCGCTCGCCGCGCCGAGTCAGCAGAAGCTCTGTCATTTTTTCAAAAATCCGTTTTCGGCTTCAGGAATCGCGCGTAGCATTTCAACCGATGCCATGAAACAAAAAATCCTGCTCGTTGACGGGCACAGCATGATTTTCGCTTGGGAAGACCTTGCCGCGCTGCACGGGCGTAACACCGCAGCCGCAAGAGAGGAACTCATTCGAAAACTCACGGGGCTCCAAGACAACTCAGATTGGACGGTCGCTGTGGTTTTTGATGGAACAGGCATGAAGGCATCAAGCGACGGCACACCGCACGGCATCGCGGTCTTTTACTCGAAATCCGGGCAGACAGCCGACTCGATCATTGAGCGCTTGGCCGCAAAGTATGCGCCGGACCACGAAGTCACAGTTGCAACAAACGACCGCATGGAGCGCACGACAGCCGAGTCCTTCGGCTCCATGACCATCTCAAGCATTCAACTCCACGCCGAAATCGAAAGCGCTCACAATACCGTGCGAGACACAATCCGACGACTCCGCCGCTGATTTTTTCAAAATAAACTCTTGCGTGCCTGCCTCGATGTCCCTAGCTTTACCACTCCTTTTTAAGGAGCCTTAGCTCAATCGGTCAGAGCGCTGCCCTGTCACGGCAGAGGTTGCGGGTTCGAGCCCCGTAGGCTCCGCATTATTTTTTTCGGATTTTCCCTCTACAACCTCTTAAATGCTCGTTCTGCGTCGACTTCATGAAATTTGGGTATTTCTAATATTGATTTAAAATTCCCTGAAGTTTTATACGAATTTATCCGAAAAAAGTTTTTGCTCTTATTGCTTGTCGTTTAACCCTCCCCGCCACCAAAAAAGCGCTCAAAGACGGTATAATTTGATGAAAACGGAGCTTTCTCTTTTGGAGGGCTCCATTTTCAGAAAAAATCCTTCTACTGGTCAGCGCCAAGTGGCCTAAACATGGCACCAAACCCCAACCACAGGATGGAATGATGGACTGGGCAAAAGTGCTCCTTAAGATTCTTAGATCGGCCACGAAGATCGCAATTGATGCGATCAATTCGAGCCAGAAAAGATAGCGTGGAGACGGGTAAACTGGTTGTTGGGAAAGCGCATCTAGCCTTCCCTATTCCTCCCACATGCAGGTGAAAAATGAAAACGAAAGGCGACTATTATATACTTTTACAAAGTAAACGAAATAAAAATATTGGAGCGGATGAGTCGTCCATGCACTCCGATAACTCTGTCCCGCACCGAAAAGGCCGAGCTGAACCGACAGGGCACGAATCGTTCTCTAAGCATTTCATGTTAAAACCAACATTGAGATTGCGACAGTCCTGCGAACGCGTCCGGTCACCGTGGGCAAGTGGAGAATTCGATTCGAGCGGGAAGGCTTAATGGGCTTACGCAACGATTTCCGGCTGGGGCGCCCTCGGATGCTGCCGGCTTTTCAGGCTTGTCCGTAGGTGGCAGTGGGGCCGTGTTTTCGGAGGAAGTGTCGCTGGGAGAGGGCGAGTGAAGGCGGTTTCGCAGAGGGATCGAGCAGGAGGGCGTGGAAGGCCATGTCGGCGACGATTTCGAGGGCAAGGGCGTTTTCGACGGCTTTGGCTCCTGATGGACCCCATGCAAACGGGCCGTGATTGCGCACCAGAACGGCGGGGATTTCCATGGGATCGAGTCCCTCGAAGCGCTCGACGATGACATTTCCGGTTTCCCATTCATAGGCATCGGAAATCTCGGAGGCCAAGAGGGCGCGGGTGACAGGCACCTCGCCGCGAAAGTAGTCGGCATGGGTCGTGCCGAGCAGCGGGATGCCGCGCGCCGCTTGGGCAAAGGCGACTGCCTTGCGCGAGTGTGTGTGCACGACCGACCGGATGCCGGGGAATCCGAGAAAGAGCCTGCGATGCGTCGGGGTGTCCGACGAGGGGTTTAGGCTTCCCTCAACCACGCGGCCGTCAAAATCCACGATGACCATGTCCTCGGACTTCAAGGCCGAGTAGGAAACGCCGCTGGGTTTGATGGCAAAAACTCCGGCCTCGCGGTCGCAGACGCTCACATTGCCGAAGGTCAGATCGACAAGGCCTGAAGCGGGCAGCGCGGCATTGGCGGCGCAGCATTCCTCTCGGATCGCCTCGTAACGGCTCACGAGACGAATCCTCCAGCAATGTGGTGATAAACCTCGTTGGCGCGGAGTTCCTGGCGGAAAGCCCCCGCTTCGGTTTTGTCTCCGATGACGACGCACTCGATACCGGCGATGGTGGCGAAGTCCTCCAAGTGCTCGCGGGTCACTGTGTAGCTGAAGCCCGTGTGGTGCGCGCCTCCTGCATGAATCCAGGATTCGCAGGCGGTGGCAAAATCGGGCCGGCATCTCCAGACGGCGCGGGCCACAGGGAGGTTTGGCAAGGCGTGCGGTGGTTGGATGGCATCGACTTCGTTGACCAAAAGCCGGAAGCGGTTGCCGAGATCGATGAGCGAGGCGTTCAACGCAGCGCCAGCTGGAGCGTCGAATACGAGGCGAACGGGATCTTCCTTGCCACCGATGCCCAGCGGATGGATCTCGCACGAGGGCTTGGACTGGGCGATGGATGGGCAAATTTCCAGCATGTGAGAGCCAAGGACGAGGTGGTTATTGGGTTCCAGATGGTAGGTGTAATCTTCCATGAAAGAGGTCCGCCCACCGAGATCGGAAGCGATGACCTTCATGGCGCGGAGCAGGGCGGCTGTTTTCCAATCCCCTTCGGCGCCGAAGCCGTAGCCCTCGGCCATGAGGCGCTGGACGGCGATTCCAGGCAGTTGCTTGAGTCCATGCAAATCCTCGAAGGTGGTGGTGAATCCTTTGAATCCCCCTTGCTTCAGAAACGCCCGCAAAGCGGCCTCGATACGAGCGGCCTCGCGCAGGGAGGCGTGGCACTCGCCGCCTCTGGCGAGCGCGGGAGCGAGTTGATAGCTCGCGGCGTATTCCTCGCAGAGCGCGTTGATTTCGGACTCGGTAACACCCGATTGGATCGCCACGAGGTCGCCGATTCCATAGCCGTTCACCGAGAAACCGAATTTCATTTCGGCCGAAACCTTGTCGCCTTCCGTGACGGCGACCTGACGCATGTTGTCACCGAGGCGGGCGAACTTCGCACCCTGCCAATCGTGCCATGCGCGAGCGGCGCGAACCCAGGCGCCAATGCGGGAGATCACTGATTCGCTTTGCCAGTGCCCTGCGACGACTTTGCGAGCCAGACGCATGCGGGTGTGGAGGAAACCTGCCTCGCGGTCGCCGTGGGCCGCCTGATTCAGATTCATGAAATCCATGTCGATCTCCCCCCAGGGCAGATCGCGGTTGAACTGGGTGTGCAGATGCAAGAATGGCTTCCGCAGCGCGGAGAGGCCGCCGATCCACATTTTCGCGGGAGAAAATGTGTGCATCCACAGAATCAACCCAGCGCATTCGGGATTGGCATTGGCCTCGAGAATCATTGCACGGATGGCGTCGGGTGTGGTGAGGACGGGCTTGAAGACAACGGACAGCGGGAGTTTCTCGCCGAGGCCGCCAGCGATCGCCTGAGAGTTTGCGGCAACTTGCTTGAGGGTTTGGGGACCGTAGAGGTGTTGGCTGCCGGTGAGGAACCAGATTTCGGGTGTTTTCATTTTTGGGATTTAGATTTGATGGCGAGGAGTTCTTTCATGAGGCGCGAGAGATCGGCTTGGCGATTCACACCTCCGAAGGTGTCGTGGAGCGTTTTGTAGAGCGCGAAGAGGCGATCATAGGTCTTGCGAGCCGCTGTGCGGGGCTTGTATTCGATGTCCTTGAGCGAGGTCATCGCTTTCTGGGCAGCCGGGAAATCCTTGAAAACCCCCGCCAACACGGCAGCGGAGACCGCTGAACCCAAGGCGCAGGCCTGCGAGGAGCCCGCGACCAACATCGTGCGACCGGTGACATCGGCGTAGATTTGCATAAGGAGCGGATTTTTTTCCGCAATGCCGCCGGCGCAAACGATGCGTTTCACGGGCACGCCATAGGACTCGATCCGCTCAATGATCGTTCGTGCGCCGAATGCCGTGGCCTCGATGAGCGCGCGGTAAATTTCCGCCTTGGTGGTGTGCAGCGTCGTTCCCAAAAGCAATCCGCTGAGCATCGGATCGACCAGAACCGTGCGGTTGCCATTGTTCCAATCAAGCGCCAACAAACCGCTGCCACCGGGTTGGAGGGTGGTAGCCTCCTTGGCCAAGCTCGCGTAGAGCGCAGCGTCGCCCTCGCAGACGGATTCGATCCACCATTTGAAAATATCGCCCACGGCGGACTGACCCGCCTCGATGCCGAAAAAGCCGGGCAGGATAGCGCCCTTCACGATACCGCAGATGCCGGGGATGTCTTTGACCTTCTTGGTTGCGGGAACAACGGCGCAATCGCAGGTCGATGTGCCGATCACTTTCACCAGCGTGCCTTCACGGATGCCGCTGCCGATGGCGCCGTAGTGGACATCCATTTCGCCGATGGCCACTGGAATCCCTGCGGGCAGGCCGAGCGTTTTCGCCCATGCCGGTGAGAGTGTGCCGGCAGCGGTGTTGGCATCATGGGCCTTGTCGTAAAGACGGTCCCGAAGGTCCGCGAGCTTGGGACTGAGCAAGGACAGGAATTTTTTATCGGGCAATCCACCCCACTCATCGCAGTAGAGCGCCTTGTGACCGGCCGCGCAGATGCCGCGCTGGATTTGCTTGGGATCTTCGACTCCGCAGAGCACCGAGGGAATCCAGTCGCACATCTCAACCCAGGAGTAAGCCGCCTGAAAAACATCAGGCGCCGTTTTCAGGCAGTGCCAGATTTTGCTCCAAAACCACTCGGAGGAATAAGTATTACCGCACTTGGCGATGTATTCGGGACGGTGCTTCGCAGCGAGTTCTGTGATGCGAGCGGCCTCCTGCCAAGAACTATGGTCCTTCCAAAGCCAACATTGCGCTGCGGGATTTTTCTTCCACTTCGGCAAGGATGCGAGGGCGCGGTTGGCGGAATCCACCGGAATCGGACTCGAACCGGTCGTGTCCACGCCGAGACCAACAAGCGTCGCAGGTGTGAAGGCCTTGTTTTTCTTTGCAGCGGCGGCCAAGGCGCCTTTCACACAAAGCTCAAGCCCCACGAGATAATCTGGGGGATGCTGCCTCGCGAGGTGGTGGTCCTTGGGGTCAATAAGCACGCCCTCTTTTCCTGTGGGATAACCGGCCACGAAGCTGCCGAGTTCCTCACCATTGTCACAACGCACGACAAGCGCGCGAACCGAATTTGTGCCGTAGTCTATGCCAAGGGAACATTTCATGCATTCCATGCAAACAAGGGCGCTGAGATTGTAAACGCAGATTTTACATGACAGTAATGTTGCCGACATGAAACCAGTCTCCATGCAGGATCTGGCCAAAGCCTGCGGGGTTTCCAAAAACACCGTCTCGCAAGCCCTGCGAAACAGCCCGCAGATTTCCGAAGGCATGCGCAGGACGATCGCGGAGACCGCGAAGCGCATGGGCTACCAAAAAAATGCGGTCGTGGCGGAATTAATGATAAGACTCCATGCGGGCGGGAGCCGACGATTCCAATGCACGCTGGCCTTGATCAATGCAAACCGCGACAAAATGGCTTTCAAGCGGCATCCCACGATTCCTCTTTATGTTCAAGGCTGCCGCGAGCGAGCCACTGAGCTGGGCTACAAGTTGGATGAGTTCTGGATTCATGAACCCGATCTCAGCGGCGAGCGCCTCTGCCAGATATTTCGCGGCCGAGGCATTCCTGGTGGCATCTTGGTGGGCCTGATGGACGAGAACCGCCTGCCAGAGTCTTTTCAACCAGTGGCACGAGAGTTTCCGGTGGTCGTCACCGGAGTCCGAACACGCGAACCGCGCCTGTCGTTCGCCTGCGTGGATCATCACATGGTCGCACTGCGAGCCTTTGAGAAAGTGGTCGAACTCGGTTACAAGCGCCCCGGCCTTGTGCTGGACGCAAAGATCGATGCCTTGGTCGAGCACCGCTTCAGCGCCGGCTACGAGGTCGGCCAGCGCCGCCTGCCAGCGGCGCGGCGCTTGAAGCCTTTCTACCAGGTCAGCGAAGCTCGGGTGGACAAATCCCTTTTCCACCGCTGGCTGAAGCAAGAGCGCCCGGATGCGATCTTCAGCCTTTACCATGAGATCGGAGATTGGGTGGAGGCCTGTGGGCTGCGCGTGCCGGATGATGTTCTTATGGTTCAATACGAGTGGCGCCCCGGCAGTCCGCATTGGCCGGGCATGAACCAACACAACGAACTGGCAGGCCAAGCTGCAGTGGACATGCTCATCGGAATGCTCCACCGCAGCGAGAAAGGCCCGCCGCTTTACCCGCAAGCAACGCTCATCGACCCTGCATGGACTTTGGGAAAGGTTGCCGCCACCCAAAAAGGGGTTACTTTTTCCTAAAAAAAGGAATACTCAGAAGCCATGTCCGATACCTACACCATAAAAACCGCGCAACAAAAGTTTTCCGCAGTGATTACAGAGTGTGAGGACCATCCGGTAACGATTACCAAACAAGGCAAGGCGGTGGCCGTGCTTGTTTCCATGGATCGGATGGAAGCCATCGCAGAGACGATGGAACTCTTGGCAGACCCGAAGGCCATGGAAGCCATTCGCAAGCATAGGGAAGGCCAAGCGGTTTACTATGACTTGGCCACACTGGATTCGCTATGATTCGCGTCAGAATTCAGGAAGAGGTTCTTGAATATTTACGAAGTCTCCCGCCTCAACCTCGACATGCCCTGAAGCTGGCGATCAAGGGTTTGTCCAAAGAACGGGGAGACATCAAATCCTTAACCGATGATCTGGAAGGATTCCATCGTTTGCGTGTCGGGTCGCATCGCATCATTTTCGGTTATCAGATGATCGATGGGGAGCGGGTGATCACCTGCGTCTATGCGGGAGCAAGAAAATGGATTTACGAAGTTTTTCAAAGCAAGCTGAGAGAAGTAGTAAACTGAAGGCTTCGAAGGTTATTCCTACAGAGCCGCGCCTTTTTGGTTTCAAGAACGCTCGGCGGCGGCAATGATACTGCCTTCGTCGACCTTCCATTCCGTGAATATTCTTCCACTCGTTATTTCAGGAACTGCTCTCGCCATGGCGATGATGGTGGTGGTGTGGTTCTTTGCGCGCCGGATTAACAATGCGGGGATCGTGGACATCTGGTGGTCATTCGGATTCACGCCGGTGGCGCTTGTTTACGGCATCTTCGGTAGCGGACATATCGTTCGAAACGCCCTCATCGCCGCGATGGTTTTTGCCTGGAGCTTCCGGCTTGGCATGCATCTCTACAAACGCGTCATGTCGCATCACCCGGAGGAGGACCCACGCTATACCGTGCTGCGAACGCAATTCCCGAAGCACACGTGGCTGATGTTTTTCGGTTTTTTCCAATTGCAGGCTGTGCTCATCGGAGTCTTGAGCATCCCCATCGCGCTGGCTTGTGCGAATCCAGCGCCAGGAATTGGAATCTTCGAGGTTGCGGGCGTTGTTCTCTGGCTCGTAGCGATCGGCGGCGAGTCCATCGCCGACATGCAGCTTGCCCTCTTCAAGGCACAGCCTGCCGCGAAGGGGCGGGTGTGCGAAATCGGGCTTTGGAAATACTCGCGCCATCCGAATTATTTTTTCGAGTGGATGGTCTGGGTCGCCTACTTCGTGTTTGCGCTTGGATCGCCTTGGAGTTGGGTCGCCCTCGCCAGCCCGCTGCTGATGCTTTATTTTCTTACCTGTGTGACCGGCATACCGCCTGCGGAGGTGCGCTCGCTTGCCACGCGCGGCGAGGCCTACCGCGCCTACCAACGACGCACCAGCCCGTTCATTCCCTGGATTCCTAAAAAACCATGATCTCCATCGACGACCTTCTCGCCCGAAATCTCCTGCCCGACGCCGCCATTCGCATCGGCATTCGCAACCTGCTTGCCAAAAAGCTCCGCGAGGAGGCAAAACCCGACGCCATCGCGCAGAGCGAGGCCCTGAGCGCCTTCATCGAAGAACTCAAGCGTAGCCCGATCGCCATCAAGACCGAAGCGGCGAATGAACAGCACTACGAGGTGCCGACCGACTTCTTCAAACTCGTCCTCGGTCCCCGCATGAAATACAGCTCCGGCTACTGGCCGTGCGAGGACACGACTTTTGCCGAATCCGAGGAGGCCATGCTGGCCCTCAGCTGCGAGCGAGCCCAACTCACCGATGGACAGGATGTGCTGGAACTCGGCTGCGGCTGGGGAAGCCTCACCCTCTGGATGGCGGAAAAATACCCGAGCTCACGCATCACAGGCGTTTCCAATTCCTCCACTCAAAAAGCCCACATCGACGCTGAAGCAGCGCGTCGCGGATTCAAAAATGTCCGCATCCTCACTGCGGACATGAATGAATTCGAAGCCGGCGACACCTCGTTCGACCGTGTGGTTTCCGTCGAGATGTTCGAGCACATGAAGAACTACCAGCTCCTCATGGCAAAAGTCGCACGCTGGCTGCGCCCAGGCGGGAAGCTCTTCGTTCACATCTTCACCCACTGCGAATTCGCCTACCACTTCGAGGGCAAAGACCCATCGGACTGGATCACGCGCTACTTCTTCGAGGGCGGCACCATGCCCTCGGATGACCTCCTGCTCTACTTCCAAGATGACCTCGCCATTCGAGGCCACTGGCGCGTGAGCGGCACCCACTACCAAAGAACATCGGAAGCCTGGCTGGAAAAAATGGACGCCAACGAGGCAGTCATCACCCCCATTCTGGAGGCCACCTACGGCAAGGAAAACACCGCCAAGTGGCGCGCCTACTGGCGGGTCTTCTTCCTCTCCTGCGCGGAACTCTGGGGCTTCAAAAGCGGCAACGAGTGGCTCGTGAGCCATTATCTTTTCGAGAAGAACATCCGCCGATCAAGTTAGCTCGCCGTCCGGCCTTCCTTTTGGTCCGGCCTAAAAAATTCCACCCGAGCTGCGCAGACCGCTGAAATACCATTCGGCCAATTCCCTGCCGCCGAGAAGCCAGAGGAGGGCACCCAGAGCAAGAAACGGCCCAAACGGAATCCGCACGCCGGCACGGTCCCTCGCCAGAGCGATACCCGCAAATCCCGCGATGGAGCCGGTGATGGATGCCGCGAAGAGGGTGAAGAGCACAGCCTGCCAGCCCAGGAACGCGCCAATGCAGGCGATGAATTTCACATCGCCGAAACCCATGGCTTCTCGGGGAATCACAACCGACTTCATTTTGCCAGAAATGCGCTCGAGATGGTCCAGTGCCCCGCTGGATGTTTCAAACTCGTAGCGGTCATGCCAGAATTTCAGCCTACCGCGAATCTCGGTGCCATCGCCTGCCAGAGCGGTTCCCTCGACTTCAATCGTGAGCACATCGCGTTCCCTCGAAAAAATATCCATCCAATCCAACTCCTCGCCCGCCAGCGTCAACACGATGCGATCTCGCTCCCTTCTCCATTCAAAGTCCTCCGCTTCGGGAAATGCGTGCCGGATTTTTCCAAATGCCAACTTCCCTCCCTCCACGACCAGAAAGAGCAGCCCAAATCCGAGCGCGGCACCTCCGAGCGAATAGGCCAGAGACTCCCAGCGCGAAGCAGAATCCATCATTTCCGGAGCAAGAGCGGAGAAAACAACCCCTGCCGCCGTTCCTCCCCATGTGATTTCATCCGGAATGATGAAATGCTCGAAATCAATGAAGGTCGCCACCACGAGCAAGCTCACAAAAACCCAATACACGGCAGCCAAGGGCAAACCGAAGCGCGCCCACACGACTGCAAAAAGCAACGCCGTCAGAGCCTCAACTAAAAAATAGCGAAACGGAATCCGCCATCCACAGCCCGAGCACTTACCGCGCAAGGCCAGCCAACTGACGATCGGCAGATTCTCATGCCAGGGGATCACCCGCTCGCAGCCAGGACAAAACGAGCGCCGCGGCTCATTCAGGCCTACCCCGCGCGGCATGCGGTGGATGCAGGCGTTTAGAAACGAACCGACGATAGCCCCAAGCAGCAGGGCGAAAATCCCGAACACAAATTCACTCGTCGAACCGTATGGCATGAACTCGGGAGAGCGTAGGCAGGAACGCCGCAGGTGGAAAGGCGCAAGGCTCCGGATTTCACCCCATTGAGAGGCTTCGCCAGCGGATGTTTGGTGTGGATGTAAGCGAGGGCTCGTTGATCGACCCACGCGAACAAACTGCGGATTCCGGCTCCGGTGGCTGTGACTGCAGACAATGAACCACACCGGCTAAAGACAATAATGAACACACTGATCCGTTGGAATCCCTTGCGGGAATTTGAAACCATGACGAACCGTATGAACAGCATCTTCCCGCGACCTCCATTGACTTGGAATATCGATGAGACGCTAAATACAAACGAGTGGAGCCCACTAGTGGACGTCGAGGAGAATGACAAGGAATACACTATCAAGGCTGAACTGCCTGAGGTGAAAAGAGAGGATGTCAAAATCCAAGTGGAGGATGGGTCACTCCGCATCTCCGGCGAGCGCAAGCTCGAAAAGGAAGAGAGCGGTCGCCGCTTCCACCGCCTTGAACGAAGCTATGGCGCGTTCGAGCGTTCGTTCTCCCTACCCGAGGGCACGAGAAAAGACGCGGTCTCGGCCGAGTTTAAGGACGGCCTTCTGAGGGTGCATCTGCCGAAAGGCGAGATTGCAAAACCAAAAGCGCTGGAAATCCCAGTTAGCTAGGGGAAAGCCGTCCTCGTGCGTGCCCGCAAGGGCACGCACGTTAGACCTCCGCCGCCATGCAAGACATCCGTCAAACCCTGCGCGCATTCTACAAAAGCCCCGTTGTGCGCACTCGAATGCTGGAATTTCTTGGCGGAAAAACTCCCTCCACGGCAACCTGCGACTACATCACGGCGGATGGCGTCGAGTGCCCAGTGCGCGAACCCCGCATGCCGAACGAGCTTTTCCACAGCCTCGAGGAAGGATTGGACATCTGCCGCTCGCTCTCAGACCGCGAATCCCTCATCGCCCATCTCGACATCGAGTATGTGAACTTCGATTTCGCCGCCGAGGCCTATCTGGACCCCAAAAGAACATTTGAACTCCAGGAACCCTTGGCCAAAGCCATTCATCGCATCCTCGAACACTGCCGCATTCGAGCCCTGCACGTTCTAAGCGGACGCGGCCACCACTATGTCTGGCGCATCCGCCGCGACTCACCGGTCTTTTCAAAACTTTGCGACCTGGGGTCGAAGGCCGCCAGCGATGGAAATGCCACGACACAGATCGAGAAGGCATTCGCCGGCCTCGGGCTGGTGATGGAATTTTTTGGCCGTCTCATTCTCGAAATGGCCCGCCCGCATTGCCGGATTCCAGTTGAACTGACGGCTGTGGAGGTTCCCCCTTCGCAGCGTGGTCGGGAGATGATTTCGATAGACCTCTCCGAGTATGGCGACCCTCTTCCCACGCGCACGGTGAGGGTTCCTTTCAGCGGATATCTGAAGCCTTGGCAGCAATCCTACGCCGTCGGTGCGGATAACATCGGCAAGATCGGCCCGATCATTTTTGTGCCTGCGGGGGAGAGCGAAACCTCCGGCGCCGTGGCCGCCATGCGCGATCCCGAGCGGGCCGCACGCTGGGCCGAGCACTTCTCGACAGATATTCCCGATGCCACCGCAGGCACCGGCGAGCTCCTGAGGGAATACGAAACTTCCCGCCTGCGCGCCTTCCACGATTTTTTTTACTCCAGGCATCACGACCCAGTCACCAGCTGGCAGCAGACCTACGACCGCACGCCTCTCGAGACGCTCCCTGCGGGCGTTCGCGATGCACTGCTTTTTCCAAACGATCTCCTTCTCCGCCCCACCACCATTCGCGCCGTCACCGAAACCCTGGTGCCCAGAGGCTGGCATCCCAGACATGTCGCCGGGCTCATCCGCTCGAAGTTCGAGCGCGACTATGGCTGGGGAAAGCAATGGAAGGATTACTCGCCCAAGATGCGAGCCGATTTCTATGTGCGGATTTTCTCGGGCTTGAAAACCAGCGTCGCCGACGAGGCCGCAAGCATCGCCGCAACGGAACTCGAGGGATCAAGCTCACACCATTTTGAAAGGCTTCTCTTATGACAAACTGGCCTATTGGACTTTCCACGGGGTGCTTTTACATGACCAACATACTCGACTGCCTGGAGACAATCCGCGCGAGTGGCTTCAGCATGATCGAGGTCGTTTTTTCCCCAGCGCATCTGGATTACAAAAACCTCAGCGCCGTGCGCGAGGCGGCGAATAAGATCGATGAGCTCGGTATGGAGGCCTACTCGTTCCATGCCCCCTTCGCGACTGACATCGACATTTCCTCACCTGATGAGGGATGCCGCGAATACGCGCTGGATGAGATTCTCAAAGCGGTCGAAGCTGCTGCCGTGCTGGGCGTGCACTATTTCGTCATTCATCCAGGACCTGAAAATGCCGATATCCCATCCCGCGAGGAGCGCCTCGTGCGGATCGAGAATGTTGTCTCCGTGCTCAACCGCGTCGCCATGCGCTGCAGCGAGGTCGGCATTCGCTGCGTGCTCGAAAACAAACTCCCTCACCTCCTCTTCGGCAACTCGAGTGATATCGTCTGGATCCTCGGAGCGCTGGAGACCAACCAAGTCGGTGCCTGCCTCGACACCGGCCACGCATTTCTCTCCGGCGAACTTTACAACCTCGTTTACAAGCTCACGCCCTACCTGCGCATGCTCCATGTGCACGACAACCGCGGCCACTCGGATGAGCATTGCCCGCCCGGCGATGGTCGCATCGACTGGGGAGCCTTCCTCCGCGAGCTGATACAAATCCATTTCCACGGCGCCTTCATTCTGGAACTCGCCGGCGGTAAGGAACCCGAGGAAATCATGGCCCGCGCCCGCAAAGGCCGTTCCTTTTTAAGAGAACACGCCCGCCGCCTCACTCTTGAGATGTCGAAGCCGGTTCCCCACCGCTGATGTGACAGCACGACTTGAAGCAACCTGCTGAAAAAATACCCCGGTAACCGAATTTTGACGGAATTGTAACATTTCGCCATTTGAGACCCCTGCCACAAATAGGGAATCTCAGTGGAGATGTTACTTAAAGGTCACAGACAGCCAGCAAAAATCTCCTTTGAGGGGATTCAAAAGACACACACTTTCGCTGCTACTCAGGCCCCCCACTCGAAGTCTTTATCCGCTTTTACTTTACTCGAACTGTTAGTTGTCGTGGTTATCATGTGTGTGATGATGAGCCTCCTTGCCCCAGCGGTCGCCGGTATGAGCAGCCCAGTCGGACGAAAGGGAGCTGTGACCATTGTCATGAACACCCTCGAGCAGGCCCGCGTCTCTGCCATCGAGACAGGCCGCGAAACAGCCGTTCTCTTTTGGAAAAAAAATGGAGTCGCGGGATTTCCTCCCGACGAACCTGATAGTCTAATTATTCTCCGGCAAAATGAAGCTGGTTCGTGGGAGTCCATCTCCCGCTGGGTCAAGTTGCCCAATGGCGTGCTTTTTCAGAGCGAAAATACCGGTTCCTTGATTCTTACCACCCAAGCAGACCAATCAATGCGGGATGCCGTTCCAAACACCACAGCCAAGCCCACAGCATCCCAGTCAGGTGCCGTCCAATTCACCACCTCGGGTGCCGTCAAGAGCCCCTCCACCTCCAGTTCGGGCCTTTACATCGCCTTCACCGAGGGCCAACGAGCCACGGGAAGCGACACCATGGCCGTCAAAAAACAAAAATCCGGTGGTAAAGAAGTGATTTCCCTCGCCCGCTACACAGGCCGCTCGACGATGGATATTGTGGATTTGTAATGAATGGTTTCCGCATTTTTCGGCGACCCGACCTCGGCTTCTCGCTTGTGGAGGTCGTCATCGCCTTGGGCATTGTCTCGTTTGCCGTGTTGGCTATCGTCGGCATGATGCCGATGGCCTTGAAATCCGCCCAAGAAAGCATGCGCGAAACGGACTCCACACTCATCGCACAAAGGATTTTTTCGGAACTGAGAACAGGCAGCGGCGCGAACCGAACCATCACCAAAGACGCTAGCACCAACACACAGACACTCATCCTTACTGCGCACAATAGCACAAACAACTTCTTGGGATTTAAAGAAAACGGGGAAGTCAATGGCTTCACGACCAGTGGCGCTCAAAACGCAAATCTCGACTACTACGCGCAGATTTCCGTCTTCACAAACACCGGCGTCAGCAATCTTTCCCGCATCCAAATCGACATCACCGCCCCCGCCGCCGCCCCCCCCACCGCCCGCACCACGAACTCATTTACCACGCTGATCGGATTATAGACAGGATGACAGGATTTTCAGGATTAACAAGAGGAGCAGGATGGTTTTGGGGACTTAAAACTTAATTCTTAAAACTTAAAACTTTCTTAGGATTGACAGGAAAAATGGCATGGAGCTGGAAAATTTAACTCAGAAGATTATAGGTTGCGCGATGACTGTTCACCAGGCTCTCGGCCCAGGATTTCTTGAGTCCGTTTATCAAAATGCACTTCTGATCGAGTTGCGCCATGCTGGACTTCAATGCGAGGCTAATTCTCGAATCCCCGTTCATTATCGCGAGGAAAATGTGGGAGATTTTATAGCTGATATCCTAGTTGAAAATCTTGTCATCTTGGAACTCAAGGCAGTCAACGAGATACATCCCTCCCACGAAGCTCAGCTTGTGAATTATCTGCACGCCACAAGATTGGAAATAGGACTCCTCTTGAATTTCGGCTCCAATAAACTCGAAATCAAACGCAAACACAAAACCTATAAACCCAAATCCCCTCCTGTTCCTCCTGCAAATCCTGTCATCCTGTCTAAAAAATCTTCTGCCTTCTCCATATTGGAGCTCCTTGTCGCCGTATCAGTTCTATCCATCCTGCTTGTCGTCTTGCTAAATATCGTCCAGGGGGCCACGAGCCTTTGGCGGGGGTCGGAAAATAAGGTCGAAGCCTACCGCGAGGCCCGCGCCGCCCTGCAGGTCATGGCTTTGGATTTAAAAAACATTCTGCCGACGACCAATACCGATTTTTTTCGCACAAACCTCACCAACACGCCAAACATCGGCTTCCTAGCCACACAGCCCATTAGCTCGCAAGATACAACATCCAGCAAAAGCGATATTTGCGCCGTTGGCTACTTCGTCGCCTACGACAATAAAAGCCCTATTGCTGGCAACAATGGCCGCCAATCTTACAACCTCTACCGCTACTTTGTCGAAAGCAACGAGACATTTGCGAAGCTCACAAACAATCCAACCACCTCCCTTACGGCATCTTTCGATACCAACCACTTCGAAATCCTTGCCCGCAATGTCGTCGGCTTCAACGCCACCTACTCAGTCACAAACGCGTCGGGAGGGTTGACCCCTTGGACTCAAAATGCAACAACCGCCATGCCGAAAATCGTGGAAATCAAAGTCACAGCCGTTAACAACGAACGCACCATGCGCTTCGGGGCGCGAGGCGCCTCCAGTGAGTGGGATACCTTCAAAAATTCCACAAATTCGTCCGACTACCAAAAAAACACCAAAACCTTCACCACAAGAATCAACCTAAATACAAAATGAGACTTTTAGACAGGATGACAGGATTGACAGGAGGACCAAGAGAAGCAAAAAGGGGTTGGACAAAATTAACAGAATTTTCAAAATTTTAAAGATTCAGAGCGCGCTACTGAAGGAACAAAGTCAATTTTCGGTTAGGCTGCCAACTTGAAAAAGAACAAGCAGGATGTTAAATAGTGAAATCAAAATCAATAGTTTTTTAAATACATAATTCTGTTAATTTTGTTAATTCTGTCTAAAAAAATCTCCCATCCTGTTAATCCTGCAAATCCTGTCCTCCTGTTAAAATTCCTGTCCAAACTTCCATGAAAAACCGCTTCCGCCAAAAGGCATCAGCCCTTGTTACCACGCTCTTCGTAGTTGTGGTCCTAAGCACGATCGTTCTGGCTTTCATGGCCAGCATGAGCTTGGAACGGCAGATTGCCAAGAGCAGTTCCACCCACTTACGCTCGGATCTTGTTGCGCAGTCGGGTGTTGATCAAGCTGTTCAGGTTCTTAAACCGTTGCTTATGCAGTATCCCTACCATGCTATCGGCTATACGAACATTACCACAAACATCTCGCAAGCTGAATCAGGTAACCAGACGGTGACAATCCTGACTGGGCAGACAGCCTACACAAACACAGGCGCTGCGACCACTCATTACCTTCTTTCAGGCAATGGAACGACACAAATTCCAAACACACTCACAGCAAATAACTCGGTCGCATTGAATTTTACTAATTCTTCGAACCCCTCGGGCTGGATCGGTTCGCCCGTTTCTGCTAACGGCACGCTCTCCTACCGCGAGTGCCGCGCCCCTTGGATTTACCAACTCCAAGACGCCAGTAAGCCACACCAGCCCAGTCGCTCATTGGCAAACTACAACCCTTACATTTCGCGGTTCGCTTTCTGGATCGAAGACGAATCAAGCAAAATAGACCTCTCCATCTGCGGAAATGCCAATGCCGTCAGCGCCGGTTACCTCCGAGCTACCATTGCTACGAATGCCGCTGACATCGATCTCGGTGCCTTGCCACTTGTCTCAGGTAATGCCATCGCCACAAACGCCGCCGCCACCAATAGCAAACTCATTTCCTTTCGGAACTCCGCCACCAATGTGCTGGGATCTTCCCCGCTCCATGTCCGAACCATTGCTCAAAGTGCTGATTTCGGAACTAATGCCGCGAATGCCGCCCGCTTTTACACAACCGCTGCCTCCTACGCGAACGATCTGTCCGGAACTGGACAAAAACGAATCAACCTGAATGCCTTGGTGACCGAAGGACTCACTCCTTCTGACATTACCGGCGACTTGCAGGACATTATCTATGCCATCACAGGTAATCAAGTCACATCCATGGGAAATGGCACTTCACGACTCCTCGCCAGTCTGCCAAGCACAAACTCGCCTTTCCCGAATTTTGGAAACAGGCTCTTTGCAGTTTCCACACCAAGTGCAACTCAAAAAGAAATTTACCTCAAAAAAATCGCCGCGAATATTCGCGATTATATCGATAGCGATAGCCAGCCTACATTTATAAGCTCTAGCGGAATCGTAGACTCCGGAACTCGACCGATGGACTGCTGGCCGAGCGGGCAATGGCCCCAAGCGATTGGGAAGGAGGCTGTGCCATATTATCACGAACACGCATGGGCTGGATATGAGAAAACATGGTCAGGCACCGGAACGACACGCACCGCCGATCTCGAAATCGACCAATATCTGGAATTTGTAAATCCCTCCACAAAAGACTACACCGCCCCAGCAGGCAGCTTCATCAAACTCACGGATATGCCAACCTGGAGCTCCGGCACTTTCCCGAAATTGGAACTTCTCGATTTTGAGCTCGATGTCTCGGGCGTGGTCTTTCCTGCAGGCAAAGCCATCGTTATCACGACCAACCCCACAGCTGCCAACGACCCGCCAGGACTGCTTTCCAATGCATCTGCTGTAATTCGAAAAACACCCAATGCTACAGATCCCGTCGTAAGCAATTATACCGCGACACGACTATTCAGCGCCGTCAAAACAACTGAGTCAATAAGTGGAACTCCTGGTTTTCAACGAGATGCTGGTTCGCCCATCCGTGGATCTACCACCTCCGATTTCGGCTCGAGAATCATCCTCGCAAATGCGAATGGCATCGTGAGCGCTCTACCTGCGGCAGGTTTTAGCTCCAGCTCAGTCAATCAGTGGAATTTCAAGGGGCAAAATGTGGGAGACCGAAGACGGTTTGTTTATGCCAGTGGCCTACGAGGAAACGATGCAGATAGCCGCACGGGAGATCCGATGAGCCTGAGTGAACAACTTAGTTTTCAGACTTTTAATTCAGCAAATGGCGAAAATACAAGGTTCTATGGCTCCATACAAGGCGATAGCACTATTCCAGGAACATCAACTCTTCAAAAATTTTACAACTCTTATGTGACCCCCAACAACTGGCCCGACTATACAGGAAATTTTACGGAAACCGCCGCAACGGCTTATGCGGTCATTACAGATTTGCCAATGAAATCAGTCGGAGAACTTGGCGCGATATATGATCCGGGTTTTCGTAAACAAGATGCAGCCCTGCCGATCGAGGGCGCACGCGGAGGCGGTCGCACGCTGAAGATTGGTCAACCGGACGATGTGATTGGTTCAGCAGCACGCTTTTCTGCGACTTGGCAAAATGCGGCTTGGCGACTCACGGATGTCTTTGGCGTCAGTTCAAACCGCACCCAAGTAGAACTTGATTCAACGAGTCGCGGTAAGATCAACATCAATTCGGTAGGGCGCGATGGTGGAATGACATTGAAATCCCTCTTACGCAACTATGTCTTCCCCGCATCTCCCGCAAGCGACACGGGAACGGCGGGCAGAGTTTTACAACCTAACGAAATCAATGATATCGTCAGCTCGATCAGTTCCTACCTCACATCCAACGGCACATTTATGGAGCGTGGAGAATTATCGCAAATCTCGTTTTTCTCGGTCTCGGGAAACTCTACAATCGGCGGCAGTCAAGCCGTGCGCCTATCTGCCGACCGGAGCCGAGAGCAAGTTTTTCGGGGTCTTGCGGAGATGATTACCACGCGGAGCGCCAGTTTTGCCGTGTATTCTGTGGGCGAAGCCCTGCAGGAGTCGGATAAAGGAGTAATCAAGGCAATCGGAAGATCATATACGGGATCTGTTTATACTATAACTCCAAATCTCCCTCCCGCATTGCGTTCCACACCGACCGATTTCACTGTAAAAAAGCTCTATGATATCCCGTAAAATAATCCCATTTACCTATTTGTTTTTATTTGTTTGCGTCCCCCTTTCGTGGTCGCAGGAAGAATCTCCGTCCACCATCAAGGAACCCACGAAGGATAGTGTCCTCTCAAAAGTCAGTTTTGTGCGAATCTGGTATATTGGAGACGCGAAATCTCCGCGTATTACAATTTGCGGCGATTCCCGTGGTAATCAACCGCAAGTATTAGGGAGTTCCATGCGTTCAGGTCGCTTGGGTTCTTATCAAATCTTTAGGCCCGGGAAGTTATCGATCCTCGTTTACAATGGAAGTGCGATACCCAACGAGTCCGGTAAACTGGAATCCCCGGGAGAGCCACTTGCGACCCTGGATCAAATCGACCTCAAGGGCGGGTGTTTTTACACGATCATTGCAAAGGAGAGCGCTGACAAATTTTCTCTGGAAAGCAAATATGACGCCCCACCCGAAAAGGATATGGGGCCGATTTTTCATATCTATGATTTTTCAAAACTCCCCAACGGTGGAGTCGTGCTCGCGAGCGGCAATAAAAAACAGGCCATCTGGACGACAACCACGCCCTCGCCATTCTCAAAAAATCTACCCGGCACCCAAGGCCCTGCCCGTCTCGAACTGCACACAGTCGTGAACCAGAACTCGGTTTGCACGAATGCCTACGAAACAGAAATCAGCCCGCTAAGCTCCTATTCCATCGTGGTCTTCTTCGACCGATACAACCAGCGAGTCTTTGGAGTCACGGAAGATGCAAAATCTGATGTAAGCGAGCAGGATATCAAGGATTTTCTGAAGGATGCCAAGTAATGCCTCGAATGGCCCATGCAGCTCACCACGCTCGCCCTACGGGCTGCCCAAAGCACTTGTTCTCCACTCCTGTCCCTCCTGAAAATTGATTCGCTATGCTCACCCTTCGGGCTGCCGTTGGCAGTCTTTCTGCGCTTCGCTCCGATTCTGTCATCCTGTCTAAAAAAGTTTTCCGTTTCAGCAATTCGATTAACTCCGTCCAAAAAACTCCTGTCATCCTGTCCTAAATCCCTCTAAATGAAAACCCGACTTTCCCTCAAAATCCTCCTTGTCACCCTATTCGCCTTTTCCCAGACTTCGCAGGCGTGGGATGCGTTGGGGCATATGATCGTCGCGCAGATCGCCTATGACCAATTGAGTCCGGAGGCGAAGCGGAAATTTGATGAGGCGGCGGCGGAGTTCAGCAAGGAGAAGGCGGGCGACCGGTCGGTCGTGGACGCGGCATACTGCCCTGCGTCATCAGGTTGCTGGATGGATGATATCCGCTCGCTTCCCGACAAATACTCCCATTTTGCGCCCTGGCATTATGTCGAGTTACCCTTCAATGACGATGGCACACCCCAGCCCACGGAGGGGCCGAATGTGATCAGCGGCATTGAGGACTGCGAAGGCATACTGGCTGGCCGGAAAATGGATGCGCAGATGAGCAAAAACCAGGCCCTCTTCATGCTGGTGCACCTCGTGGCCGATATCCACCAACCGCTCCACGCCACCAGCCACGACGATGCGGGCGGCAACCGTGTGCCAGTCTCGAATGTGAGTTGCCCGAATGCCGAGGCCATGTTTGGCAAGTCCACGAATCTGCATTTTTTCTGGGATGCCTGCTACCGCTACTCCTTCCGCAACGGAACCGCCGTGCCGCTCTACGAGCAACCCATCTACGACAAGGCAAAACCCGTCGAGGGCCACCATGAATCGCTCGATCTCATTCGCCAGCAGGCGAAAGCCTTGGAACAAAAGTATCCAGTATCTATCTTGAAAGATCAAGGCGTGGGCAATGTGGGCAATGCCTCCGAGTGGGCGCGCGAAAGCCACCGCCTCGGCTTCGCCTTCGCCTACGGCACGATGCCCACCGCGCTCAAGGGATCCAAAACCACCCTCAATGCCGCCTATGTGGACAAAGCCCGCGCCATGGGAGAAGAACGCCTCGCCCTCGCAGGTTACCGCCTCGGTTCCTTACTGGAGGAATATTTCAAGCCAGAGTAAAAAACACTTAAAACTTTTTAGACAGGATTTGCAGGAGGGACAGGAGTTTTTAGACAGAATCGAAGCGAAGCGGAGAAAGACTGCCGTAGGCAGCCCGAAGGGTGAGAATAGCGAATCAATTTTCAGGATTAACAGGATAGGTAGCTGTGGTTTTTTTCTCTGTGTCCTCTGTGGTTAATTTGCTGATTACTGGAATACAAACGGATTCAAAGACATCGGCACAATTGCATTCGCGATGCGAATGGGGCAGGGCAAAAACAAAAACTCTACAAGCAAGCTTGATCGATTTTTGCTTTTTTTCTGCCAATCCCAGCTGGCTGGACACCTGTGCCAATCAATAAAATCTGAAGAGGCTAGTTTCCCTCCAACCGCCAGCACCCTCAAATGGCTCAAAACCAAACATCCCCGTCCCCCATCCTGTAATCTCCTGAAAAATCCTGTCATCCTGTCAAAAAAAGTTTTCAGTTCTTAGTTTTCAGTTTTCAGCAGTTTTAAGCAAAATCTCCGTGTCTTTGTGGCTGTGTGAGGAAGGAAGTTTTAAGTTTGTAAGTTTTAAGTCCAAAAAATCATCCTCCCCATCCTGTCCCTCCTGCAAATCCTGTCATCCTGTCAAAAAATTCCCCAATTCTGTAAATTCTGTCTTTAAAAAACGATGCCCCCCTAAGCACACACCCCGATGTGTCGAAATCGTCACAATCCACAGTCTGTCCTTTTGAGTTTTTCTGCAAATCTCAACAGCTGAATGAAAAAACTTGCTTACTCGGCAGCCATCGTCCTTTGCGCCTTCTTTGCCCTTTGGCTTTTGACTCGTCCACCGCAAGCCAAAGAGACAGGCCCTAAAAAAAATGATCACGCTGCGAGCGGAGCCACAGTTGCCGCCAGCACGCCGACGCCGGAGGCCGCCCCCGCCGCGCCTCGGGCAGAGGCTTCGCCAGCTTCCACGCCCCCACAAAACTTTGCGAGCGCCTCGGCGACTCCTTCCCCACAACACCCCCCAGCGACCCGCTCGGCGACAGCATCTCAGGCTGAAATGGCGAGTCTCTCAAACACCAAAACGACAGCCGATCAGCTCGCGGCCCGCTTTGCCAATGCCAAGACGCCAGCCGACATTTTGGAGCATGTCGACATGTCCGACCCCGTCGTTCGCGAATTCGTCGTGGCCCGCTTGTCCGAGATGGAGGAGACGCGCTACGAATCTGTTCTGGCTAAAGCAGCCCGCCTCGGCGTCCCCGAGCGCATCGACGGTCCAGGCCACAAGGTTTCGATCCTCCACTCCTTCGATGGCGACCGCCCGATCTACCGCACCACGCAAAATGTCAACGCAGCCATCTCCACCGGAGCCAACCTCATCCGCGATGGCGCAGCCCCCTATGGCCTCGATGGCACAGGCATCAAAGTCGGCGTCTGGGATGGCGGCTCTGTCCGCAATACCCACCGCGAGTTCACCACGACCCGCGTCGTGAAAAAAAACAGCACCGCTGCGGTGGATGACCACGCCACGCATGTCGCCGGCACGATTGGCGCCAATGGCACGGATTCCAAAGCCAAGGGCATGGCTCCGAAAGTTTCAATCGATTCTTACGAATGGACCAATGACTACGCCGAGATGACCGCAGCGGCGGCTGCCACGACCGGAGACACCACCAAAATGCCCCTCTCCAACCACTCCTATGGCTTGAATGCGGTTACGGCCGATATGGGGCGCTATGAGACCGAGTGCAACACCCTCGATGCGCTCGCCGTCTCCCTTCCCTACTACCTCGTCTTCTGGGCCGCCGGCAATGAGCAGGATACCCTCACCGCCCTCGGCGGCTACCAGTCGATTACCTTCAACGGACTGGCAAAAAACATTCTCACCATCGGCGCGGCGGATGATGCCGTGACCGGCACAACCCGCGACACCTCGAAGGGTGCCATCGCCTACTTCTCCAGCCTCGGCCCTTGCGATGACGGGCGCATCAAGCCCGATGTCGTAGCCAATGGCGTGAACCTCTACTCGAGCATCTCCACGAGCGATACTGCCTACGATGGCACCTACAGCGGCACCAGCATGGCGACGCCGAACGCTGTCGGCTCCGCCGTCCTGCTCGAGCAACTCTACCAGCGCGAGTTCCCGGGCACATGCCCCCGCGCCAGCATGCTCAAGGCCCTCATCATCCACACCGCCGACGATGTCGGCAACCCAGGCCCAGACTACAAATACGGCTGGGGCTACATGAATGTGAAGGCTGCAGCCGATGTCATCCTCGCCCACAAAGCCAGTCTCGCCGCGCCGAAGCTCATCGAGGGCACGCTGAACAATTCCACAAAAACCCTCACTCAGACTTTCCAATGGGATGGCACCAGCCCGATCCGCGCCACGCTCTGCTGGACAGATCCCGCCGGCGCAGCCCAGACCGCCGCCGACAGCCGCACGGCGAATCTCAAGCACAACCTCGATCTCAAAGTCACCGCTCCCAATGGTTCGACGAACTATCTGCCATTTGTGATGCCCTTCGTAGGCACATGGACACAGGCCTCGATGAACGCCACCGCGACCACGGGCGTGAACAAAGTGGACAATGTCGAGCAAGTCTTCATCGCCTCGCCCACTCAGGCAGGAAGCTACACAGCCACGGTTTCGCTCAATGGCACGCTCACCACGGCAAGCCAGATCTACTCGCTCGTCATCACCGGCGGCTCCAGCGTGGCAACCAACCCGCCACCATCCATCACGCTCGACTCGCCAGCCAGCGGCTCCTCGGTTCTGGCAAATACCAGCGTCACGCTCACCGCCACAGCGAGCGATAAAGCCCTCGGCGGAGCCAATGGCACCGTCACAAAAGTCGAATTTTTCAGCGGCAACGCCTCGCTCGGACTCGATACCGCAGCGCCTTATTCTGTGACTTGGACGCCAACCGTCGCCGGCACCTACAACCTCACAGCGGTCGCCACAGACAGTGAGGGAGCCGCTTCCACAAGCTCTCTCGCCACCGTCTTTGTGCTTGCGGGGGATGGCAAGCCCACCATTTCCTCGTTCTCACCCGCCACTGCCGCACCCGGTTCGACCATCACGATCAACGGCACAAATCTCGCCGGCGCGACCTCTGTGAAATTTAACACCAACGAGGCAACCTCGTTCACAGTGACCTCTAGCACACAAATCTCTGCCATCGTCCCCAGCACCGTTACGAGCGGTCCACTGAGCGTCACGACCCCGTTCGGCAACGCGACCAGCACCGGCAACTTCACGCTCCTCCAATCCCCGGTCCTCATCAGCCAAATCTACGGTGGAGCCGGCGGCACGGGCGCAACCTACAATGCCGACTATGTGGAACTCTATAACCGCAGCGGCTCCAGCGTGAGCCTCGCCGGTTGGTCGATCCAATACGCCTCGGCAGCTGGCACCAATTGGGGAGTGACCTCGCTCACGGGCTCGATCCCTGCCGGAGGCTACCACCTAGTCAAGCTCGCTTCGGTAACGACTGGCTCGGCATTGCCAACGCCCGACTCGACCGGCACGTCAAACATAAGCGCCACAGATGGCAAAATCGCCCTTTCAAATACAGTCACGGCCTTCAGTGGCACATCCCCTCTCGGCAGTTCCGCGCTTCAGGACTTCGTCGGCTACGGCAAGGCCAATGCCTACGAAGGCACGGCAGCTCCCGCGCCTTCCACCACCACAGCCATTTTCCGCGACGACGCAGGTGCGACGGACACGGGTGATAACAGCGCCGATTTCGCGTCGGGCGCCCCAAATCCCAGAAACTCCTCCGCCAATCCAACGCCAACGCCAACGCCAACGCCAACGCCAACGCCAACGCCAACGCCAACGCCAGGCGCACCTGTGATCTCCAGCGCCGCTACCGCCAGCGGAACCGTCGGCCAAGCCTTCTCCTATCAGATCACAGCAAGCAACTCCCCCACCTCGTTCGCCGCAGCCAATCTGCCCACAGGGCTCTCCGTCAATAGCGCTACTGGCCTTATCTCCGGCACACCCACTGCTGCAGGCACCACCAACGCCACCCTCTCAGCAACCAATACCACGGGCAATGGGACTGCCGCGCTCGCCATCACCATTACCTCAGGCGGCGGCGGTGGTGGAAATGCCACCACGGTTCTGAGCGAAGATTTTTCTTCGATCACCACCGGCGATAATACGACAACTGGAGGCTCCAGTTCCGCATGGGCACTTAATAGCAATTTCACCAGTGTGAGCACCACCTACAAGGCTGGCGGTGCCGTGAGAATCGGCTCTGGCAGCGCCGCAGGGTCCCTCATCACAAAATCCCTGAACCTCTCAGCCGGTGCTTACACCGTATCCTTCAAGGTGAAAGGCTGGACCACAGTCGAAGGCAGCCTCACGGTCACGCCATCTGGGGGCACTGCTCAAACCGTGACCTACACGCAAACCATGAGCGAAACATTTGAAGCGAAATCCGTCTCGTTTCCAGCTGGCACGGCAAACACCACGGTCACCATCGCCACCACCGGCAAAATACGCGCTTACCTCGACGACATCGTCATCACCACAGGCGGCGCCGCAGCCACCCCGCTCCTTACCGTCAATGGCACGCTCACTGCCCTTTCGACCACCTACGGCAACGCGTCGGCCCCGACCTCTTTTGTTGTCTCTGGCACGAACATGACCTCGGGAATCTTGGTTTCCGCGCCCGCAGGGTTTGAGGTTTCTCAGACGGCAGGTGGAGCAAGCGGATACGCCGCTACTCAGACTGTAGGCGCTTCGGGCACGATCGCTGCGACCACCGTTTATCTCCGCCTCGCAGCCACCACGGCGGCCGAGACCTACTCGGGGATCGTGACCTGCTCCAGCGCTGGCGCGATCTCGGCGAGCCTCTCGGTTCCTGCCAGCACCGTGCGGGCGAAAATTCTCACCATCACCGCCACGAACCGCACCAAGCCCTTCGGCAGCACGCTCACGCTCGGCACCTCCGCCTTCACCTCCAGCGGACTCAGCAGCAACGAATCCATCGGCTCCGTCACCCTCGCCGCCAGCGGCGGCACCTCCGCCTACGACGCCCCGGGAACCTATGACATCACGCCATCCGCCGCCACCGGCGGCACATTCATTTCCTCGAACTACGACCTCTACTATGTCTCCGGCACCCTCAGCGTCACCGCTCCCACATTCAGCGAGTGGGCCAGCGGACTCTCCAACGCCACAGCTACGGCGGACCCCGACCGCGATGGACTCTCGAATCTCCTCGAGTATTTCATGGGCCTCAACGCCACGGCGACCGACTACACCCCGCAGCGGGCCGTCGTCATCGGCTCGGATCTCACGCTCGACTACCGCCGCAGCAAAGCCCTCACAGGAACATCCGGCCAAGTCGAGTGGACGTCCTCTCTCAGCGCAAACGCCACATGGTCCACCGCCAATGTCACCGACTCGCTCCTCATCGACCAAGGCGCCTACGAATCCCGCCGAGCCACCGTGCCAATCCTCCCTGGAGATTCCAAAAAATTCCTCCGCCTCCGTGTCTCACCGCAATAAACGACGGTTTTGACAGGATTGGCGGGAAGGTTTTTTTGACAGGAGGACAGGATTTTCAGGAGGGACAGGAGGGGGAGATGGTTATTGGGACTTAAAACTCTCTTCTTCTGCAACTTCAAACTGAAAACTGAAAACTCTTTTCCCTATGCCTCAAAAACCACACACCATCCCATCCACGCTACATCGTGGTTCAGGCGTTCTGCCTGCGATGGTGTCTGTAGCGGCGGTCTGCGACCGCCGTCGTCCCCAAGGTAGGGACGCCTCCCCATCTGCGAAATCTGCGGATCTCCCATCCTCCATCTCCATTCAGCATTCAAAATTCAGAATTCAAAATTCTCTTCCCTGCGACCGCCGATGGCTGACGACTCCGGCGCTCATAGAGACGCCGCTACAAGTTAAAACGGCGCACTTGCGCCTGAGGCTTCGGACGGCGGCGGCGCGCCATCCCTACCGTTTGTTACGATTCCCCCTTCCGCGCCTCCGGGCCTCCGCGTGAACCCCTCTGCCATTTAACTCAAGCGAGGAAAGCGACCTATTGAATTGCCAAAAGACTGCGGACCGAGATGTCTTCGTCAAGGCTCTCCCAATGAATTCCGATACCCGGACCAATCAAACGCCAATTTTCTATCTGCGCCGGTTGTGCATCCCTCAATTTTGGGAACCATTCCAGCGGCGCGGAAACAATTCGTCCATCTGCCAGCGAGACATGGAGCGAATCGGCGTCGATTTCGACCCCGGTTGCTCTTGCATCAGTTTTCACTTTGACGGTGGTTAGTAACATGCTCATCCCATTTCCTCCTAATTTCTTCTTCGTGTTCTTGGATTAACTCGCGGATTTCTTTCAGTTGCTTACTCAGATATCCATGCGATTCGGCCAACAAGATCGGATCGAGCCAGAATTTCGCATATTTCTCGGCTGACTCAATGTGCACGTGTATCGGTTCCTCAGCTTCACGGCTGAAAAAGAAAAATCTGTAACCATGATGTCGGAAAACCTCTGGCACTTTCTAACCATAGCCAAATTTGGAAGTTAAGCGAGACATTTTTCGCCACCCCTTAAGAATTTTTTAGACAGGATTTGCAGGAGGGACAGGAGATTTTAGACAAAATTAACAGAATCGAAGCGAAGCGGAGAAAGACTGCCGCAGGCAGCCCGAAGGGTGAGCAAAGCGAATCAATTAACAGAATTTAGGACTCACAACTGCCTCTTCTCCAACTTCAAACTGAAAACTTAAAACTTTATCAGACAGGATGACAGGATTTTCAGGATTAACAGGAGTTTTTAGACAAAATTAACAAAATTTAGGACTCACAACTGTCTCCAACACGCAAACTTAAGACTTAAAACTTCCTCACACAGACACGGAGAATAGACTGAAAAACTGAACCCGTGCCGGCGGGAGCTGGCCGGGAAGCCAGCCAAAGGCAGCCCGAAGGGCGAGATGAGCGGGAGCGAACGAGGCAACACTGACTCCTTCTCACTAACTTAAAACTTTCAAACTTAAAACTTAAGACTCTTTTTAGACAGGATTACAGGATGAGCAGGATATACAGGAGGGGGAAGAGAGGATTTAGACAAAATTAACAGAATTATACCAAAAGCAGCTTGCTGTTGGATTTTGGGAGAGGAGCACAGGCGTCCCGCCTGTTAGCTTTAGCGTGCTGTTTGGGTTCGATGAGCGCGAGTAAATTGATCAGTCTCCACACGGCCGGGACGGCCATGCCCCCTTCTTCCGCGATGCAAAGTCCAATTTCAAAGAGACATTGGTATTAGACAAAATTAACAAAATTTACAGAATTGGGTTGTAAGCGTTGCGCGGAGCAGCCCATGTTGTAGATATCATAGCCTCCAGACTACGACACCTCTACTACCTACGGCAGGTGGTGCTCCGCGCAATGCTTACGTCTAAAAATCCTCCCCATCCTGTTAATCCTGAAAATCCTGTCATCCTGTCTAAAAATCCTCCGCCTTCCTGCATACCAACGAGAAAGGGGCGCCGTAGCGCCCCTTTCTGTTTTTTGAATTGGTTGAGTATTAAGCCTGCACTTTGCGACGGCGGAAGGAGAGGAAGAGACCCACAGCACCAACTGCCAGCAAGGCGTAGGTGGAGGGCTCGGGGACGACATTGAAAGAACTCGTGGCGGATGAACCAGAACCAAGTTGGGTGAATGGGAAACCCGAACTTGGTGATGTTGCAAAACCAATTGCTCCAGTAGGCTCCGATGTTGGCCATGTCCAACCAGTTACACCAGGAAGCCCTCCTCCTGAAGTTGCCCTCCAGAGTGACATGGCGGTTCCTGCAGTGGGATTGCTGACTTGGGAGCTATTTGGAAAGAGGAGAATTGCAAATTGATCTCCAGCACCAAAACCGCCCGAGTAGGATAAACCGGATAGAGACAATCCAAGGGATACTGAACCAAAGGAGGATGTTGCGTTTCCATTTCCAAGAATTGTGAATGAAGTTCCGTTAATGGACAATGTGCCTGGTGAAGCAAAACTGGTTCCCGCGGAAAACTGAGATATATTGCTCCAATCCGTGCCTGAATCCAAATTCACCAAAACTCCGACATTACCGGCAGTTAGACCGGGAGCATTTAACATTGAAGTTCCGCTTAAGTTGAAAGCTGCTTGGGATGGTATGATTGATGTTGCTATGATGCCTAATATGGCGATTGTTTTTTTCATGGTTTTTATTGGTTTTTGAGGTGAGTGATTTTTGTTAAGAGTAATGTGTTACTTACAGCGAGTAGGGAATGTCTGGGGCATAGGCAGTGGTGGATGAAGCACCGCTTGCTTTTCTAATAATAATTGATGCACCTACAGGCAGCTGAACATTATTTTGCAGCCCAGCACCCAAGTTGCCATTTTGATACCAGCCGATTGGACCAAGGGAACCATCGTGATAGAAGTAAACTGCATTTGGTGAAGGATTAAATCCAGATTGCGAAAGATTGTTCACAATCAAAGTATCTGTGGGATTGAAAGGATCGGGCGAAGGAGATAGCGCTCCAGAAGAAACTAAATTGGAATTCTCAAGAGTAACATTGGCAGGGAATTGGTTCATTATCCGATTGTCTTGGTAAGCAGATTGCGTTCTTACTACATCCAATGCGAATTTGTTGACGGGAACGACGCCTACAAAAGAGACAGAAATTTGAGAATTTGTAATGTTTCGGATGATGATTGGCGCCTCAGGCGTCAGAGGGACATCACCTTGAAGTCCTGCGCCCAGATTGCCGTTTTGATACCAACCGGCCGGACCAAGAGAGCCATCGTGATAGAAGTAACCCGCCGAAGGTGAAAGGTTCACGCCAACAGCTGCTGGATCGTTAACATAAACTAGACCAACTGGGTTGAATGGATCCGGGGATTTCGGAATAGTTCCCCCACCAGGAAAGAGGGTGTTCAATGTCCAAAAAGGCCGAATTAGGAAGGTTGCGTTGGTCGAGAATCTCGGGATCGCGGCTGCCAATACAACAGTAGAGTTAGTTGAGGAAGAAACAATCTCCCAAGAACCCGCAGCGGAACCAGATGTAACGAGGAGTAAATTTGATCCAGATGTGGTCAGCGTTGGTAAATTAGAGGCAGAAACTGAACTTCCAGAAACAGCGGATGCAGTTCCCTTGTAAACAGCCGAGCACACCATTGGCACACCGATATTTTGGTCAGAGTTTGCATTGACTGTCACTGTCACAAACCCCACAGGGTCCGTGGTGGCGGTGACGTTTTGTGCGTTGGCCAGTGGCAGGGCCGCGAGGACTGCTGCGGCTGCGAGGGTGAGCGATGTGGATTTCATTCTCATGGAGTTGGATGATTTTTTGTTTGGGTTGTGGAAATGGATTGGCGCCAGTGGCGAGTTTTTAGAGCCTGTGGCTGGTGTGTTTTGGATGTCTGTTTCGGGTGTTGGTGTCATGAGTTAGCTCGTAAGTTTGTGGTGTCAATAGAAGAAATATGAATTTTTTTACAGGTTGGCGATGGGTGCTGAGAGGCGGTTGGTGGTGGCGATTTTTTGGTTACTCGGCGAGGTGTTTTCGCTGCGAGAAAATTTGCGGCGAACGAGGAAAATACTCATTCCGATGAGGAGGATGGCGGCTGTGAAGTAGACGCCAGGCTCTGGAACGATGGTGGGGTAAACTTCCGGTGCGCTGAATGACGAGGTGTTGAGCGCGTTGTAGAAGGTGCCGGTGCCAGCGCCGGAGTAGAAGGAAATATAGTTGAGGCTGTTGACGAGGTTGGTGGAGTCGAGGAAATAAATGTGATCCGCGCCGGGCGTGTAGTTCCAGACTTCGAGGCGGGTGCTGTTGGTGAGCGCGCTGGCGAGGGAGGCGAAGGTTATCCATGAGTTGCCCACGCCATTGAAATCGAGTGTGGAATTGGCGGAGAGGGTGAGTGCGCCGACGACTTCTCCCACGCCGCTACCGACGGCGAGTGTGCCGCCGTTGAGGTTGATCGCGGCAGAGTCGTTCACGGAGTCGCTCGCACCCACGAGGAACGAGCCGCCGTTCACATTGATGACTGTGCTGTTGCCGAGGGCGTTGGCGGCGTTGGCTTGGAGTGTGCCGGAGTTGACGGTGGTGGTGCCGGTGAAGGTATTCGCAGCGGAGAGGGCCACTGTGCCGCTGCCAGCCTTGCTGAGCGAGCCGGTGCCACTCATGGAGCCTGCGTAGGTGCCGGTGGTGGATTGGTCAAAGACCACCGCCGCGTTGTTGACGATCGTGCCTTGGAGGCTGGAGGTTGTGCCTTTGAGTGTGCCAGAGGTCACTGTGGTGCCGGCGCTGTAGGTGTTCGTGCCAGCGAGTGTCACGGTGCCGCTTCCAGCCTTGGTGAGCGAGCCGACGCCGCCCATGTTGCCCGAGTAGGTGCCTGTGGTGGCTTGGTCGAAGATCAGGCTGGAATTAAGCCAGGCCGTGATATTTCCTTGGATGCTCGAGGTCGTGCCTTGCAGTGTGCCGCCTGTGAGTGTCGTGCCGCCGGAGTAGGAGTTAACACCAGTGAGTGTCACTGTGCCGCTGCCCTTCTTCTCGAAAGAACCCGTGCCGCTCATCGCTCCTGCATAGGTGCCTGTGGTCGATTGGTCAAAGATCACCGCTGCGTTGTTGGTGATGCCGCCTTGGAGGCTGGAGGTCGTGCCTTGCAGCGTGCCGGCAGTGATTGTCGTGCCGCCTGTGTAGGTATTCGCGGCGGAGAGGGTCAGCGTGCCGCTTCCAGCCTTGGTGAGGCCGGTGGAGCCTGAGAGGATGGAGTTGATGGTGCTGGTGCCGGTGGAGACCGAGATGGTGTTGTCGGCTGCGGTGGCTCCGGCGAGGTTGATCGTGCCGCTGGTGAGCGTGTAGCCGGTGGTTTCAAAGGCGAGGCCGCTGAGGGCATCCACCGTGCCGCTTACCGTCACCGTGCCTGCTGTGCCGCCGAAGTTGGCGGTGAGGCCGGCGCCGGCGTAGTAGTCGGTGCCGCTTGTGCTGCCCCACGCGTAGGTGCCGCTGGCAGCGAGGCCGCTGGAGTTTGTCGTCCAGCCGAGTTGGGAGTTTGCATTGCTCCAAGTGCCTGTGCCGCCGCGACCGGCAGCGCCGTTGGCATCCCAATAAAGCGCGCTCGTCGGCGCAGCGACCGTGCGGAGGCTGTCCGAGCCGGTCGTGCCGGTGAGTGTGCCGTAGGCAACAGTCGTGATGTCGCCCGTGTCAATGATTGTGGTCCAAGGTGTGGCATTGGGGATCGTCCAATCCGCGCTGCTGCTGGTCGCCAATCCATAGGCGGTGGAGCTGGCGAGCGTGGCGGCGTCGGAATACACCAACCAAGCCTGCTGACCCTTGAGCGCGTCGCTGGAGTTTGTGAGGTTCGGGCTCGGATCAAACGAACCGGCCTGCGAGAGGAGCGTCTCGGTGGTGCCACTGCCGAAGAGCGTGAATTGGTTGCCGACCCACAATTTGTTGTAACTCAGAGCCTCGATCGTGCTTTGGTTCGCTGAAAGGAACGCGCCCACTCGCACAGTGTAGCCATCCTGCGCAGTCCCGGCTGCATTGGAGATAAAGGGGGTAATGCCACCGCCGGCCGTGATGTCGATCGTCACCGTCTCGCCCGCCGCATAAGCCGACGCCACAAGGGCCGCCGCCAGCGCGATAGATACCAAGGTCCTGGGGGAACTTGGTGTGATAGGTTTCATGATTTTGACAGGATTGGCAGAAGGGTTTTTTGGACAGAAATTTTTGACAGGAGGACAGGATTTGCAGGAGATTACAGGATGGGCAGAAGGAGTTTGGACAGAATTTACAGAATTGATAGAATTGGGTTTTGACAGGATTTACAGGATTTGCAGGAGATTACAGGATGAGTGGATGTGCTTTTTTTGGTTTATTCCTCTGTGTTCTCTGTGTCTTCTGTGGTTATTTTGCTGATTGTCTGTGTTATGCGTTAAAAAATCTCCTGTTAATCCTGCTAATCCTGTCATCCTGTCTAAAACATCGGGTTTATTCGGCGGGGAGGGTCCAGGAGCTGAAGGTGGAGTTGCTGGCTTTTTTGATGAAGAAGCCTTGGCCGGCGGGGATTTCGGCGCTTGGGACGGCGCGGAGGCCGTCCATCCAGGTGGTGCCGTTGTGGTAGTAGTTTGTGGCAGCGCCGGTGGTTTGGTCCACCACGATGACCTTGTCGGCGTCTTTTGCTTTGGTGGCGGCTTTGAACTGGCCAGCACCGGTGCCAGGGTTCAGGTTCATGTTGGCGATGGTGGTCGGGGTGGTGCGTCCTGTGGTGCAGAGCGTGTAGTTGCCAGCGGGGTTGAGCGAGACGACGGGCTGGGTGGTGCGGGGCGAGCCGACCAGCAGGAAGTAATCCGTCGAGCCGGTGTTGTTTTTCAACATAAACGCCTTGCCTTGTGCGATGGCGGTGGCGTCCATCGCGGTGGCTCCTTCGCGCCATTGGTTCACGCTGCTGTTGTAGAAGATCGTG
>Ga0209189_1000014_pt1 | contig 182852 bp, 223 predicted proteins | sample C_130820_EF_Meta_FD_187308 | JGI IMG/M metagenome (GOLD analysis project Ga0209189, IMG submission 187308) | Freshwater microbial communities from Lake Croche, Canada to study carbon cycling - C_130820_EF_MetaG (SPAdes) (version 3) | ecosystem: Environmental > Aquatic > Freshwater > Lake... | reverse complement strand
GGTGGTCTTCTTAAAATTCATGAATGCCGTGTAGACATTTGGTAGCTGGTTGTCTGTGAATACCTTGCGATAGACGTCGCTGGTTATTACGTCTGACTTGTAGTTCAACACTTGGTTACATATCACGAAATCTCTTTGGCTCAGCTGATCCCAGATCCTACCGAGATCTGTGAAAAACAGCATGTCACAGTCCAGCTTGATAGTCTCTTCATAGGGCGTCATGTATATGGACTTCCACTCGTTCTCCAGCTTCCAGCTGCTGTCTGCCGCATGGTCTCCCCAAGGAATCTCTATGATATTGTCAAAGGCCCAAGCATATTGATCTGGAACTGTCATGCCAGGCGTTATGCCAACAGTGAGATAGGGCACACTCTGCTGCGACACCTTGAGGCTCAGGGCTAGTGCATAGGCCATGCGCAGATAATCCGTGCGTTCGTTGTTCTGCGCGAAGGTAAAGAAACCGCGAGGTCTATGGTTGATGTCAGCTGAGAGCGTAGGCAATGAAGTCATCCTTGAGTCGCAGTATAGCACGTTTGTTCATCACATGCACGTTGTAGTCAACGTTATGGATACGGAAATCACCCTGCGTGGGCTCACTGGTCATCAAGCAACATCCATCCTTGAAACCGTGCATCTCATCGTTTTCCATGCTGAACATGATGTGGTCAACTGGCAGTGCTGATATGTTGTCATGCTCAATGAGATTGTTGGTCATGTGCAGTGCCATGCTCAGAGCATAGTCATTGCGGAAGTAGCCGCTGTGATTGAACCTATAGAGATACTGATAATAGGCATAGTTCTCCTTGATGAAGTTCATAAGCTCAAATATCAACCTGCTCCTGTCAGTCTTGCGGAAATAGACTGCTGTAGCCCAATAGAGCGGTATGCTCATATCGTTGAAGCGATTGTCAAAGCCAAACTTGTCTACACCGTGGTCCAAGTCTCTGGTGTGCCTATTGCACATCATGCCCTCGACACTGCCCCAGACCATGTCAAAGCTAGAGTCAAGCATGAGATAGTCACTGTCTATCAGCATGGTCTCTTCAAAAGGGCTTAAATCATAGACACTGGCGCGATTGGTGTTGCGATAGCCGTCGGTAAACGCTGTGTACCTAGTATCATGGAACCTGCGCTTGCCAACATTGATGTCCGTGGGCTCGTCAATGATGATGCGATCAAAAGCCCTGCTGATGACTTCAGTGTTGTATAGCGACTCCAGGTGATACACAGCATTGTGATCTGCTATCAGGGCCACGGCATTGGTCTTGAGGTTTTTCTTGATCAGCAGAGCATTTACCAATGCCAGCGATGCGTAGTCTATGTTGGAGTTGTTGTAGGCAAACATCACGAAACCGCGATCCAGCCTAAATTCTCTGGGATAATCAGTCATCAACGAACTCGTATATGCTCTTTACCGTGCGGGCACTGCGAAGCTTGGCATATTCCGCATAATAGAGATTGGTCGATTCAAAATACTTGCCAATTATGTCGTCAGCAAACTGAGCTAGATCAGCGATTTCAATCGGATTACCGTTGTCATCAAGCAGCACAGCCTGCATCCTACCCTTGCTGACCAACATCTCTACGAAGGTGATGAGCTGTTGATCAATGGTGAAGATACCACCGTCTGTGGCATGAAGCAGCATGTTCTTGAGCCTCAGTTTGAGGTCTTCTTTGCGATTGAAAAGGCTGATACGATACCTGCTGAATTCCAGGGCTTTCTCTAGTCTTTCATCCATGCTGATCTCCAATCGCTTATCTAGCGATTGTGGCTGCAAATGCTCACAGTGTCAAGATATCAGAGGGGTGTTGTGGTCGTGAAGTTTGGATTCTGGATGCTCAGCACACCAGTGGCCTTGTATTGGTCTACGTAGCTAGTGGTAGTACCATTGACCGTGCTACCATGATAATAATAGCCCGATGTGTTGTTGAAGGTAGCAGTGAAGGTTAAAAGGCTGCCATTGCCGCCATTGGCTCCCGTGTAGCTGCTGCGATAGGCCTGTATGGCATAATAATTACCAGCATAGTGCGTGCCAGATCCATAGTGTATGAACAGCTGTTGGTTGCTGCCAGTCATTCCATAGTAACCTATGCTGGCCACAGTACCACCAGACCCGGTGTAGGTAGTGGTAGTAGCTCCAAACTTGATGGTTCCCATCTGGCTCAGCAGTGATGCCCAGCTAGCCGCATCCGGGGTGGTGCCGCCAACGTTTGCGCCACTTAACCTTATCTGTCCGCCGCTGTTGAAGAAGTACCTAGCCGCATCCTCGGTGCCAAAATTAACCGTGAAAACGTGATTTATCACGCCGCCCCATGGTGTGCTAGTGCTGCTGATCAGCACGCTGCTGACCGTCATTTCGGTTACATTGGCATTGAGCCTGTTGCTGTCCAGAGTGTTGATCAGAGAGCTTATGCTAACAGTGCCATTGTTACCATCCTGTGCGATGATCCTACCGCCTGTAGCAACGGTTGGCTGCAGGGTTAAGCCACTGCCTTGATGAGTGTTGCTGGTTCCCATGGTGTTCAAGAGATTATTCCATGTCGCAGCCGAGATTATCTGTCCCGCTGTCACAGCTGGCAGAGTGGTGCTGGTCTGACCATAACCTCTGTCGCCATAGCCTACGCCAATCAGCGCTGCCATGTGATCAGCTGCTGCTGATGGGCTGGTATAGGCCTGTGAGGGCGGTAAAGGTCCAGAGAAGCCGTCAAAATCAGCTGCTTGTATCAGTCCACCAGCGACATAGGTCATATCAGCTTCGTCCTATTACTATCTCTACCAAACCAACTTCTTCGGTTTCTTTGGCTGCTAGCGCACGTCCAACGATGCTGTGAGGATCCTCACCACCATCTGCTGCGCGTGCCACACCTGGGATGCTGCTGGCTACCAAGCGATCACCTTTGGCTGTGCGCCCTACTACCTTGCAGGGAGTACGTCCCAGCAGTGCCACATATGGATGTGTCTTATCTGTACCAGCGTCGCTGTTCATCTTGTAGGCTGGCTTGTCTGATATGACACCAAACACGTTGGTATCACAGTCAACTGTGGTCAGGGTTATCTCAGCTTCTCCTCCAAGCCTAACAACATCACCTACTTCCAACACAGCATCAGCTGCGTAGCGCTCTGCCACGTCAGCATACAGTGCCTGCGTGGCAGTGCCGTTGAAAGTGGTTGCGTATACAGCAGCAAACTTCTTGCTGCTTGATCCGAGATCGTATGAGTTATTGGCAGCTGGCATGTTATCTTGATTGTCCTTGAACAGCACTGACCATGTGCTGCCAGTGTATACCTGCAGCTCGTTGGTGTTGCTGTTGTACCATTCCACGCCCTGGAGCAGCGGAGTTGGAGCTACCGTGCCAGCAAAGTTCTGCATGGTCCACAGGGTATTCTGCAGCACTGGCGCACCATAGCTAGTGTATCCTCTACCCGGGAATGCGATTGGTGCAGCGCTTGTGTTCAGCGCACCATCCGGCACGCTGACCAACAGCGTACCATTAAATTGATAAATGTTCTCTGACATTTCGTTCACCTGCCATGATTGTAAGCATATTTAGCACCGTAGATCATACCGTCTGTATCCTTATAGTATATACTATCTGGATCTGCCTATTCAAACTCTTTTGCACTGGACTGAATACCACATGTGTTAGCAATCGTCCAGTGTTTGGACCGTTGGCGCTGTAAGCTTTTAGGCCAAGTTCATTGAAAACATAGGTGCCACCGATGTTTGTAGCAGTGTCAAATGCTTCTTGTCCAGCAGGTTGACCCAGATCCAAGAGGCAGGTAACTATCACGTCTGTGTAGTAGGTTCCGTCTATGTGCGCAGTGCTGATGTAGTTCTGTGTGGGATTCAGATCCAACGGGCTCTGATCGTCAACCACTTGATAATAAGTCTGATTATACAATTCCGCGGTCTGCCCCAACACGTTAGGTGGCAGGTAGGTTATGGTTCCTATCTCGCTGACCTGAGCAGCGCCATTACCAAACACCATTTCCTGTATCCAGCTGTCTGGCCTGTTAGCGATCGTGCGTGCTAGACTGATGGAAAAGTTCTCGTAGTTGATAGCATTAGACTTATCGACTAAAACTTCCCCGGTCACGTAATCGCGTATTACTATGTGTCCTTGGATCCATTGATCGCTGCGGTCAATCATCGGCATGCGTTACGACCTCGTGCTTATCAAGACTTCACCAGTCTTGGCATCTTTAATCTGAAGGAAACCATATACCATCACGGTTCCATCCTCGTCTGGCTGTGTGATTTCTTGTTGTTTATCGCGTGTGTTTTCATCAGTCATGGTGTTATTTATGTGCGTGTTCCGCTGTGTTCTAAGAGGAATCTAGCTAGGCTTGAGGAGGCATACTGCAGCCCGTTAGGAGCAGCTATCCATTGATAACCACCAGGTATGGTCTCTGCGGCGCCAGCAGCTAAAACCGTGCTGCCCTGCACATGGCTGATCTGGCTGGTCACAGGTACCTCTGATCGAGGACTGCTCAGTCGCACGTTCCTCCATCCTACCGCAGGTGGCTTAGCAAAGACCACATAGGTACCGGGGCGCTGGCCCTGAGGATTCTCTGCTATGATATATGTACCAACATTGGAGTTGATGGCAGAGTCGACCTGTATCTGGTTGCCCACGAACACTGCCACGTTGCCTCCGGGAGGTAGGGTGCCACTAGCTGTGGGGAAATAAGTCTGCGTGCCGTTGCCATCATAGAATATGGTGTCATATCCCACTGAGACATTGCCACTAGGAGTGTTATAGGTGCCGCGTATCAGCTGTGTCAAGAACGCACGGTTTGATGCGGCCGTAACTGGTGCAGGTTCTACCATCCAGTAGTTGATCCTCTCATCTCCTATCCAGATGGTTCCAGGCTGAGTGTCAGTGGGTTGGTCAAGCACGCTGGCATCCAAGACTTCAATGCTGGTGCTGTAAGAGTATACAGTGGATAGCAATATGGTCTTGTTGGCATCGCTGATCACTGTGCTGGTAGTCTGATCACCGGTAGTTATGGTGCGCCAGGCTATTGGCAAACGTTCAGGCAGAGCGGTCATGTATTGCATGCTGATAGCATCACCAGGCAGCACAGCCTTGCCAGGAGCAAACACCACAGCTTTGTCACCACGGTATTCTGTTTGCCAACCATAGGTCTGCCACGGAGTGATGCCCCAGCCTGGGATGGCATCTACGGTAATCACGGAATAGTCATACAACAGAGTCTGCATGATATCATAGAGCCATACCATGAGAGTGCTGTCGTCATATGGCGGAGTTATCAGCACATAGGTACCAGGTGTGTTACCCGGAACATTTGGATAGCAAGGACCATGCTCAGTCTGTGTCCTGAACTGATAACTGACATCTTCGCTGTAGGTGATTACCTTGACGATGCTGCCTGCAGTGGGATTCTGATACTCACTATCCCATCCAAAATAGTTGTCCCAATAGCCTTGGTTCCAACTCACAGGTGGGTCATAAACCAAATCTATCCTTTGGTTCCCTATGAGGTAATTGTATCCGTAGAGCGGATCAACCACCACCATAGCTATCACTTCGTTGGCTATAGGTATGTTATTAAACAGCACATTGTTGCCAGAGATCACGTAGTCAACATTGTAGGTCTGTAGATAATCCTGTACGTATACCAACAGATTGGCAGGATCAGGAGGCACAAAGCTAACCGGGAAGCTGTTGTTATAGCCACTGGCACTGTAGACATCCATCTGCGGACCTCGCAGATAATAACCATCGTAGGCTACGGTGGTGCTGAGATAGGGTGGCAGGGTGCTGGCTGGTGGTTCATTCAACGCATAGCTGTAGATTTGATATTGTATCACTATCTCTTGATCGTTCACCACGCTGTAGTTTGCAGTGCTGAACACGGTTATGCTCACCGTAGATCCTGCCGTGGGTGTTGGTGTGATGGTCACTATCTTGCCATTGACTGTGATGTCACTGTTGCTGGCATTGAGTACCTGACCATTGCTGGTTACCAACAGAAGGTTGGCATCGTTGTTGATGGGAGCAACATCTATGACAAATTGATTTTGTGTACCTGAGGCAGTGTATGTGTTGGTAGACTTGACTGCGCTCCAAAGCACATCAAATGTGGCACCAAGGCCATAACCAGAGCTGGTGGATTGTGCGATAGGTTGATCTGGCTTGAGGCTATAGGTACCCTGAGAAGCAGCGATCACGCTCCGCACTCCCCAATCTACTGTGATCTCAGCTCCAGTTCCTTTTCCATTGGTGAGGAACACTGTGTCTGCTGGCAGATACTTGTACGCACCAGACTGAGTGATGGATGCCGATATTATGGTACCTGTAGAAGTTATCACGTTGGTCACTGTGAGCTCCAGCGATGATATAGCGCTGGTGTCGCTGTCTGGCTGCAACACCAAGACGTCTCCCAGCACATAACCTGCACCGCCAGATACTATGGTTATGTGAGCAGCACGCACAGCCGTTACCTGAACGCTGGCAGCATCATTGTTTACCGTAACGCCGCCGGCAAGGTATACCACATCACCCGGCTGGTAACCGATGCCATATGATACCACCTTGGGACTGACGATGCCTGTTCCTGAACCACCAACACCAATGGTCAAAATCTGTAGGCTAACACCAGTTGGCGCTTCCAAGAACACCATGGTGTTAGTGGTCCAGTTGATCACATAGTCATTTTCAAGACCGTATGTCAGCATCTTGCCATCGATCTGCGCTATCACAGCAGATTGATCCATGGGTGCGATGCCCAGTGGGAAATGATCTCTCTTGCCATCCAACTGATATATTCGCATGTATATCAGAGGTGATCCGCCAACTGGCTGTTGATAAGTGTCTATCCTCATACCCCATGGCAGCTTGGTCGTATATAGTTCCTCGGGATGATCAGACTGCACATATGGCTCTATGAAGTTGTTGCCATCATTGACAATGTCCAATGGACCAGTTGGTGCTGGTAGGAAGGTAGTGCCAACGTAGAGCACAAATACATTAGGTGAAGCATTGCTGCTAGGCGCAGTATAAAACACCAAGGTATTACCAGACCATACAGCTGAGAAGCTAGCACCAGATCCTGCGCCCATGCTGTAGGGTTGATAGGCAACCGGTATGGCCTGGCCAGTGAATATATCGTAACTACCGCTGCTGTTGATGGTCCATGCGGTTATGCCTCCTTGGTCATCTATCCCTGTCACGGTTATGTTCGTGGGAGCAACCACGGGTGAGAATTCCAAATACAGCTGATCTCCGATCTGGTAATCCTGTCCAGCTGACACTAGCTGGAGGCCACTGACGCTATTTGGTATTACCCAATCAACCCCGTATTGCGCCAGCATGCTGTCAGCCCATACCACCACATGTGCAGGATCCTGAGGTATGCGGCTCAGGGTGAAAACCTTCCTGTTACCAGTGCCAAAATACTTGTCGTATTCTGGTGCGATACCGCCCTGCACCAATATATCGTGATAGGCAGTGAACGCATCCTCGCCGGCATCCCAGCCAGTTGGGCTGTCCCAGGGTGTAAGCTGCCATCCTGGTGCGAAGGTAAAGCCAAGAGCATCCATTATGATGCCACGGAAATCAGCTCCTGGTATCAGCGCAGGATCATCCTTGCGTATCATGTCAGCAGTTGGAGCGTAATATGTTTGTATCCTGTGGAATGCGCCTTGGCTTGGCACGCTGGTAGCATCCCAGCCATAGCTTGACCAACTTGTTCGGTCCCAGCCTCTGGCCACAGACGACACTCTATCAAACAGCATCTTTATCTTCAGGGTCCTGATCAGCTCAGGATTGGTAAGATAATTCTGTTCCCATGCAGCACTGCTGTAAGCGATGTTGGTAGTCACGCTAGCATTGCTTGGGTTGTCAAAGTCAGTGGTGCTGATCAGCGCATTGTCAGTCCATGAGCGACTGTTCACGAACTGCCTGATCTTGGCATGGTACGGCTTGACTTCATTGAGATAGCTCAGCAGCGCCTCACCATAATCAGGCTGATACAACTGGCTGGTTGTCAGAGGTATGTTGAAACCTCTGAGATAGATGAAGCTGGTCTTGAACAGCCAATCAACAAAACCTTGCTCAACCAAAACATAATCGATCATGGCAAAGAACAGCTGGTTTAGATAAACGCTCTCACCGGGAACTGCGGGATTTGGGTTATTGAATATGGCGTAGCGCAGACCATCTATGATGTTGCCAAATTCCACATGCGGGAATATGTCAAATCCTGTGCTGTCAAACGGTGTGGTACCAAACAGCATGGTGTTGATGCTACCATCATAGACTCCGGTACTGATCTGTATGGTGCCATTCTGATAACCCACAGTGACCCAGCTGCCTGTGGCAGCAGTGCCAATCCATTCGTAGATTGCCCAATAACCATCGCCTCGATTGAGCACCTTGATCAATAGCCCGTTGACACCTTGATAGGCTGTGCGATCAGCATCAGTTGGCACGGTATAATTGACCACCGTTGTGCTGGTCACTCCGCTGTTTGGCAGATACCAATCCACATAATACCAATAATTTGGCGTATTATAGGCCTGAACAGCCAACTCGGTATAGAGATACTTGCCGTCATTGAACTGATACTGGTACTGCTTCCATAGGTTCTGTGTATCTGGACCAGCCAGCACTGTTATGGTGCTACCAGATGGTATGGTGCCTCCCAGGGCATACATGCTGCTTAGGGTGCCCACGTTATAGTCAGAACTGGGCGGCGGTTGTACCCGATAGAAGTAATTGACCCAACTACCGCGATTGATGTCTGGCACTAGCAGTATGGTACCAAGCAGCTTATTTGCTTCGGCAACATATGTCTCAGCAGCAATGACACGGTATTTGAACCAACTCTGGCGCGGCCTTATCAAAGTACCGTTACGCATGATGTCGCTGAGATAGGGATCAGGAACGTTCTCGTCTTGACCATCCTTGCCAGTGAGGCTGTCCTTGAGCTTGAGCCAGAAGAAGTCTTCTGGTATGCTGTCTGGATCTTTGGCTCGTACTAGATCATACTGCTTGTAATCTATCTGTTGGTTCGTTTTATGCGTGTAGAGCAAGCTCAGCACAGTGTCCGTGCCGCTGAGATAACGCCCAATGCCGCTGACTACGATGGTACGTGCGTCTATTGCTGCGTACCAAGGTAGGCCATAGGCATTAGGATTGGTCAACAGCTTGCTGATCTGAACGGTGGTCACGCTACGTCCGGCAGGCAACGGCAGGGTTATAGCACCAGCTACCCAGAAATAATACAGCGACTGCGACACGCCGTTGGCATTATAAGCAGTGACCTGCGTATAGGCAGGATCGCTGCTGTTGTATACCGTGCCTGTGGGAGTATAGTTGATGCCAAACTGCGTGAAATCCTGCTGGTTGGCCACGTAGGATGCCCACATGTCTGGAGACACAGGACTCTGTACCCATTCATAAACATCCACGCTGGTTCCAGGTGCTATCTTGCCCCAGTTCTGCCAACGATAGGCATTGCTGCTGATCTCATAATCTAAGTAACGAACGCTGCTGAGATTCCACCATGTTTCACCGATGTGTTCTGGACCCCAGGCTCGCATTGGATCTAGATTAATGATGTCCACGTTACCAGTGTTATAGCTGGCCGGGTCATACATGCTGATGCGATCCAGATTCTTTCGAGCTTCACTTGGTATGAATCCCTTGGCTGGATCATAGTATTCTGGATAGGTGTATACCGTGCCCTGGCTCTCGCTGTACAGTTTAGCCTGTAGCATGAGGCTAGCATCAACGTCATAGGTTTCAGCACGTATTGCTATCCAACTGTTGTTTAGATACTGATACACCGTCCAACCGTTGATACCATAGTCGGTCACATCAACATAGCTGATGTCACCTGGTTGCCAACCATTCAGCGGTGGATATCGGTTCCGCTGCTGCGTGGTTGAAAATCTAGTGCTCTTATAAGCAGTGATGTTACCGCCTGCGCCGACGGTGAAGGTGTTCACAGGTACCGTGAAGCTGCGACCGTCGCCCACGATATTACCAACATAGAACGATCCCTGTAGCGCAGTAACGTTGCTGATGCCATCAAGAACCACGAGATCGCCAGTCTTGAGCCCAACGTTACCGCTGCAGTTGATAACTGTGGGTTGGCCTGTTACTATGCTAGGAGTGGTGTTTACTATGTTTACATTGGCAGTGCTGAATTTCCAAACGTTCCAAGTCTGCTTATTGTCTATGAACTGCCAAACAGTGTCGCCATTCACTATTGGATTACCTGCGATGTTCTGGGTCTCCCAGAACGTGCTAAGCACGGCAGTATTGGCAGCCGTAAACGTGGTCTCTCCTATTAGCACATAGCCAGCTGTAGGTAGGTCGGTGGTGTAATTCGGCACAGTAGTAGTGCGCAGCGGAAACAGTGGATCATTCTCGCTGCTGTAGCTGATCGGCGGTACCAGTATCAATGGATCGTGAGGTATCAGAGTGATTATGCCGTTATACTCGCGATCATTGTTTTGAAGACCAAACACCTGTATCTGTTGCGGGTCATTGATGTACTGGTTCTGTGGCACTATGAAATCTATGCCTGTGTTGATAGCTGTGCTACCAAACCTGCTGGTACGTAGGGCATATTCTTCGTAGTAATCGTAGTGGCTACCCGGAGGAACTATGGCTTGGTTTCTGAGGATGGCATCAAAGGCTTTCAGCGTGCCTTTCTGCTTGATGAAACCTTGATAGAACTGGAATTCTGTGCTTTCTTCCAGCAACAGATTGGCCAGATATGGCCTGTGCTGATAGCCTATCTGATGCTTGCTGAGATCCGATATCACTTGGTTATCCACAGCAGCCAGCTCTGTGCTCACTATCACAGCATTGCCGGTCACGGGATCTATGGTCTCGTGATTCTTTGGCTGGTCAATGTTGAAGTACTTGGTGAAATCATTGGCAGTCTTTTCAAAGTTAGTCACCAAAGTCCATTGGTTATCAGCACCAGCTTGGTACAAGAAGAACCCTGGTGCGTCAACCCTGCCGTCCCAGTCGTTGGTCCTGTAGGCATAGAGCCGAAGCCTTGGTTGATAGAGATTGTAAAGAGGATCATATACAGTGTCGTCAAAGCTGGTGCGATTGTCTAAGACCAGCACACTTTCCAATGTATTTGCGAACAGCCGCATGCCATATATGTTCTGCATACCCGTGGCTGTAATGGTTATGGTATCATCATAGCGCAAAACCTCGAGATTTTGGCCATCTATCCTCTGACCAAGCTTGTCTATCACGGGGTACGTGCCGCCCACCACACCATTCACGAACTGTACCGTGCCAAAAGGCTGCACGTATTTGACTTGTATAGCCAGAGGGCTCAGTGCTATGAAGTTGCCATTTGCCCAGTTGCCTTGGCTCCATAGCAAGAATTCTCTGCCTGCCTGCAGCCAATCCAGCGTGGTGTTGCCATCGCTGTTGTACTGATCAAACATGAAACCCTGGAACTCTTGGTAGCGCTGAAGGCTTATCAAGAAGTCAAAAACTTCTTGTTTGGTGTTGAACACAGTTCCATATGATATCTGCTGCGCTGCCGTGACGCCAACCTTGTACCAATAGACCCTGTCATTGCCAACCACGATGGTTGTCTTGGATCCATACTTGTTGCTTGGTATGATGGTAAAGAACTGATCTATAGCATCATACCCAACCACACGCCATCCATCCTTGACCTGCGTTAGGATCACGCCAGAATAGTAGCTCTCTCTGATGCTAGCGCTCTTGTAGAGATAGGTCTTAACATTTTCGCTTGGTATGATCTGGCTGGTATAGCCTATCTGACCAAAGCTATCTACTGTGAGATAAAGGTTGCTGGTCACGAAACCACCAGCTTGATGGGCCAGTTGCGCTACCGTACCTCTGACTATGCTACCAAAATACTGAGTGACGTTGAGATTCTGCCCAACGATATACTCAGTGATCCAATGCTGGACGCCTCCGCTACCATAATAGCTTAGAGTGCTTTCGTTTGGAATGTTGAGGTTGCCGCCTATGGCACTGGGATTCTCGCGATGCACATACAGCTGATTGTTGGGCCTGCGATTATCAGTGTCTATGTAGATCGTCTGGGCAGTTGGTTGGTCAGCAAAAACAGTCTGCTGTCGCAGCGTGTCCCAGTTGTATTCTATGAATTGAGCTGGCTTCATGAGATAGCTGTACTGAGCAGTCACAAACGTGTATTCGTTGCTGTAGATCCACACGCTTTCAACTGGCGACCCATCACCATATACCCATGGTGCCGCGGCCTGGGCAACGCTGGGAAGTCCAACCACGCAGCCAGCTTCTGTGGGAGGCAGCAGCTTGCCCTGTGCGTCTACCGGGATACAGGATAGCAGTCCGGGACGCACTCCTGGCAGATATATGCCAGCACGTGGTCCTTGCCTGATACGACCAGCAGCTAGGTCGCTCCACATGTAGGTGTTGCCGCGCGTATAGGGTGCTGGACCGTATTCTTCTGTCCACCAAGGTGGTTGCTGGCTGAATCCCAGCATTTCCCAGGGTGCTAGATGAGGCCGATCGGTGTCATAGTACCAACGATAGATGCCCTGCCAGTAGCCTGGGACTAACCCGCCGTCGCTGTCGCGCAGATTGCTGTAGTTCCAAGTGAATGGATCGTTGACGTCATAAGTGGTGTTAGCTCGATAATCTGCCTGATAGGTTATCACCCAGCGATCAAATATAGGATAAGTGACCTGCAGGAATTCGCTGCGGGTGTAGTTGCCCTGTCGCCATCTACCTGGTGTATAGGCTGTGATATCAAAAGCCATGATAGCCTGCGAATCGCTGTAGGCATCAGGCATGTTGTTGAATAGGTCAAGCTCAAACTGTAGCCAAGCGCCTGCTACAGGATCAGTGAGAAGCAGTGGGTCGCTGGTGCTGGTTAAACCATAGCTGATGCTGCCCAGGGGCAGGCCGTCCTTGGCCATCACAAATCGTGCACCATCGTGGCACTGTATCCATAGGTCTAGGCCCTGTATGTACACAGTAGGAATATAGGCCTTGGTGATTCCTAATCTAGTACCAGTTGGTGGCACCCAGGTAGGAGCTGTGCTGCGTAGATAGGTGTAACCTGCCTTTGGACCATCTGGTCCACTGTTAGCCCATGGGCTAGCAGGTGTCTTGCCTAGATTGATCTGTCTCAGCGCAGCGCTAACCCATTCGCTCGGCTGTTGATTGGCAGTGAAGCCATTGGCGCTCAGCGTATACAGGCTCTGAATGAAGCGATTGTAGAATCTCACATATTGGTTCTGAGCGTACTGCATGGCCTGCATTGGCTCGGTGTGGTTCATCACGGTATTGATACCAACAGTGATATTACCACTGCTCAGTATCATTGGTTTGATCATAGGAGCTTTGTGCTGCAGTATGCTCAGTCCAAGTCCTCGGATCTTGCTGGTATCGCGCCAATTGTTGTTGCCAAGTGCATTTCCAATTAAACCTGGCTGGTTACCTATGATGCTGCTAAACTGCTGCAGAAATTGACTATAGCCTACGTTGCCTACCTGTTCATTGTCAGGGTTAGCTGTGAGATTCAGAGGTAGCTCATAGTAACCAACAGTGTTTATTGGAGCGGCTGTGCCATTCCAGCTTCGTACCAGCACTCGCTGTCCTGATAGCGCAGGCACCGTGAGGGTAACCACGTTGGCTGATACTGTGTAATCTACATCGTTGACCAACAGGTGGCTGCTACCACCGTAGATCAGATAGACATAAATGCTAGGCAGAGGACCAGGATGCGGATCTGGAACCTGGTCTATGGTGAACTGAGCCGTGGGTAGATTAACCGTGAAATCATTGACTATATACTGCCTGCTAGGCACTGGAGATCTGTACCAAGCATTGTTGTATTGGGCAACACTAGCATTGTTGCGATAGTAGGCGAAACCAGGTATAGCTACCACGCTGCCATCGCTGACATATGTGTAAGTGTCAGTGACCAATGTGTTGTTGAAAACATAATCACCAAATTGATCTAGCTTGATCTGAATTCCTAGCTCTGTATCAATCACAGCATACTGGTCCAAGGCATAAGTGAATATGCTGTTACCGGCAAAGGTGCTGCTGGAATAGACGCTAGGATCATCTAGAGCATTGCCATACTGATCATAGAGATTGAACAAAGGAGCAACAGAAGGCACACGCTGCTGTGCCCTCTTCCATGCGGTGCCATCGTACCAATATTGAACAGGGGCAGTGTAGCTTATGGTCTGTGTGGCAGCAACAGTTCCATATCTCACCAATATAGCATCACCATAAGCCGGTGCTCCGCCAACCTGCGTGAGCGTTATCACGCCCAACGTAGATAAACCACCAACTTGGTATACTCTGTTATTCACCAATGGATCAGCATCACCGGTTACCAGCAATGTGTATCCGTCTCTGAGTTCCAGACCGTTTATGGTATAGCTGGTCTGACCAACTATGGTTCCCATCACGTCTGCGATGTCACTGGCAATCAGCGTTACGCTTGGACGCCCTCTGTTGCCGCTGTTGTAAAGCTGTAGATCGTAATCAAATTCGATGATTGGTCGCGCAGCTCTGGTCTGATAGGGTGGGAATGTTCCGGTACCGCTGACCAACAACACGTCTTCATGGAACCAGCGATTATTGATGCTCCATTGGTTGCTGGGATTTGGCCCACGACCAATGGTGGTGTAGTCCTTGACATAGATGCTAGCATCACCGTCCCAGCCCTGAGTATCCCAGCCTCGCGTGTCCCAGTTTGGGTCAACAAATCCATCAAGGGTTAGAAGCTGTATACTGCGACCAACATTGTTGATTATGTATGCGGTGCCATTGATGCTTCCTGTGGCGTCTGAAGTGGGAGTGACTACCAAACCAGTCGAGAATACCAAACTACCAACCTTGATCTCGCTAGTTCCCGTAAGTTGGTAAGCACCCTGATAGGTGTAGTGAGGTTTGCCCACAGCATCCTGTCTTAGGTTTGTTGGATTGAGCAACAAGATCGGAGCAGGGCCAACTGGTACCCAGTAATATTTGGTGAAATTGATCAGCTTGTCAGGATCAATTGGTGGCGACCAACTGTAGTATACCTGCTCAAACAATCTGGTCTGGTTAGCTGTCACAGCTCCTTGAAACAGCAGGCTATTCACGAAATCATGATAGAACATGATGTTAGTGACCTTGCCGCTATAGGTGTTGGCGCTGATAGCTGATACAGGTAGCTGATAATCCTGCCTGCTCTTGGTAGGTTCACCCACATAGAAATCAGTTTTCGCATTGTAATATGGAGGCTTGCTGCCTATGTAGCCGCTGAGGAATTCCACGCTTTCTGGCTGAAACAGATGATCAACCGTAGCTGAGAAAAACTTGGTCAGCGTGTCAGTCTGGTTTACAGCTGGCAGCAGCGATATTACACGACGTTTCTCAACCATTGGTTATCCCCAGCTGTGCCTCTGTGAGGCTACCAACTATAACGATGTTCTGAACTGTAGCACAGCTGATGAAGATCTCATCAGGATCAGCAATTATCTCAAACAAGTCACCAAATCTCGCAGAGCCGCTAGTTGGTACCATTACTATGGTTGCCACGATGGTAGCCAGATTCATCTGTATGAAGGTGGCCATCTCGGTGAAGAAGAAGCTCTGACCAAAATCCCAGTTGCTGAGGCTGAAATACGTGTCTATCTGGCTCTTGACCAAGCTCTTTACTTCGTTGTCGCTATAGCTGGTCCCTGGCACCTTGACTACCTTGAACAGCACCTGATATTCTGGCTGAGCCTGTGCGCCAAATAGCAGCTTGTAGGTCACAGGATGCCAAACTATCTGATCAGTCATCATCTTGAACTGTTCAAAGTAAGCAAATGTGCTGTTGAGAGTTTCAACACTAGGCGGCTGTGGCTTAGTGTACGAGTTGCCGCCAGTGGCTATCCAGTTACGCAGGTCTTGGTTATATGTGGTAGTGAGTATGAATATGTCAATGATGTTCATTATAGCGGGATTGATGCGCTGCTGATAGGTAGCATAGTGCTTCCACAGATAGCTGATGTTGTTACGGCCTAGGCGTACCTTGTAGTCTCCAGTCACTGTGATAAGAACACCGTTCACATACTGCAGGAAGGCACTGGTGCTTATGATATAAGCAAGCTCACCTTCGTGCCAATTACCAGCAGGAGGCACAGGAACAGCACTGGGCACGCTATAGATGCGTGTCTGCGGTATGTCAATCGGTTGATAGTATTGATAGCCTTCAGCGCTGGTATAACGCACCCAGAACACGAATTTCTGCGGAGGAGTTTCAGTTGGTTTTACTATGGCCACGAACTGATCTGGATCGTTTGGCAATGGCTGATCCTGAGTGCTCCAAAACGTCACTCGCACGCTAGCAGGATCCGCATACCCGTCTGGATAGATCTCTTGTCCATATATCTGCCAACGATAGTCTATGCCCAGAGGAGGCGGAGGTGACGGAGGCAGCGGTGCTGGATTCACACCCAGCACGGTCACGCTGTCATAGAGAATCTGGCCCGTGGCACTGTCAATGGTCTTACCGCTGTTGCTGAAGAAGAACCTCACTTCATCTACGCTTTCAAACACGTATCGCTGCGCTCTGGTCTGTATTATCCAGCTGTTGGTATTATAGAGCACCCTGATCAGCCAGCTGCTGTCTCGATTGGTACCAGTTTGATCCTGCGAGTATGTCTGGCTAAAGGCAGTTCCTGTGGCCAAATTGTCGTTATCTATCACATACCAAGTTTCTGTCTGTTGATTGTAACCTATGCCAAAGGTCTGTGTAGCGTTCATGGCTGCCGTGATAGCTGATATCTCAGCTGAAGTAAACGTGGTAGTCCATGGGGCGCAGATGCTGGTTACAGTGCTATACTGATCTGGCACGCTGCTCAAGGTCACCGCACCAAGACCGTTAGCTAACACGCCAGAGTTGTTAAGCCCAGTTCCATCACCTATCACACTGACAACGCTGGTCCAAGATCCAACATTTGAACCATTGACCAACTTGACCAAACTACCAGATGCTATGTATTGCTCACCGCTGCCTGCGGCTGCATCTTGGCCTAGGCGCTGTGCCTGACCACCTATCTGGAATGATCCGGTGCTGTTTCCAATGTTGGCAGTGGTTAGATTCCAATACAAACCAGGCGCAGTGTAGCGGGCAAACTTGTCATAGTAGAAGTTCTGCAGCTCTATGGAGTCGCCTTCGAACAACGTGCTGCCATTTATCATAGGCTGTATGTTATCCACCACATAGACTTGGTTAGGTGTGCCAACGGTTATGGTCACTTCCTGCTGATTCAGCTCGGTCTCTTCGTAGAGTATCCCATCCGTGGCAAACACATTGATGTTCTGGTAGGTACCTGTTGGATCATTTATGTCTAAGTAACGGCTCTGTCCACTGTATACCCTGTTGATGGCCTTGACCTTGAGCGCCTGGCTGCTCTGTAGCGGGAACAGATTGTAGTCCTCGCCGTTGACCATGCGATCTTGCGTGTAATACACCTGCTCAGCAGCCAGCTGTATCTGCTGGTTGCTCTGGGTAGTCTGGCTGTTAGCTACCGTGTACTGCAGGTTGGTGTTGAATGCCACGCTGTAGGTGTTGAAAAGGTTGTCGTTGTAGCTAAAGTTGAACTTTAGGTTGGTCATGTCTGTGGGACGGATCTGATACTGGAGACCGTTGCTTACCCGGTACCAAACTCGCAATAGTCCAACTGGCACATTACCAAAGTTGCCATCTGCGAATCGCAGGCTGATCTGATCAGCACCATTGTTGTCGCGCGTGATAACGCTGTAGATATTGCGTATGTTGCTGTCTAAGCTGTTATAGATAACGTTGAAACCGTTGACGTTAGGAACAGCTGTCCATTGAGTGGTAACTAGGCCTGCGGTATTGATGTTCTGTACCCAGACGTCTGTTTGGTTGACCCCGTCAATGTTGACATCTATGACCCTGTTAGCAATGGGAAGCTCTAGTAGATAATCAGAATAGCCCATGGTTCCCTGCTTGAAGAACAAGAAGAAACCTGTGTTGTTGCTGTCATAGCCGTTGCCATCGTTCTGATAGATGATGTACCAGCTGTTTACTGGATTAGGATCACGTTCAAAGAAATAGCCAGTGGTACCTAGCACTGTGGCATTACCCCCGCTGGCTGCATTAAAGTCTGGATTGGCTAGCTCAAAGTTCATGCTATTGCCCCCAACCACAGACGTGAATCCTATCACGCTGGTGGGTATAGCAGTGTTGTTGAGCGCATATAGCTCAGTGGGTATGGTACCAACTGTGCCGCTCTTAGCAGGATTACCAAAGTAGTTGGTGCTATTGAGCGCAGCGTTCAACACCAGTATGAACTGTTCCTGCCAATCTGGGTTATTTGGATCATTCCAGTTAATAGGCGTGTTCTTGAGATCAATACCATTGGCATCGTAGATGTCTTGGTTGCTGACTATCTGGTTGATCTTGAGCAGTCCAGCACTGGGTATGCTGCGCTGCGGCTGATAGTTAAGTTGGCGTGCAAGGCGGAATATGCTGCTCCTGCGCTGTGCCGTGTCCAAGAAGTTCTCGCGAGTGTTGAGATCCATCCTGAACGCTAAGCTCTGCCCCAGATAGGCCAGCAGGTCAATGATGGCAACAAACTCGCTGCTTTCAGTCCAATCGTTGAAATCCTCTGGATAGTTGAGGCGAATGTATTCCACCATGGCATTGCGTATGGTTGGAAAATCATAGGCGTTGAAGTTTACCTGCGTAAAGGCCTGATAGATGACCTGCCAGTCTTCGGCAGCAAACAGCTGCTTCTGACGTTGTTGTTGACTAACTGCCATATGGTCCTCTCATCATTTCACTGTATCCAGGTTTACTGCATTCTGGTCAAACGTCACGTTGAAATAGTCCGAGACGCCATAGGGAAGATAGAATAGCTGCATCTGCACGATCACTCCGTTGTTAAACGGTTTGACTATGATGCTCTGCAGCTGCACTCTGCTGTCAGTCTCCACGATCCTCGTGGCTTCGGCCACTATACGTTGTACCACTGATTCCTCAAATGGTTCGAATAAAAGGTTCCAGATGCTGCAGCCATACTTGGGCATCATCACGCGCTCACCAACCAAGGTGTTAAAATGGTTGTAGAGATCTCTCTTGATCAGAGGAACATCGGCGAAGTTTTGGTTCTTGGCTGTGGTATCCAGCGTGCTGAATCCGTAGAACAATCTGTTGGGCGCGATTATGGCCATGATGGCAGCTTTACCTCTGTCTATGTGGATATTTAGCCAGCTTTTTACCACCAAGATCTGAGGTGTGAGCTGTTAGGCTCCGCCACTGTTGATAGGGTTGCCGCCGCAGAAATTGGTAACTTCAGCCCTGCGCCTGTTCTGCAGTCCGGTTATGACCCTACCGCCAGCGTGGCAATAGCTCATCCATTTCTGAGTGACGTCATAGCTGCCAGAGTTCAGTATAGCAGCAATGCTGTTGCAGTTGCCGATGTTGTAGGTAAAGCTGACCAACATGTCAAACTGCGTCTGGCTCAGCTTGGCTGTCACGCTCTTGGCCACTTTCTGCTCTCTTGGCGCAAGATCCTGCTTGAACAGAGCGAATATCTCAGCGTCGCTCAATGGGCTGTTGAGCATCCTCTTCTGGCCGTTGATGGTCACGTAGTTTCCAGCCTTCTCGTCTGGTAGCAGCAGATGCCCTATGCCGATGGTAGGCAAGCCTGCGCTGTCCTTATAAACCTGTGATCTCTTGCCTTCAAACTTGGCTATGAACTCAGCACCTGCTTGGCTTATGCGCAGGCTGCCCGGAGCAGATTGGTCTGTGGCCGGACCGTTGAAGCTGTACTGAGGTTCGCCGTTGCTGCTGTAACCCTTGCCTTGGTAGTTGCCGGGTGGGCTGGTTGGATTGGGCTGACCCTTGAGATCCAATGGTTTAGACTGGGTGCTGAGAACTTGACCAGGTGCTAACGGATCACCAGTGAACGGATCTGTGCTGCTGCCAGTCTCCACATGTCCATTGTAACCCTGGGCAGTAGCTGCGTGGCCCTGGAATGGTTCGTGCGTTGGCAGCTGGCTTACTATGGTATTGATCAGCTTGTTGGTTATATCAGCAGGCGCTAAGGTAAACGCATCCCTGATCTGAGTGTCTATGGGCTGCAGCGCAGCTGGGGCTGTCTTGGCTGCTGCTGGAGCGGGCCCATTGAGATCTATGCGGTTGGCACCAAGGACCATGTTGTTCGTGGAGCCTATGCTCAGCAAACCGTTGCTCTGCATGGTGAGATAGCCACCAACTGCTAGATCATAGCTGCCATAAGCATAGTCAAACATGTTCTTCTGGCTGGTGCGAGCAAACTGTCCTGCGCTCTGCAGATACATGTCATTGTCGCTAGTGAGATGCATGTCACGGTGAGCATTGATCATTATCATGCCAGCTTGCGTGCTGTTGTTGTTGGTGGTCTGCACGCTCTCGTTGGTCGTTTCGTTCTGCAGCGTGCCTGTTATCACGGCCGCGTTGCTCAGCGTGCTTTGATTGCCAGGAGAGAACGTCACGTTGAGGTAGGTCAAGCTACCATCCTCGTTCTTGCTGACATCGCCCAGCGTGACCTTTGGTTGTTTTGGAGGCTGCGTGGTCTGAGTGCTGGTTTGGTTTGGTGGCGGAGTTGGTGTGACTATCTGTCCTATGTTGTTGAGAATATTGGTGACCAACGCATTGGTATCTATCGCACCACTGCTGTCATGGGGTATCACCTGGGTCTGATCTCCGGCACCTACCGCGAAACCATATACTGTAGCATGTGCATTTGGATCATCAGGCAGCACCCAGATGTAGTGAAGAGCATTGATATTCTCGCGTATGGCACGTAGGTTCTCGGTGGTCTGACCAGGATTGTTCTGTCCGTCGTTGTAGTCATAACCTCCCACGCTAACCACTGCGTAGTTTGGATTCTGCACCGACGATGTGCTGACCACTGTGTTTAACACGTTTCCGGTGGTAGCTGTGTTGCTGCTGTTGGTTAAAGCACCAGGATAGTTGGAAGCGATTCCTGGTCCAATCGCACCAGCTACTAGATCACCTACTATGACAACAGGAGCGCCACTGCCTGCCACGTTGCCTGTGGGAGTTGGTATGGGCGGTGCCGCATCAGTGGTTGGGTTGGCCCACGGAATGCCAGTGATGTCCATGCCTGGCACGAATTCGCCTGTGATGCCACTGGTAGGGGCAACTATCTGTGCCTGTGTGTCCTGGACTCGTATGGCAGGTACCTGAGCATTTGAACTAGTGGTAGCTGTGATTACCTTGCCGCTGTCTGGATTCACAGGGCCTACGCCGTTGATGACCACACTGCTGACTTCGCCCCTGGCTTTGACGAATATGCTGCGCCCTGCTTCTATGTTAACGTCCAGATCGGCTCGCAGATTGAGCGTACCCTGAGAACGAATGCTGATGTCCTGCTGACCATAGATGTTGATGGCTCCGTTGACACCTAGCTCCATCCAGCTGTTGCCATCGCGGCTGATCATGTAGATGAAGCCTTCGGTATCATTGATCAGTATCTGAGCACCCTGCTGAGTTCGCAGCCTAATGAAGCGCTGATCGAGATTATCATCCATCACGAACTGGCTGCCACCCGGAGTCAGTATGCCAAACACGCTGTTGATTGGTTCGTCACGCCTAGCGCCACTACCACTAACTCCACGAGCAGCATCTCTGTCAAGACCCTGTACTTTGAGCTGGTCAGCCAATGGTGCATAGATAGGCGCAGTAGCAGTGTTGACTGCCACGTTGGCTTTGAGCTTGTTGTATTCAGCCACAGGTAAACCGTCACTGGCGCTGTCACCAGGTATACCTGGTACCATGTGGTTCATGTTCTGCTGATAGAGGCAGGCAAACCAAATGCCTCGTCCAGGGTCACCGTTGATAAAGCAGCACAGCACTTCGTTCTCTAGGTCTGGCGGCACGAACCAGAAACCATAGCTACGCTGGGTATTGCGCCAGCTAGGACCAGGAGTTACATTGACGATATTAGTAGCGCCAGCAAATGGACTAGCATAGCTGCAGGTAAACCATTGGCTGGTATCCAAAGGATCGCCGCTGATCTCAGGGATCCATACCTGCACTCGACCCATGCGCTGCTGGTCGTCTACGGCTTTGACAAATCCAACATAGATACCATCTAGCTGAATGCTGCGACCGTCAGCCTGTAGATCATATGCATCTGGGCTTACTGTTGTCCTCTGATATAATACCATGGTTTGATCCCCTGCTCAGTAATTTATGGTCTATCTAGGACCCATGGGATTTCCAGCGCTGCTACTGGGAGGAGCGCTAGGGGCTGCAGCCCCAACGCTGGTTTGGCTGCCTCCCGGACCATTATTGCTCTGTAGATTCTGTGTGCTGATTGGATTCTGTGCCAACACATCCTTGTGTGCCTTGAGTATCTGAGTGAACTTGCCATGGCTAAGGATGTTTTCAACTTCATCAACTACATATATTCCGTTGAAGAAATCTGCACCACCCTGAGCAGTGCTTATTGCCAGACCAGTAGCTTCGTCCAGTACCATGCCAACCCTGAACTCCAACAGGAAGCAGTTATCTCCACCGAGGAAATTGGCCTTGTTTTGGTTCTGCTGAGATGCCTGCGCACTGTTGTTGTTGGTCAGGCCTGTTACGATGTTGTTCAGCGCAATGTTGCTGCCAGGCAACCACCAAGGATCACCGCGTATGGTGATCTCTATGGAGTTGAAAGCTTCTGTGCGCACGTCGAATATGTTGCCCATCACGGCTCCCACGAATCCAGTGCCACTTGGAAAGTTCTGGCTGTCCGTGTTAGCAGGGGTCTTGCGTTGGTCCGTGTTCTGCTGTGCGTTCTGCGTGGTTGGCTTGCTGTCAAACACTGCTACCATTGGCAGAGGTGGGAACACCACCGAGTTTATGTCAAGCTTGGTATCTTCAACAAACGCCGTGGCTAGCTGAGACTGGCGCTGAGTTTGATAATTCTTCACCGTAGCCAGATATTTCTGTAGGAACGGATCATTCTCTTGAGCAGCCGTCACTGCCAGCTGTCCATTGCTGGCATCAAACTTTATCACTCTGGTATTGGGATCAGCGAGGTTCTTGGCTACATAATCCTTGGCTGCCTGCGCTCCGGGAGGTAGAGCATTGATCAATTGCTGGCCAATGTCCTGCGGAGTGCCAGCTCCACCCAGCGCTCTGTCGATTTGGTTAAGCTGCTGAGCATTACCAGGTGTCTTGTCCTGCGGCAGGGTTCCTTTCTGCTTGCGAAAGTCTTGGCTGTCTTGGTTCACCAACGCTGGTTGAGCGTATTGGCCATAGCTGTTGCCTTGGCTCCAGCTTGGCTGCACGAACATCCAGGTTAGGTTCATCTTTATGTCAAAGTTGATCACTTCTGTGTTCAATCCAGTGTAGATATAGTCATATTTCTTGACTAATCGCTGGTTCTGCACCAGATAGGCTAGCTTAGCCTGCTGTGTGCTGGGCTGCATGGCTTGGTTCACAGCTTGAATGTCAGTATAAGATTTGGTGCTTTCTGTGCGCCACAGAGTGTAGGTAATCTCGCGTATGTAATCTCGTGTGACAGGATCAAAGCCTACGATCTTGGTCTTGGCATAAACGCTGACATAGCCTATGAGACCGTGGTCATTGAAGGTGGCACCGCCTTGAGCTGCTCCAGAATTACCGGTGATCCAATCCTGCGCTTCCTTGCAGCTGTACACAGCATAGTTCACTATGCTTTCTATAGCTTGACCCTTGGTTATCTTGACTACAGTACCAGTTCCGGGTGCGCCATCCTCCTTGTTCATGCTGCCTGCGCGATTGACATGCTTGTCAGTGTCGGCAGGTCGCATGTTCCATGTCTTCCAGATGTTGGGATATTCAATCTTGTAGATCACCCGTCGGATGCCATCGTTGTTTACCTCTGGTACCTGGGTGTTCAACTTACTGGTAAGATTATCAAAAAATTCTCCCAGATTGGTAGCTGGTATGTTGAGGCCAGCCTGCGGTATAGCCAGCTGATTCATCTCACCTGTGCTGTTGTCACCATAGAACTTGATGTTCCAGGTGGTACCAGCTGTGTTAGTAGATGCTTCAACATCTATGAATCCCACTCTATACAAGGTATAGAAGAGGTTTGGAGCTGCTATAGTGCCATCCTCGTTGTATCCGTTGAACCAGATCTCGATGAAATAAGGGCATCTAGCGTGATTGACCACGCCTATCTCCTGCGCAGAATAGTAGATCTTGTCAAAGAGGCTGAGATTCAGAGGTTCGCTGAGCACCATGTCCAGCTCCTGCAGGCACCACATGTTGCGCTTTTCTTTGTTGCCACCAGAACTGGCCTTGATCCTCAGTTCAACTATGTTTAGACCAGCTGTGACCCCACTCTCGGCTATCACCGTCTTGGTCAGCCTGCTGCTGTTGGGATTCTGTCCATCAACATTGTTGTAGGCTTCAGCTTCGGTAGTCATGAACCATCTGATGTGATAAGTGTAATTGGCATACTCATTGAGAGCGTTTGGGTAGGGATTAAAGGTTAGGCCATATGTAGCGATCCTTGATTCAAAGCTGCCGTTAGCTGGCGTGATCTGTGCAGCATTGGGGCTTTGTCCCAGCTGATTGACGCTATTGCTGTTGGTCTTGTTTGGATCATTGAACTTTGTATCCAACGGAGCTGCAGCTTGCCTGTTAACTTGTGCGTTCTGATCCAAGGGAGTGGGATTGCTAGCAGCTGGTGCGTCTGCTGCCCTACCAATAGTGAATACGCTGTCAGATCTTGTTTTTGTCGCAGCCTCTTCAGCTGCCTGTTGCTTCTTGTAAGCTTGATATTCTTCCGCAGATACTTCGCGACCATTTATGAAATATGTAGAAGCCATTAGCTAACCTTAAGCAGTGTCTGTTGAGCCGGTATGTATATGGTGAGACCGCTCGCGAAATCCCAAACTGGATCGATCAACTGGTTTGGATTCCTCAGCGCAAACACCCACCATAGCTGGCTAGTTCCGTATAGCTCATAGCTCAGCAGATCAGGACGGTGATTGTAGATGAAGGGTATCTTGTAGATGCTGTCTGTGGGCTGAGGTAGTATGTATTGTCCGTTCCAATAGTCAAGATAACCCACATAGTTGGTGATCTGTTGAGTCTGATAGTAAGGGCTATTCTTGTCATAGGTAACCTTGGTCATATCCAACCACCTGTCTTCATCAGCGCTCCGGTGCGGAAGTCTTCAAGATTAAACGCACGCAAACGCTTGGCAGTGTTCTGAACAGTGATACCTACCGTGAGCGTGAACACGCTTGGTAACCATATATAACCAGCAGGACTCTGTAGGCTGCTTGTGAACATGTTGCTGGCCACATAAGCAGCACTAGCAGCATTCTGGTATGAACTCAGCTGGGTGGTTGTCTGCGTCTGACTGTAGCCTACTGTGTTTGTCTGTGTCTGTAGCTGGGTATAGGTTTGTATGTTAGCTAGGTTGACCGGAACATAATCCACGTCGTTAGGCAGTTCAACTGTGAAATTGGTGACTAACACTGGCAGAGCATTGAACATGTACTGCCCGTATGCGTCAAACAGCAGCACAGGTGGGGGTATGCCTAGATTGCTACCAGTACCAAAGTACATCTTGGTCACAGTCTGAAGGAAGTGTATGCTAGCCAAAGCATAGATGCCTTCCTGTTGGTTCTGCACGCTAAAAGCGCCAGCTACGGTCATTTTTATCGCAGGAGTCTTGGTGTAACCCAGGATTTCTTGGTTCACATGCACCATGTCTATAGAACTGTACTCAACTGTGCTGTCATAGGTGATGGTGGGTTGATATGGCCAAGTGAGACCGTTGGTAGTCCTCAGGGGCTGTAGCAGTCCAGAGGTACCATAGATCAGATCCACAGCTGCCGGCTTGGGGCGCAAGCGCACCCTGCGACCTTGCGCATCCGAATCAGGAGTGGCGCTGGCTGCAGTGGCATTTGTTGGATTTCCATTTTCGGCCATAAATACCTCACGTTTCCCGGCTTAGTATTTATGGTGATAAAACCACCAAATATCTCATGGACAAAATTGACTTAACTGGTAGATTTTGGACAACTTTACAGCTATGCGTGACGGTCACGCAGAATACAGCGAGGTGAGCCGCAGATGGCGATAGCAGTGACCAAGATCAAGTATCTAACTAACAAGGACCTGTTGGAAGAGATACACCGCAGCAAAGCTAGCTATTGCGAATTCATAGAGACCAAGTATGCCAACTACGACATCATCACCAACGACCTTGCTAAAATAAACACAGAACGCTTGGAAGATGCACGCAAGACCAAACTGGATCAGATGGCTGTAGTAGCCAAGAAAGCTGCTGTAGCAGCCGGTACCAGGAATCCAGTGATAATACTGGATCCCAATAGCGTGTTAGTTGAAGACATCGTGGTTAGGTTGATGACATTTGATCACATACCGATCAACGAGGAAAAGCTACACAAGGCCAAGACTGAAGCAGAACGCCACATCAAGTGCAACTTTCCACCATATCAGCACTTCATATACAGGGATGGTGAATTCATGTGCGTGGGCAAGAGCCACTGGCAGGGTGGATTGGAAAACGGACACTTCAACATCACTCATGGTAAGATGACCAACAAGCTAGCCATGATGTTCATGAAGCTGGTTGAACGCTACGGACATCGCGGCAATTGGAGAGGATACACTTATATAGACGAGATGAAGAGCCAAGCTCTGCTACAGCTCAGCCAGATCGGACTGCAGTTTGACGAGAGCCGATCCGAGACTCCCAATCCATTTGCCTATTACACTGCTGCCATCACCAACAGCTTCACTCGCGTACTCAACATAGAGAAACGCAACCAAAACATCCGAGATGACATCCTGATCATGCATGGTGCCACACCAAGCTACACGCGCCAAACCGAGCATGACATGAAGAACCAACAGGCTCGTGCCGCAGCAGATGCTGCTGCTTCTGCTGCCAAAGAGAGCACTTGATCAATATGAGCTGATGCCGTAACATACAAGTGCATGGCAAAAGACATAGACTTCTCAAAGACAGTGTACTTCACCGACATCCACTATGGATTGCGAAACAACAGCCGCGAGCACAACTCCAGCTGTGAGCAGTTCATAGAATGGATGATCGAGCAGGCCGAAGAATGGGGCAGCAAGAACTGCATCTTCGGCGGCGATTGGCATCACAATCGCAGTGCTATCAATGTAAGCACGCTCAACTACTCAGTGAGCGGGCTCAAAAAGCTGAACGATTACTTTGATAATGTGTTCTTCCTCATAGGAAACCATGATCTGTTCTACAGGGACAAGTACGAGATCCACAGCATCCCTTACATCAAGGAATTTGCGAACATCCGCTTGATCGAGACACAACAGGTGTTTGATGGCGTAAGCTTCATACCATGGTTGGTAGGCGATGATTGGAAATCTGTGCCAAAGATCAAAGCGCCATACATGTTTGGACATTTCGAACTGCCAAAGTTCAAGATGAATGCCATGGTGGAGATGCCAGATCACGGGCTGCTCAACGAGACGCATTTTGCTAACCAAACGCAGGTGTTCACTGGCCATTTCCACAAGCGACAGAACCGCGGCAAGGTTTGGTATACTGGCAACTGCTTCCCACATGATTACTCAGATGCCTGGGATGACAACCGAGGCATCATGCTCTGGGAACCAGGCAAGTATCCCACGTTCCGTGCTTGGCCTGGTGCTCCAAAATATCGCGTAACGCCTCTGAGCACGCTGCTGGAAGATCCAGAATCTATCATTGATGCCAAGACCTATGCTCGCATCGCAGTGGATCTGGACATCACCTATGAAGAAGCCAACTTCCTTAAGGAGCTGTTTGAGCGCGAACTCAACGCTCGCGAAGTGAACCTACAGGTGGCCAAAGCAGATGCGCAAGGTGCCATACCAGATGGTGACATCAACTTTGAGAGCGTGGACACCATCGTGATCAGCCATCTGCAGAGCATAGAATCCAATACCATAGATCGGCAGCAGTTGATCCAGATCTATCAGAGCATATAAGCATGTTGAAACTGAAAAGCGTGAGCCTCAAGAACTTCTTGTCTGTTGGTGCGGTAACGCAAGCAGTGGACTTGGATCGCAACGGATTGACCTTGGTATTAGGTGACAATCTGGATCTGGGCGGCAATGGTTCGCGCAACGGCGTGGGCAAGAGCACCATACTCCAAGCCATCAGCTATGGGCTGTACGGTGAAGCACTGACCAACATCAAGCGCGACAACCTCGTCAACAAGATCAACGGCAAGAACATGGCCGTGAGCATCGAATTCGAGCTCAATGGTCACACGCATCGCATTGAGCGCGGTCGCAAGCCGCAGTTCTTCCGCTGGATGGTGGATGATGAGAGCAAGGTTGGCGAAGAAGCCACCGATGAAGCACAGGGCGATGCGCGTGACAGCCAGAAAGACATCGTCAAGCTCATAGGCATGAGCCACACGCTGTTCAAGCACATCGTGGCACTAAACACCTACACAGAGCCATTCTTGGCCATGGGTGCTGCCAAACAGCGCGAGATCATCGAAGAGCTGCTGGGCATCACGCTGCTGAGCCAAAAGGCTGAGAATCTCAAGGAACTGATCAAGGCCACCAAGACTGAGATTGATCAGGAAGAGTTTCGCATACGCACCGTGAAGACTGCTAATGAGAAGATTGCCAAGGCCATCGAAGATCTGCAGAACAAGATCAACAACTGGGACAACAAGCATCTGCAAGAAGTGGCCACTCTGGAAGCTGCCATAGAACAGCTTGAGCTGTTGGACATTGAAACAGAGCTTGAAAAACACAAGTTGGTCGAGACTCACAGAGAGCTAGGCAAGGCCCTGGCACAGCTGCGCAAGGATCAAAGCCTCAAGAGCAGGCATGCTGGACAGCTAGAAACACAGCTCAACGGCCTGTTAAACCAGTTTGAACGTGCCAGCGTGCACAAGCAATGCCCAATGTGCGAACAGCAGATCAAGGACCACAAGCACGAAGACATCATCGGCGAGCTAGAAGGCAAGATTGCCACGCTGGATCAACAGGTCAATGCCGAGAAGCAGGAAATTGCCGATCTACAGTCTCAGATAGATGAGGTTGAACCTGTGTATGCTGCCATGGGCACGCCTCAGACTTTCTATCCCACGCTGACCGAAGCAGTGAACCATAAGAGCACTCTGGAGTCTCTGCACAAGGATCTGGTCAAGGAGCGTGCGGCTGAGAATCCCTATCTAGATCAGGCAGACAGCCTACAGAGCACGGTACAAGAAGTCAGCTATGACAAGCTGAACACCATGATCAAGGCTCGAGAACACCAAGAGTTCCTGCTCAAGCTGTTGACCAACAAGGACAGCTTCATACGCAAGCGCATCATTGATCAGAACCTAGCCTATCTCAACAGCAGGTTAAACGACTACCTGGACAAGCTGGGACTGCCTCACAGCGTCAAGTTTCTCAATGATCTCACCACAGAGATCAGCTTGCTGGGTCAGGATCTGGACTTTGACAATCTATCACGTGGTGAACGCACTCGTTTGATACTGGGATTGAGCTGGAGCTTCCGTGACATCTTTGAGAACATGAACCAAGCGATCAATCTGCTGTTCGTGGACGAACTGTTAGATAGCGGCCTCGATCCTGCTGGTCTGGAAGGCTCGGTTGCTGTGCTCAAGCGCATGGAACGCGAGCGTGGCAAGAACGTGTTCGTGATATCGCACAGAGAAGAACTGATAACCCGTGTTAGCAACGTGCTCAGCGTGATCAAAGAAGGTGGATTTACTACCTTCAGCTATGAACATGAGATAATTACCTGATGGCAGTGAATGGCAAGGCAAAAGGCTCAAGCTTTGAACGCAAGATAGCAAACACGCTGTCTGCTAGATTCGAAGCGGCGCTGGGCATGGCTAACGGTTTCCGCCGCAATCCAGACAGCGGCAGCTTCTTTGGTGGTAGCAACAAGATCCGCACTGAGAGCTACAGCTTAGACTATGCGATTTTCGGGGACCTGATATGCCCTCGAAACTTTACCTACAGCGTGGAATGCAAGCACTACAAGACACCACCCAGCTTCCAGAGCGTGCTCAAGCACAGCGTTGCTCAATGGGATCAATGGCTTGCCCAGGCACAGCAAGATGCAGATGCCAGCAAGCGATTGATGAGCCTCGTTATCAAGTACAATAACGTGGATATCATGGTGTTCCTCAAACAGGCCATTCCTGGTAAGTATCACAACAAATACAAAGACTTCTACGTGCATTTGCTGGATGATTGGCTGGCTCAACCAGATGACCATTTCCTGTCATCGAACTTGACAGCTGACACCATAGATGACAATGCTATAACAGTAACGGAGGTATCAGATGGTCACCAAGAAAGTTGCCAAACAGAGGCAGAAAAGCAAGTCTCAGGTGGTCGAAAACACGCCAGCTGAGAAACACTGGTTTCCAGAAGATGCCAAGGCTGCCACTGCTGCTACCACGCCGGCCAAGAAGACCAGCCCATGGCAGCGCCGCGCAGCTCCAATCAGCTACGGAACCTTGGCCAAGCCAGGATTTAGCATCAGAGAAGAATTCAACACTCATTGCTCAGAGAATCACAAGAAATTGTCCGATTCACAGCTTGAACAGCTGTGGAAGGTCGTTGGCTCAGAGATGTTAAACAAAGAACGCCATAAGCTAGCAGAAGTCATAGACTCAGCAATCAAGCACAGCAAGTGAAATAGGCTCCAGGGTTACCTCACAGTTGTAACCTACTAATCCATATTGGCTCCATAATGGTGGTGTTACCACTCAGTGAAAGGATAACGGCAAGGTTATCACACTCACTGAACGGGGATTTCTATCTGCTAGGCCCCTGCCAAGGAAATCAGGAAAAGGATCACAGCCGCCGTGCGACTGGCCAGCTGTGATGCATGATGCGTCTGGCCGTTTGACCATCATGTAGCGTGGGTAAACTCCCATAACCGAGTGTTGAGGTATAGACTCCTCAGAGGATCTCATCCGCAAGCTGGAATTAGGCACTCCGCCAGCTGCTGACAAGCAAGGATGAAAGGGCAGTGGTGTCGTTCGAACCAGAATGATGTTTCACATGGTCACTCCCTGGCAAAGGGAGTGATGTGGCTGCTAATCGACCAGAATAACTAATCAAGCATTATTAAAGAAAACGTGTTAGATGAGCTTTAGCTCAGCTAACTGATGAGCTACGCTCATCACAGGATCAATCACAATAGATTTTTCTTATTAGGGTTCTGATCATCGTAGTGTTTCTGTATGATCTTGGCCATTAAGCGACGTTGCTCAGTGGTAAGCAGCCAAGCATCATCATAGTCCAATCCACCCTGCATGTGGAACACCAAGGATGACACGTCCTGTTCTATGAGATCCTGATTTTTAACCATGGTTTCTAGCATGGTACCAATCAGGTCAGGGTTCATGGTGGCGATAGTCGCGTGAAAAAAAGCGCGGGATCAAAGCTCAGCTTCTCGGTCCAACCGTGTCCGCATTGCTCGCACTGTGCCGGTGTTTCTTTTGGTGGCCCAACGCGATTGAGCTCATTGACAGCATTGATCACAGCATCTGCTGTTACCTTGTCGGTATTCAGCAGCCATTCTGTGATGTGCTGCTGATCTGTCACTGTGATAGGTTCTGCTGCTATGATATCAACCTTGACTATGCTGTTGGCTACCAGCTTGAAAGTAAGCTCTGTGAGTTTTTCTATGCTCTGTGCTAATATTCCGGCACGCTGCATGTCATCGGTTATCTGATTGTCCTGTTCAATAGCAGTGAGAGTCCGCTGTTCTTCCAGCTGCTTCTGTATGAGAATCGTGCGCATCTCATAGCTATATGGTTTGATGTGCACTCGCATGTCGCTGCCAATCATCACCACACAGTCACTGTCTTCCACGAACGTGGTCTGATCTATGAGATGGTTGCACTGTACTGCGAAGTTGTTTTCGTGACCACAGGCTTCGCACTTGCGTTCGATCTCAAACTGACCATTGTTTGTGGCTGCTTTTATACCAAGGAAGATGGAATCTAGATCTGGCTGCATGAGTCCCTTGACGTTCTTGACATCTGGCACGCAGCTCTGTATGACCGTTTCCAGCGCATGGCCGTTCAACAGCGCGTCTGGCGTGTTGAGCATGATGTCGTCCTTGGCAGTTAGACCAAAGATGCGCACCTGGCCTTCGCCATTGATGCTGACGCTGCCATCTTGGTACCAGCGTCCACCCGTGGGCAGCTTGATCCAGAGTGCTGGTCTCCTAAAATGCTTCTGTAGTGGATTGTTGACCATGATTTTCTTTCCATAAATATCCTGCCAGCATCTGTGCTGGCGTGTGATAGCACAGATATTTAACTGCGCAATCGCAGGGTTATGAAAGATTTTGGCAGGACATGTCTGACGAACTCGATAAAGAGTATTATCCCAAATGGGCCAAGGATGCTACGCTGCGATCACTGCTAGCCAGCAGCGACAACAGCAATGCCGTATTGCGGAACATTGCCAAGAGCGTCGCCAAGAGCGTCGCCAAGAACGACAAAGAATACGCTGATATTATCAAGGATCTAGGCGAGGTAGCCGAGGATCTCAACAAGAACACAGAAGCTGTCAACAAGAACACTGGTGCTGATCTCGATCTAGCGGCTAGCACCAAAGATCTCAAGAGGACCCTGGGTTTCACGGCAAAGACCTTTGACAGCCTCAGCAGCATGGACAGCCGCAGCCTGTTTGGGGGCATAGCCAACGCAGCAGACAGTTTTAGCTGGAACCTTGGCAAGGGTAACACAGCTCTCTCAGCAATGCTAGGCAGGGTCACGCTCGCAGCTGAGGTTTTTGATATCATATGGAAGCGAGGCACTCAGCTTGCAGACAGTGTCATGAGCCTTTATGACAACGGTTTGGTGTTCAGCGGTGGTCTCAGCCAGCTAGCACATGCCAGCAATGATACTGGACTTGATCTGCAGACGCTTAGCAAGGTGCTGACCAAACATGGCCAAGTGGTCACTTACATGGGCATCAACAAGACTGCTCAGCTAGGCAAGGAATTTGCCAAGCTAACCAATAACGGCAGCAACCTTGGTATGAGCATGGAAGAGTCGCAAGAACTGTTCCTCAGCTATGCAGATCAGATGCGTACATCCGGTCAGCTTGGTCGAATCACGGACGATCAGCTTAAAAAAGGTGCTATAGAATATGGTCAGGAGCTCAACAGGCTCAGCCAGAGCACTGGCAAGAGACGCGAACAGCTTGATGCAGAAATAAAACAGCAGCTGAAGAAACCCGACGTTCAGCTGCTGATAAACAGCCTTGCCCCAGAGCTGCAGGATGCGGCACGCAAAGGATTAGCTCAGCTCAATGTGGTAGGTTCTGACACAGCAGCTGAGCTACAGACCATGTTTGCTCAGCTTAACAGTCCCACGGGATTTGGTGGTCTCAGCAAGGTCATGCCGGATGTGTTCAAAGCCATGAACATGTTCCCTGGAGGTTTGGAACAGATACAGAAGCTGTCAGCAGATACCATGGCAGGTAACGTACAGGCACAGAACGAGGATCTGGCTATGATGAGCCAGACCTTCCAGCAGAGAGCCAATGAGCTTCGACTGATAGGTCAGAAAGAAGCAGCTGAGACCCTACAGAAGTACGCTACTAGTTTCATACAAGCTCAGAAAGCCATCAAAGAGGGGCAGCCCACACCTGCTGATGCACAAGCCATAGCTGACGCACAGAAAGCAGTAAGCAGAAGCCTCAACACTCTGAACAATGGTTTCACCCTGATGTCCGCCAAGGTGCTGGCACTGGTTGCCGGACCCATAGAGTTTCTTTTCAAAGTGATTGAAAAAACAGCTGATATACTCACCACTACCTTTGAAGGTCTCTATGATCTGGTTACCAAACCAGCTGAGACCGTGGGTAAATGGTTCACTTGGTTGGGAGACCATATCAAAAGCACATTTGGCTTTCTCTTTGGTATGAATGCCACGCCAGATAAAGCTGGAGGCGACAGTCAAGACAGCACGCCGATGACCACGCAGGAAGTAGTGACCAGCACTGTTGCGGCCATACTGAGTGGTGGCATAATTTACAAACTGCTGGGGGGAGTGGTCAAGACGCTGAGATCCGGTGCCGGCCTAGTCAAGAATCTGTTCAGCGTGCCTGGATTGAAACCTCTAGCTAACGTTCCAGGTCTTGGCAACGTAGCTGGGGCTGCCGCAGATGCCGCAGGCGGTGCTACCAAATCCATGTCCAGCATGGGTGCCAGCCTAGCTGATGGCATCAAGAGCATAGGTGGTGCAGTGGGAGATGCTATCAGAGGCATGACTTCCCTGTTAGCTGATGTGCTTGGCAAGCTAAGCAGCGTACTAGTATCTCTGGCTGATACGCTAGGCAAGGCCATCGCTAGCATCAGCGAAGGTCTAGGCAAGGCAATAGCTGCTATAGTAGGTGGTATAGGCAAAGGCCTTGGTGTGGCACTAGGCGCCATACTTGAAGGTTTAAGTATCGGTCTCAAAGCCATGGCAGATCCATATATTCTGTTGGGTGCAGCAATACTTGGTGGTAGCATCACGTTGATAGGCGCAGGAATAGCTGGTGCAACGTGGATCATGGGCGCAGCCTTGCCCAAGATGGCTGAAGGTCTCAAGTCATTCACTGACATTGATGGTACCAAGCTAGAACAGACCGGAAACGGTATGATCAAGATTGGCGCTGGACTAGCTGCTATGGGTGCAGGAGAGGTGGTTAACAGCCTAGGTAGCCTAACTGGTTGGATAAGCAGCTTCTTCTCAGACGATCCCATAACCAAGCTCAAGCGCTTTGGTGAGATAGCAGAGCCTCTCAAGGCAGCAGGCGATGCTATGAGCAAGTTTGCTGATGCCTATCCCCGTGTAATTTATGCGCTTAACAATGCATCCATTAGTCAAACAGCGTTTGACACTATGGACAAGCTCAAGCTTTTGTTCAAGGGTGACAGGTTGTTAGCTAGCGATACTATCAGGAAGCAAATAGCATTATTTGGTGAGCTTGCCGAGCCTCTGAACGCAGCATCTGAAGTCATGGGACGTTTTGGCGAAGCTTATGCCAGAGCATTTGATCTGATCAATACTGGGATTTTTAGCAAACCAGCGTTGGATACTTTGGCAATGTTAGACCTCATCTTCCGTGATGGTGCTTTTGTGCTAATGGGAAATTGGCTGCTAGGCAGCAACGAGATAATGGCTCGCTTGGCAAATCTCGAGACTGAAACCGGTAACATACCGCTAGTAGCTGACAGGCTCTACTATTTTGCTGACGCTTACAGCTATCTAGTTGATGCGTTTGCTGACAGCATATCTATCGAAAGCCTCAGCAATCTGTTTAGCTTGTCTGATCTCATTAACAGGCAGGCTACCCTAGCCATACCAAACGTGATCAGCTCAACCTTTGGTGCCACAGCCGCTCCAGGTCTGTCTGGTGGTGGTCCAGTGGCTACCAATCCAACAGCAGGCGGCACTGGTACTACTAGCAACGGGCCACACAGTCCTGAACAGCGACACAAGGAGATGATGGCAGCGCTCAACAAGCTCAATAACAACATCGAATCGCTGCTGCTAGTTGAAGATCGTCAGGTTAGGGTCATGAGCGACGGATTCAGCAAGGTTGCTGCTGTGGTCTATTAAGTTGACCTAGTGGTACCGGAGCCAACACACTATAAATATCCCATTAAAGAGGCATACATCACATGGCATCTTGGAAGAAATATTTCTCCGCTGTACCAACTCAGGCGCGCATGCAGCAGCGCATGGAGCAGTGGAACAGCGATGGGGATGCTAAACCAGGAAGCTCATCAAAATACAACAGCTATCTGCCTGAAGTCTACAGTGGTGCTCCAAATCGCATAGAGCGCTATGTGCAGTACGAACAAATGGATCTGGACAGCGAGATCAGCCGTGCTCTGGACACAATCAGCGATTTCAGCACGCAGAGCTTTGACAAGGATGATGAACCTTTCCAGCTCAACTACAAAGGCAAGCTCAGCGAGACTGAGATCAAATTGCTCACAGAGACGTTGCAGCAGTGGTGTGCTCTGAACAAGTGGCGCCAGCGCCTGTGGCGCATGTTTCGCAATGTGATCAAATATGGTGATCAGATCTACATCAGGGATCCAGAAACATTCCGGCTGATATGGATTGATCCTACTAAAGTTGAGAAGATCATCGTCAATGAAGACAAAGGCAAGAGCGTTGAACAGTACGTGATACGTGAGATAGATTTCAATCTCACCACGTTGGTTGGTTCTAACATGCTTGTTCACGACCAATACAGCTTCCCTGGTGGATATCCGCGCAGTGGTAATCCTGCTAGCGGCGCTGGTACACTAAACTATGGTCAGGCCAGCACTGCTGGTTCTCGCCAGAGCCGATTCAACAATCAACCCAATGACACAGCAGTTGATGCCACTCACGTGGTGCATCTCAGCCTCAGCGAAGGCATGGACAACCAATGGCCTTTTGGAACTAGCATATTAGAAAGCATCTACAAGGTTTACAAGCAGAAAGATCTGCTTGAAGACTGCATCCTTATCTATCGCATCGTGCGTGCGCCAGAACGCAGAGTTTTCTACATTGACGTGGGATCTCTGAGTGGTCCTCGTGCCATGCAGTACGTTGAACGCATCAAGAACGAGATATATCAGCGACGAATTCCCAACAGGACGGGCGGTGGTGTCAGCGTTATAGATGCTGCCTACAATCCCATCAGCATCAATGAAGATTTCTTCCTTGCTACCAATGCCGAGGGCAAGGGGACACGCATTGACACGCTGAATGCTGGTGAAAATCTTGGACAGATCGACGATCTCAAGTACTTCAACAACAAGATGATCCGCGGTCTTGGTATACCTAGCAGCTATCTACCAACTGGTCCAGATGATGGCACTGCAACCTACAACGATGGCAAGGTTGGCACTGCTTACGTGCAGGAATATCGCTTCAGCAAGTATTGCGGTCGCTTACAGAACCTCATGAGCCCAGTGCTTGACAAAGAGTTCAAGCTGTTTCTCAAGCATCGTGGCATAGAGATACAGAGCAACCTCTTTGAGATCACCTTCTTCCCTGCCCAGAGCTTCAGTGACTATCGTCGCATGCAGATGGATGGTGAGCAGATCAATCTGTTCAGCACTCTCATGGGCACAGAAGCCACCAAGTATGTGAGCAAGCGATTTGCCCTCGAACGCTACCTTGGTTGGACGCAGGAAGAGATATCTCGCAACGAAGTCATGTGGCGCGAAGAGAATGCTGATCGCGTCAAGGACAAGACGGGTACTAGCTCATCTAGCGAGCCACCTGGCATGAACGCTATTGGACTTCGTCCTGATTCAGAGACACCTGCTCCTACAAGCGGACCAGATCTCGGAGTAGAAGAAACACCTCCACCAGGTGAAGAACCGGCAGGCGGTGAAGCTCCACCGGCGGCACCACCAGGTGGCGGCATACTTGGTGGTACCTAAGAACCATAAATATCCAGCGAGGACAGGCATATGAGAGCTGACGAATTCCAAGGCGCATACTACTCACCTGAGGATGACAAGTTCAATCAGGCGAAGCTGCATGACACTAGGAGGGTGAGACTAACGCTCATACAGCTTAACAAGCTCAAGAAGATGCGTGCTGCTAAAGCTTTGGAAGATTTGGTGCATGCTGATCATCTATCCATGCAATACGCTCCGGCAGAAGAAGGCGCACCAGGTCTATGAGTTATAACATACCTTATCAGTCTACGGCTACGTCGCAGGGCAACATCTTGGTGCTTGACGGTACCATAAACACTACCAGCACCAGCTTGGCACTAGTTGGTGCTAACACCGTGAACTTTGGACTTTATATCAACCAAAACTTCGTTGATCTGCTACAGACTTTTGCTAGCAACAGTGCGCCAATAAGCCCGTTGATAGGACAGCTTTGGTATGATACTGTAGCAGCAGCTATCAAGTATTACAACGGCGTGCAGTGGAAGGTGCTCACTCCGCCATTTGATGGCGCAGCAGGTACTGCTACTACCAGCATTCTTGGGACTAGCGTAGCTCTAACACTGGCAGACAACGAGATCATCTATGCTACAAGTTTAGTACCACTGCAACCAGCTGCGCTACCAGCTAGCGTGTTGGTTGATGACCGATATTATGCGTTTGCGCCAAGATTTCCTCAGGGTTTGGCTGCTGGTATCACAATAGCAAGCGATTCTAACGGTTTGCACCTCTTTGGAAGAGCCAGCACAGCTAACGCATTTACTAGCAACATGACCATCACAGTGACAGGCAGTGCCAATGCCAGCGTGAGCTTCAACGGCAGCGGTAATGTGGTGATGCCACTGGCGCTAACACACGTGGTCACAGCGGGCTACTATCAAAATGTGACAGTTGGCAGCAATGGTATCGTGACCAGCGGTCAGCTGCTGAACGCCAATGACATCAACACTGCGCTTGGTTACGTTCCCAGCCCAGTGGATGGTGTAGCTAATAGCCTAAGCTTTGGTTCTAACATAATAATCAACGGTGTAGTTGGTGGTAGCAACGTCTTCCACGGCAACAGCAACATCATCATAACTACCACATTCCTTGACAATCCAATGCCCACTAACGGCATCATTTCTCTGCCTACTGGTGCCACCATACCAATTGGTTGGTATATAGCTAATGGTCAGAGCGTGTCATTACCAGGTGGTGGTGGTACTGTTGTCACACAGAATCTCACAGGTTCAGATCTACCCGGTTGCGTGTGGATACAAAAAGTCTACTGATAGGTAAGTTTCATCGTATCTACGGTTTTTTACCTATATTTCAAAGGATTCGGCTGTTGCCATTAAATACAGCCGAGTCTGCTACACATCTTACCACAGGAGTAAAAGGCAATGGCTAGGAATAAACTTGAACAAGTCCTTGAATATCTCGTCGCAGGCGATGAGAGCAAGGCAAAGGATCTGCTACATCAGGTCTTTATCGAAAAAGCTCGTCAGATCCACGAAGAACTGATCAGCGCAGAAGAGATGGATGAAGAAACACTCGGCGGTGACGAAGGCAAGGATCTCCGCCACGATGTCATGCATCACAGCGACCACATCAGTGATCTAAATGACGAGATTGAGTCAGAAGAGATCATGGGTGAAGACGCTGAGATGGACATGGGTGATGCTGAGATGGACATGGATGACGCTGAAGAAGATCTCGGCGATGCTATGTCTGACGCAGAAGGCGCTGAACATGACGTCATGGACGACATCGAAGGCACCATGGGCGACCTCGAAACTGCTCTTGCCAAGCTCAAGGCTGAGTTTGAAGAGCTAGAAGCCGCAGAAGGCGCTGAAGACCACATGGACGGCATGGGCGACGACGAGATGTCCATGGATGGCGATGAAATGCAGGGCAGCGAAGAAGGCGAAGAAGAGATGGACGAGATGTTCACCGAAGAAGACTTCGATGATCTCGCTGAAGCTGTTGAGCTTGAGAAGGTAACGATCCCTACCAAGGGTGAAGTAGGCGCTGGCAAGTTCAGCCCTAAGGATGCCGATACCAAGCAAGACAGCCCAGTACCTCCAAGCCAGACCACACGCTTTGGTGCTGCTCCGATCAAGACCGGAACAGGCCCTAAGGCAGATGGTTATGCTCTACAGGCAGCTCCAAAGAGCGACAAGCTCCCAATCCTCCCAAAGACCAATCAGCGCAAGACTGATACAGAGGGCATGGAAAATGAGCAGAGCGGCAAGTACGGTGCGAAGGAAGACAGCAAGAGCGCACTTGACACAACCGACAAGACTTTCGGCAAGGGCAACCAAACTAGCCCGCTCACTCATGCTCCGCGCAAGTAATTGAAAGAGCATAGATGCTATAAAAAATACCGCAGGATATATTCCTGCGGTATTTTCTTAGAAAAATGCCTATTTGACGCAGGTTAATCAATCTGTCACTAAATATCACACCAGATTACAAGGTATGTACATGAAAGAGAACATCTTAGTTGAGCATCTCACTTACGACGTTGCCAAAGCCGAGGTCATAACCGAATCGGCTGGTGAGGGCCAACCAAAGAATGTCTACATGAAAGGTATCTTCATACAAGGCGGGCTGCGCAATCACAACGGTCGCGTTTATCCCGTCAATGAGATACGTAAAGCAGTCGAGGCCCTCAATGAGTCAATCAAGCAGGACAACGGAGTTCTTGGAGAGTGCGATCACCCACAGGAGCTACAGATACATCTCGATCGCGTGAGCCATAAGATTACTGACATGTGGATGGACGGCGCTAACGGTTATGGCAAGCTACAAATATTGCCAACTCCCTGCGGCGAGATCGTCCGTACGCTGCTTTCTAGCGGTATAAAGCTAGGTGTCAGCAGCCGTGGTTCAGGCAATGTAGACGATAACGGCGAGGTAAGCGACTTTGACATGCTCACAGTTGATATAGTAGCCAAACCTAGTGCGCCAAATGCTTACCCCGTGCCGATGTACGAGGCGATCATGAATCGCAAACACGGATACCGAGCTAACGAACTCGCTGAAGCAGTTCGTCATGATGGTTCTGCTCAGAAGCATCTGACGAAAATACTGCTTAACTGGGTTGACGAGTTGAAACTGAGATAAGGAGTCGGTCAAATGACAACAAAGATTGAAGAGCTCCTTGAGAACGAAGTACTTGGCCCCGAAGTCAAGTCTGCGCTCCAAGAAGCATTCCAAGCTAAGATCAAGCAGACCGAGGCCCAACTGCAGGAAGATTATGCTGCACGTTATGCCAATGACAAGCAACAGCTTGTTGAGGCAATGGATAACATGCTGAACGACACTATCCGTTCTGAGCTTGAAGAGTTCGCAGAAGACCGCGCTGCTCTGATCGCACAGAAGGCTAAGCTCAGCAAGGAAACCCTAGCAGCTAAGCGTATCGCAGAAGCCTCGATCGCAAAACACACTAAACTGCTGAACGCATTCGTAGCAAAGCAGCTGAAAGAAGAGATATCAGAGTTCGTCTCCGACAGGAAGACGCTAGAATCACAGCGCAAGAAGATGGCTCAAGAAGTTGAAACCATCCGCGAAAGCGCAAAGAGAAACACCCAGGATCGCATCAGCAAGCTAGAAGGTTTCGTGGTCAAGAAGCTTTCAGAAGAGATTGCCGAGTTTGAAACTGATAAGAAGGCCCTCATCGAACAGCGTGCCAAGCTAGCTGCCGAGGGCAAGAAGAAGATCACCGAAACCAAGGCAGCATTTGTGCAGAAGGCTACTAAGACGTTGGACAAGACGTTGAACGAAGTCATCCGTAGCGAGTTGGTGCAGTGGAGGGACGATATCAAGGTTGCTCGTGAGAACAACTTTGGTCGCAGGATCTTTGAAGCAGTCGCTGCAGAATACATGGCTAGTTACCTATCAGAGGGCAGCATGACCAAGCAACTTCAGCGCCAACTGGCCGAGAGCCAGTCCCGCATTGATGAGGCAACTAAGCAGCTCCAGACCAAGCAACAGCTTGTTGAAGCAGCTGAAAAGCAAGTCAAGGCAGCCAACGATCGCACACAGAGGCTGGAGCTCATGAGTGAGATGCTAGCTCCTCTGAACCGCGATAAGAAGGCAATCATGGAAGAGATGCTTAAGGACATCAAGACAACAAACTTGAAGGAAGCCTTTAATCGTTATCTTCCAACCGTGATGAACGGTGAAGCAACCGGCGCTATCAGGCAAAAACTGTCTGAAAACGCCACAAACAAAACCGTGGCATTCACGGGTGACAGGCCAAACAAGCTGTCAGAAGCGGTGAGAGAAGACAACAACCAAGACATTGGTCAAATTCTCTATCTCGCAGGCATCAAAAATTGAAAGGAAGCCAAAAATGAGCAAGAATCTGTTTGAAACTCATTGGTCGGCTACCAAGACCGCACTCTGCGAAGGTCTGACCGGCAATCGCAAGAAGGTCATGGAAGTTGTCCTTGAGAACACCAAGAAGGACCTGCAAAGCAAGTCCGGAATCCTTTTTGAAAGCGCAACCCCAGGCAGCACGTCTGCAGGTAACGTTGCTACTCTCAACAAGGTTATCCTCCCAGTAATTCGTCGCGTTATGCCTACGGTTATCGCGAACGAAATCATCGGCGTTCAGCCTATGACTGGCCCAGTTGGCCAGATCCACACGCTGCGCGTTCGTTATGCTGATACATTTGGTTCGCCAAATCCAGTAGCAGCTAACACGGAAGCACTTAGCCCATTCCAGATTGCTGCGTTCTACTCTGGTAACGGCAACAGCACTGCTCCAGCAGCTGCACCAGTTAGCGTCCTCGAAGGCGTTGCTGGTAAGCGCTTGAACATCCAGATCCTCAAGGAAGTTGTGGAAGCAAAGACCCGCAAGCTATCAGCTCGTTGGACCTTTGAAGCTGCACAGGATGCACAGGCACAGCAGGGCATCGATATCGAAGCAGAAATCATGGCTGCTCTGGCTCAGGAAATTACGGCTGAAATCGATCAGGAGATCTTGACCTCCTTGCTCGCTCTCGCTGGTACCACACTGACCTACGATCAGGCTGCAGTTTCTGGTACAGCAACATTCGTTGGTGACGAGCACGCAGCTCTTGCGATCCTCATCAACCGTGCTGCTAACTTGATCGCTGCTCGCACACGTCGTGGCGCAGGCAACTGGGTTGTTGTGAGCCCAACTGCTCTCACCATCCTACAGTCTGCAACGACCTCTGCGTTCGCACGTACCACAGAAGGCACGTTCGAAGCTCCAACTAACACCAAGTTCGTTGGTACTTTGAACAACAGCATGCGTGTTTACGTCAACCAGTACGCAAGCGATGCTACCAACGTTCTCGTTGGTTATAAGGGTCCAGGCGAAATTGATGCGGCAGCTTATTACTGCCCATACGTTCCGCTAACGTCTTCAGGCGTTATCATTGATCCGAATACCTTCGAGCCAGTGGTCAGCTTCATGTCACGTTACGGCTACCTAGAGCTTACCAACACGGCAAGCAGCTTGGGTAACGCAGCTGACTACCTCGCTGGTATTTCAATCAACACAGCACATCTCAAGTTCCTCTAAGAAATTAGAGCTACTAGAAAGGAAAACCCGGGAGCAATCCCGGGTTTTCTGTATGCATGCTCGACTATCATCACTCATCATATAACCATAAATATGCTGCGTCAAGGAGCTAGATATGAGATACGATTGGCAATTAGGCCCAGCTGATGTTTACAGCGATGAAGTTTTTACGGATGCTATCAGCCAGATACATTGGTGGTGCGTGCTATATGCTGACGACGGTACTACCTATAAGAAGAACGATACTGTTCAACTAGGAGCGCCGAATCTGGAAACCTTTGTGCCTTTTGATTCTGTTACAGAAGAAATGGTAGAAGCCTGGGTATATGGTGTTATAAATGTTGAGCAAATACACAGTGAGTTAGAAGCAGAACATGCTTCTGCAGTACAACCTGTGAAAACATTTAATTTTTGAGGTAACTGATGCGTTGGCGAGAGATAATAACCGAAGGCGGTAACGCTATACCAAACGCATCTGCTGTGCCACTAGATCAAGTGTCAGCAGTGGTTGATGATGCGATAAAGCTCTTACCACCAGCACTGCGTGTGAATCTAGCCAAGGACATAGGCTCGGCAGGTTTTAAGAAAGTGCCTCCGGGCGACATTGATCTCATGATAGAAACCAGTGATTTGGTCAAATACTTCAAGACGATCAGCCAGAAAGATCCAGCAAAGTCTGCCAAGAAAGCACTGGAAGAATATCTAGTGCAGAAAGGCTATGATGCCAAGATGAGTGGTCGTAACGTGCATGTTGGCATACCATTTGACGGCGGTATTGCTCAGGTAGATTACATGGTCATAGACGACGTTGGTACCGTGGCTCCCTATCACCAACATGGACCTAGGGGCATGTATGATGATCCAGAATTCAAGGGCAGTGACATATTCATATTGATGAACAGCATAGGCAAGGCACTGGGTCTCAAGTTTGATGCTTTCACTGGCAAGCTCATGACCAGAGAAGGCAACACTGAAGTAGCTCGAGACAGAGACACCGTGGCCAAAGTGCTGCTCAATCCTGATGCCACTGCTGACGATCTCAATTCAGCCAAGAGCATATTGCGAGCACTGAAAGATGATCCTGAAAGAGATGCCAAGCTGGCACAAGCTCGAGAATCTGCAGCCAAAGGCATCATGCACCTACCAATGGATTCGCTATGAGAATTTGGCATCTTGCTCCTGCTAGCCAACTTGTGGAGAGCCGCGGTTTCGTGGCTAGGCGCACAGGTGATGAATATGTTGATCCTACTGATCGCGACGATATAGCCACCTTCCAAGGTCTCACGCTTTTGCCAGAAGATCAACCTCAGTATGATTCCAATGAAGATTTCACAGACGCATATCAGGATTGGAAGCAAGGCAAGTCTGGTAAGGTATATGAGATAAACAGCCGAGATCGCGGGACCAAATCAGCTTACATAGTGAACATGGAAACTCCCAGAGGTTTTGAACATTATGTGTTGTTCACTCGCGACTTGGGCAAGCTAGAAGGAAAGCTCACTAACATACCGCCTGGAGTCATTCCAGGTCATGGTGGTTATGTGATGAATCGCAAGGTAAGTTTCAGCGAACGCAGCGGGTTAAAACCCGCAGAAGTCGTCAAGGGAAAGCAGCGCGTGCGACCAACTCAGGTAGCATCTTTGCTGGATTCTGCCAGAGGTACAGCAGGCGATCAAGCAGTTGATCAGATGCAGGAATATCTGCGTGCTCTAGCTGGTGGTAATGGCACCGGTTATGTGATCAAGGATGGGGCCGCAGACGCTAATCTACATAGCAAATATCTAGGCGAATGGGGCAGCCCTATAGCATTGATAACAGGTCAGTTTGAACCTAGTGATCAGCTACCAGAGATAGAAGAAGTCATGAACGGGGGCAAAAGCCTAAGTAGCAGTAGCATAGAATACAACACAAACACAGGCGAAACCCTGTTTGACAGCACCGTGATAACAAAGACCTCGGAAATACTGATAAGCACCAAAGCTAAGGTTGGCGGCGCAGCTGCTAGCGTGAAGGGCTTGTATGATGCGCTTACCAAAAATCGAGACAAGTTCCCAGCATCATTTTGGCAGGATGATAAGATTAGCAAGTTTAACGATGTCATAACCACTATCATGGATTCTGGAGCTGTGGAAGGCTTGCTCAAAGTTGCTGCCACGGAAGGTATCGTGACAGATGCACAGGCTAACAAGATCAAGAGCAGCATCAACAATGGTAAGCGAGACTACAGACCGGATGAAACTATAGCAGATTACATGAGCGATTATGCTGCTAACACTCATCATCCGCAGTATGATCCTGCTAAACATGCGTTGGCTGCCATAGCTAGGCAGGTCACGACCAAGCTCAATGATGAAGATTACACGGATGTCATCAAAGAGATCTTGAACCATTCAAACATTGTGCAGATGTACTTCAAGACCAAAGTACAGGGAGCTGATCTGTTATGCCAAGGTTATGATTTGGTTTGGCCTCCGCAGTTCAAGGGTAGCATAAAATTCTACAGTGGTAAGTTCTTCAGTGCCACCGAAATCAAAGGACGTTTGGGATTCAAGATAGGTCAGGGTGCTAAGATGACTGACGAACCTGATGCCAGCTTGACCACCAAGATCGATCCAGCAGTGGCTAGGAAAGCAGCCAAGTCTGCTGAAAAAACACAGCAGCAAAAGGTTGGACGCATCGTCACACCAGGCGAGAAAGACATCAGGGACATCAAGGTTCCTGATGCTGTAGCATTGGGTCGTGTTAAGAAGAAGTGATGATCGCTTCTATGTCATCAACTGTGCTGCGTATGGTATGATTATCCAGTATGTGCTGTTTAGCAGCTGACAAATCATAGGTTACTGGGTCAAAATTCTTGAGCAAGTTGATCAATTGGCTATCTGTTTGGTAGGTTTGACCAAACTTGTTGAGCATAGCAGCACCTGCGATCTGACGAGATATCCACGGCGTTTCATTGAGCATGCTCTCTAATATTACTAGACCAAATCCTTCTTGGTTGCTGTGCATGAGGTAGCAATCAGCTTCGGCAATAGCATTGAGCACTTCTGCTTTGTCATCTATCATCAATGGCATCACTGTATCGCTGGCTGCAGGCATTAGATCCATGCGATTGTCATAACCAGTAGTGACTAGCACTGCATCGTCAAGCTCTGCTCTGGTAAACACATCAGCAAGCTCTCGCATCTTCTTGTTGGGCCAATAGCCACCGCAGCTGAGAAACATGCGTTTGGTTATACCATGCTTGTCTTTGAATCCTGGTTTACCTATGCTTTCGTTCAGCTTGATACCATGACGCACACGTTTAGCTTTATCGCTCTGTCCATGCTTGCGTATGTGGTTGATGTCATCTGGTGTGCTCCAACCAAGGTAAGCACATTCTCTGAGAGCATGTAGGCATGTTTCGCTGTTGCTAGGCAGTATCAGCATGTAAAGCATGGGACTTGGTATTCTCAGCACATTGGTCAGCACGAAGTTCTGTAAACCAACATCGCCGCCGTGCACTACTATGAGATCCCAGGGCCGACCAAGTATCTGAGGATCGCTGGTTACATGCACGCCATTGTGATCACCTTGGTGTTCACCAGCAAACACAGCTACTTGGTGTCCTCTGCTCAGTGCTTCTTCCGCCATGGCCTGCACATAGTATTCGCTACCACCTGGGAACGGAGCATATCTGTGTACAACGAACAGCAATTTCTTCATGTGTTTGTTTCTCCTCCGGAGTTCTTTTTTGGTTGATACACATAAGGGTTAGTTGGATCGCCGTTTTTTCTAGAATTGGTCCTACAGTGTTCATCTAGCCAATAAGATTCTACTGGGTGTAGATATTTGAGATTGGTATTGTCTTTAAGTATCTCCGGTAGATTGGTATTGTTGATTGGAAAATCCAAGAGCTTTGACAGTTGTCTGAGATAGTGGTCTTGATAGAGATACAGTAATTCTGTGCTGATGAAAACAGGATCATAGGACATCAGCACTTCGATGTGTTTTAAGAATCTTGGTGTGCTATGGTTTTCTCGCAATCTGTTCTGTTGGAATTCTAGGATGTTCTTGTCTCGTCCTATGATTGCCAGCTTGACGTCAAATCCTGCTTGCTTAGCATTAGCCATGAAATCGCCATAGGGTGGTTCTACGCTGGGAGCAGTAGGTCCTCCCACTGGAACAGTTGGACAGCTGATGCTGGTAACATAATTACCTGGTTCCCAGTCTATCTCATGGAACAGCTTGGGATCTTGCCATATCAGTGCGAACGGCTCGTTACCGTGTCCAACCCAGTATTCATTCTGCAACTGTTCCCAGCCTCGCACACCCGGAGTACCACTTAGAACCTTGCTCCACATGTGATTGCCAGAACCCTGCGGGCCTGTTACTACCAAAAGCTTTTTCATTTATATACCTCAATCTTCTGCAGCGCTGTATGTAGCCACGGATCAGGTGTTAGATCCTTGACATTGCCAGTGTATTTGTCGCGTTCCCAGCTCCAATTGGTGTTCATAGCAAGATAATGTCCGTAGAACAGATCCTCGCTCACACCATATGGTCCGGCTATGCGATGAACTAACCACTGATAGTTGATGTTTTTCTGTGGTACCAACATCCACTTGTGTCCGATACCTCGCTTGTCATTGGCATCTGTGCAGCAATAATCACTGAACAATCTTGATTCAAATGGTACTTCATATGCGCCTTTGTTACGTGGTACATCGTGAGGTTCAATCCAACGTCCTTGGTATGCTAGGCAGTGATATGGCCCAGATTCTAACTGTGATTGGATCTTGTCCAAAGAAGGACCCTTGGTTACTATCAGTTCGTCTATGTCATTGTTCAAAACCAACGCCGCATGGCTGAGATACCTATATTTGGCATGTTCAAGCATGCAGTACTGTCCGTAGTCGCTGTCCCAGGGTGCGTTGTCGCTGCCCTGCGGACCATATGGATAAGGCCACGGTACTATCTTCAGCTTTAGATAATCTCTGCTTAGTTTGCTCTCGAGTTCGTTGACCGTGTACTTGCTGCTGGTATTGTCATAGATCAAGAAACCATCTATACCATGCACACGATAGTGATAGTCCATCCACTGCTCAATCCATTGTATTGGGTTATCTTTCTGCAGGGTTACCATGGTCTTGTGGCCGTTAAAATATCCATCATTGTGATGGACTTCGATGTGCACTGGATCAGCTTTCTTGCTGATCATGATGAGTGACTCGTCTATGCCTTTGGTATGCACTAACGTATAGCTGACCCTGTCCAGATCATAAAACTGATAGTCCAGTGCGCGTCCATGCCGATCTGCGAAGCCTGCGTTCGCAGCAAACCATTGCTTGCCTTCGTAGATCGGCGGACCGATCAGTATGGTCTGTGTATCGTTCAACTGCACACAATCGTACCAGATGTTGTCCCAGTCAAAGTTTTCGTCAAACTTCATGCCGCCGCAGTAGTCAATGCGTAGCATATTGGGCCGTGCTGGCTGCCTCTTGATCTGCCATTCGCTAGGAAATCTCACCGCAGTAACTTGATCTATCATATCAAACGCCTCAGGTCTTGTATGTGCTGATGGTAGCGCAGCTCATTGGTTATGTCAGTGTATACAGGATTATTACCAAGCGAGAACTTCTCCATGTTGCGATGGTTGAACAGCTCTAGACCATTGCGATCGCGCTGGACCATCACTGTTCCGCCACCCCACTTCTTGTATTGGTTAGAGTGGCCCTTGTGGAAAGGTCCAAACGGCATGAATCCATAAGGCACCATTGGGTCAGCTTGGTAGTTGATGTAGCTTGGCCGTCGACCATTTCTGAGATCTAGATGTTGCCACGCCATGCGGAATGTTTCCGCATCTCCGCCAAAGTGATAGTACACCTCGCAGTTGTCAGCGTAGTGTTTAACCAAGTTCATTTCAGCCCAGCATTGTGCCTTGTTGAACAGCAGCTGTCCTGTTTCAAAAGGTTCGCCGTCGTTTGGATTCACGTTGAAGATGCGCCACATTGGCGCGTCGTCGTGATAGCGATTAGCGCGGTCAGTGCTAAAAACATCTCGCCAAAACAAGCTACCCTTGTCCAAGTATTCTTGGTCATCAAACAAGAATTCTGGATTTCTTATTGGAAAGCTATCTGCATCCAGCCACAGGTTCTCTGAGTATTGGCTTTCCCATAGAGCATATATCTTGGTGCTCCAACCCGCTTTGGTCCCATAGATAGTAGTGAAATCCTTGGCGTTGCCCTGTATCTCTCGCACAGTTATCTGATCAGGTGCAGGGCTGCGCAGTATGGCTGCTTGCTGGAGTGTTATCTCGCCTTTGCGATGGAATATTTCAATTGGTAGCTTGATTTCTTGTAAGGCTAGCTCACGCATTAGAACATAACCGCTGGCAATCTCCTTACCGTAAACGCTGGTCACGATGCTGCGACCTGGGTTGAAGTGCGGTACGCCCAAACTGCTCAGCATCTGGTCAACCTTCTGATATTCTTCTTGTAAATTAACCTGCATGTTTGGCCTCAATTATGGGTTTCCACTCCGGGATGCGATCATACTGATGAAGTATGTAATGCCTAGCCCCCCTGCTAGTGGTAGCATTCTCACCATCCCACTTTGGTTGAGGTTCAAGCAAGTGCGGTTTGAAGGTATGCATCTTGGTTGGATCATAACTGGTTCCAGCTTGGCATGCCCAACCGTCCTCGCTCATGGTAAACTTGGTGATGCTCTTGTAGGGTTCTAGTCCCAGCAACACATTGTAAGCAGCTTGATCGGGATTGTGAACCTTGGTAGCATGCTGGCTACCTACGCTAAGCAGATATATGTTGAGCCACAGATCTTTCATCACGCTGGGTACGCCACATTGAACACCGCAGTTCCATATGGGATTGGTCTTCATCTTATCGTACACCCAAGGGAAGCTGTTCTGTAAGTTTTCGTTGCCCCAGGGTTCGTGCTGATACTGCAGGCTCTCGCAGCTGGCTAGTATCTTAGCATTGCCCATGTTGGCATCCAACCATTCGCTGGGATTGCGCTGGAATACCACATCCTTGACATCCGTGTGAATCACATAGCGATAGTCCTCACTCTTCATGAGATTATCAAGGAAGCTGTGCAGATGCAGGAAGCGTTCTACGACTATGATCAGCTGGCCATTGTATACGAGATTACCGTTGGCGGGATCCTGACTAAATCCCATTATCTTGAAACCTCGATCGTTGAGCTTCTGAACTGTGCTCAGTTCGGCATTGTAAACCAGCATGGCCTTGTCGCCCTTGAAGCCGCAAGCGTCTATGCTGTTGACCCAGTACTGGATCTTATCCCAGCTGTAGTTGGTGAACGAACCTATGATTAGATCTTTTTTCATGCTTTATTGTGTGGGTTAGCCACATCAATCGCAATTTATTCCCAGATACTTGTCTGCACCCATGTCGCACATCATGCGCACAATCTTCTGTCCATGCCTGCTGCGCATGATGCTGCTTAGCTCTCGATCAGTCTTTTCTTCGTCCTTGATCTTGGCTAGCAGAGGCATGTTCTGCTTGATGATCTCGAGATCGTGCTTGGGCCAACGAGGACTGTTAAAATATCCCAGTGCCTTGAACCATCGCATGATCAAGTGAGGGTCATCCTTGATCCTATACTGTGTCACAGGTAGCATGACCACACGTTGGTTGCGCAGATCATCGAGACCTCCTGTGTAATCATAGAGCGTGCCGTCTTTGTCAATGCTCATGCTGTTGATGCTGAGATCTCTGTGCTGAGCATCCTGTTCCCAGTCTTGGCCGCGTATGATGCGTACCTTTCCGTCCTTGAGCTCTAGCTTGTAGGCAATGCTGGTAACATCTACTTTGCCATTGGGAAACACTGCTTTGATGGTTCCGTGACCAATGCCTTTGTCATCGTGATCAATGTCTTCCATGTTGAAAATGTAGATTAGCTCGCTGGGATCAGCGTCGGTGGCAAAGTCTATGTCTCGAGGGGCTTTGCCGCGCACGAAATCGCGCACCGCTCCGCCTACTACTCTGGCATCAAATCCGTACTTGCGTAGCACGTCAGCTACACGATGTACCTCGGGTGTAAACACCTGTTCAAACTTCTTTTCATCGATGTTGAGCTTGGCAATCTTTTCAGTAAGCATGGAATATTTATAGAGCGAAGCGCCAGAAACCTGCTGCGTAGCGAGGCAATATGTACTCGCTCCAATGCGTACCGTTCCATTCAAGCAGCTTGCCTTGAAAGAGGTTCTGTACGTACTGCATGCTGCCCTGATAGTTCTGAGCCGACCATGTGACCTGCCAGTTTGTGCCATCGAAGGTTATGATGTCGTTGGCATTGGCAGTGACAGTGCCCCAGCTAACGCTGTTAAGAGATGGCATTTCGGTTAGCAGATAGCTTTGACCTGGAGCAGCAGCTGGCAATCCCGCACCTGGTCCTTTGGACTGCGGATTTACCACTGCTGTGATTGGAGCTATGGTAGTCGGGGGCAAGCTATCTGGCTCTACCGTCCATATGAGTAGGTTTTGGTTCGTTGGATGTGGCTGAATCCAACCTGCTGCTTGATAGGTAGTTGTTGGATCCACGTTTGGCTGTGTTGTCCAAACAGTGATCTGGCTAGCATTATTACCATAAATGTTGTAAGGATTCAAAGTCCCGTAATAGTTGATCAACCTCCACCATGCCAGTTCCCCACCGGGATAGGTGGTTGCTAGCAGTCCCAGACCAGTCAACGGATTTCCGGTCACGTTGGTAAAGGTGTTGTCCTCTGCTGTGTTGTTGATGAACATCACTGTGTTGTAGTTCTGCAGCTGTATGTTATAGCTGGTATTGATCATCAGAGCAGCAGCACTGTCTACGAACGTGGCTATGTTGGTAGTGTTGATTGGTATGACTATGCCGTTAAAGCTGAAGCTGGTGCCGGGAACCAAAATCGGATTTACCTGCGAGAAAGTCACAGTGGCTTGGTTACCGTTGTCAACTGGATTGCCACCATAGCTAGCTAGTTCCATGGTATATTGGTTATTGCCTATCCATGTCAGGGAAATGCTGAGATCGCCTGGTGTGAATGTGCGTCTAGCTAGGAACTCATAATCGCTCCACTCTACTTGATTGGGCGTTTCTTTGGTACCCTGCACGATGTTGGTAACGATGTTTTCAATGATAGTCTGCTGATTGACCTGTGCAGGAGGTGTGATCCAGATTGGAAAACGGAAGACCATGGTCAGCACGTCAATTGGATTTTCGGTACCGATGGGTATGGTACGGCTGCTCCATGTGATCTGATCCTGCATCTCTATCCAAGTGAGCACAGTCCAATCAATGGGGTTATTGCTGGTCTGCACTTCTATGGCTGGGTTATACAGGACCATGATCTGTTCTACCAGCTGTTCCTTGACGCTCTCGTTGTTGGTCCACATGTCCACCGACATGCTTAATTCATAAGGCACAGGCATGTAGCGATTGACGCTGTAGCGATTTCCTGGTGTGTTGTCATATTGGTTGGTGTCTTGATTGTAGGCTCTTTCATTGACCAGCACAGTATCAACTATCTGAGGTCCTTGCCGGCGATTTGGTGCTAGTGTTAGGCCGCTTATCCAACAGGTAATGAATGGTGTGGTCAACAGCTTGTTTTCGCTGTTGCCCTTGACTATGGTAGCAGCTATCCTACTTGGATCCCCATATCGGCATGGCACTCTAACTAAGATGGGGGTACCATCTGGATTGGTTCCCACGCTGTAGCTGAAGTTGCTAAATGCACGTATGAACTGCAGTCGATAATTGCGTAGCTGTCCTGAGTACCAGTATTCCATGTTTTGTCCTGCTTTTCATGGATATTTATGGTAAATATTGCATGGGTAAAACGTATGACTGCTAAGCTTATCCTCTTGGATGATATCTATGAGATGCGCAGGCGCAAGGAACAGGAATTGGCATTTTACCACGAGGAGCTACGCAAGCTGAACGTGAAATACGAGTTGGTCAAGCGCGAGATACACTTGACCAACCAAATCATAGACATGATCGAGCACGAAAAAGTAACTGACGTGCGCGATATGATCAAGAAATCAAGCTAGCACAGACTTTGCTATCTGATAATAACGAGTGCGTTCTTCAAGGCCAATGGTGCCTCCGTTGACTCGTTTGGTGCAGCCAACGATATCGTCTTTATCAGCAAACCGATTGAGGCCGTTGTGTGACCAAAACCATGCAGCACTGCGAGCAGCACCTTCCGCTGTCTCTAGATAATCCGGATCTGCCGTGAGATCGACCTTTAGAGCCGCGCCGCAGGCATCGTAGTTGTCCTTGCCTGTGAGCTGTATTAGACCTCGACCGCGATAGCGATAGCCGTCGCCGCTGTCTTCGTCACCATTGCCCATGCGATTGGCATACACTCGATTGGCAATCTTTTCTGGGTTATGCGCATAGCTGCTAGCTGTGTCTACATCTTGGAAGTATCTGTGAAAGATCTTCGTCAATCCTTCGGCTTTGTAGTTCAAGTTTTCTTGTACGACACTGAATCCGCCGCTCTCATGCCCGCACTGTGCTAGGAACATGGCTTGCTCTCTGTCACTACTGATATTGAATTCGTTCATAGCGGCATTCAAGGGATCACAGATCTCTTGTAGATCACTTGGATCAGATGACGTAAAAATCTGCTGCAGTTGCTCAACGGTTACCATCTATCTCGCTCCTATATGATGTCTGGGTCTAGCTTGGCTTTCAGCACCGTGCGCAGATCCTGCCTCTGAGGTACAACAACTCCATTGGAAAGAGTGCTCGTTGCTGTGGCATTATTTATGAACTCAGCAAGCACGGAAGTACTTGGTGTCCAGCTGGTGCGGTAATCTATCTCATAGCGTGTCCATACTGCTCCGCTGTTGTTTGCCAACTGCACTCTCTCATAAAGCTGAGGTGGGCTGTAGTCCACTCTCAGTATCCAAGTACCTGCGGGCGCACCGGGCGGAAAAGCTATGCCTGTCTGTACAGGTTTGCTTTGGTTTGGAGGAATGCCGTCGTTGGCCAAGATTGTAACCGGTACGTTTGAATCTAACACATAGAACTGCTGTGCCTGTAGGTTCCTGAATGGAACCTCTGCGGTAGCTTGTGCTACTATCCTGTCGTTGATTTCTATCTCGCGGTTGTACACGCTGACCATGTCAGCCACGGTGAGAGTTCCGGTGCCGTTTGGATTGGGAACTGGATCTCCATTGAGATCCTGTGCTGGTTTCTGGAGTATGTCTCGGTATTCTTGGCTGTCTGTGATCGGATCACACTTCACTCGCCAGATGTGAGGCCACCATGTTGGACTGTAGCCTTCTGCTGGACGTGCTCCTTCCTGCACCACATAGTACTTTGGTATCACAAAATCTCCCAGTGCTAGATCATCTCTGCGATGGCTGATCTCTATAACATCACCGCTCATCAACGTGCGACCTATGCTGAGCACCATGTCATTGAGATGGAAGGTGATGAATATGGTCTCATTGCTCAAGAACAGGCCAAACTGGCGTAGGTCAAATTCTGTGTCACTGATCTGATAATGTCCCTTTAGGGCAATCACGTCCTGATCGTAGGCACGATCGCGTATCTCCATGTTTAGCACGTCTTGTATCTGCAGAAGGTTGTCCTGTCCGCTGTTGAGTGCATCTAACGCCGTGTTGGGCAGGGTAAAATCACCGCTGTCCCCGGTTGGTTTTGGTCCAAGGTATTTGTGTACCAAGAATTCAGTACCGCCTATGCGGTACTCCTCGCTGATCAGACGATCGAACAGCTTGTAGTCGTTTGTCCTTACTGCGGCACCCTTCCAAAGGGTTAATGGTGGCACATCTCGCTCCCAGATTACGGCATTGGTATTTATCAGCGCTTTGCGTGCGTTTATATCATTGAATCTGCTGATAAAATTATGTAAAAATCAGCAAAAAACCAGTTGACAGCTCCTAAAACCATGCTACTATAGCATATTGGAGGACAGAGATGATCGAGCAAACTCAAGTTTCTGGACGCAAGATGAAGGGTGTGGACTTTTCTAATGCTGGTCCTGAGAACGAAAATCACCTCAGAGAATGGCGTCATGCCATGGACTACGCTCGCGTGGAGATCGATCTCCCCACGCTAAAACAGAGCTTCCTGGGTTGGGCTAAGGTCAACAGGGACATTGATGAACGTTATCACTGGGATGCACTTTCGCCCTGGCAATATGCTACGATTGGTCGCATGACATTCTGCATGGATCACGGCGCAGTAATGCCGGATCAGGCCAAGGAATGGTTTGAGTCCAAGCTGGTAGAGCTGCTCAAGGTGCAGGTAGTTGCTGAAGAACCAGACGACGACATCAAGCTTAGCTTAACTGGACGGCGCACAATCGAATATGTGAACATGTACAGTAGCCTTGAAGCTGTCTGGCGCAAGTACATAGCAGACACGGCTAAGATCGAGGAAGAGACCAAGAAGCGCTTGGATCGCTACAGGCCAAACCAACAGATGCTCAAGCGTCTCTATGATCACTTCAAGGAGAGCTTTGCGGATGCTATGCGCGACAAGGAAAACAGATTGGTAGCAGAAACCATCGAACCAATCGTGACCGTGCTTAACGTGCTTGCTACTAGCACTGGCAATGCCAAGGCAGTTAGCAGCAGCAAGGATGTCAGTCGCAAGAGCATTAAGCAGGCCAGCAAGGCTAAGTTCAAGACGGTTGACCTCAACACAGACATGGCTAGCTTGAGCCCAGCTATGATCCCTGGCAGCAACAAAGCTGTGATCTACAACAGCAAGAGCCGCAAGCTCTATGTCTACGCGGCAGCAGAAGGTGAGCTTGGCATCAAAGGCACCAAGATTACTGGCTACGATGAAGCCAAAAGCTTTGCTAAGACACTGCGTGATCCCAAGAAGGTCTTGGTGATTTTACGCGACGCTGCCACGGTTAAGCGAGTGGATCTGGTCATGAATGATAACATCAAAGGCAAGCGGCATCCCGTAAATGGGCGGCTCAACAAGGACACACTGGTGATCAAGGTGTTCAGATAACTTGACTTTTGCTTCAGTGGAGGCTAAATATATTTGCCAATGATGAAAATGGCTCTGGTCGTAGCCTTCTGTTTTGCATGCGCAGGCTGTGAAACAGTTGGTGCCGATGGGTTGCACCACAGCAGCAACCCTTTGGTTCAACTTACAGTTGACAAGGCCCAAGAACATAACGTGCCAAGCTCCCTGGCAATCGCTGTAGTGACTGTTGAGAGTAATTGGGACGCAAAGGCATTGAGCAGCGGCAACTATGGTCTAGGACAGATCAAGTGCGGCACGGCTCGAGGCATAGGGTTCAATGGCAAGTGCGCCGCACTGCTAGAGCCAGAAGTGAATCTTGAATACAGCATGACCTATATGCGCATGGCGTTAGATGAAGCTCAAGACGATCAGTGCAGGGCAGCTACCTTATACAACGAAGGACTTGGTAAATCTTGGCGAAATAAGCCTAGCAGATACTGCCGTAAGGTCATGAAGATCATGCAGGAACAGTGATACGCTGCTATAAATATCGCTGGAGATCCAAAGAAAATGGTCACAGCAACAGTTACAGTACCACCTTCAAATCCAAGCTCGCCTCTACAGCAGCAGATAATTGACGAAGTCCAATTGATGCTGGGCGGCGGCATGGTAGATATAGAACTTGATCCTGCTCATTACAGTGCTGCTCTAACCTTTTCGTTCGATCGGTATCGTCAGAGAAGCGGAAATGCGGATGAAGAAAGCTACTTGTTCCTGCTCTTACAGAACGATATCACGGATTATTACCTGCCAGACAATGTGGTGAGCGTGAGGCAACTGTTCCGCAGAGGTTTAGGTGGTATAACGGGTGGTACTCAGATTGATCCTTTCAGCCTGGCTTATACCAACCTCTATCTCCTACAGGCTGGAGCCGGCGGCGGCTATAGCGCCGGACTGTTGACATATGAGCTTTTCTACGAATACCTTGATCAAGCTGGGCGCATGTTTGGTCGTGACATCAACTATACCTTTGATACGGTTACCAAGCGATTGAGTCTTGTACGCAGGCCCAGTGGCAATGAACAGATACTGATATGGGCCTACATGTATAGGCCAAACGATGTCATTCTACAGGATCCATTTGCTCGCCCATGGATTAGAGATTACACCTTGGCTTGGTGCCAGAGGATGTTGGGAGAGGCATACAGCAAGTACAACACGCTAGCGGGTCCACAGGGTGGCACCACGCTCAAAGGTACTCAGCTGTTGGAAGAAAGCAAGGCTTCGATGGAGCGCCTCGAAAAGGACATTGATCTCTATATCGATAATGCCATGCCTCTGGGTATTATTGTGGGCTAACTGAGAAAAAGATCTCTCAGAGCAGATTTTCCAGCGTTAGTGATCTTGTCATTTCCCAGAACAGTGTAGACTCCGTCTGGAGATGGGACCTCGCTGACACGCGACCACTGCTGCTGCCATTGCCACCATGATTCGCTCTTCATATCAAACAGGAACAGCTCGCATAGTTGCCAGGGTTCTTGGTCATAGAGGAAGCGATCAACATACATCTGAGCTGCCCATGCCGAATCAGTATTCAGCTTGAGCAGGCTGGCATCCTGTGTAAACAACCCTATCATATAGATCCTATGAACCCACTTGGCAGTCCAACTATCTCGTCGCAGCGCATTGTCTGCTGCTAGCTGCCTTCTCGGCCACGATCTGTGCATATTCTTGTTGGCACGCAGCAGATATCGGTTGGCTTCCTTTAGATGCTCCATGTCTATCTCATAGACATGTCCTCGGTTCAAGCTGACGGTTGATCCTGGATAGGTAAGGAGCCTAAGTTCATGTCCAGCTTCCTCAGCTAGTTCAGCTGCTGCTGCGGTTACTGGGCTCTCGCCGCCGTCGGATAATAGCATTGGTGAGTCTTGCGTCATGGGTAACCTTTGATAATATCATATTTAATCAGGTGATCAAACCCTGCACAGTTTGCTTGAGCTGATCCACGGTGCCATTGTTTTCTATGGTATGTTCGAACTTAGATCTCACCCATGCCCATTCGCTGGCATGTATGTCACTAGGTGGCGATCCTCCCAGCTTATATTTGTCAAACCACGACGGACGACCGCCTCTTTCCACGTGCCAAACCTGCCCGCCTAGCTTTTTGATGAGAGCAATCTCGTTTGGAAACCGGGTGTCTGGAATCACATAATTGACGTTGCTGTCCAGCTTGCGTTCCATGCTAGCTATCCAAATGTCGTCATGAAAGCCTGACCGACAAACCTCTGTGCCCCATAGCTGAAGGATCAAACGCGGAGTTAGATCTGGCATCCTAAGCCTGGTGGCCCACCATGGGTCTACCTGCTCGCGCCATTCTCTGCTCTCATCCGTGTCACCTTCTAGTAAATGCCGCGGCCATCCAAACACAGCTGTTACAGCATCTTTGAGACTGTCAGCGAAGCTGACTTTGGTGAATCCCTGGTCTTGCTCTAGTATATCAGCCACGGTTCCTTTGCCGCTGCCAATCAACCCGCATATGCCTATGATCATCGATACCTCCGTCCATCTAATAATAACGCATCTGCAGCAGCCAATCAAGCGTCTGCTTGGCCCTAACCCAGAGAAAACCTGGTTTTTTGCTGAGTCGCTGATAAATAGAAAGAACAATTCAAACGGAGAGGTTTTCCATGGCAACCCTAGTATCACCCGGCGTAAGCGTCACAGTCACAGATGAAAGCGTATATGCTAGCGCAGGTGCTGGAACCGTCCCGCTCATTCTCATTGCTACGGCAGCTAATAAGCTACAACCTGGTAGCTCAGGTGTTTACGCGCCCGGTACTACTGCTGCTAATGCTAACCAACTTTATCTAATCAGCAGCCAACGTGATCTGCTGCAGACGTTTGGAACTCCAACCTTCTACACCACCGCTGGCACGCCTGACTATGGTAATCAGCTGAATGAGCTGGGTCTGTTCACAGCATATCAATATCTCGGTATAGCAAACACTGCATATGTATTGCGTGCGGATGTTGATCTAAAGCAGATGGTGCCAAGCACCACTGAACCAGCAGGTCCTCCTTCACTCAACCAATATTGGCTTGACACAGCAAACACCACTTGGGGCATATTCAGCAGCAATGGGAACGCTAACAGCGCATTGAGCTGGAGCGCCAAGACTCCGTTGACACTTTCAGAGTCAACTGATCTCGAGATAATGGTACAGGCATCAGTTGGACTGACCAGTGCCAGCACTCCTGCCGTTACTCATGTTGGTAACTTGGTGATTAATGGAACTACAGTGCCCATGACAGTTGGCATGAGCCTCAGTGATGTAGCAAGTGCTATCAACAACAACGCCATACATAACTCTGGCATTAGCGCTACGATCTATGCTCGCACCGGCAAGCCTGATCCAACAGTAGCTACGATAGAAGATCTCTACTATCTACGCATCACCGGCACTGATATCACCACGATGATTGATCTGCTTTATTCTAACATATACGTGTTAGAGGATATCGGATTTATGACTCCGGAGCCAACTAACACCATATTACCAATACATGCTTACGGCACAGTTGGTGAGTTCATAGTTGATGCATACAGCACTGATCCGACTACCGAATTAATGGAGAACAAGATCTGGCAGAAGATCGAACAGACCACGCTTAACGGTAACACAGACGCTTGGTGGTTCTTGGTTGGCAGCACTGACATGGATTATCCAGGTTGGGGATGGCGCGAAGCAGCACCGCGTGTGGTGCAGGGCACAGTCAGCAATCCAACCTTCACTATAGGCAACCAATGCACTATAAGCATTGGTGATGCAGTGCCTGTGACCATCACTGTGGCGGGAACTTCTCTCAGCAGCTTTGTAACTTCGATCAATTCGGTTCTTGATGCCAATAGTTTCAATGCCTTGGCTAGCATTGCCACTTCTGGTAGCAGCAACTTCTTGGTAATCACCAACTATGATGCTACTGACATTTTCTTCCATGACATAACCACAGAAACAAATACCACACACCCATGGCAGACTGCAGGTATGCCAACCACGCAGACTTACTATGGAGCAGTGACAGGTACTGTGGCTAATCCAACATTCACAGCTGCTACGCTTGAGATATCAAACGGCAACATAGCAGGACAAACACAGCCAGCGCCGGTTGTAGTTGCGCCTGGTGCTGGTTACGCACCAGGAGACACGCTTAATGTCGTTGGTGGTACCCACAGCGTAACGGGTGTGCTGACTGTTGCTAGCATACAGGCTGTAGCGGCTAGCATATCTGCTACTGGAACTGGTTATGCTCAAGGCGATACGCTTACTTTTGATGGTCCAGCCTATGTGACTCCGACCATACTAGAAGTGGCCAGCATCGGAGGCGGCGGCTCTATTGTTACCTTGACCATACGACAGCCCGGACAGCACATCACCAACGTCCCAGCTAATCCTGTGACACCTTCATCAACCAGCGGCAACGGTACTAATGCCACAGTGACTATTGGCTGGGGTGTTGGCACAGTGACCGTGACCAATCCTGGCAACTACACGGTGGCACCTACCAATCCGGTGAGCGTCACCGGGGGCAGCGGCACCAACGCTACATTCACTGTTAGCATGGCATATCTAACTGCTGACACATTCAGCATCAATCCTGGCACAGGAATAGCTACCACGATTTACGTGCCGGCATCACCTAACAACACGTTGGCTGGTGTGGTCTCTGCTATCAATGCTGCTTTCCCAAGTGGTCCGATCGTGGCTAGCGTGTCTACTGGCAACCATCTCACAATCACCAACACAAACGGTACACAGTTCATACTGAAGGATATCAGCGGAACTCCTCTTAACAGCGCAGGTATACAAGTTGGCTATGTGTTTGGACGACAGATGGTTTATCAGGGTTACTATCCATCTCTTACAGTACCTAGCACACTGGCACAGACTGCTGCTACCAACGTGTGGATCAATACCACACCAGCCGATCGCGGCGCTAACATGGTAGTTAAGAAGTACAATGGTACGATATGGGTGGAGCAGAATATCAATCCTCTGACCAACACTGTGCCTATGTACAGCAGCGATGCTGTAGCCAATGCTGCTTTTGGTTCTAGCAAGACCTACGGTACAGTGTATGCTCGTTATAACAATGACGGCGACATGCCTGCTACGGCCAAGACAGTTCTTTATCAATGGGACGGTTCTGCTTGGGTAACACTGATGTATACACCGAGCACCACCAATCCAGTAGGACCTCCGGCAGACGGTACGCTATGGTATAACACCTACCTACAGGTTGATATTATGGTCGGCAGCGGCCAGATCTGGCAGGGTTATAGGAATGCCTATCCAGCTACAGATCCAAATGGTCCAATCATAGATGGCAGCATGCCTAGCACACAGAGCGACCTTAGTCCATTGGTTACCAACGACATCTGGGTAGACAGCAGCGTGACACCCTATCCAGTGCTATACCGCTACGATGGATCATCTGGATCATGGACACTGATCGATAACACCAATCACAGCAGTCCTTCGGGCATCATATTCACTGACGCGCGATACAATAACAATGGCAAGACCAATGGCAGCCAAGCTCCTAGCGCGATGGTAGTCAGCAACTATGTGGATAGCGATGCGCCTAACGCAGAGCTTTATCCAGCTGGTATGTTGCTGTTCAACACTCGTTATAGCACCTACAATGTCAAGCAGTACTATATGGATTATTTCCCAGATGTGAACACTTCTGAAGGTTATGATCCGGATTGCTGGGTCACAGCTAGCGGTAACCGTCCAAATGGCACCCCTTACATGGGACCAGATGCGCAGCGTGCTATGGTCTTTAGAGCGCTTAATGCTTCGCTTGCTAGCAACCAAGCCATACGCGGTGATTCGATCTTCTACAACTTGATAGCAACACCGGGTTACATAGAATGCTTGGCTGAGATGAACCTGCTCAATGTTGACATACAACAGATAGCTTTCATCCTAGCAGATCCTCCTGGAGAGCTACCAGCTGATACCACTAGCCTGCAGCAGTGGGCTACCAATGCCAACAACGCAGCTTATGACAGCATTGATGGTTTGATAACCCACACATCATACGCAGCAGTTTACTATCCCTGGGCACTGGAAGTGAACTTGGACGGAAACCAAGTGTTTGTGCCGCCAAGCACCATGGCACTCACGGTATATGCTTACAATGACCAAGTAGCTTATCCTTGGTTTGCTCCAGCTGGTTTCAATCGTGGTTTGGTTGCTGGCGCATTGAGCGTTGGTTACCTCAAGTCAGACGGTACATATCAGCCAGTCAGTCTAAACCAAGGACAGCGCGACGTGCTGTATGTGAACAAGATCAATCCGATCACGTTCATACCAAATCGTGGTTTGGTTGTATATGGACAGAAGACCTTGGATCCAATCACCACAAGCCTGGACAGAGTCAATGTTGCGCGCCTGATCAACTACTTGGTTTACAACCTAAGGCAGTTGGCACAGCCGTTCTTGTTTGAGCCAAACGACGCTCAGACCAGGCAGGCAGTTACCATAGCGTTTAACAGCTTCATGGGTAACTTGGTTGGATTGCGTGCGCTCTACGACTTCTCAGTCGTGTGCGATAGCAGCAACAACACACCGATTAGGATCGATCGCAACGAGCTTTGGGTTGATATAGCTATCAAGCCAGAAAAGGCGATCGAGTTCATCTACATACCAATCAGGGTGTTGAATGACGCAGATCCGCTACCAAACGGTAGCAACAACATCAACGTATAAGCTGATGGACCGGGCTAAATGCCCGGTTTATCTTTGCATGAGCATTGCTAACCTGCATGGTTGACCGTTAAATATTGTCATGACTGATCAAGATAAGATTGCTGACTCTTTCAAGAATGATATCAGCGCGGCCCTATACACCTATCTAGCTGGAATGCATAGCAAGCTGGAAACAGATACGAGCTCAGAGCTGGCCAATGAGATCCTGCTCACAGTGCTGAGCTTGAATCTAGGACACATCATTGGTCAGTTAGATCCTGCCAGCAGAAAGCAGAATCTAAAGCTGGTAAATCGGTTGATAAAGGACCAGATCACTGAGGTGAGCAAGCTCACTGACATTGAAGTCTATGGGCATATTGGCCACGCTTGATTATGGAGCAGCCAGTAGCTGTGATATACTAGCACATGTCATGTAATTGGTGCCCACTGCCTTGGATCAGCCTAGATATCCGCAATAACGGAGACATGCGCGTGTGCTCGCATAGCCAGCAGGGTGCTGATAATGGGCTCTTACGCAAATCAAACGGTAGCACCTTCAACGCCACGTTAGACATGATAGAAGATGCTCGCAACAGCTCCTTACTGCGGCAGATACGTTTGGACATGCTGGCAGGCCGATGGAATCCGGCTTGTAGACGCTGCGAGAATGAAAGCAAAGGTGGTTTGATAAGCAGGAACCAGACAGAAACCACGCTGTGGTCTGATAGGTTCACTGTTGATATGGCCAAGCAGCTGACCTGTGATGATGGACAGATATCCAATGAGTCTTGCCCAGTCATGCACTACGGAGTGAGATTTGGCAACAAGTGTAACCTGAAATGCAGGATGTGCAGCCCAACAGAAAGCAATTTTTGGTACGAAGACTATGTAGCCCTGTGGAACACTCACCAATATGATGAAAGCTTTGGAAAGGTAACACTGTCAAGAGATGATAGTGGCAGATTAGTACCAGACACAGATGGTTACACTTGGTATGAGTCACCTCTGTTCTGGGATCACATCTCTAGGAATGCCAAAAACATACAGCACATACACACAGTTGGTGGCGAACCCATGCTCATTGATCAACAGTGGGAGTTCCTCGAACGCTGCATCGATATGGGTATCAGCAAGAACATCATCATCGAATACAACAGCAACGTAGTAAAGATACCACCGGTGGCCTGGGATCTGTGGCGGCATTTTAGAGAAGTTAGGATCGGAGCCAGCGTTGACGGCATTGGACCGGTCAATGACTACATACGACACCCCTGCCGATGGCACATGATCGAAGAGAACCTAGATAGGATAGATTCTGCCACAGATATCAATTTTGTGGTCTGGATCGCCAGCACGATCATGATATACAACATCTGGTACATACCTGACACTCTGGAATGGTTCATGCGCCGAAAGTACAAGAGGTTTGGTTTCACACCAAACAGTCCGCTGATATTCTTTCATCCTCTGTATGGACCAAAGCATCTAAATGCGAGAACCTTGCCACCGGCAGAAAAACAGAAAGTAGTAGAGCATTTTGCCCGCAGATTGCCTGAGCTGATCAAGCTTGCTTGCGAACTCTATGACGATGATCATGCTCGCCGAGATGAGCTGATAGCTGGTATCACGCAGCATCTCGATCAGTGGCAACGTTTTATGCTAGCTGCGGATCAGGCAGAGCTCATGCCTAAGTTTTGGAGATTCACTGATAGGTTGGATAAAATACGATCTGAGAGCATGCAGGATAGCCTGCCAGAATTCTATGACGTGATAAAGGATACTAACAGATGATGGACAAGCAATCACTAGTAGATAGCGGCATGATCAGCAAGAAGACTGCTGCTGTTTATGACGTACGGTTCGTGGATCTTTTCAAATCACTGCCGTGGCAAGAATGGTTCCAGGATGGCGGCGATCCATTAGATTGCAGGTTAGAATATCTAGATACCTATAAGCTCTACCTTGGAAACATGCGTCTTAGTAAGGTTATAGGGCTTGAACGTTTCAAACAGCATCATCTGATAAATGGTACCACTCAGAGCTTTGATGAAGCTTACCACCGACACGCTTCTAGGCGTTTGCGCATGTATCGAGGTGAATATGCCTATCACGCACGCATCGTTAAGGATTGGAAGCACATAGAGGACGGTCCGATAGAGCAGGGCGACTATGTCATAGTCAGCGTACCTCATGCGACAACAGGGGATGTACCGCAGGGATTCTATGCCATGCTGGACAGATGCGCAGATCTCAAGGTTCCGGTCATAGTTGACTGCGCATACATAGGCACCTGTGTGGATGTTCAACTGAGCGTGGATCACCCAGCTATAGAGAGCGTTAGCTTTAGTCTTACCAAAGGCACAGGTACAGGACACATACGCAGTGGCATTCGTTACAGCAACATTGACGATGATCTGCCAATATGCCAGCAGAACAGATACAATCACACAGTGCTCGGAGCTGCCAAGGTTGGCATATACTTCATGCAGGAATTGAAAACGCCTGATTTCATTCCTGCCAAATATAGGCAATCGCAGATTGAAGTCTGTGCCGAAGTTGGTATCACGCCTACCAAGTGCATGCACATTGCTCTCGGTGGACCAGAATGGAATGATTTTGCCGTCGGTGATCACAACCGATTGGGCATACGCGGACTTGTCAAGGCCAGGAAGCAGGGCAGGATATGAGCAAGTCAGACACGTGGTGCCCTATTCCCTGGAACTTTCAAGCAGTGAGGAGCAACGGCGATCTCAGGGTATGTTGCCAGGCCAACATCACGCAGAACAAGGGCGTGATTCGCAAACCAGATGGTACACCCTATAACGCAGCATCTGACGAACTGGTCTCTGCTCGCAACAGCGCTTTGTTGATAGGCATGCGAAAGAACATGATGCAGGGCATATGGAGCGAGGAATGTGGCAGGTGCAAGAGCGAGGAAGACGCTGGCTTAGATAGCCGTCGGAAATATGAGACATATAGATGGAAGAACCAGCGTACTAAAATGTTAGCCCATACCGCAGAAGATGGCAGCATCGATACAGAAGCGTTGCCTGTGGTATATTATGATCTACGATTTGGAAACCTCTGCAACTTGGCATGCCGCATGTGCGGACCTCAGGACAGCACTGGTTGGTATGATGACTGGAACAAGCTGTATGATGTTGACTGGTTCAACGACACGCACGGTCGCGAGCATATGCATCGCTCAAATGGCAAATGGATAAGCAACAGCTATGGATGGCACAACAGCGAGAGTTTCTGGCAGCAGATCGAAGCCAATGCTGGCAACGTGCAGCATGTCTACATGGCAGGAGGCGAACCTCTGCTGATAGAGCGACACTATGAATTCCTAGAACGCTGCATAGAGAATGGAGCAGCTGGCAACATGGTAGTTGAATATAACACCAACATGACCAGCATACCAAGCAGAGTGCTCGATCTGTGGACTCATTTCAAGACCATACAGATAGGAGCTAGCATAGATGGATACGGTGCTATGCAGGAATATCAAAGATATCCGTCAGATTGGAGCAAGGTTTTGCGAAACATATACAGGGTCGACGAAGCCCCTGAAAACGTCCAGGCCTGGTTCGCTTACACCGTGACTGCCTACAACGTGCTGCACATGCCAGATTTCATGAGATGGAAGCTTGGACAGAGCGGTCTCAACAAGTTCAATAACACCATCAAGAAACCAATCGTGACGCATCATGTAGCACATCACCCCAAACATCTCAACATAAGGGTGCTGCCACAAGATCTCAAAGACCTAGTGACCAATAGATTCAATGACTTCCATGATTGGGTGGTGGATCAGGGTTTTCCTGAGAACGTGGTGTCTAGCAGCAAGAACATCTGCAGTAGCGTGATCGAATACATGACCAGTGGGGATCTACATGAGGCTCATTGGAATATTTTTGTATCATTCACAGCCAAGATGGATGCTATTAGATCGCAGAAATTAGTAGATGTGGTACCAGAGATGGAGGGTTACCTATGAAGATATTGATTACTGGTAATCCAACTAAGGGTTTAGCACAGTCAATGCACGGCATTTGGCCAGATGCTAGCTTCGTTAGTAGAGCAAATGGCTGGGATCTAGATAAAGATCAACGACGCAGGGATCTAGCACAGCTGGCACTGGAATACGATGTTTTCATCAATAACAGTGCGTTGTGGCAGTTTCAACAGACGCTGCTGCTCCGAGAAGTCTACGCAGTTGCTCGAGATCACAAACATCAGCTGCATATCATTAGCATTGGTAGCACCGCGGATCGCACTTCAAAAGGCAGCGATTGGACCTATCAACATGAAAAGAAATCACTGCGAGATTTCTGCAACAGCCTTGGATTATTGAGCACCTGGGGAGGTGGACCCAAGGTGTCATTGCTGAGCGTGGGCTCGCTTAGTAACGTGCAGCACAAGCATCCTTCGAGGACCTGCATGGAGCTTGATCAAGCGGCACAGTATGTGAAATGGATGGTTGACCAACCTGCTAACCTAAACATAAACGAGCTAAGCATAGATCCCATACAGGAGAACGTAAATGGCAAATGATGCGGTTAGCTCCTATGATTTCACCAAGATACCATTCGACAAGATAACCAGATTTGGTCAGCGTACCCTGCTATATCGTGATATATTCTGCGTGAGCTGGTTGATTGGTCGATACTGCAACTACAACTGCAGCTACTGCTGGCCATACGCACGCAGCAACACCAAAGATTATCGTCCCATAGAGCTTAACCTCATGACCATGGATGAGATCAAGCGACAGAGCAGAGAACGAGGTTACAATAGCTTTCATTTCAGTTTCAGCGGAGGCGAACCGACTGTATATCCTGATTATCTAAGACTGCTAGAGCACTATAGCCAAGATACTGCTAACTGCAACTATCAGAGCGTGCACATGACTTCAAATATCAGCCAAGGGCTGCGTTGGTTCGAGAAATACGTTGATGCTACCAAAGATCTGCACCGTGTGAGCGTGACGGCTAGCTGGCATCGAGAACAGGGGATCAAGCAAGGTGATCTCAAAGGTCACACAGAGAAGTTTGCTGACAAACTGGTTTTCCTGCAGGAGAACGACATACAGGTAACCGTGAACACCGTCATGGTGCCAGAATGGTTTGATACTCTCTATGCTGAAGCAGAATACTTCCTGGGTCGCGGTATCAACGTAACACTAAAACCACAGAGCGATCCAACTGCCAGCAAGGTAGTAGAAGGATATACCAAGGATCAGCTTGCTACACTGCACAACGGCATGCCGCAGCGCGATTTTACCACGGTTAAATCCAAGGTAGAGCGGCCAAAGCCCAAGATCAGCATGGCAAAGATGAGTGTGTCAAACGGCGATGACGCATCAGTACCGCAGATCATGCAGGTAGAATTTGAAGACGATACTGGCAAGAAATGGTACATGGACCAGGCTGAACGATTCAATGCTTTCAATTTCAATCAATTCAATGGCTGGGATTGCGAAAGTGGGTTTCGTAGTATCATCATACGCGAGCCTGATGGAGCTATAAAGCGCAGCTATAGTTGCGCCGATAAACCACTTGGTTACATTGAGACCGGATTCAAGCTATTTGATGGTCCAATGCCCTGCATTAGCAGCGCCTGTGTGAGCAGCGCAGACAGCAAGATACCAAAGAGCCGCAAGCTGATCTGACAGCTGATATCGGACACACGTCTGGTATAAATACTCTGCGACATAGGAGAATCACACATGGCCTTTACCCCAACCTTGCAGAGTTTTGGTGTACCGACCCAATTAGGAACCACAGGGCGTGGCATCCTCATGCCGAAGCTGAAATATCGCTTCAGGGTGAGCATGCAGGGTTTTGGACCACCGAATGCAGCTATCGCGTTAACCACACAGGTAGCAACCTGCGGACGCCCCAGCATCCAACACAACAGCACACCGATCCACAGCTACAACAACGTGATGTATGTGGCTCAGAAACCAGAATGGCAGAGCATTGAAATCACTGTACGCGATGATGTTACAAACAGCGTAAGCTACCTGACATCGTATCAGCTGCAGAAGCAGATGAACCACTTTACACAGACTTCATTCCTTGCTGGTATCAACTACAAGTTTGCTACTCAGATTGAAACTTTAGATGGATCAGACAGTGGGGTTCTCGAGAACTGGTATCTCGAAGGCTGCTATCTCGAGACTGTGGCCTATGACAGCTTTGACTATAGCAACAGCGAATCGATGATGATCACGCTGACTGTGCGCTACGATAACGCAACGCAGGATCAAGACATCATGCCAAGCCGTGTACGTGCTAGCGGTAGCGGTCCACAAGCAGGTTAATAACCCCTACCTTTTCATTATCAAGACCGCCGGCACAAACCGGCGGTTTTTCTTGACCATAAATACTTGATGGCAATCAAAACCTTACAAAACACCAATTACGCCTCAACATTCTATGGTACCCTTGGTACCGGTGGCAACCCCATGTACCGGATACCTCGTGTCAAGTACATGTACTATGCCACATTCCGGGTAAACACACAGGCATTGGCTATGTTCCAAGAACTCAAGAACATAGGCAGCTGGGAAAATGGTGTGAGCTTCAAGATCAAGACCATTGACAAGCCCAACGTTGATCTCCAGACCAGAGAGCTCAATCAGTACAATCGCAAGAGATATGCTTATACCAAGACTGAATATAAGCCAGTCAACGTCGTCATGTATGACACGGTTGACAATCGACCACTGCAGCTGTGGGTAGAATACTTCAGCTATTACTTTGGGGATCCAAGGCTCAAATCACAGACAACCATGGGTACTAACCCCACTGATCCAACCTTTGATGACAGCACTGGTTGGGGATTGCGACCGCTTGTTGATCAGATCAATTTCTTCACCAGCATCGATGTCTATTCTCTCTATAACAAACAATATGCGCTGACTAGCTATCTAAATCCCAAGATCACGGCTATAGATTTTGGAGCACACGACAGCACAGATAGCGGATTAGAAGAGATTAGGATGACATTGAGCTATGAGACTCTTCAGTACAGTCTTGGTAACATAACGCCTGCTTTAGCTACACAGTTTGGTTTTGATTCGTCGCCATATCTGGAACCAACTGGTGAACCGCCGCCAATAGGCGAGGTAACCAGACCAGATCTCATAGGAGAGATAAAATCACAATATCTCAATAATGAGAGGCAATCCTTCATCACTGCGCCTGCGGGTGGTATACACAGCGATTTTGGCATGAATGGGACTAGCTATCAGGCGCTAGTCGGCAGCATACGGACCAACAACATACCAGCTGGTAACTATCCAAAAGCCGAAACCACAGTGCTAATACCTGCTGGGCAGACCACATACGCTACCTCTCTGAGCGGTGATATCGTGTACAATTCCATAACTGGTAGCCAAGGCAGCGATCTTCCACCGGTACAGAACGTTGGTATAGCTGGCCTACCTCGGGGCCAGCTACCAGACATCCCAACCTTTGTGGATATTATCTCAACAGATATATTCCAACCTGTTAGCATCAGCGGCAGCTATACCTTGCTAGGTAGCTTTGGTAGCTTTGATTTTGGTGCCGCCCTATTCCCTAGCCCTGCCCCTGGTATATATGGTGGGAATCAATATTACAACATAGTAGTAACACCTTTCTCAGTGAGTCCCGCAGCACCAGATTGGGCCTTTGATCATGCTGCTTACGTATACACTCCGGGCGGAAGACGACCACATCTACATAGTGGTAGGCGCAATAGGATAAACTCTTATGGTAGCGATTCTGGGCAAATCTTCTTTACTCAGTATGAGACGCTGGTAGAAGCAAGGCGCAGGGTTCAGCGAGGCGAATCTAGTTTGAGTTTAGACGTAAACGTTGACGGGGTTGGATTTAGCATCGCAGTTGGCAATCCAATCTATGATGATCAAGGGGTATACATTGGATACGATGAAGCTCCGTATCAGCCTGCACCTCCGCCTGAATTTGGACCTGATCTATATTCCAGCGCTGCTAACAGCAACAATACCACAGAGCTTTTCCTTGCGCTAACTGACGCATTGGTTTTTGGTGGTGATATCAGTGATAATGAACCACCTCCTGTGGTTTATCCTTATGATCTAGAATAGGAGCGGGTATGTCTGGAAACAGAGATATAATACAGAGCAATATACGCAAGCAGCTAGCACTTCAGAGCGGTCAGCTACAGGTCAGTAACCAAGGCGGCCAGTTCCAATGGGCTGACGGTCAAGGCAATCCAATAGCTCAATCAGGTAGCGATTTTACCAACTACGGGTTGAGCCAAAGCCCTGCTCGCTATGTGACCAACATGGGTTCCACTGCGTATCAATTGGCACTTGGACTGTTTGGCGGTCCTAACGTGCCAGATAGCTTGATCACCGTGCTAGCAAACATGGCGGTTTACTATGCTAATCAGACAGGGCAACCTGTGAGTAGCCTCTTCAAAAAAGGCATATTAGTGAATGATTTCCTTGCTACTATCAACAGCATAAGACTGCCTACTAGCCAGCTGGGATACCAGGGTATCAATCCCTATCCAAGCTGGGCAAACAATCCAACCCTGGGTCCGACTATTGCAGCAGCCATCTCAAACAGCTAACAGACCTTACTGTGCTTTTCCTTGGTTTCACGGTCGTATTGAAACCGATGGCCAGTTAAAACCCTGCTGCAAATGGCCGGATAGTGTTCCCGAATGTGATATTGATGGGTACATCCATACAGATTACATGGAAAATCTACGGCAACAATTCAAGCAGGGTCAAGGACATCGCTATTGTAAAACCTGCGAGTTCAATGAGCAGGTCAAGGGTTACAGCCATAGGACATGGTCATTCGAGCTTGCAGATCTCATAGGTGTGGATTTTTCCGCAGAACCAACGTTGATGAGCCAGGATGTAAATCTGAACAACATCTGTAATATCAAATGTAGATCATGTAATCAAACCAGTTCGACTAGTTGGCTATCAGATGCTATATCCCTTGGACAGCTATCGGTAGGTTTGCGAGAATCTGGATGGTATCTGTCTGCAGAAACTGCTAAGAACACAGAGAGACTACAGTTCCTCGGTGGTGAACCAATGATGCATCAAGCACGCATAATAGAAGCATTGATTCAAGTTGCTAATCACGGAAATATTTCTCGCTTACAGCTGCACATGAGCAGCAACATGACTCATGACCTGAACGAGGAGATGCAGTCATACTTCTCTGTGCTGCGCGAAGTTAAGATAGACTGTAGCATAGACGCGTTTGGTCAGCTGAATGATTACATAAGATCCGACAGTACCTGGGATAGGGTTTCGGCTGTGACCAAGAATCTACGAGATATTTGTGCGAAAAATGCTCGCGTGAAGGCAAAAATAACCTCAGTCTTCAGCTTGTATAACGCACATGCTATGTTAGACCTCTTAGACTGGGTAGATAGCGAACTCAACCCTCACATCAGCAAGCTTTCTGTGATACTGTGTAAGCATCCGCCCATGTTAGACGCACGCAATCTACCCACTGTCTATAAACAAGCACTGATAGATTCATATACACGTAGATCTGCTGACTACCCGCGTCACAAGTCTGTGATATCGGCTATAACTAATCATCTAAGCATGCCAGCTACCATACCGCTTCCGGTGTGGCTCAGCATGTTCAGCGAATACAATGATAGGTTGGATTCCCTGAGAAGGACATCTTTGAAAATGATCAATCCAGAATTATCTGCATGTCTAGAAGGTTATAGCAATGTCTAAGTACAGCCAAGGGCGATTCATACCGAAGAATCCAGCAAAGCTGATAGGCAAGCAGGAAGTCACGTTCCGTAGCAGCTGGGAACTGACTGTGATGAACTTTCTTGACAGCCACCCCAGTGTGATACAGTGGGCCAGTGAGAGCATACGCATACCCTATACAAATCCTCTAACCGGCAAACCCAGCCAATATGTGCCAGATTTCATGATACTATACCAAGACAAGAATGGCAAGAGGCGAGCAGAGATAGTAGAAGTCAAACCTGCCAAGGAAGCCATGGTTGAGAATGCCAAGAGCAAGCGAGACAAGGTAAGCCTCATACTCAACACAGCTAAATGGGCAGCGGCAATGACCTATTGTAAGAAGAACGGAATGACCTTCAGGATCCTTACTGAAAGTGACATATATATCACTAAGCCCAAAACCAAGACCAAGAGGACCCGTTGATGGCCAACAGATTCAAGACACTGGAAGATGCATTTGAGCTAGAACCTGTTGAAGGTTCCGATGCAGAGATACCGGCGCAGCCTAACGAAGAGGACATCGCAGCAGCATTGGCCATGGCTGATGACATTGATCGTCAGCTTAGCACAGCAAGAGGACAGGATCTCCATGATCGTGAGATGGATGAACTGGCTAACATGGCTATCAAAGCACATCAAGATCTACAGGATCTCGGTATGAATGTTGAAATTCGTCATGCTGGAGAGATATTCAGTAGCAGCAGCCAGATGCTAAAGATAGCAGTAGATGCTAGGAACTCTAAGGTGGACAAGAAGCTGAAGATGCTGAAGCTGAAGCTAGACAAGCTCAAGCTTGACCGCACAACTAAATCACCTGACGATGATCCGTTGGATGTCAAAGCTACAATGATGGACCGAAATGAGCTGCTCAAACAGCTAGGTGAAATTGAAAGCGACGCTAAATAACAGGTACATTGGAGCATCTATTGCCATGAAGTCATTCAGAGAGTATCTCGCAGAAAGCACACGAGAGTATGGATTCGTGATCAAGCTTGCTGTGGAACCAAGCGATGAGCAGTTAGATGCTGTTGAGCGTTATCTCACGCAGTTTGGTCTGGTTGAGATGACTGTACCAGTCTTGCTCAAGGGAGACAAGATGGATTTCATTGATCAGGCAAACCAAACGGTGTATCAGATCAATTTCGTTACGACAATGCCTCTGAGCAGCTACATCACCATGGAAGGAATCCGCGGTGTGATGAACATACCAGAGAAGAACATAGTGGTGAGAACTGCCATGGAACCGGTCGAGATGAACTCAGACAGATACATGACAGACATGGGTTTCCATGAGCTTGCTACCAAGGATGGATTATCATCCATGGGACGCCTAAGCACAGATCGTTTTTACCAAGACATTGAACAGCCAGTGGTCACTGATATCTTTGGCGATGCATATAACAAGCGCTTTTTGGATTACTTGGCTGGTATAAAAGCAACACGTCCAAGCGATGAAGTTGATTCAAGCCAACCGCTCTTTACCTGGCTTGAGATGAACAAGGTAGCTCCTCATGAGCCTGTACAGGACATGGCAGATTTCAATGCCAGGTACGACACCCCAAAACCAGTATACAAGCCATCGAGCAAAGATCCAGCTGACCCAACGCCTCGCAGTGGTCTTGGACCCGAAGGCAATTTTGATGATGGTGCTGAAATAGAGTACAGGTTCTACAAGGACAGAGATGGCAAGCGAGTAAACATGGGAGCACCAAAAGCTCCAAACAAACCAGAATTCTTGAGGAAGGGTTAAACCATGGATTTCCATAGCATATTAGGCAAGCTTAGGGCTATAGAGTCCTTGGGACGCAGAGACAGCGTGTTTGAAGCTGAAGAGTGCAACATGACAGCTGAGGGCGAGATGTGCCCTGTGCATGGCATGGAAGAATGCGTCGGATATCAGGGCAGCATACAGATGGAAGACAGCCGGGGCGAGATGATGGATGAAGAGTCTGATCATACTCGTGACGACCGTGCTGAGAAAGCTGGACGCAGAGTTGCTCATGACATTGAATATGACGAGCGCCACAAAGATCACATTCATGGTCACAAACGTGGCAGCGAAGACGACAAGGCAGAGCGTGCCGGACGTGAAGTGACCAAAGACATCGAGCACGACGAGATGCATGAGAACATGGAAGAAGGCGAGTGCAACATGACGGCAGAAGGCGAGATGTGCCCTGTGCATGGAATGGAAGAGTGCTGGTCATCGAGCATGGAAGAGGATGCTCCGCTGGGCCCAATACCATTTACTCCGATCGGTGCCACTAACAATGGCCCAGACACACAGGGTTTTGTGTACGCTTACAACGAAAGCCAAAAGCAGCTGCGTGAGAGCATGAACATCGTGATGACACAGAACATTGATGAAAAAGGCAGCCATAAGAGCATGACTGTAACAGCCACAGACGAGGACTTTGATACCCTAGAGCGCTTGTTGGCTATGAGCGGTGTTGGACGCAGCAATGCTCACGCTGAATTGGTAGTAGCGGCACCAAAAGCCGGCATGCCTTATGGTGTGTCAGCTGAGCCTACCTGTTCACACTGTGGTAATCCGCAGACTAACTGCACCTGTGAAGAAGTTGCTATGGAAAATGCTGATCATGACTATGGTCATACGGAGCATTCAGAAGACGGTGAGCCAATTGACCCCGAAGATTACATCTATCAAGGTCGCCACATCAACCAGCGCTTTGGTAAGATCGGTGATAACACGCTTATGAGCGAACAGGCCCAGCGCGCCAACAGCTTGTTCAACGTGCTCAACGAAGAATACACAAATTATCTCATAGAAGCTGATTTAGAGCACAGCAATGACGGATCAGAAAGCCCATTGACAGCTAATTCTCGTGATAAGTTTGACAAAGATCCATTCAGCAATGAGGAACCTGTAACTGATGGTAGCCGCAGTCCTCTGAGCCATATTGGTCGTCAAGACGTGATGAATTGATAGATCAACGCTTAACAAATATAAGTAACAGCGGCTATATGCCGCTGTTCGCTTGAGTAACACATGGCTAAGACTGACATAGATTTCCAGATAGTAAAGCAGGCTAACAAGAAGACTGCCTACACGGCTGAACAGATCCGCGAGATAGCACGCTGTGCCAAGGACCCTCTGTATTTCATGGAAAATTACATGAAGATACAGCATCCTACCAAAGGTCGCATGGCATTTGAAGCATATGATTATCAGAAGCGTTTGGTACACGCATACTGGAAGAATACCAGCGTGATAGCACTTTTGCCACGGCAGAGTGGCAAGACTACCACGGCAGCGGGTTATCTGTTATGGTATGCTATGTTCAACAAAGATGTCACGGTGTTGATAGCGGCCAACAAGTTCCGCGCAGCCAATGAGATCATGGATCGCGTGAAGTTTGCCTATGAAGAACTGCCAGATTGGATACGTGCCGGTGTTGCCATATATAATGTGCAGGACATCAAGTTCGATAATGGATCTCGTATCAAGGCAACTACAACAACTCCAGATAGCGGGCGCGGCATGAGTATCTCGCTGCTGTATTTGGATGAGTTTGCGTTCGTGAAGCCGCGTATCGCAGAAGAATTTTGGACTGCTATGAGTCCTACTCTAGCAACTGGTGGTAAGTGCATCATCACCAGCACACCCAACAGTGACGAGGACAAGTTCGCAGAGATTTGGTTTGGTGCCAACAAGACAGTGGATGATTATGGCAATGACACACCAGATGGCCTGGGTGTGAACGGCTTTGCGGCATTCACAGCTCACTACAGCGAAGTGCCAGGCAGGGATGAAGTCTGGGCAGATAAAGAGCGTGCCAAGATCGGTATAGACCGATTTAGGCGAGAGTACGGGGTTGAGTTCATCACAGCTGATGAGACTCTGATCAATGCGGCCACGCTGCTGCAGCTTCAGGGTACCGAACCTTTGTTCAAGACCGGTCAGACACGCTGGTATGATCAGATCAAACCCAACAAGACTTACCTGGTGGCTCTGGATCCCAGTGCTGGTGTGGGCAAAGATCACAGCTGCATACAGGTCTTCAGCCTTCCGGACATGGCACAGGTGGCAGAGTGGAACCACAATCGTACCAGCATACCTCAGCAGGTCAAGACCATGCAAGGCATCATCAACTTCATACATGCTGAGATGCGCAAGAGCAATGAACAGCGTAGTGAACCAGAGATATACTTCACTCTGGAAAACAACAGCTGGGGCGAAGCAGCTATCGTGAGCATAGACGAGATCGGTGAAGAAAACTTTAATGCCATATGGTTGCATGAACCAAAGGTCAAGGGAGTGAGCAGGCTGCGTCGAGGCCTGAACACCAACGTGCGCAGCAAGGCCATGGCCTGCACCAAGATGAAGAGCCTCATAGAAAGCAACAAGCTGGTTTTGCGCAGCAAGCAATTGGTCAGACAGCTGAAGTTCTTTGTTTCCAAGGGCAACAGCTTTGAAGGCAAGGTTGGAGAGCACGATGATGCCGTGATGGCCACCATACTGTGTGTGCGCATGATGCAGATGGTCACTCGCTGGGATGAGAACTTTGGCAATCTCATGAAAGACGAGTTTGTCGAGGACGTTCAGGAACCAATGCCCATCAGCCTAGGCTTCTAACAGCTAAATATAGCATCATGAATCACAACTGGGACATCATAGGCGATAAGATCTTTGGCATACTGCGAGGCAACGGCTATCGCACGCAGATGTTTGACAAAGGCGGCAGCAAGACCATGGATCCACATGAAGCCACTAGATTCTTTGCTACCATACCAAGCAGTGATCCAAAACTGGACAGCTTTAACATATTAGTGACGCTGCATGACGAGGATGCCAGTAGCCACATGGATATCAAGACGCCTAATCTAGTTAACGATAAGGATTTTAACACAGTCATCAAGATCAAGGACAGCATGCAAGTCAATGTTGGTGACAAGGAAAACATCAGTGTGAACTGGTATAAGTTTGATCATGACATTGATCCCAGGGAAGATGCTGTGAACAACATCCAAGAGAGCCGCGATATCAGCAAGCCTTACGGTAGCACCAAGAGCAGTTACCAGCAGATAGGCAATAGCAAGCTGATCATACGCCATACTGATCCCGTGAACGAAGAGAAGAAGGGCAGTCGTTGGCGCCACATCAAGAACATATTCATAGAGACCAAGATGGGCGAGCGCTTTGCTTATCCCCATGCTCATATAGCGGGCGCCAGGGCTATGGCACGGCATCTTGCCAACGATGGTCGTTTTGGTGACCAGACTGCTAAAGCTATCATGCGCATGAGCGAGGATTACATCAAGCTCAAGCGTGCTAACAAGCTGATGCGTAACAAAGATCAAGAGCTTGGTCTTCATGTCAAGGGTGCACTAGAGCAACTTGCCAAAGAAAGCAAGAGGCTCAGTGGCAGCAAGGGTTATGCCACTGGCATTACCAAGCTAGCCAGCAGCACAATGAGTTCACCAGCTGAACAAGTGATAGAATTGCGGGATAGGCTAGCCGAAACTTGTGGTTGCGAGAAGTCGGATGTCCCCAACATGGATGCGTTAGAAACTGCTGCTAGGTATTTGGTAAGCCATGGTTACCGCATCACTGTACCTAGTTCAGAGATGGATCAAGAGCTCTTGCGACTAGAGGAACTAGCCGGCATTATGTAATGCATGCGGCTGTCACCAATCCAATTCTCCACTGAAAACTTAGATAGCAGATTGACACTTGACAATCGCTGCGGCATAAATAAACTGTCAGTCAGCAACAGGTGTTGCGGGCTGTCTATAGCACAATTAGGCACATGAAAGCACACATAGGAGGCACATATCATGGGACTGAATCTTAAAGAAATCCAAGCCAAGCTGTTAGAGCAGCAGGCTCGCAAAGACCGCTCGCGTGGCGGCCAATTTACCGGCGACAACTCCATTTATCCGTTTTGGAACAACCCAGAGGGCTCAACTGCCACTCTGAGGTTTCTGCCGGACGGCGACGACACCAACGACTTCTTCTGGGTGGAACGACTCATCATCAAGATTCCATTCCCTGGAGTCAAGGGGCAAAATGATGCTCGTCCAGTTGAAGTGCAAGTACCTTGCATGGACATGTGGAAGCCAGGCAGCTGCCCCATCGCAGCCGAAACACGTCCGTGGTGGAAGGATCCTACTTTGGAAGATATGGCTCGCAAGTACTGGCGGAAGAAGAGCTATGTGTTCCAGGGTTTTGTCACGCAGAATCCTAACAAGGATGATAACACGCCGGAAAATCCAATCCGGAGATTTATCATCAATCCTAGCGTGTTTGATGCTATTAAGGCGATCCTTATGCGTCAGGATCTTGAGAATAGCCCTACTGATTACGAATCTGGACGTGATTTCTACCTGTCTAAGACAACTAAGGGTGGGTATGCCAATTATAGCAGCTCATCTTGGTCTATGAAGGAACGTGCTCTCAACGTTGATGAACTCAGCGCCATTGAAAAGCATGGACTGTTCACGCTCAACAGCTTCCTGCCAAAGAAGCCGGATGATGCGCATCTCGCAGCAATCATGGAGATGTTTGAAGCATCGGTGAACGAGGATCTCTATGACGCAGATCGTTGGGGACAGTTCTATCGTCCAAACGGCATGCGCATGGATGCGTTTGCTAGCAACAACGATGTTGCTGCTAACACCACAGCAACTCCTGTGACCAAACCAGTCACAGCAGCCAGCATCATGGAACGTGCGGCTCCAAAGGCAGCTCCAGTGGACGAAGCTCCATTTGATGTGGATCCGCCCAAGGCAGCAGCACCAGCAGCACCAGCAGCAGAAAAGCCAACATTAAACTCTCCTGATGCTATCCTGGCAGCCATCCGCGCTCGCAAGCTCGGCGGTCAATCCTAATCCAATAACACACAGGATGGGCGAGCAAATCGCCCATCCTGCCACATGATCACAGGAGCAAAAAGTGAAGCCATTTGACATCAGTAAATTCAGGAAGGACATCGCCAAGACTATCCCTAGTCTCAGCCTTGGATTCCATGATCCTAAGACTTGGATCCACAGCGGTAATTACGCTCTAAACTATGCTATCAGTGGTGACTTCAAGAACGGTATCCCGTTGGGCAAGGTCACCATGTTTGCTGGACAATCTGGTTCCGGCAAAAGCTATATCTGCTCAGGCAACGTCATAAGAAACGCTCAGCGAGCGGGTGTGTTCCCGATCTTGATCGATACAGAGAACGCACTTGACGAGAACTGGCTCAAGCCACTGGGCGTTGATACGAGTGATGAGAAGCTGCTCAAAGTAAACATGGCCATGATCGACGACGTTGCTCGCTTGGTCAGCGACTTCATGAAAGACTACAAGAGCAGGTTTGACAAGGTTGACCCAGAAGAGCGTCCAAAGATCCTGTTCGTGCTGGACAGTCTGGGCATGCTGCTGACACCCACCGACGTGAACCAATTCGAAGCTGGTGAGATGAAGGGTGACATGGGTCGCAAGCCCAAGGCACTGGCAGCACTGGTGCGCAACTGCGTGAACATGTTTGGTGAGTATGACGTTGGATTAGTGGTTACCAACCACACCTATGCCAGCCAAGACATGTTTGATCCGGATGACAAGATCTCAGGCGGTCAGGGATTTGTGTATGCAAGCTCTATCGTGGTAGCCATGCGCAAGCTCAAGCTCAAGGAAGATGAGGATGGCAAGAAGGTCACAGACGTGCGCGGTATCCGTGCAGCCTGCAAGATCATGAAGACACGCTACAACAAGCCGTTTGAAAGCGTGGAGATCAAGATCCCTTGGGACACTGGCATGAACGAATATAGCGGTCTGATCGAGATGTTCGAAAAGAAGGGCGTGTTGGTCAAGGACGGCAACAAGCTCAAGTACACCGACAAGACAGGCAAGGAACATAAGTATTTCCGGTCTGGTGTCACCGACGAGCTGTTGGATCTGATCATGACTGAATGGGACGAGACTAAGATAACCCCAGTCTTGGAACTCGAAGTTGATCCAGACAACATGGATTCCGCAACATCGGAGGATTGATAGATGGAAATCGGAGCAAGCCTGCTATTAGAAGTCTGGGAGGTGGTCAATGACCTCCTTCCAAACAACAAGAGAGAAGACATGGCTAGGAGATTGGTCAACATCTTCGCAGACAAAGGCATGGATCGAGATGATTTTGAAGCCATAAAAGGCGAAGATGATCACCTTGACAGTGCCATCGATGCGCATTATACTGGTGAACCAGTGGAAGAAGATTATGAATATGATCTTGACTATGAGGATGATTGATAGACATGACCAGGCAAAAGAACGAGTCACAGGACGTTTTCATAGACCAGCTACAGAAGCGAGTTGACTCTGCGCTTGATAGCCGAGATATGACAGATATCGCAGCTGCTCAACTAGAAGTACAGTTTGCCATGCTGCAGTGCCTTCATCAGATGGACTGGAAGCTCTGGGAACTTTACAATAAGTTTGGTACATAACCGAGTATAAATCATGTGGTATAATCGAGTCGTCGATGACATGGCTATGCTGCCAGATGCGATCGATTGGTATCAACATCAGCTGGAAGGTTCCTGGGTCGAAGCCAAGATCGTGGGCGGCATCGAAAGAGCCGCCCAAGAACTCAGCGGCATAATGGCCTATCGCTTTGGACAGCTGCAGGAAGTTGAAGCCATACTCAAGCATCTAAACATAAAGTATGATAAGCTACGCAGCGATCACTATCGCAGGTATCTGGAACGCTATCAGCGCGAGCTTACTGATCGCAGCATCGAAAAGTACATCGATGGGGAAGATGACGTGGTCACCATGGCCACGCTGATCAACGAAGTTGCGCTTGTGCGCAACAAGTATCTGGCACTGATCAAAGGCCTCGACGTGAAGCAGTTCCAGATCAGCAATATCGTGCGCCTGCGCATACAGGGCATGGAAGATGCGCATCTGGACACTCGAGGCTGAATCTGCGGTATTTTTAACGGTTTTTTCACTATTTTCATCAATGATTTCAAGCCTATAATGCTGAAAAAACCGCTTGACAGCACCTCATATTGTGCTATTGTATGGACATACGAGAGCACAACGGAGCCAAAAGCATGTCAGCAAGCTACGTACACGTTACAGAGGGTCGCACACGCGGCGGAGCCAGCGTAAGCAATGTCTCTCTCAAGCTGCTTGAGACGCAGAAGCGCGACAAGGACGGCATCTATATCACGGTAGATGGCGCAGATGTACCTGGCTTGCGTGCGGGACGCAACCGCATCTATGTGAACGATTCTGCTCACATTAGCTATGTTGGCGAGCTGCACACAGCAGCCAAGGCACCAGTAGCAGAGCAGGCTCGCACAGATGATCAGATCCGCAAGGAACTGCAAGAGACTTTTGATATTCTCGAAGACATGAGCCGCGCGGTTGCGGCTAACATCGTCAAGGGTTTGGTTGTGAGTGGTCCAGCTGGTATTGGTAAGAGCTACACTGTGGAGACCACGCTGCATGACACGCTGGACGTGCTGGGCCGCTTGAATGGCATGGGACAGATGTACGAAGTGATCAGCGGTGGATGCAGTGCTAGCATGCTGGTAGAGAAGCTCTACTACTTCCGTGAGGAAGGACAGGTGCTGGTGTTTGATGACTGCGACAACGTGCTCTATGATGAGGACTGCCTCAACTTGCTCAAGGCTGCTCTGGACAGCAAGAAGACTCGTCGCATCAGCTACAACCATCGCAGTTTGGCACTGGAGAAGAGCGGTGTGCCCAACAGCTTCGAGTACAAGGGTGGCATCGTGTTCATCACCAACCTCAAGTTTGATCAGGTACGCAGCGAGCGCTTGAAGAACCATTTGGAAGCCATCGTGAGCCGCTGCCACTACATGGATCTGGGCATTGACTCTCAGCGCGAGAAGCTCATTCACATCCGCAACACCGTGGAACGCCACGACATGCTGCGCAATTATGGGTTCAATGAGCAGGAAAAATCTGAAGTACTTGATTATGTCATGACACATGCGGATAACCTTCGCGAGCTCAGCCTGCGCATGATCCTCAAGATCAGCGACATGCGTAAAGCCATGCCGCGCAACTGGCAGTCAGTGGTTGCCAAGAGCTGCCATCGCAGGGCTGCTTGATATCCAACAGCATAAAACAAACATGACGCAGCCAAACTGGCTGCGTCTTTGTCTCTGTATTGCTAATAGCATCCAAGCCGCATAAACTATAGCTGAGCTGTGTGCCATCAGAAGAGTTGCCGCTGATGGGAATCTGCCTAGGATCAACACCCAGGGTCCGCACAGCTGGCAACTCGGGAGCGCGGGCCTTGAGCCCAGTCGTCCAGCGCATCTATCGAGTAACGCCTGGTGACGAGCTAGTGGCTGACTGCTTTTCTATGCTGGAGCAGCACAGCAGCCTAGGTCCCGGGACCTGACGGCGCTACTATACGGCATGGTCGTGACGCTGGGTGCGTAGGCTTGATAAGCGCCAGCTGCGTGAGCAGGTGGTATTAGGCGGCAGTGAACGGACCTACGATAAAGGTCGCCGGAGGAGTGGACGCTCGCGTAACCGGCTCTTGCTTTCAGTAGATTCTCCGACTATATTATGAGGTGTTAGCACTGCCACTGATGGAGTGCTAATTTTCCATTTAACCAAGGAGACTACGATGGAACTGAGACCGCTTAATAATCGGGTCATAGTGAAGCGCGTGGACAGCGAGACTGTCACGAAGGGCGGCATCGTCATCCCTGACACTGCAGCAGAGAAGCCTGACCAGGGCACAGTGCTTGCTGTGGGCAAAGGGACCAAGGATGATAGCGGCAACTATATCCCGCTGGATGTTAGCGTGAATGATCGCGTGTTGTTTGGCAAGTATGCAGGCACACAGATCAAGATTGACGGGCAAGACCTACTTGTCCTCAAAGAAGAAGAACTTTTTGCCGTTATTGAAAACTGAGGAGTAACACAACATGGCAGCTAAAGACGTGATTTTTGGCGACGACAGTCGCAAGAAGCTGTTGGCAGGCATTGACATCCTGGCCAACGCAGTGAAGAGCACGCTGGGTCCCAAGGGACGCAACGTGGCATTTGAACGCAGCTACGGTGGACCATTGGTCACCAAGGACGGTGTCACGGTGGCTAAGCAGATCGAGCTCAAGGACAAGTTCGAGAACATGGGCGCACAGATGGTGCGCGAAGTGGCAAGCAAGACTGCTGACAACGCAGGTGATGGTACCACCACTGCCACCGTGCTGGCACACAGCATGATCCGCGAAGGCCTCAAGCTGGTAGCCACTGGCATGAACAGCATGGACATCAAGCGCGGCATGGAACGAGCAGTGAGCGCTGCTATCGCAGAGCTTGATAAACTCAGCAACCCTTGCCAGACTGAAACAGAGATCGAGCAGGTTGCTAGCCTATCAGCCAACAGCGATCACGAGATTGGACGCATGATTGCTGCTGCAGTACAGAAGGTTGGCAAGGAAGGCGTGATCACCGTCGAAGAGAACAAGAGCCTTGACACGGAACTCAACATCGTGGAAGGCATGCAGTTTGATCGCGGTTACATCAGCCACTTGTTCGTGACCAACCAAGAAAAGATGCAGGTGCATCTGGACGATCCCCACATCCTCATCCATGACAAGAAGCTGTCTAACCTACAGGCCATCCTTCCTGTGCTGGAATCTGTGGTACAGACTGGCAAACCACTGCTGATCATCGCTGAAGACATCGAAGGCGAAGCATTGGCCACTCTGGTTGTCAACAAGCTGCGTGGCATCATCCAAGTTGCTGCTGTGAAAGCTCCGGGCTTTGGTGATCGCCGCAAGGCCATGTTGGATGATATTGCTACCCTCACAGGTGGTACCGTTATCAGCGAAGACATGGGCTTCAAGCTGGAGAAGGCCACCATTGCTGAGCTTGGTCGTGCCAAGAGCATCAAGATCGACAAGGACAACACTACCATCATCGACGGGGCAGGCGACAAGGATGCCATCCAGGCTCGTGTGGCTCAGCTCAAGGTCCAGATCGACGACACCACATCTGACTACGACCGTGAGAAGCTCCAGGAGCGTCTCGCCAAGTTGGCAGGTGGTGTTGCTGTGATCAAGGTTGGTGGCGCCACTGAGGTTGAAGTCAAGGAAAAGAAGGACCGCGTGGATGATGCGCTGCATGCCACTCGTGCTGCTGTGGAAGAAGGCATCGTGCCAGGCGGCGGCGTGGCACTGATCCGTGCTCGCAATGCCATCAAGGACCTACAGGGTGACAACATCGACCAGACTGCAGGTATTGGCATCATCTTGCGTGCAATGGAAGAGCCAATCCGTGCTATCGTCACCAATGCTGGCTATGAAGGCAGCGTGGTAGTAAACGAAGTATCTAAGGGAACTGGTTCCTACGGTTATAATGCTGCCACTGGTGAGTACGGCGATCTCATCGCGCAGGGCGTGATTGATCCAACCAAGGTCACCAAGACTGCGTTGGTCAATGCCTGCAGCGTTGCTGGATTGGTGCTGACCACTGATACCATCATTGCTGATCTACCAGCTGACGACAAGGCACCACAGGGCGGCGGTAATCCTGGCATGATGATGTGATCTGATTCACATCGCTGTAAATACTGAGAGGAGGGAGCGATCCCTCCTCTCTGCTTGTGTGATAGCAGGCTATGAGGTATACTGTGAGATGATCAAGCACTGTGTGATAGAGATTGAAGACGAAGTCAACATCAAGATGAACAATCTCGATCTGGCTGCTCGCAAGGCCTGCGTGAACGCTGTGAAATACTTCATACCAGGCGCACGCTACAGCGCAGCCTACAAGCTGGGCCGCTGGGACGGAACCAAGAGCTTTGCTACTCTGGGAGGGCGTACCTATCTCAGTCTCTTAGATCGCATGCTGCCAATCCTTCAGGAGCATGGCTACGACTTTGAGATAGAAGACAACCGGCTGCGCTATGAGCTGAGCTTGAACACGGTTACCGATCAAGCACATGCTCACAAGGTATGGCCCAAGGGTCATGAGCGTGCCGGACAGCAGATATTGCTGCGTGACTACCAGGTGGATGTAATCAACACATTCGTGGAAAATCTACAAGCAGTTCAACAGGTTGCTACAGGCGCAGGCAAGACTCTGATCACAGCTACGCTCAGCGGATTGATTGAACCCTATGGCCGCAGCATAGTGATCGTGCCCAACAAGAGCTTGGTTGAGCAGACTGAGATAGACTACAGAAATCTGGGGTTGGACGTGGGCGTGCTCTACGGTGATCGCAAGGAATACGATAGGACGCACACCATCTGCACATGGCAGAGCCTGAACGTGCTGGACAAGAAGAGCAAGGATGCGCTGGATGATCATCAGCATGAGATATTCATGCGTGACCTCATGGGCATCATCGTGGACGAAGCACACATGGCCAAGGCAGACGTGCTGACCAAGCTGCTGACCAACAACTTCCGCCACATTCCCATACGCTGGGGCCTCACTGGTACCATACCCGAAGAAGAAGAGAACCAGATCAGTCTCTTGGCTAGCATAGGACCCAACGTGGGCGATCTGTTTGCGCATGAGCTACAGGATCGCGGCGTGTTGGCTAAGTGCCACGTGAACGTGCTACAGACTCGCGAGACAGTGAAATATACCAACTACCAGGAAGAGCTCAAGTTCCTCACCACTGACACTGATCGCATCAAGTGGATGGCCAAGATGATTGGTGCTATCAAGGACAGCGGTAATACTCTGGTGTTGGTTGATCGCATCGAAACTGGCAAGATGTTGGAAGAATACATCCGAGGCAGCACATTCATCAGCGGCGCAGTTAAGACCAAGGACCGCAAGGAAGAGTATGACAACATTGCTATCAGCGATGATCAGGTGTTGATAGCTACCTATGGCGTGGCAGCCGTTGGCATCAACGTGCCTCGCTTGTTCAATCTGGTCATGCTCGAACCTGGCAAGAGCTTTGTGCGTGTGATCCAGAGCATTGGTCGTGGCCTGCGCAAGGCTGAAGACAAGGACTTCGTGCAGATCTGGGATCTAACCAGCACCTGTAAGTTCAGTGCCAAGCATCTGACCAAGCGCAAGCAGTTCTACACACAGGCCAAATACGACTTCACCATTGAAAAAGTAGACAGAACCACGGTAGAATAATCCTACATTTCAGTCAATCTATCACTAAGTATGGGTGATATGAAGATACTGACCACGGAAAATACCTCATATAACCTAAACCAGATACCAGACGACGTGGGCGACGTGCGTTTTGGTGTGCTGGATTACAGCGATCAAAGCAACGTTGACTACTACTTTGTACCTCTGATATTCCTTGAAAGCTTCAACAGCCCCTGCGTGGATCTGCGCATAGGCAACTTCAGCTTACAGATGCCTCTGGATTGGAGCGTGATCATTGGTGACAAGGACAGCGGTGAGATGGAGATCATGCCACTGATCTATCTCAACGACAAGGACTTTGATGTGTTCTGTTACAATCCCATCAACGGATACATGCCCAACTTCCTCAAGCTGGAGATCATCAACATCTGGCCAGACGTCAAGTGGTACTTCCCCAAGCTGAAAAACGGGCACATGCTGGCAGTGCCGCTGAGCGATAAGCAGGGACCCTACTGCGCATACTTCCTCAAGGACATAGGCAAGATCCCAGAAAGCCTTGATATCCGCAAGCTGATATGACACAGCAATAAATATGACGGCAACCATCCAGGAGGATTGATCATGGCTACTACCATCTACACATTCAAGAACGACACCTACAGCGACCGTGCCAAGGCACTGCTCACAGAAAAGAAGATTGAGTTCACTGAAAAGTCAGTTAAAAACTGGGGCACAGTTGATCCTGCTACAGAGATCACTAGTGAAGATCTCAAGACAATCGCTCCAAAATGGCAGCGTGGTCCTGTCACAGTCATGGACGACGCTAGCGTTATCTGCGGTCTCAAGGCGCTGCAAGAAAAGCTGGCTTAAGATACCATTACGCTACAGTAGATACAAAAACGCCGGCTTCGCGCCGGCGTTGTCATCTATAGGCTATTGCGTATGCTAGGCTGTTAACCGCCATTTTGTATCTGCTGACCACCAGTTTGGAGATAGGCCCAAGTTGGGTCTGGCAGGATGTTGGTGGTACTTATCAAGTACCATGAATAGATCTGGTTGTCCCAGGTTAGAACCGTGCGGTCCATGATCTTTTGTGCCTGTGGCAGCGGATTGTTGGGACTCTGTAGCGGTACAAACCCTATCTGTACTACAGCGTTGGCATAATACACACCCACTTGGCCTTCTGGTCCACCTGTGGTAACGCCTGTGATGCCTATGTCAGGACTGCCCACTGGATAGAATATGGCACCTTCTGGACCAGTGTTCGGACCGCTTGGTGTGACAAACACTGGAGGACCCTCTGGTCCCCAAGCATTGTATCCCGGAGCACCACCTGGATTGGTCACTGTGATGTTGTATGGCGCCAATTGCTTGGTGTTGATGTTGATCTGGAATCCTGTGCCGGTGCTGCCCGTGAAGCTCACTGGATTGGCAGGGAATGCTGTGTATTCAGCTGTGGCATAGTTCCAGTAGAAAGTGCCTATGGCTCCAGTTCCGTCAACTGAGTTGATATAGATTGTGGCAGGATCACCAATGTAGGTGCCACCTGCCAGCGTGAGCGTGTCACCCTGGGTGTAGGCACTGCCGCCGTTCACGATATCAGAGGAATTATCCCAGCTGGCAGGTCCGTAGCTGGAGATAGTTGCTGTGGGCACTGCCAGTGGATCGACTGCCACAGCAGGGAACATGCGACCATTGTCATGTGCGCCGCGCTCACTCTGTGGGAACGTGCGACGAGTGCCGGTGAATTCTATGTCAGTCACGGCACCGCCGTTCACAGTGGCCACGGCTGTTTGTACACCGCTCATGAATGGGTCATATATCAGCACAGGCGGCGGGTCTATTTGGCTGTAACCTGTGCCACCTGATGAAACCACGATGCTGTTGCTGAACCAAGCGCTGACGTTGATGGTGGCACCAACGCCACCTCCTGTGAGATAGTAGATATCGGCATTATATGAAGTTGGCTTTGTGTATGAACCCACATTGGCTATGGACAGAGGATTGCCATAGGTGTTTTGGTGAGCCTTGTCAAGGATGGTATCAAATGTGATCACTGCGCCCGTGCCGCCGCCTGTGGTGGCATCAAAGCTGCCTCCTGATGTGCTGGCTGTGCCAGTGCTGCTGCCTGTCACTATGACATTGAATCCAGTGATAGCGCCGCTGAGATCAACCGTGGTCACGTCTACCTGTGCCTGTAGAGGATTGGTGCCACCTGTGCCCAGATTGAAACTTATGGTGCTGCTGGTGGTAAAGCTGCTGCCACCGCTCACAGCGAAGTTTGTGCCTGTGAATCTCAGCACTTCCACGATGCCTTCGCCCCCAGCATATATGCCCGTGTTGATGGCCAGGAAGTTCCCAGCAAGGAATCCACTAGTGCCCGGATTGTCCACGGTCACTGAAGCGATGCTGATGTTGGCCACGTAGGCTTCTGCGCCGTACGCATCGGTGTAAAGGTAAGGGTACACTAACACGCTGGCCTGTCCTGGTCCAGTAACGTCACCTGGTACCAGTTCACAAGGACCACTGAGCATGGTGTAGTCGGCTGCGTTGCGGAACAGGTAGCTGGTTGGTCCAACTTGCTTGTCAAGGAATGCCAGTGCCGTGCCGTTGAGATCAGGGAACCATGCTGTGCCCTGTATCAGCGATCCCTGGCTCTGAGGCACTACGTTTGGCAGGGTATACGGACCCATGTATGATTTCTTTACGGGACGGCCCATGTGATATCTCCTAGTGGCTATGCGTGCGATATTTAGCCAAACGAAACCCCCGGATCGCTAAGGTTCTCCGGGGGCATCGCCTGAGTCTGCCAGCTACAACAGCAGGCAAGGGTTATTGTGTGTTCAAGTGTGCCCAGGTTGGACCAGGCAACTGATAGCCGTTTGGCAACCAACTCCAAGTCTGACCAATGAAGTTCTTGACAGTGTTGTCATATATCTCCGCAGCCAGTGTGGGTGTGCTGATTGGATTCAGAGACACTGTGGGGCATGCCACATAGCCGCTGCCGCCACTGGTCACAGTCACACTGGTCACAGAACCGGCTGCGTTGACCACACCCACTGCTGTGGCGTTGCCTGTGCCAAATGTCACGCTGGCTTCGTTGCCGGGATCAAATCCGCTGCCACCGTTGGTGACCTGTACGCTGCTGACTTGGTAAGTCACGTTGATGGTTGCGCCTGTACCACCACCACCGCTGAGGCTGACCGGATTGGCAGGCAGTGTGGTGTAGTCGCCTATGTTTGCCACGCTGAATGCGTTGATGCCCCAGACAAAATTGAACGTGGCACCGTTGGCATCCACGTTGGCTGCTACGTTGGAAGTTGATGCCACTGGATCTGCGGGCAAGGCAGCACTGGTGTAAACTCCGCCGTTGGTGATGTTCACGCCTGTGATACCACCTGTGCCATTGGCTGAGCTAACTGTCAAAACCACAGGAGTGCTGTAACCTGCTCCACTGAAGGTCAGTGTGTCGCCCACGCTGTAACGTGTGCCCGCTGTGGATATGTTGTCAGCTGCGACCTTGACGCTGGTTACAGTGACGTTGGCCTGTTGGTTGCCAGTGTATGTGCCGCCTGTCAAGCTGAGCACGTTGCCCACGCCGTAATCCTGTGTGACAGAACCCGTGTTGGCCACTATGACAGTGCCAGCGTACACACCTAGGTTAGCATTGGCAGCAACTGCGCCGCCGCCTTCGCCGCCATATGGGTAAACTGCGATGTTGGCCTGTCCTGGACCCGTGATTGGTCCGTTGACTAGATAGCACTGGCCTGGCGTTGCTGGACCCTGTCCGTTGACACTGAGCCACTGATAGCTGCTGCTGGTCAGCTGCTTTACTATCCAGCTTGGACGTGCGACTGTGTCGCCCTGTATCCATGCGTTGCCTATGATTGCCTGTCCGCTGGCAGTGACATTGCCAAAATATTTCTTCTTGAGGGGACGTCCCATTGTAAACTCCTTGGCGTTCTAAGCCTACGGGGCACCGTTGCCCCATAATCATTTCAATACCTATTTATCATGGTCCGATGTTTAATGCGTTGGTCCATATGCTAGCCCAGCCAATTGCCAAGCCGGGATCGTATCCACTGCCAAACACCCAGGGCATGTCATGCCCTGGGTGCCTCTGCGGCAGGTGTTTTTGCCATGTAGATGACTCCTAATTATGAGCATTTATTTAGCAACCAAGCTGCTGTCTACCACATGTACCCTGTTGGGCTCTGGGCCCCAGATGCTCCACTCCAGATGGTTGCCATGCCAGTCCTTGATCTTGCTGCTGGTGATGCGCATGGCGAATCCCGAGGCCATACCAGTGAATCTGATGCTCATCAGTCCTGACATGGGTGGTTCGGCTGATTCACAGAGCCTGTAGCTGCCTATCTCGTCAGTATCACAGTCCTGTACCAAGAATCTATCGCTGCCAACCTGCTTGATGATCCAACCTCGACCCACACGGCCTTGATTGTTGATCACTGGCATCAGCACTGGTGATTCACCTGTGGGAATACCAATCCATCGGTCTGTTAAAGGGCGGCCCATGGTATTATTATATCACAGTATGACACAGTTGATGAAACAGTTTGATCAGCGTATACTAAGCACATGGCAAAGAAAGCAAACACACAGGGGCAGAAGCTGAGCTTGGACGCAGTGCTACAGGCGCTGGATAACCGAGACTTTGGTTTCTATGAACGCCTCACTGACGAGGAACGCAAGGGCTACAGTCCATTCTTGCTGATGCGCTACATGAGCAGCCTCAGCCCACAGAGCCCCATGCAGAGCTATGCCGTGCTGGCAACCAACGACTTGGTGAACCTGGGATTCTTCAGCTTGGGCAAGCATCCAGAGCTGCAGCACAAGCTGATGTGCTTGGCTGGCACAGGGCGCAAGCAGTACAGGCCCTACGTGGGTGCCAAGAACGCCAAGAGCAAGACCAAGGTGGTTGACGAGTTCCTGCTGGGCCTATACCCTAGCATCAACGCAGAAGAACTGAGCTTGCTGAAATCGCAGCTGGACAAAGAAAGCCTGCGCCAGCTGGGCAAGGATGCCGGATTGAGTGACAGCGAACTGAAAGAATTGGTCGAGGATGGCAAAAAGCTGGAGCGTGATTCCTAAGCAGTGCCGCTGTGAGTTCTGTAAGAAAGAATTCAGCGACGAGCTGAGGTTGATCAATCATGTGTGTGAGAAGAAGCGGCGGTGGTTTCAGAAGGACCAACCTCAGGGCCGCATAGCCTTCATGGCCTGGTCGCGCTTCTATGAGATGAACAGTGCTGTGGCTGGCAAGAAGCACAAGAAGACCTACAAGGAATTCATAGACAGCAAGTACTATCTGGCATTCAGCAAGTTTGCTAGGCATCTGCTGGACACAGCAGCACCCGAACCCGCACGCTTCATAGACTACGTGCTGAAGAATAATCTGCCCATTGACAAGTGGACGCATGACGTGGTCTATGAGGAATATGTCAAGGACCTCATACGCAATGAAAGCCCAGAACAGGCACTGGAGCGTGGCATCGTGCTGATGCGAGAATGGGCACAGCAGCATGAGCTGGCATGGTACGACTTCTTCAGGGAAGTGAACGCAAACCAGATGACACGCTGGGTGACCACAGGTCGCATCAGCCCCTGGGTGCTATATAATGCTAGCAGCGCAGAGTCGGCGCTCAAGCGTTGCTCACCGGAGCAGATCGGTATGATAGCAGGCATAGCACCAGCACCACAGTGGTCGCTGAAGTTCAACAGAGACAAAGAGAGCACTACCTTCGTCAAGGACACTCTCAAGAAAGCAGGACTATGATGGCAGAGATCACAGACATGTACGGTGCCAGTGATGATGAAGCTATTGCTGCTGCTGATATCAAGAGACCGATTGTATCACAGGGGGCTATAACCGAGTTTGAGATAGATGGCACCAAGATACGCAGCATCGATCCGGGTTATGTGCTGCAGCTTGAAAGAAGATTAATTCAGAGCGAACAGACGATATCTGAGATGCGCAATGAGCTGAGACAGCTTGGCAACAGCATGCGCCAGCGCAGGACCGAGATGAGTGTTTTACAACGGCAGCTTGACGGCAAGATTGACAGGCAGTAGGATTAGCAATGTTAAACCGCGGCGACATTGACATAGATTTTGCGAACAGAGAACAGGCACTGTCTGGCCTCTGGCACACACCTGCCAGCATCATCAGAGATGGCAAGATCGCTCGACATAACACGGGTGTGTACTTCCATGCTGTGCCCAAGGATCCAATCACTGGGTTGTCTAGCTTGGACTACAATGCCGCAGAAGATCGAGGATTCTTCAAGATAGACATGCTAAACGTTGGCGTTTATGAGCATGTGCGTGATGAAGCGCATCTCAGAGATCTCATGGAACGCCCGCTGGATTGGGTAGTGTTTACAGATCCAAGCTTCGTGGCTAAGCTGTTCCATTTGGGCAACTATGGCGACCTCTGTGCTAGATTGCGTCCAACCAGCATTGAACACATCGCCATGATCTTGGCGCTGATCCGCCCAGGCAAGAAGCATTTACAAACCAAATGTGAAACACAGGGATTTCACAGCATCGCAGACTCGATCTGGACCAAATCTGATGAGGATACCTACAGCTTCAAGAAGGCACACGCGATTTCATACGCAGTTTTGGTGTATGTACACGCTAATCTACTGTTAGAGGCCAGGCTATGATCTGGTTACGAGTGTTGGCTACACCAGGTGTGCTGATTCCTGTGATCTGCATCGCAGGTGTGATAGCATATGATCTGTTATTTTCACCTTGACATGACGCAGATCTGTGCTAGTATAAGCAATCAGAGGAGCACTCACATGGCACGTACCAAGCTAGCATTCCAGGTAATTGGCGATATGTTCGGCAAATCAGTTCAGATCATCGATGGCGATGAGATCCTCAATGCTGGAACCGATCTACAATATGATCCCATTGCCAAGCTGAACACCAAGCTCAAGAAAGGCTATCTGTTCCGCAATCCAAAAGCCACACCTGAGTTGATTGCTACCATATGGGACACGGTAGAGAGTTTCACTGGTGCCGTTAACGTATGGACCGAAGTAGAGCGTGAAGAAAACAAGGATTCTCAGCTCATCAGCTATGTGCGAATCGCAGAAGCAGGCGATGCTACCATGTTTGCGTTCAGTCACAACGAGTTTGAGAAGTGGGACGACGACAAGGAAAAAGCTGATGCCAAGGCACGCAAGGCAGCTAACAAGCCTCTCAAGGTTCATGTGACCAAGGATGGTCGTATCCGTGCTAGGGTTACGGTAACCACGCTGGGAGACTAAGCGTGCTTGACCAGCTGTATGGTCCTGCGCTTCACTCGCTTGTTCATGAGATCCTTGAGATTCAGCACAGGTCCCTGTAGTATCACTGTTTCTTTCATGCTGAATATGCGCAAGCAGCTCTTGAACTTGGCGAACCTGTCCTTAATAAACATGTTGATTGGTATCTGGCGGTTGCTTTCCCACCACCATATCTCACCGCAATCTAGGAACTCTCGCTTCATGGGATCGTTGAAGGTGTTGTCCATCACGTAGAGATGCACGAATGCGTTGTCTGCGTGCTGAACTATGCCAAGATATTCCCTGTCTAGATGGCTGATAACAGTGAGGAACGGGAATTTTTCCTGTAGCACCTGTTTGGTATCTGACATAACGTTCCTATTTGCGTGTGGGGGTATTTATAAATATACCAAGTGTTGATGGAACAAAATGATAGGAACAGATGCCTACTGTATTTCTCTACAGCTTCAAGGAATACGTGCAGCTACTGCAGTTCCAAGACAACCCACAACTGGTGAACTGGCCAATGACAATCTATGATACCAAGCTCTATAAAGGTGTGACCAACAACATAGATTTCGTGGTGCGCAACAACGAGCGCCGGCCAATCAACTTGGTTGGAATCACCATGACGGCTACCATACAGAACCAGCTCACAGGCGAAGTGGTCTTGACCAAATCTGTGGAAATCACGGTGGCCATACAGGGCAAGGCACGACTGACATTGGACCCCGGCGAGACACAGGATCTAGATGCTGGCTACTATAACTACACCATACAGAACACTGACATCAATGGCATCAGTCAGGTATTTTACACTGACGTGAACCAAAGCGGCATCGGCAGCTTTGAGCTGATCGATGGTGTGCTTAGCACCATGATCCCAGCCACTGAGATCACAGCGGCACAGTTTACGCAGACTCCCATAGGCAACAACAATGACATCATGTTCGTCACTGGTAGCTTTCCCGGCGATGCTCAGACACAGCGTGCCAATGGCATGCACACGGTAGCTGTGTATCAGAGCCGCTTCCTTGGCAAGTTCTGGATACAGGCCAGCCTCACCAACAGCAATCCAATGCCCAGTGAATGGTTCTTCGTGCCGCTACAACCTGGGCCAGATCCCATGTACACCTTTGATAGCTCAAACAACCAAGGTCCGGGACCAACCTTGTTCAATTTTAACCTCAATGCCTACTGGGTGCGCTTTGGTTACATACCAATCTGGAGTGGTTTGGTTGGCAGCAGCGGTGAATATTATCCTATCACCCTAGATGAGGTAGCACAACTGGTGGTCAATGATGGCCAATTCATATCAGTGCTATACAAGAACTGACACTGATGCTATAATCAGGCATGGCCCTGATGCATCAATTAGTAGCTGAAAACCTACCACAGAAGCGCAAGACCAGTCCGCGCGGCTGGTTGATGTTCAACGCACCTTGCTGCAGCCATCGCGGACATAAGCACGACACGCGCATGCGTGGTAACATGCTGATACTACCAGACGGACACATAGCCTATAACTGCTACAACTGTGGTTTCAAGACTGTGTTTGACAACGTCAACATCAGCAGGAATTTTGAGAACCTCATGGACTGGATGGGCATGCCCAGCGAGGACATACGTAAGGTCAAGCTGGAAGTCCTGCAGAACAAGCTCAACGGTGTGACTACCGTGAATGATCACAACGAGCTAAACTTCCTGCATGACTTCAAGGAAGTGTCACTGCCAGAAAACGCAAGGCCCATCCAAACAATCATGGAAGATGATGACCTCAGCGCAGAGTTTGGTGTCTGCGTGGAGTATCTGATCAGCAGAGGCACAGCAGTTGGTGAGGGCTGGGACTATCATTGGACGCCCAGTACCAAGTGGAACTTGGATCAGCGCATCATCATACCTTTCTACTATCGTGACAAGATAGTGGGTTGGACTGCCAGATATGCTGGCACACCTCCCAGTGGGACACCTAGATATTACAACAGCGATCTACAGACTGGCTATCTTTTCAACTGTGATGCCATAACCAAAGGCACTCGTAAATACATCATACTAGTTGAGGGACCATTTGATGCTATTGCTGTAGATGGTGTGGCAGCACTGGGCAGCAAGCTCAGCAAGCAGCAGCTAAGCTGGCTCAACAGCACAGACCGTGAGATCATAGTGGTACCAGACAGGCAGAAGAATAACCAAGGTCTGATAGACGTGGCTCTTGACCAGGGTTGGAGCGTGAGCTTTCCTGACTGGGAAGACGACATAAAAGACGCAGCAGATGCCAGTTGCCGCTATGGAAAACTGTTTACCCTGCGTACAATAATAGACAGCAAGACGCAGAGCGCACTGCAGATTGGTACCAAGAGGAAGATGTTTAGATGAGGGTTGACAGAACATGGGGACATTACACGGTTCTGCACACTGACGGTTGTGGGGTCAAGCTCAAGGAACTAGTAGTGGAACCTGGCAAGCGACTGAGCATGCAGAAACATGCTCTGCGATCTGAGCTTTGGTTCGTGTCTCATGGGCAAGCCACTGTGTACAGCTTAAATGACAGCAACAACTCAGAACTAGTTGGGGTTTTTGGTAGACATCAACACTTGTGGATACACAGAGAATCTTGGCATCAGCTCTGCAATACCAGTGACCAAGAACTGCGCATGATAGAGATACAGTATGGAACTGACTGTGCGGAAGATGACATCGTGAGGATGGATATAAATGGCTGATAGATTTGGTAACGAAGAGCAAGAGACTGTCACTGACTACAACGAAGACAAGCAGAAGCTGCTGATCAACGTGCTGTTAAGCAGCGAAGACATCTTCACGCGCTGTGTGAACATCGTCAATCCCAAGTACTTCATTAACAAGCTGCGACCAGCTGTGCGCTACATGGTCAAGCACGCAGAAGAATATCGTGTGCTTCCTAAGATAGAACAGGTCAATGCCGAGACTGGGCTGGATTTCGCACACATAGGTGACATCAGTCCTGGACATCAGGATGCGTTCTTGGATGAGATTGAAGGGTTCTGCAAGAACAGAGCACTGGCAGACGCGGTGCTGAGCAGTGCTGATCTCATAGACAAGGGCAACTATGGCGAAGTAGAGAAGCTGGTCAGGGAAGCCATATTGGTCAGCCTGCAGAGCGATCTCGGTACCAACTACTTTGAAGATCCGCGCGCCAGATTGCTGAAGATCAAGGACAAGAATGGGCAGTGTACCACTGGTTGGAAGACTGTGGATGACAAGCTGTATGGTGGCATCAACAGAGGTGAGATAACCATCTGGTGCGCAGGTTCTGGTGTGGGCAAGAGCTTGTTCCTGCAGAACATGAGCTTGAACATGGTCAAGCAGGGTCTGAACGTGGTATACATCACGCTAGAACTTAGTGAAGAGCTCACATCCATGCGCATGGATAGCATGCTCACTGAGGTTGGTAGCAAAGAGATCTTCCGCAATCTAGACACGGTTGAGCTCAAGGTCAAAGCAGCACAGCGCAAGAGTGGGCTGTTACATGTACGACAGCTACCACAGGGTAGCACTGTGAACGATATCAAAGCCTATCTCAAGAACTATGAGATTGAAACGCAGAAACGCTGTGACGTGATCGTAGTGGATTACTTGGATCTGCTCTATCCCAACAACAAGAAGATCAATCCCAGTGACCTGTTCATCAAGGACAAGTTTGTCACTGAAGAACTTCGTGGACTTGCGGTTGAACGCAACATGGTCTGTGTGACAGCCAGTCAGTTGAACAGAAGTGCCACGCAGGAACAGGAACATGATCACAGCATGATCAGTGGTGGTATCTCCAAGATCCAGACAGCTGATAACGTGATATCCATCTTTGCCAGCGCGGCAATGAAAGAGCGCGGACAGTATCAGATACAGTTTCTAAAAACACGCAGTTCTAGCGGTGTTGGCAGCAAAGTCTATCTGGGCTTTGATCAGAACACGCTGAAGATTTTTGACTTAGATGAGGAACAGCAGAACATGCTGCAGGGTGGCGGCGGAGCTGGTGCTGACGTGTTCAATGATCTGCGCAGGAAGAATCTAAATCCTCCGCCCAAGGGCATGACAGACACTCCTGGTGCTGCAAGACCTCAGGTAGATGTCAGCAAGAGCCTAGGACAGCTCAGCAGCTTGACCAGCCTTATTAGGCGCTAGCTTTCACAGGGCGATTGTAGATAGAGCGCAGGCGGTTCACAACTTTCTGAGCAGTGCTGGTGTCTGTGCTCATTAACTTGGTAAATGCTGCAGCCAGCTCTTTGATCTGATCTTGATCAGTTGGCTCGGTTCCGCTGCGCAGCTGATTGAAAGCAGCTTTGAATAGTTCTGTGTTTTGTATGCCAAGATCACCTGCTAGGCTACCCACGCTGAATTTCGCAGATTTATCGCTGCGTGGTTCAGTCATCACGTCAGTGATCTCGCTATCATCTTTGGTTTGATCCTCGCTGCCTGTTTCTGGTTCAGCTGGCATGGCTTCGCTGTTGCCATCATCGGGCACAGCGTTGTCTGTCTGAGGTTCGTTATTCAATATGCTGGGATTGTCGTCAGCTTCATTGACCACAGCAAGGCGTCTCATCAGCTCGCGCATGGCATCTGAGTCTAGGGTAATGTTCATGGTTCTTTCCTTGCATGTGCTAAATGGTATTTATCTGTTACTGTGACATCGCTAAATAATCGGCGTTTACAGAGGGTCAGCATGGCAGACAAGATCAACAGCTTCATTGACGAACTTGATAGGTTCGTCCCTGCCAAGAGCAAACACACGGTTATAGAAAGCCGTGCTAGCCACATCATTGCCAGTGCTATCAACCTGGTGCAGCTGATTCGTGAGAGTTACAGCGAAGAAGATGCGCAGGATCTGATCAAGAGACTACATCGCAGCATAATCAGCGAGGATCAGCGCAAGTTCTCGAGGAAGATCAAGGATCTAAGAGGTACGGAACGATGAGAGTCAGCGAATTTACATTCGTGCCACTGGAAGCCGAAGAGCTAGATGAAGTATGGGCTGGGCTGCGCCAGTGGCTGGTTGGAGTAGTTCCAAAAAACGATAGGTCGGCAGCAGGTGGCGAAGCTGAGATGACCAAGAACATCGCACGGCATTTGGCTGTGATGATGCAGCTAGCAGGACGCTACAAAGATGGGGATGACAATCCTATCAGCACCAAGAACATAGAACAGCTTCCGACTAGAGCCATCTATTACTACATGCGCAAGAACATGGGCTTACCAGATTCTGAGATATCAGGCATAGTCAAGGCACTGAGCACCAACAAGAAACTGCTGGGTGCTAATGTAAAGACACCGCCGAGGCTAAGTCCTGCTCAGCTTAACACGGCTGGTAATACCATTGAACGAGTATGGCAGATCACAGACGCTAAGACAGCTGAGATGATATTGGATAAGCTCATAGGAATAGCAGCTGTTCGCAAGATGGAGATGGAGGAGTTTGGCGATGCAGCCGGTGGCACAGCACAGCCTGAAACACCAGCAGCATCCAAACCCAGGACCACCACACAGAAATCAACTTCGGCCAAATCAACTGGCTCGGCCACAGAGGAACCAAAGATGACAGCCAGTGCCACTGACATAGATGCTGCCATGGCAGCCATACAAGCCCTCAGAGGTGCAGAATGAGAGCCAGAGAATTCCGCACGTTTATAGAGCCAAACGACAGAGCCATACTGGAGATGGCAGTGTTGATGCAGGGACTGGCCATACACAGCACTGTGCTCAGGGAAGCAGAACTGTCACCAGACCAAGTCAAGAGCCTGTTTGGTGATCTTGAGCAGAAGATGGTCAAGGCCACTACCACAGCTGGCAAGGTGCTTGGCACGGCCGGCAAGGGCCTTGTCATTGGTGCCAAGGGACTCAAGACCATCAATGACTACAAGGATCGCCTAATAGCAGCAGCACAGGACACCAAACCAGTCAAGAACTTCGATGCCGCTGCTGACAAGGCCATGGGTCAGATCAAGACAGCCATAGGCAAGAAATTCCCACAGGCAGTAACCAGCCTCGAGAAATACGCAGAATGGGCTAAGAAAAATCCAGTCAAACAGGCATTGGTATTGGCAGCGCTCACAGCCTTGGTCAGCGTGATAGCAGCACCAGCTGCGACTGGATTAACAGCTGCTGGCTACACATTCCTCGGTGGCAGTGCCACGGGGGCAGCAGTGAGCGCCAGTGCAGGCGCAGTGGCAGGATTCATACTACGAACGCTGAACAGCCTGCTCAAGGGCGAAAAGCTTAGCGGGGCATTGCTCAAGGGTGCTTCATCAGGACTTATGGCATACATCGCAGGCATGGGCATCAAGGAGCTGGCACATCTGTTTGGCGATCCAGTCATACACAATTTCGTGGTCACCACAGACGCAGGCAAGAAGGAAGTTTGGCTCAGCAGCTTCAGAGAGATGGTGGACATCAAGACTACCGATCCCGAGACGGGCAAAGACCTCGTTAAACATCTCTATCTTGACGTCATGGGCAGTCCTGCCGACATAAACCGTCTGCAGAGCACCTGGGACAAGATACACGATGCCATGGCTGACGGTGACATAGACAAGGCCAACAGCCTGCTCAAGGGTGTGGCAGACCAAAATTGGAACGTGCACAAGGACATTGGTTGGGATCAAAGTGTGTTGCAGAATGCCAGCGAAGATGACAAATCAAAGATGCTGTCATGGTCGGGTCACTTCGTAGGCAAGGATCTAGCTGATGTCAACGAGTTTAACAGGGCCATAGAGCAAAGCCAAGATGACTTCATGCGCAAAGTGCAGGCAATCTCCAAGGGATTGGAAGCAGCCACACAGGGCGGAGCAGCAGCAGCTCCTGCTGCCAGAGAGAAACCACCAGCACCTCAGAGCGGTAACGCGGCATCTGTGGCTGCTGACGCACGCAACCTCAGCGAAGTTGACATCAAGGGAGCAGTGGGAAAGATCGGATCATGGGCTGCCAAGCAGAGCAAAGAAGTTATGCATCAGTTCACCGCAGCAAAGCTAGAAAAAGCTTGGAAGAATGGCGGATCTCCCACAGATAGCGATGCTATACATGCGCTGATGGTCAAGATCGGCATACCAGCTGATGTGGTCAACTCTGCCTTTGGCACACAGAAGATTCCCGTTCCTGCCCCTCGCAAACCAGCTCCCATGGTAAAAGCAGCCAAGAAGGCACAACCTGGCATCAAGACAGCTAATAGCCAGCTAGATGCCAAGGTCAATGAGATATTACACACACAAGGACCTGATGCTGCGGTCAAATATCTAGAGGATCTCAAAGCCAAGCTGGCCAAACCGGCAACTGATGTTCCACAGGCACAGCCCGACAACAAAGAACCTGTTGCGCCTGTAGCACAACCAACAGGCACACCTGAACCGATCACGGTTAACGGTGAGAAGATCATGCCCACTGATCCGCGCTACAAGACTCTGGCAGCCAGCATAACCAAGCAGGTCACGACACCACCTGTTAGGCAGGCCCCTAGATGAGACATCATGACATACTGATACCTCAGCGTTGGTTCATCACAGAAGCCAAGGCTAGGATTGATCATCCAGAAGATCTAGTGTTTGAAGAAGGTTCTGCTGGTGCCAAGCGTGCTCTAAATGCTCTCATTCAAGCTGCTGAACAACCTCACACGGTTACCATCAAGTGGGATGGTAGTCCTGCGCTGATATTTGGGCGCGATGCTGACGGTTTTACAGTCACCGACAAGAGCGGATTTGGCAGCAAGAAACCAGGCGGTATGCCTCGTAGCGCCAGTGATCTAAACTCCATGCTGTTCATGCGCAAGCCAAATGATCCTGGCAGGCAAGATTACGCAAGTAGCATAGCAGGTTTATATGGCATGCTGGAACGAGCAATGCCCAAGGATAAGCAGGAATACCTTACGGGAGACGTGCTATGGACCAAGACCCCAGAAGTGGTAGATGGTCATTATGTTTTCAAGCCCAGCAAGATAACCTATCGCATCCCTGTGGACAGCCCCTTAGGCAAGCGCATTGCCAAGAGCCGGGCTGGTATTGCTGTACACAGTAGATTTGACAGCAGAGAAGATGATGAACCACGTGCAATTGGCGATATTGAAAGCAGTGGTCTGCGTGAGCCGCCGGGTTTGGTGATAATGGGTCCAGAGATACGAGATCTTGAAAGCACTGCACTGCCAACCAAATCAATCACAACGCTGCGCAATTTCATCAACAGCAACAGTGCTAGTATAGATAAGTTCTTAGATCCCGCTAGCTTGGCAGCAAGGCAGCTTACTAATCTACCAGACCTAATGAAGAAATATGTGAACAGCAGGGCCTATGCTGGTACTCACGGTTTGGAAGATGCTGCCAATGGTTTCTTGGCATGGGCCAAGACCAATAGCAAAGATCTCACTGACCGCAAACGCGAAAATCTACTGGCTTGGATTGCTGAGAATACCAAAGGTTATGGTGCCACATGGATGGTTGCTGATCAGCTGACCAAGCTCAAAGATCTATTGAAGAGCAATGTGGATAGGCAGGTTGGTGGCACGGTCAGAGCAGATCTGCGAGACGTGCCAGGTCACGAGGGTTATGTAGCAGACACGCCAAGTGGCAAGATCAAGCTGGTAAACCGTCCCCACTTCATGAAGAAGGAAGATCAACCATGAGCTTGGCTTTCCTAGGGATGCTGGGCGAAAACACCCTGTTTAGGACCAGCCATGCCAGCGATTACAATGCCAAAGAGATGGCAGATCTTGCTTTTCTCTACTTGTTGGCCATGCATATCATGCGCTGCGAATTTGACACGGCACCATTTGCGCAGGCATATGCTCGTCGTACCATGAGCCACAACGGATTTGACCGCGACGACCGACAGAATACTGATCTCTATCAATTTCTCAGAGTGCTGCGCGATCACGATAGCGGCATGGCACTTGATCTCAAGAATCCAAAAGCCAACGATCTCTTTTGGCATGAAGTGCATTTTAATGCCAACACGGTCAAGCAGCTGTTGAACCAGATGACTCGTAGCAGCTATGATGGTGCCGCAGCCAAGAGGCTGCTGTTGAACCTAGAGCAGCAGCTGCATGTCACCACCAGCAACTATCGCAGCGTGCGCCGTTTGGCTAGCGAATGGGACACTGGACATCTGGACACCGAGCAAAAGAAGCTGACCGTGACTAGGTTGCTACAGGCTCTGCGTGCCAAGGCACGCCGAGGCGACATCATACAACAGTTCCAGAAACTAGCACACGAGAATCACTACGAACTGTCAGATGTGTGTGATCCAGAATCGGGCAAAGGTTGCTTGACCACTCCTCAGATAGCTCAGAAGAAACCAGAGATGACTTTCATCAAAGGCTTGGCCATAGCAGCAGGACTAGCAGCAGCCGATCATCTCCTCAAAAGGGCAGCAAAGACATGAAGATCAGAGATATATTGAAACCAGAAGATCAGTTCCTCGATCTAGTAGAGAGCGGCACCAGTGGCGGTACTGTGGCAGGTAATGTGGCCAGCGTGGCCAATCCCATGGGTAATATCAACCGCAGACCCAGCCTCTTTGGTTACATACCTTACGATGAATCCGAGGAAGAGCAAGAAAAACCCAAGAAAAGCCGCAAGCGCATCTAACAGACGTTTCGGCATAAATATCATCGCAAAGCAGTTTTGCATTAACTCTTAAGGAGAGAGAAAATGACCGATCAAGTAAATGGTAACGCACGCGCTGGTTCGTTCCTCAGTGGACAGCCACAGTGGTGGGCATTCGCCACCCTGGTACCGGTTTCTCAGACCAATGTTGACACTCCAGTTGTTGACCTTCCTGGTTACCAGACCTATGCTACCCTTGGCACATGGACCAACGTGACCGTGACCAACGGTGCAGGCACAGCTATCACCTACAGCAGCCTAAACACCTACCTCGATGCTTTCTATCAGCAACAGAACTACAACATCCTCGTGAGCACATTCGCAGGACGTGGTAATCCTGTCCAGGTTGGCATCAGCACGCTGCCAAGCAGCATCAACGGTGCTACCATCAACGCACACACCAGCGTTTACTTTGCTCAGGCTGGCTACTACAATAACAACGCATCAGTTTCGAGCGTGTTTGGTAGCAGCTACACCACTGGTTACACAATTACCATTGTGACCGTGAGCACTGAAAAGAACAACGTTTGGGAAGCCTATGGTTATAACAACTATAACACCGGCACCGCAGACAACACCAACAACCAGGGTTACCTAGTTCTCAGCAACAACTCCCTGTACGGCGGTCTAGACGGACTTTACTGCTACGACACGCAGAGCACTCAGGTTCTCAGCGGTTCAACCAACAGCAGCGCATATGCTACCAACAACTATTTCGCTACCACGAACACTGTTGCGCCATATGTCAACACCTGGAACACCAGCAGCGCAAGCCTCACCAACACGATGGCTGCACTGGTTGGCAACCTACCAGGCGGCTTGATCTAATAGATCAAACCACAGGTTTAGAACTACAGGAAGGGCACCTCCGGGTGCCCTTTCGCATGAATAGCAACTAAATATCACACTGGGGAGAGCATGAGATGCTGCTGGATGAAGTATTTGAAAGCGTTAAGCGCATCAAGCGAGCCTGGGTCCGCAAGGATGGTCAGCTGGTCAAGGTTGATCGCGAGGTAGGGCCACAGCGAGATCTGCCCAAGCTTCCCAAGCCAATGTTCCCCATAAAGAAACCAAGGTACGCCGATCCCAATGCTTGAATTCATACGTACCATAACCTCGGAGGATGATGACATGAGACGTCTCAAGAAGTTCGCACAAGTAGATCTCAATGGCTCAGAAGGTCTCTATGAGACCACAGCTGATCGTTTCAGTCGTCAAGCCAAGCATCATCTCAGCCAACAAGAAAAGATAAATGCTAGCATGCTCTTGGGTCTGGAGATCGGAGACATGGTGATATACGAAGGCCGAGAAGCAGAAGTGCGGATAGCCCAAGGACCAAGAGCTACTGTGGGAATCATACACGAAGGGAATCTAAAGATGGTACATGAGAGCAAGGTGACCCGCAAGGTCGAAGAAGGTGTGTTGGGCGGAGTGCAGGCCATGCCCGCGATTAACCGCATGATGCAGCTGGCAGGGCTGGAGAGTGGTCCTGTTGTTGTCGAAGAAAATCAGACTATAATGGAAGACATGGGCGCTGACATGCTGGGCAAGATGATAGCACAGGCAGAACAGCTGCCAGCTTACAAAGGCAATGCTGAAGCAGCGCGTTTCTATGTGATAGGAGCACTACTGAGCGCGATAGGCAGCAATGTCAATGCTAACCCACCTCAGACTGTGGTTGGTCAGAGCAAGAAACAGGAACTGACTCCGTTGGCAACGATCGGAGCTGATCTGATCAAGAGCAGTCAAGACATGACCAAGGGCAAGTGATAGATGCGATTCATTGAAGTCACCGCAGGTCTCATGGTACCAGTCAGCAATGACGAGATGCTGGTGGCTGAACGAGTGCGAGGTCACGAAGGTCCATTACCGCGCAGGGAGCTTAATGAGCGAGAACAAGAGCTGGCTAGACAGTTGGTGTTCAGGGGGGTACTGGATAGAGCACATATTGACGGTAGGACTTATTATACCTACAATACTGTTGAGTACGTGGAGAGAGACTGATGACAGTGGTAACTGACGCAGAACGTGAAGCAATGGCACGCATGTTGGCAATAATGAGCGGAGAAACACCGCCGCCTTCTACAACCTCTCAGTTAGTGACCGAAAGCCTCAGCACGGAAGGCGGCCCTGGCAGTCCTAGCCAAGCTGAGATACATGCCATGGCCAACGTTCTCAAGACTCTCAACAAGGTCACCAATGAAGTTATCATGGAAAGCAATGCCGATGAAAAACTTGCTGCTAGGACTCACAGGGACGACAGCAGTGTCAGCGTGGGTGAATACAAGATTGAGATACATCTCAGCGAAAAGAGGTTGGCTGGCAAACAGTACTACAGCATCGAACACAGCGTCACTGGCATAAAGATAGCCAATGACATCACACTTTATGAGGTAGCGTTGGCTGTGGTCAAGATGCTTAACAACAACAGTTTTGTTAACGACAGCAAGGTCCGTAGGCTGTTTGAGCTGGATGATCGTTATACCAGCTGCAAGATAGACGCCATGAGCAGCAGGCAAGCACAGCGCAAAGCTGAGCTGCGTGGTGACATGATCAAGGAAGATATCTACGCTACAAAGTTCCAGAAAGCGCTGGACACTGCGGGCGGTATCAAGAGAGACATCAAGAAGCTGTTGGAAGATGCCAGTAAAGCTCACAGATAAAGCCATAGAACGTTTTGGCCAGCTGAGGGTAGACAATCCCTGCTACCCGCGCATAGAAATCCGTTCTGGTGGATGCAACGGATTTGAAAAGCATTTTGGCTGGACTGACGCAGTGGACGTAGACGACATGATCATTGATACGGCCACAGGTCCAGTGGTAATTGACAAGATCAGCTATGACCTTCTAGACAATGCCACGGTTGATTACAAGACTGATCTTGCTGGCTCTTATTTCTCCATTGACGTACCAGAAGCAGCTAGCACCTGTGGATGTGGCACAAGCTTCAGCCTATGAAGTCTATGAGCAGTGATCACTGCTATCGCTAAATAAATACCACAATAAAGGCATCAAGGCCTGTTGGCCGGGGAAGGTTCTCATGTTCGTCGACGACGTAAAAGCAAGCGCTGAGCACAGGCTCAACCAAATCATTCATACATTGAAGCATGTGTATGACACACAGCTAACGCTAGATGAATCAAGCATTGACGAGCTTGCAGCCATCCATGACAGCAGCGAGATAGTAAAGAACAGCATCGTCAGCGAGAGTGCTTTCAACAGCTGGCACAGCAATCCCACATACACCAAGCACATGCTGATCATGGAAGCGGTACGCCTATATCTCACAGAGATAGCACCAAGGCGCCGTCCAAAGCATCTGCGTGAGAGCGAAGAAACTAACCTCAGTGAGAGCCATGCTACCAAGGTTGGTCGTTGGATGATGGACTTTGCTGAAAAGGCCAACACCAAAGATGACAAGCTGCTGGCCATGCTCAACAGCTTTGGTCGTGTCGGTGAAGACCTAGTGCGGCTTGGACAACCATTTGCTCCAAAGAGCATGAAGGAATTGATGTCCTATTATGAAGCTCGCATTGGCGATACCAATGACGACGAAGATGACCGCAGGCAAGCCAAGGAAAACCTCATGGCACTGCGCATGGGTCACAAGATGTATGACAAGCATCATGCTAAAAAGACCGAAGAGAGCGCACCAGTGGAGGAACAAAGCGTGGCACACATGGCAGACAAAGGTGCGGCAGCACACAGCATGGATCCAGAGCTAGCAGCGCTGATGAAGAAATATGGCGTTGATGCTGGACATTCAATGGACGAAGAGATCACAGACGAAGGCAACGAATTCACCGGAGCACTAGCAGCTGCCAAAGCTGCCCACAAGGATGAATTTGAGGTAGACGGCAAGAAGTATCCTGTGAAAGAAAGCCGGTCCCTGACAGAAGATCACATGCAGCATCATGATTACCAAGCCAGCATGGCTCGCAGTGAGCTCTACCGCAATGTCAAGTACGGCATGGACATGCTCAAGATGATCCGCAAGGAAGACGAAGTCGAACCTTGGATCGCAGCTAACCTAACCAGCGCTGCTGCCATGTTGGACAAGATCTATCATTACATGGACTATTACATGAACGCAGAACCAGGCGTTCTTGACGAAGATGCGCCAATGCCAGACTACAGCATGGACGATGAAGGCATGGATGGTGATGAAGTACTAGGCGAGACCAGCGGCAGCATCGCACGCATGAACCTGCTAGGAATCGTAGAAGACAGCATGAAGCTGTTCCACATGATACAGCCAGGTGACCACCTCGAAGGCTGGGTAGCTATGAAGCTCACACGCGCCAGCGGTGCCATCAGCGGCGCTAAACACTTCTTAGACTACAAGGCATTTGAAAAGCATGCGGGCGAAGATTTTGATCTAGACGAAAGCCGCTATGGACAGTTTGCTCGCATGCTGCGCGAAGCCGCTGAAACACCAGAACAGGATCTGCAGCATGCTCAGACGCTGATCGCTGCCAAGAGCATCAGTGATGATCTGCAGAGCATGGCAGAGAAGGTGGCACGCATGGGTGTCGACGATCTCATGCCGCTGGTTGATACCATGAAGACACAGTTTGGTCCAGAAGCAGCAGATGCTTACAACGAAGTGATGAAAAACCAATTGGAGTCATTGCTGTCAGCCACACAAGAAGCCAAGGATCAGAGCGATGATGCTGTGCTGGCATTACAGGGCGGCGGCATACCTGGACAGGGCACTAGCGATATAGAAAACATGGACATGGAACCCAGCCTTGGTGCCACGGCATCACCGAGCGACGGACAAGGTACTTCGCCAGCTGCAGCAGGCGGCAGCGCACCACTGGGTCGTGCCAAGAAGGCCCCTGCAGAACCAGAAGTAGAGCTAGAAGAAGCCTGGGGCACTGAGATGCACACTGCTGAAAAGGACAAGGGCAAGTGGGATGGTTATACCATAGCTGATCTCAAGGCCAAGAAGAAGAAACTCATGGACAAGGAATCACGCAGCGCTGCTGAACAAAAGACAGTGAAGCAGATTGACTTTGCCATCCGTGCCAAGCAGAAAGACAGGTTTGGTGCTATCAAGGAAGCTGCTAAGAAGAGCAAGAGCCCGTATGCGATAGGCATGTATCAGGCCAAGAAGGAAGCTGGCATGGATCCCAAGAAGCCAGCACATGATCTTCCGAAGAAGGTAGTAAAGCGTGCGCATGAGATCGGTGCTAGCATCGAAGGCACGGACGAGAGCATCAAGAGACTGAATGGACTGGTAGAAAAAGCATTGCGTGGCAAGCGCAAGTATGAAGCTGACCTAGCAGAGCATCGCAGCCAGTTTGCTCAGCGTGTGACAGAAGGCAAGGTCAAGGATCTTCTCAAGAGCGGACAGGGACTGGAAGGTGATCTCCTTGAAAAGAAGATCGCAGAAGTCACAGCCATGACAGCTAACCTCAAGAACCAGATACGTGTTTTAGAATCCAACAGCAAGGCCAAGCTGCTAGCAGCTATCAAGGAAGAGCGCAAGGCAGCACGCTTTGACAAGGCCAAAGCTACCAAGCCATGGGGTGTGATGTACGAGTCACAGGGCAAGCGCAAGACCAAGTTCTTTGAAGATCAGAAGGCACGCGATTACTGGGCTCAGTTGAATGACAGTCTCAAGGTGGCACTCATTAATCCAGAACATCTCGATGCTGTAGCTTCCAAGTGAGCAGGTGATATCATGCGATACAGCGAGATCACCAGCCTGCCTAGCAGTCCAGAAGAGGCACAGAACTCCCTGATGGATATGGTGAGCATCTATCGCAGCAAGGATGAGGCAAGCATCCCCATGAAGGAGATCCTCAGTGCCATGCACAACCAAGGCTTTGATGCTAATACACGCTGGGTCATGGATACTCTCAAGGACAAGAGTGGTGTAAAGCGTATATTGCCTGACAGGGTAGAGCTTGAACAGGACGAGATAGAATCATCGGTGCCAGGCAGTGATGAACTGGAAAAGAGCCAAGAGAAAGTCCAGAAGATGGCTAGCAAAGCAGCCAGGAAGGGCGTGAACGATGCCAACTAATTTCGGTACAACTGCCAGCAGCATCTTCATCACAGCTGCTGATGCCAGGCAGAATCCCATACGCGAGAGAGTGGTCTTTGATGAGGGTACAGCGATAAGCGCAGCAATACTTGAAGCTGTTCGCACAGGTTTCTACAATGCTCTGATCAATGGCGGCACTACCATGACGCAGAACTATGGCGTGACCGAGCAAGTATACGACATCAACGACAGCACCAGCACTTTTGAAGTGCCAAATCATCCTTGGAACACCGGAGATGAGGTTTTTGTAAACAGCACAGGTGAGCTACCAAGCCCACTACAGCTAAACAACATATACTATGTAATCTTCGTGGATGCCAACAACATTAGGTTGGCTGCTAGCAAGCAGGCAGCCCTAGCAGCTAGACCGATAGCAATATCCATCAGCAGCGGATTGACCAGCATAGTGCTCACAGATGAGGGCAACGGTTATTCAGCAACACCAACTGTGACCATTACCGGTGGCAACGCTACTGTGTCAGCCACAGCACAGGCATATCTAGCTCCCTATGGAGCCGTGAGCTACATCGTGGTCGGCAGCAATGGCACCGGTTATCACTATCCTCCCACTGTAGAGATCGTTGGGCAGGGCAGCGGTGCTGTGGCAGGACCAGCATCTTTTGCTGCAGTCAGTGCCATAGTTAATCAATCTGGTATCAACTACGCCATAGGTGACGTTCTCAGCATAGTGGGAGGTGTGGGCTCGCCAACCAAAGCCACGATAACAAGTGCTGATAACAACGGATCAGTGCAGGCAGTGGCGCTTTCTATGCCTGGGCTGTACAGCACACTGCCGCAGCTTGGCAACGTGATGACCACTGTGTCACCGGGTGGTGGTACTGGTTGTACGCTTGATCTCAGCATGGGCATAGGCACCATTGCTGTGGCCAGTACTGGACTGCAGTATACAGCTCCGCCGTTGGTAACCATAGCGGGTGGAGGCGGCACAGGAGCACAGGCTTACACTACACTATCAGCTGGCACGGTCAGTACCATAGGCGTGTCAGCACCTGGCACTGGATATGTGAGCCAACCTGCCATAGAAATCACCAGCGGCAGTGGAGCTTTGGCTACAGCATATCTGCAGCCAACCGGGGTGGGTGACATCAATATTTTGACCAACAGCGGTACATACACACAATCCCCAAGCATCACCATCACAGCAGTGGGATCTGGTGCGGCTGTGAGCGGAGTATTCATGCAGATACTCACAGCGACCCTGACCACAGGTGGTGCTGGCAGCCAATATGTGGTTGGTGATACGTTGATAGTGTCTGGAGGCGAAGGTTCGGCCAGTGCCACCATCATAGTTAACCTAGTTGATGCTGCTGGTAGCATCGTAAACTTCACGCTGCTGACCAGCGGTTTGTACAGCATACTACCCGCCATGCAGGGCAACGCGGCATACGGTGGTAGCGGACAGGCCGCAGCTTTCAATCTCACAGCTGGGCTCAGCAGCGTGGTGCTAAGTTCAGGTGGGTCAAATTACACGCAGCCACCAACGGTGCTGATAGCAGCTCAAGATGGCGTTGGCACAGGAGCAGCAGCCTATACTCTGCTAGACAATGGAAGCGTGAGCAACGTAGTGATTACTTCTCCTGGCTTAGGATATGTGCAGGCACCAGAAGTAACCATAACCAGTGGCAGCGGTGCTACAGCATCTGCTAACCTAGCAGTTACATCTGTGCAGTTTGTCAACGTGGGCAACGCAGGAAGCGGCTATACTACCGCACAGGTAAACTTCAGCAGCACATACGGCATGGGTGCAGAAGCCACTGCTGTGATATCTGGTGGTGCTATCAACAACATAATTGTCACCAACGGTGGTTATGGCTATACCAGCGCTCCGCAGGTGCAGATCACAGGCGATGGTACCGGAGCTACAGCCACAGCTCAGCTGATGCCAACTGCGATAGCAAGCTTGACCATCACCAATCAAGGCATCAATTATACCAGCATTCCAAACGTGACCGTGAGCGGATCAGCCACTGCCAACGTGAGCCTATACAGCACAGGCATACAGCAGATCGTGGTCACAAATGGTGGACAGGACTACAGCAACGTGCCGCAGGTAAATGTTATCGCTGGCGCAGGCGAGACAACGCAGCCGGTTCAACCAAGCACTACTACTGTGATTGGTTACAGCTTGGCCACCATAGCAATCACCGATCAAGGTCAGGGATACCAAAGCATACCTACTATCACAGTCAGCGCTCCTCAGAACCTAGGGGGTAACATTGCTACAGCAACAGCTACCATAGGTTATGGTAGTGGTACCATGAGCGTTATCGGTTATCCTGCCAGCTATGATTACTTCCAAGTGTGGCAAGGCGGCAATGCGCTGGATCCAAACCAAACACGCCCCTATGCTGATCAGATGGGCACTATAATCAATTACTTCACTAATCTTGGTTATACCATACAGCAGCAGACCAATCCCAAAACCAATAGGACGTTCCAGTGGAACGTGCAGTGGTGACGCTATGAGAGCCTGGGAATTCATTGTTGAAGCTGATCAAACCTACATTGATCAGCTAAGATCATTGGTTGACCAAGGTTTCACTAGCAATGACATCGCAGACAAATTCAATAAGCCTGTAGAAAAGATTAGATCAGACATCAAACGTCATTATCCTGACCGTGAGAAAAAATTCACTTTTGTGACACCTGATACCATAGAAACTCTCAAGAACCTATGGGATGAAGGTTGGCGCAGAGAAGAGATAGCTGAACTAATGGGACTGAAACTGCGCAGAATTGATCATCTGTTGTCTGCATACTATCCAAACAGGCCCAATAAACAATTCCAGAAACCGCAAACCACGCTGGGTACACCTGATGTCAAACGTGAGGTGGCAGATCTCTGGAGGTCGGGCATGAACTTGCGCGACATAGGTAAGAAATACGAAATAGATCATAGCACTGCACAGCAATGGATAGATGAGATTCTAGGGCAAGGTACAGTAAAGAAAGATGTGGAATTAAAGCGATCACAACCCGGTACTGATCATTTAGCTGGTAAGGTCACGCCGGAAATGCTAAAAACAATGCGATATCTATATCAACAAGGCACAAGCTTAACAGACATAAGCGATAAGCTAGGTAATGTTGTGGTACCACGCACCGTATTAGCAACTATGGTTAAACAGCCAGATTACGCACAACTTAGAGCAGACTGGGAAAAAAATCGGCAAAGAGTGGCACCTAAATTACCAGCTAATCGTAAGATATACCGAGCCGGAACTATAGATAATCGCCGCAGCAAAGGACCTAGTAGCAAACATATGTACGGCGTGTTTACACCGAAGAAGATTTAAGATGCGCAGCACTCTACATGGACCAGAAGCGTTCCTACTCAAGAGCAAGAAACCTCACATACAAGCCTTGGTAGCCAGAGCTCACAGCATGAGCATAGAAGAGATAGATGCGCTTCCAGAAAAATCAGATGTCAAGCTTGGACTCAAGAACATCAAGAAACAGGGTGATCAAGCACAGTCAGCTGCTCGAGCTGAATTATTGGCCGACATGATGATAGCCAAGTATCATCCGGAGCTGGCTAGACAAAGTTGATGTTTGCTGCTAAACTTTATTTCCAATGGAGAGGCTCAGATGATCAAGTTTAATCCCATATACACTTACAAGAAACTGGACAGGCAAGACGGCGGCGGACAGGGCCGAGTGTATGTGGATGATGTGGGCAACAAGATCCCCAGCGTGACGACTATCCTCAGCAAGACCAAGGACATGACACATCTCATAGCGTGGAAGAAGCGCATAGGTGAGGACAAAGCCAAGCAGATCACTGAAGAATCAGCTGGACTTGGAACCACCATGCATGCTCATCTAGAAGCTTATGTGCTAGGTGAGCCACGTCCTGGGGGCAACAACTATGGCAGGCTCATGGCAGAACGCATGGCTGATACCGTGATCGCAGAAGGTCTCATTGATGTGGATGAGGTATGGGGCGTTGAAAGCCATCTGTACTACGAGAACCTCTGGGCTGGTACCACTGACTTGGTTGGCATGTACATGGGTCGCCCGGCTATCATGGATTTCAAGACCACTATCAAGCCCAAGAAGCGCGAATGGGTTGAAGACTATCGACTACAGCTAGCAGCTTATGCCATGGCACACAATAACATACATAGCACCAACATTGATACCACCGTGGTGTTCATGGTCAGCCGAGAATGCGAGTTCCAGAAGTTCGTGTGGAGCGGGCACGAGTTTGAAGAAAGCACCATGCTGTGGAGCCAAAAAGTGGCTGACTATTACGAGCGCTTCGTGTTCTAAGACAGATTGCTTCCGTGAGCTGCGATAAATATCCAGCATACACGGAGTAGATCTCAGGATGGCGATCGTATCAATCAGCAGGTTACAGCAACGGCGAGGCCTATTCTCGGATCTCCCAACCAATCTATATGAGGGTGAATTTGGTTGGTGCTTAGACACGCGCCAGCTATTCATAGGCAACGGCAATACTTTCACTGGTAATAGCCAGATACTCAGCCAGTGGAGCCCCAATGATCAGATCATCACCCATGCTTACCAAGGTGACACGGGTATCAATGCCACAGGTACCATACCTAGACAGCTGGGCAGCATACTAGATGACACTCTGAACGTCAAGGACTACGGAGCGGTAGGAGATGGGCTCACAGACGATACCATAGCTATACAGAATGCCATAGCAGACGAATGGGCTCGCATCGCTAATCCTCCCGCAACAGCCCTAAGCAGCCGTAACATCATCTATTTTCCTGCTGGAACATACTTGGTTTCGCAGTCAATCTTGCTGTATCCGTTTATTACTCTGCAGGGCGAAGGTATCTCACACACTGAGATAAGGCTGATGGCTGGGTCAACCGGACCGGTGTTCCGCACCGCAGACAGTCTTGGACAGACTGACGCCAGCATAGGCACTAATGGTGCTGTGCTGCCAGAAGCTATAACCCTGCGATACATGACTATAGATGGCAGCGCTGATTACACCACTGATGTGGTATTGCTACAGAGGTGCAACAATGTTAGCCTACAATACTGTGATATAGTCGGAGCTTACACAATTGGTGACAATCCAAACACCTACAAGGGTGGTGTGAACATCCAGAGCCTTGGAAATGCCGTGGTAACCTCCGACATAACCGTGGAAAATAGCACCATACAGCACGTAAGCTATGGTCTAGCTTGTGGTGATCCGGTGCAGCGCATATTCGTCACGCAGAGCCAGATACGCAACTGTCACTATGGTATCAATCTCACTGGTGGTTACAATGGGCCAAGCTTCGTGCAGGCCAACCTCTGCGAATTCAAAAATATATCATCTCATGGAATCCGAGTTGAGACCTACAACACAGGTGTGGCTAGCCTTGGTAATTTCTATAACGATTGCGGCAGCAATATTGACAGCAATGCTGCGCTGTACTGGAGCGTAAACTCCGATGGATGTACCAGCGTTGGTGACATCTTCAGCAACCTCTACAGGAACGGTAGGATCAGAAACGGAAATCCAGCTAATTCGCTGGTCATTGACGCACAACAGACTGAGATACCAATTAATCAACCAACACCCCTGTCATTCAGTCTACGACCCAACCAGATCAATTACGGTAGCAATGCTGTCTGGAGCGTACTTGGTATAGTAAGCCTGTTGACTGTGCAGATACAGTATACCATAAGCATGGGAACCTATGTACGGACAGGTCAGATGCAGATCATAACGGACGGTCACACCGCCAAGCTCACTGATACCAGCACTGATCTCAATGCTGCTGCATCGGTGGTTTGGTCAGTGGGTTTGGTAGGAACCGATCTACAGCTGTTCTATACCACTAGCGGCACTGCTAGCACAGGCATAATGAAATACATCTACACAACGTGGCAGTACTGAAAATCCACCATGCATAATCCATTCCTGCTGCATCCGCAGCAGCTACAGAAGACTTGGAAGGACCTCCGGGCTGAGATATCGACTGATCTGTCGCTGTCACAAAAGCTGTCATTGGTACAGAAATTCTGGAACCATGCACCGATAGGCTCTCCTTTCCTAGATTATCTTGACACTGGATCATGGCCAGATCCCTGGAACCTAATAGATGCCAAGCACCTGGACATCAATTCCGTGGCACTTGGCATGTTTTATACCCTGTTGCTGAGCGACGACAGGTCTTGGACGGCAGATAGGCTCACTCTGTTTTTGATCAGGAACGGAGAACAATGCTGGGAACGATTGGTATGCATGGTCGATGACAGATGGCTGCTGAACTATGACAGGCAGGCTGTGGTCGATGCTAGTGAAATGCCTAATATTACCTGCTTGCATACCTACAAATATGATAGGCATAAGCGCAAGATCGTAGAGACTGATCACTACCATATGTCGCAGCTAGGCGCGTGAAAACGCAAGATTGCAAACATGATTTCAATGAGATGTACCGACGTTTTGATGGTTAATGCTGGTATTCTGCCATACCAATGAAAACCAGTATTATCAGGCATTTTCTACCATTTTATCAATAAAATCAATGTAAATGTAAGCTTGATCGTAGCATTTTGGGCACCGTCCAAATGGTTAAATATACCTGTTGCTGAAAGCAGCAGTCCACCTTACAATAGCAGGGAAAGATAGAGAGATGATCATGGCCACTTCACCCAAGAACGAGATACTAGTAACCAAGCGCAACGGGAACAAGGAGCCACTGAACATCGAGAAGCTACACAAGGTAGTTTTCTGGGCAACTGAGGGTATCCAGGGTGTCAGTGCCAGCGAAGTCGAGATCCGCAGCCAGATACAGTTCTATAATGGTATCAAGACGCAGGATCTACAGGAAACTCTGATCAAGGCTGCAGCTGATCTGATCAGCGAAGAGACTCCCAACTATCAGTATGTGGCCGGGCGCTTGGTCAATTACCATCTGCGCAAGGAAGTCTATGGCAATTATAAGCCATGGCACATACTTGATCTCATCAAGAAGAACGTAGCTGATGGCTTTTACGATTCGCAGCTGTTGGAAGAATACACCGAAGGCGAATGGGACGTGATCAATCGTTTCATCGATCACGAGCGCGATGCCAGCCTCACCTATGTGGCCATGGAACAGATGCGCGGCAAATACTTGGTACAGAATCGCGTGACCGGTGATATCAAAGAGACGCCGCAGATGGCCTATGCGCTGATAGCAGCCACGCTGTTCATACGCCACGATAAGCCCGCTAGATTGAATGTAATCCGCGATTATTATGAAGCCATCAGCAAGCATGACATCAGCTTGCCCACACCTATCATGGCAGGCGTGCGCACGCCGCAGCGCCAGTTCAGCAGCTGCGTGTTGATAGAGACTGGTGACAGCTTAGACAGCATCAATGCCACTGCCAGCGCAGTGGTCAAGTATGTGAGCCAAAAGGCTGGTATCGGCATCGGTGCTGGGTCTATTCGTGCTATTGGCAGTCCTATCAGGAACGGTGATGCCAGCCACACAGGCGTGGTACCTTTCTACAAGCTGTTCCAGGCAGCCACTCGTTCTTGCTCACAGGGCGGTGTGCGCAATGGAGCAGCTACTCTTTACTATCCAATCTGGCATCTAGAAGTTGAAGAGATGCTGGTGCTCAAGAACAATCGAGGCACCGAAGACAACAGAGTGCGACACATGGATTACGGCGTGCAGTTCAGCAAGCTGTTCTACGAGCGGTTGATACAAGGCGGAGACATCACGCTGTTCTCACCCAGCGATGTACCCGGATTGTATGATGCGTTCTTTGCTGATCAAGACCGATTCCGTGTGCTGTACGAAGCAGCTGAAAAGAACAAGAAGCTGCGCAAGAAGACGGTCAAGGCCATTGATCTGTTCAGCAGCTTCATGCAGGAACGCAAGGACACAGGCCGCATCTATCTACAGAACGTGGACAATGCCAACCAACATGGCGCGTTCATCGAAAGCATTGCACCCATCAAGCAGAGCAATCTCTGTTCTGAGATTGACTTGCCAACCAAGCCCTTAAATGATCTCAACGATGAGCAAGGCGAGATCAGCCTCTGCACGCTGAGCGCCATCAACTGGGGTAACATACGCAGCCCTTCTGACTTTGAAAAGCCCTGCAAGCTGGCAGTGATGGCGCTGGACAATCTGCTTGATTATCAGACCTATCCAGTGAAGGCAGCATATCTCAGCACCATGAACCGCCGTCCTCTGGGTGTTGGCATAATCAACTTTGCTTACTGGCTGGCCAAGAATGGCGTGAGCTACAGCGATCCCACGGCACTGCCTCTGGTAGATGAATACATGGAGGCCATGAGCTACTATCTGATCAAGGCCAGCGTAGATCTCGCACGTACCAAGGGTGCCTGTGCCAAGAGCGAAGAGACCAAGTATGGCAATGGCATCGTGCCAATTGACACACGCAAGCGTGACATCGATGAGTTGGTACCGCATGTTGAGCGCATGCCCTGGGCAGAGCTGCGTGAAGATCTGCAGGTAGTAGGCATTCGCAACAGTACGCTGATGGCAGTGATGCCAGCAGAAACTTCAGCACAGATAGCCAATGCTACCAACGGCATAGAGCCGCCACGCAGCTTGATCAGCGTCAAGCAAAGCAAGCATGGTGTGCTCAAGCAGGTAGTCCCAGAGTTTCGCCGCTTAAAGAACAAGTACGAGCTGCTCTGGGATCAGAAGAGCCCAGAAGGCTATCTCAAGATATGCGCAGTGCTACAGAAGTACATCGACCAAGGCATATCGGTGAATACGAGTTACAATCCTCAGCATTATCAAGATGATAAGATCCCACTTAGCGAGATGCTGGGCCACTTGTTGATGTTCTACAAGTATGGTGGAAAGCAGCTTTATTACTTCAACACCTATGATGGACAGGGTGAGATCAACGTCACTAAGATGATCTCAGATGACGTGTCTGAGTTGCCACCCATCAACGAAGCTGATTGCGATAGCTGCACCATCTAAGCAGGTTGGCAACCAAACCTACCTGCTCTATAATTAACACATACAGATGAGGAAACAATCATGAGCGTTTTTGACGTTGCTAACCGATCGGACCACACCAAGAGCCTAGCGTTCCTTGATCCCAACGGCGGTGTGAGCATCCAGCGCTATGATACCATGAAGTACAAGACTCTGGACAAGCTCACAGAGAAGCAGCTGGGATTCTTTTGGTTGCCCACTGAGGTTGACATCTTCAAGGATGCCAAGGACTTCAAGGATCTCACTGCGCACGAACAGCACATCTTCACCAGCAATCTCAAGCGACAGATACTGCTAGACAGCGTGCAAGGTCGCGCACCCAGCGTGGCTTTTGGCCCAATCTGCAGCTTGCCCGAGCTGGAGAACTGGATCACCACTTGGACGTTTTCTGAGACCATACACAGCCGCAGCTACACTCACATCATACGCAACGTCTACAGCAATCCCAGCAAGATCTTTGATGAACTCATGGACATCGCTGAGATCGTTGACTGTGCAGGTGATATCAGTAAGTATTATGACGAGCTCATAGACATGAACAACAAGCTGGCCGTGAATGCCAGCGATTATGATGTCTATCGCCACAAGCAGCTGATCTGGTTATGCATGATGAGCGTGAACATCCTCGAAGGTGTGCGCTTCTACGTGAGCTTTGCCTGCAGCTGGGCGTTTGCTGAAGTCAAGAAGATGGAAGGCAATGCCAAGATCATCAAGTTCATCGCACGTGACGAGAATCTGCACTTGGCCAGCACACAGACGCTGCTGAAGATCCTACCCAAGGATGATCCCGACTATGCCAAGATTGAAGTTGAGCTTCAAGCTGAAGCCATCAAGATGTTTGAAGATGCTGTGGATCAAGAGAAGCGTTGGGCAGATTATCTGTTCAAGGATGGCAGCATGATCGGCCTAAACAATCAGCTGCTCAGCGATTATGTGGAATGGATCGCTAACAAGCGCATGACTGCCGTGGGATTGCCCAGCAAGTACAAGGGAGGTACCAATCCTTTGCCATGGACGCAGAAATGGATTGCTGGCGGAGAAGTGCAGGTTGCTCCTCAGGAAGTGGAGCTCAGCAGCTATGTGAGCGGTGGTACCAAGCAGGACGTGGGCTCAGACAGCTTCAAGGGATTTAGCCTCTGATGCGTGTTGCTATGATCACACCCTATCATGCCGAGGATGCTGCCACTCTGCGCAGGTGTCATGGCAGCGTAAAGGCTCAGACCTATGCTAACATTCGACACATCTTGGTAAGTGATGGTAACCCTCATCCCATGGTAGACAAGCTTGATACGGTAGACCACATCAAGCTACCTAAAACTCACGCCGATGCAGGCGCGACACCGCGGGCAGTAGCAGCTCTCAGCGCATTTAGCCAAGGCTACGATGCTGTGGGATTCATCGACGCTGATTGCTATCTCAAGCCCAATCACGTTGAGCTCATGGTAGACATCTTGTCTGAGAGCGGTGCTGATGGTGTGATAGCCACCAGGGTCATACACAGCCAAGACGATCGTGAAATGTACGTTGATCGTGTGGAAAGCAACGGTGAGAACATGGTGGATACCAACAGCTGGTTCCTCACCCGCAAGGCCCTGCCGGCCATGACAGGCTGGATAGTCGAACCAGGACAACAACTGTGGAGCGATAGATATTTCGCTAAGGCAGTGATGGATCTTGGACTTGGTATAGTGCGCAGTGATGAACCTACTGTAGTTTATGTCACACGCTGGGCTTGGCATTATGAATATGCTGGTTGGCCTATACCCGATGGTACTGTGTGGATACATACCAACGCTGATGGTTCATTGAGCCACGTTATACACCAATAAATATTCCAGAGGATACGCCGATGCATGCCATCATTTACACCAAAGATCACTGCCCATACTGCACTAGAGCTAAAGCATTGTTTGACAAACACAGCATCACCTATGACGAGAAGATCATCGGCGTAACTAATGGTGATGACCGCAAGCTGAAATCAAACCAATCACTGAGCGATCGCACAGAACTTCTGGCAGTCTGTCCAGATGCTAAGACCGTGCCACAGATATGGCTAGACGGAACGCACATCGGTGGCCATGATGATCTGGTCAAGCATCTAGGGAGCAAGTGAGACCAACATGCCTTACCTACCTCGCGGATTTCCACAGGCACTGGACCTCATAGATGCAGGTGTTGAAGACGTTTACTATAGCCCAAACGTGTTCATCAACAATGTACAGGCAGCACTATGGTTACCGCCCCAGCTTGGTAATAGCTTTCTCACCGCACTGAACATACCAGTGCCACCACCAGTTGCTGATTATGCCCCAAATCCAGAACAGATCAAAAACTATAAGGCTGCCCAGGCATATGCAGACGCAAATCCAGATGAACTTGAAAATGATGATGGTACGATAACAAAACAAGCAGAAGCTCCTCCTCCTGGACCTCGCACAAGCGATCCAAATGACCATGCAGGTGATCCGGAACCAATATCATCTGGAGTGACACCTCCGCCTAGTGGTGCTGCTGGTCTGTGGGGCTCGTTGGAAAGCTATCTCAATCAGTTGAAAGCAGAAGGAGAAGCTGGCAAATGGAAAGCGACGCGGACTGAACCCGGCAATCCCAACATACTCAACTGCTATGCTCACACCATTGGTATAGCCAATGCCAAGAGAATCGAACCAGGTGATAAGTGTCCATGGTGTGCTGCTTTTGTTGGTACTGTGCTACAATCGCTGGGTATACCAGCTCTAAAAACGGCAACAGCTGACAGCTATGCCACTGACTGGGTACGTAAATGCGGAGCCAAAGCCATATCTATAAATGATCCAACGCAGTGGCGTAGAAATGATATCTTCGTCAGCGAGAACGGCAGAAACCATCACGTGGCATTTGTGCGAGGTGTTGATCCAAGTTCCGGAAGAGTGCGTCTGCTAGGTGGCAACCAAGGGCATGACCTCACAGAGACTAACTTCTTAAACAACTATCGATACAGAAAGTTCGTGGGCCGTGCCTGGGACATACCTCCAGAAGCTGACAAGCCTATAGTTGGCTCGCTGACAGGTGGCGGCCATGTCAAGACGCGCTAATATTGCGCGACAGCTGGCTGCACCGTAAAATCAAGCACGCATAGGAGAACCAACATGCTCATAGAGAAATCCTGGAAGGTAGACGACATCTGCACGGTCAAGATGACCAGCGGAGAAGAGATAATCACCAAGATCACAGCAGCTGACGAGAACACTATAACCATGAACAAGCCGCTTAGCGTGCAGATCAGCGTAGACCCTAACACGGGCCGCATGGGTATGCAGCTGATGCCTGGCTTCGCTCTCACGGTAACCGTGGATGCCAAGCTCAAAGTCAGCCTGAGCCATGTGCTGTTCATCACTCTGACAGAAGACAGCGTTAAGAAGAGCTATCTCAGCATGACCAGCAGCTTGAGCATACCCGCAGGTGGCATTCCCAGCAAGTTTGCTTGATAGATGCAGCCAACTCCAACTATGACCTGGATCCAGGGACAGCCCTGCAGCCATTGCGGTAAGCCAACCGAAGCCATACTGCACCAGTTCCAGGGTGGTGACCGGCAGTGGAGCTATTGGGCACCACTGTACCACAACGCCCAGCGCAATCTGGGATTCTGCGATGTTAAGTGCAGCTGCGAGTGGGCCAGGGTTGACTTGTACAAAAAACCTGCTATAAATACCTAGTTGATGTTGATAGCATCGTAATAAGCGGTCTGGACCCGGGGGCGGTACCCGGCGCCTCCACCATAGATACATGCGAGGGTTGAAGTCCCTAGTTGCTTCGTGACCCTATGAGGCATTCTAGCTTTAGGTGTGTATCTTTGATGGGGGCGAAATAGGATCGACAGACGTGTAAAGGGTAGCAGGAGTCAGCAGGTTAGGCACGCCTCCGGGTAACCGGATTGTCCAATTTTCTAACTGCAAACGACAACTTCGTTGCATCTGAGATTCGCCTAGCGGCGTAACCTCAATGAGTTTTCGATGGGTTTCCTTGGAAACAGAATAAACCCATCACTCACTTCTCATAGACAAAATAAAGACGATTACCTTGGCCGTGACCCGGATCAACGCTGCTATCCTGTGGCTGATCTTGGTCATGCTTGAACGTCAACATAGTGGCATTGTTGTCCTTGGCCACGCGATGAGCTGTGGCAAAGTCCCAGGCAAATATGTCTATCCATGGGCCAGTGGGGTGGCTGTAGCCGGGATTGGCTCGTACATATATCCTGCCACCAGGCGCAGTGAGCTCAAAGACCTTGGCAAACCTACAGGCCACATCCTCATAGTCGCCAAAGTTTATGCTACCAAATACCATGACAGCATCATAGCTTTCAGGGTCGACATCAAAGTCCAAGATGTCGACCATGTAGTCAGCAGCAGGGTTGTACTTGTCTATGCCGACTAGGTTTGGTATCTTGGTCTTGAACTGGTTATAACCGCAGCCAACGTCCAACACTGACCTTGGATTCCTGCTCAGTATCTCATCAACTGCCTGCCAACCAGTATAGGTGTAATTCTCGGTACGCGGCTGCCAAACTTTCTGCCAGAAATGCTCACAGTAGGCTTGATCCAGGCTGTTGGTCAGTTCTGCCACCGTGCCGCGCAGCTCAGCAGCGACACCAAAGGTGCTGGCTAGCATCTGAGTGAACTTCTCTCTGCGCTTGCTGGTCCATGGCAGTCTCTCCAGCAGCGTTTCTCTGCTGATTTGCTCGTTTATCTCGCGCCAGCGCTCTAAATTGAACGTGGCCTTGAGATTTTTCACCAGATGCTCGTTTATTCTTCTGTTCATATTGATTTCTTCCACTAGAGCCGATATTTTTACATATATAGCATATATCATCTCGGTGATGATCAAATAATCTGGAGAAAAGAATGGATATCGCGCACATGTTCCCAATGTTCAGTCCAATGACAGGTTTCACTGTCATTGCGGCCTATGCTCTGTTCATATTTGCTGTGACCAGCTGGTACAGCAGGGGATACAACAAAGACAAGGAATCCTTCCTTGTGGCCAATCGCAAGATAGGCTGGCTGCAGGGCAGCATGGGAGCAGGAGCAGCATGGATACAGGCTCCGGGGCTGTTTGTAGCAGCACAACAGGCATATACCAATGGTTTAACTGGACTGTTCTATTTCAGCATCGGTAACTTCTTGACGCTGATGATATTTGCTTTTGGTGTGAATTACTTCCGCAACAAGTATCCAGATGGCTATACACTCAGCCAGTTCCTGGGCACACGTCTGGGCAAGATCGTGCAGTTCATCATAGTTGCACAGATAACCGTAAGTACTGTGCAGCAGGTCACGTTCAGCCTGTTCGCGGGCAGCAAGAGCGTGGAGTTCTTGACAGGGCTGAGCCCGCTGATCACCAGCGTGTTCCTAGTAGCCATAGCGCTGGTTTATACCTTGCGCGGCGGCATCAAGGCTACGTTCATCACTGACATGGTCAAGATTGGTGTTATCTGGATTGGTATGGCTATCATAGCCATCACGGTTTTCGGAACCACTGGTCTCGAGCCGGTGTGGGCAGGACTGGGAGGCGTCACGGGTAATGGTACCACTCTCTGGGGCAACAGCTTCGCCCTGGGTGTGTTAATGGGCTTTGGTGTGCCAACCGTGGTAGGACATTTCATGGGACCATGGACTGATCATGCGTTCTATGAGAATGCTCTAAGCCAGAAAAAGAACACCATCATCCCTGCTTTCATCTTGGCTCCATTTTATTGGTTGCCACTGCCTATCATTGGCGGCGGTCTTGGATTCTTGGCTGCTGGCATGCATGTTGGTGTCACTGGTCCAAACACACAGTTCATCAACATCATCATGATGGCCACCGTGGTAGGCCCTTGGTTGGCACTGATGTATCTAGCAGTGGTCTTCAGCGGTTTGGTTAGCTTGATCGATACCATATTGATGACCAGTGCTACCATCAGCAGCAATGATTTCCACGACGCGGCCAAGGCCGACAACCCAATGCGCTGGGGTTTCGCTGCCATGTTCATACTGGCAGCGGTTGGTATCGCCATGGCAAACATACCCGGATTGGATATCGGTACTTTCTTCATGTTTGGCAAGGCCATAGGACTGTCACTGGCTGGCAACTATGTGATCGCACTGCTGGCACGCAACTTCATCACTCGCTGGGGCTTTTATGCTGGCGCATTCGTTGGAATCTGCATTGGCAGCCCGATCTATGTGTATGGTTTGCTGTTCGGTGGTGGACCAGTGATAATGGTCATAGGCACAGGAGTGCAGGTGATCGGCAGCGCGGCGGCCAACGTGGTGGTGAGCTATCTCACTGCTCCGCGGCCAGCTGCCTTGGCTATATAAACCTTAAATAGGAACTGCTAACATGTGGTCAGACGTCAAGAACGCGGCGAAATATCTGAGGATCAAGTTGAACGGTCTTTTCTGTGGACCGCGCAAGAAGTATGAAGGTCCTCTGATAGATGCCATGATGCAGTTCAGTGCTACCAGATCCGGCGAGGACGTTGTGGCCAAGATGCACCAGCACAACGTCATCCAGATGATGATCTTTGCTAGGCAGCAGCAGCCACACGACAGCACGCAACACATGATAGATATCAAGAATCGATATCCTGACATGTTCGTGCTGGGAGCACCCAAAGGCTTTGATCACAGGGATGATATCAGGGCGCGTTTCGTGGAGCAGGCCATAGCTGGCTGCGACAGCGGCCTCTATCACTTCATAGGCGAACTGCAGTGCGTGCATGCCGACAAGCATCCGGGCAAGTGGGGCAACGAAACCACGCTGCGTGGTGAACGCTACATCAATCCCTTGTCGCCTAACTTCCTTGATCTCATGGACGCACTGGACGGCAAGGGCATTCCGGTGATGCTTCACTGGGAGTTCTATGACTGGGAGCGAGACCATCCTGGATTCTTCGCACTGTTCGAGCGATACCCCCGCATCAACTTTATGATCGCGCACTGTGGGTTTGGACGTGCCGTCTACAGCAATGAGCTGCTTAACCGCTTTGACAACGTGTATCTGTTGCTGAGCAAGAAGGATCTCATACACGTGGGGCGGTGGTGGTACACTTGGCGAGGTTTCTGGCCCAATGGCGCGGGACCAACCAGCAAGCAGAAACAGAGCAAGCTGGGTTCTCCGGTGATAGACCTCGATGGCAGGATAAATTACCAGTGGCGACACATCATGACCAAGTGGCCCGATCGCATGCTGTTTGCCACTGATTGCCACAAGGACTGGCGCTGGCAGCACTATGACATCATCATTGACACTTGGCGCGAGATACTAGGACAGCTTGACGCTGATGTGGCAGAGCAGATAGCCTACAAGAACGCACAGAGATTGTTCATAGAGAAAGACACAGACAGATGACACAGGAACATGACAGCAGCTGGGCTTGGACAGTTGAGCGCAGCAACTACCATTTTGACAAGTGGCGCGAGGACAGACCGGGCGATTGGTTCACCAAGCTTGGTAGATTTACCGGGGACTGGCAGGCTGAGATTGACGACATCAAGACCAAAGCACTGCCCATGAACTGGGAGACTCGCAAGTTCTACGGACCAAACGATCTGCGTTATAGCCCCATGCTGGCCCAAGAGGAAAGAGACATAGCTGTGGTAGGCGGTGATCCCAAGATGACCATAACTCACATGTGGGATCAGCTGAGTGACTATCCAGTTCTCAGCAAGATGGTTGATTTCTTTGCCATAGAGCAGCCAAAGATACGAGTTCATGTGCAGAAGCTGGGTGACATGTTTAACATGCACATAGACAAGCTCTGGGACGTGGATGCTGAACCTGACAACGTGATAAGGCTCACGGTGATGCTAGAGGACTGGGAACCTGGACAGTTCTACATGTATGGCAACTTGGTCTATGACAGGTGGCGCGCAGGCGATGCGCATGTGTTTGATTGGCCTAACGTGCCTCATGCCACGGCCAATGCCAGCCGCAAGATACGTCCAGCCCTGCAGGTAACCGGACGCAAGACTGCCAAGACACGTGAGCTGTTGGCAGCCGCAAACTACGGCACCATTTACCCGCTATGAAGATCTCCAGAGACATGCTGTTGATCGCCAAAGCTGTCAGCTGGCGAGCAGTGGGTACCCTTGACACCTTTGTGGTGAGTTGGTGGGTCACTGGACAAGCACAGCTGGCATTGACCATATCTGGTGTTGAGTTCTTTAGCAAGATCATGCTATACTATCTGCATGAGCGAGCTTGGCTCAGTACCATAAAGAGAGTCTGATGCCCAAATACATATTCGTCACTGGCGCTCCCGGCAGCAAGTGGAGCAGCGTGGTCAAGAACATCTACTACGGCGCCGACATAGATCGCGGAGACTACAGCGAAGATCGCACCTACTACGACTTTGGCAGCGGCAACGGAAACAAGCTACTCAATCACTTTGGCGCATATTTTGATCCTGGTATGGAATTTGGCGATTGGTTCGACCAGCTTGATCAGCATACAAGGGAAGCATGCGAGGCTGAGTTCGATCGCCCGTGGATCTTCAGCAATAATGGGGGTATCAAGATAATCAAGAGCCATGTGTTCGCCACTCAGATAGACTTCCTGCAGGTAAACTGGCCCGACTGCCCTATAGTGATGGTGCATAGATCCAACGATGCCTGCCTGGGATGGTGGATGCGCAGCGGTGGGTTTGACATAACCTATCCCAGTTATGTTTGGTACAAGGACCTAACCAGGATGGCGTGGCACATAGATTTCCAGAACAACGGCATACTCAACGCCGCAGCACAGCGAGACGTGGACTTTGACGTGGTGGACAACCTGCATCTGTGCCAACGATTGGGCATCACTCCTCCGCCAGCTCACAGGCAGAATTACCCCAAAGGTGACATCAAAGTGGCGGTACTGAACCCGGCTCTTGTGTGATCACAGATACTGTGCTATAACTAGCTGATGAAAAAACAGTCAAACGATATCCAAAAGCTGACCGACTACCAACATCACCGGTTGCGCACCGAGATGTATCTGGGCAGTCGTAGCCCGCATAGCCAGACCATCGTCAACTGGGACGGCAAGGCGCTGAAACCCATGGAGATGACTTGGACACCAGCTGTCTACTGCGCTTTCCGTGAGATACTTGACAATGCGTTGGATGAAGTGGTTGGACACGGTCATGGTACCAGCGTGGAAGTCAGCTATGATCCCAAGGAAATGCTGTTTACCGTCAGCGATGATGGACGCGGCATTCCCATTGACTGGGACGACAACGAGAACATGCACAAAGCCACGTTGGCACTCACACAGGCACGCGCTGGACGCAACTTTGGTGCTCGCGAGGAGGTGCGCGGAACCAATGGCATTGGTGCCAGCACCGTGGTCAGCTGCAGTGAGCATTTCACCATAGACATCATCAGAGACGGGCAGAGATTCCAGCAGACGTTCCGCGAGGGCAATGCTGCGTTTGACGAGCTGGACATCCGTGAACCAAAGATCACCAAGAATGGTGGTAAGACAGGGACCACGGTTGAGTTCAAGCTCAGCAAGGATGTTTTCAAGAAAGCCAACCTGCCCTTGGCCTTCGTCAAGGCACGCATGACAGAAATAGCGGCAAATCATCCAAAGATTCGCTTTAGTTTCAATGGGTCGCGCGTGGCAGTTAAGCCAACCGTGGCTCGCACGTTCTTTGACGGAAAAACCGTGATAAACATCGACGTCAAGGACAAGCATTTCAAGAGCAGCTTTTACCTAGTACCTAATTTTGCCGAAGATGGCGAATACCTGCACACCACAGTGAACGATATCCCTGCGTTCAACGGCGGCCAGCATATTGACACCTTCAAGCGGCTGTTCTACGGTGGATTGATACGTGCGCTGGAACGTGAGAGCAAGCGTCGAGGACTGACACCCAATCGTTCAGACATCGCAGATGGACTGTTGATCTACAATGTAACTGTGATGCATGCACCAAACTTTGACAGCCAATCAAAGACGCGGCTGATCAACGACGATGTTGATGGCTATATCAAGACCGTGTTGGAAGATGAAGCCACGCTGAAAAACATCATCAAGACCAACAAGGCTTGGATTGACGAGATCTATGCTCGCTGTGCCGCACGCACGCAGAAGAAAGACGATGCAGAGCTGGCCAAGCAGGCTCGCAAGATGATGCGCACCAAGGTGCCCAAGCTGCTGGATGCCAACGGCAAGGATCGCACCAAGTGCGTGTTGCTGATCACGGAAGGTGACAGTGCCAAGACCATGGTCAGTGCTGTGCGCGATCCAGAAGTTCATGGTGCGCTGCCACTCAGAGGCAAGATCCTCAATGTTCGCGGCGAAGCTCCAAAAGCATTGCTGGACAATCAGATCCTCATGGACCTCATGACCAGCATCGGTGTGGCGCTTGGGCAACGCGCAGATCGGGCAGCGCTGCGCTATGGACAGGTATGGTTGGCAGCTGACCAAGATCCAGATGGTGCCAACATCACTGCGCTGCTGGTCAATTTCTTTTATCTGCATTGGCCCGAGCTGTTTGATCCCAAGTTGCCCACGTTCTTCTATGCTCTGCAGACGCCGTTCATCATCCAGGAAAAGGGCAAGAACAGGCACTATTGGTACGCCGACGACTATCACACCTATGATGCCCGGGACTGGAAGGGTGCTCCAAAGCCAACGCGAGCCAAGGGTCTGGGTTCGTTGGAAGAAGCAGATTGGGGCCACAGCCTTGTCAAGCCCAAGCTGATAGCTATCAACGACGACGGTGGTCTCGGCGATGCTCTCAAGCTGATATTTGATCCCAAGGGCGCAGACGCTCGCAAGGATTGGATCGCGCTCGATGCCTGACACTGTGCGTCTGGGAACCGTGCTTACCAACGCAGACATGGCTGAAACCATGGACAGCAGCGACATGATGCACCACTTCTTCAGAAGCCATCCTGATATCAGGGAATGGTGTCTTGCGAACCTCGCTGCATTGGACGAGCGCAAGCTGTCCATCTGGCCCAACGAGTGGGGTAGGTATCACACAGAATGGACGGTAGAGCTGCGCAATCTAAGCCAAACAGAAGCCGTGGCTGCTCGCCTGAGGTTTTCTTAGCATCATATCTCACTTGTGAGTGAGATAGTAATCACTGGATTTGTCAAAGGTAAACAACGGGCTGGTAAATGGCGCACCCTTCCAGAACGAAAATCTGTGCTTCCACAGCAGCCAATTGATCAGCATGAAGTTGTGGTTCCGATCGTCGTTGATCCTGCGCATCTCGCTGGCTACCAATCTGAACAGTAACAACATGAGATCCCTGGGTCCGCCGCAGATTCCCACGGCCGCGTGATCAAACTCTAGGAATTGTTCGCTTTCCTCATCACTGACACCCAGCAATGGTCTGAGCGTGCGCCACTTCTGCATGCAGCTGCCATTGTCACGCAGGCGATGAACCTGGGGCATGTCAGTGCCGCAATAGAGCCTGTGTTCGGTCATGAACTCGAATGGATCGCGATTCACCGTGACATCGTTGCCATCGGTCAGGAGTATCCTATCATGAGAAGTAGTTTCTAATACATCCAACAGCCCTATGTAACGCTCGTCATTGGGGCTCCATCTATGGCTATCATGATACTGGAAGCTGATCCTGTCAGTGCTGTGAGCAGACATGAAATCTGCGCTGAGACCATCATGCAGGATCAATCCGTTCAAACCCAGAGATACCACGCTGCGGTACCAAGATCCAATGTAGCTGATATCATCACGAGGAGCTAAGGCCTTGCCTCGATCGCTCTTGGCCGTGAAATAGCTGGTAACTATGAGATCGCTCATGCCTGCTCTCTGCGTTTATTAGGTATTTACAAGAACCAGATCATGTGTTAAGCTAGATCTAGAATAGGATAGGGATTCATGAGCACATACGCTAACACCACTGATTATATCAAGGGTACCAGCCGAGATTACTCGATCTATGTGTGCCAAACACGCGGCATACCCAGCGTGTGCGACGGGCTCAAGGACGCACAGCGCAAGGCACTGTTCGTGATCAAACCCAAGGGCGACAAGATCAAGACCATCTCGCTGGCAGGTGAGATGATCAGCCAAAACGTCTACCTGCACGGTGACGCATCGGCTGCGGAGACGCTGAGCCTCATGGCAGCACCCTACTGTAACAACGTGCCTCTGCTGCAGGGCATTGGTGCTTTTGGCACCAAGGTTGGACCCACTGACTGGGGAGCAGCACGCTATACCTATCTCAAGCGCAATGCCCAGACTGATGCGCTGGTGTTCACTGACTATGACATCGTGCCTCTGAAAGAAAACTACGACGGATCTGTGTTTGAGCCCAAGAACTATCTACCGCTGGTTCCCATGGTTCTGCTCAACGGTATCTCAGGCATCGCAGTTGGTTGGAGCACTGACATCCTACCCAGAGGCTTGGATGACATCATTGAAGCCACAGTGTCGGCCATAGATGGTAAACCGATCAAGACCATGGTACCTCGCTATGACTACCTCAGCTGCAAGGTGCGCAACATCGCTGGCAATACCTGGGAGTTCACAGGGCGCTGCCGCATAGACGGTAGCACGGTTTGGATCGAAGAACTGCCTCCGGATCTCAGCCTTGAAAAGTTCAAGGCTCGGCTCAACACCATGGAGGAAGAGGACAAGATCCAGACCTACATAGATCGCAGCACCAAGGAGATCCGCATCGAGATACGATTCAAGCGCGGTGCTATCAAGGACTGGACCGAAGACACTGCCATAGATTACTTCAAGCTGCGCAGCAAGGCCACAGAGCGCATCGTGGTGCTGGATTGGAATGGCAACAGCGTTCGCCAATTTGAGACTGCTGAGCAGGTAGTTGCTGAGTTCGTGTCTTGGCGACTGGGTTGGTACAAGACACGCTATGAGAAGATGATAGCTGATCTGACCTATCAGCTGAACTGGAATTCAGCCATCAAGGCCTGCATCGAAGGGCAGCTACCAGCTTTCTTACCGCAAGCAGCAGATCGAGCAGGTGTGGTAAGCAAGGTCACGGAGATCGTGGAATCCAAGGCCATAGCTGTAGACGAAGATCAGATCGATAGGCTGGCTGGTCTTCCCAGCTATCGTTGGGCCAAGGACACGCTGGCTGAAGTCACTGCCAAGATCAGCGACCTATCAGCAGAGATCGCATCGCACATGGCAGTATTATCAGATCCTGTGAAGCAAAAAGACATATATAAGAAGGAAGTGCTGGCACTGAAGAAGCTGCCAAAAGTAGACAGATAACCTCGGGAACACCAATGGTTGATCACACGCACAACGTCTCGGTGAGCTACATGCTGAAGACTGCTTTCCAATATGACATCAACAACCACCTTGACATTGAAGTTGATCGGCTGCAAAACAAACAAGACAGGACATACCAAGAAGATCAACGACTCACGCTGCTGCTCTTGGTGCGAGACTATCTCAGCCAGAGGATCAAGGAGCTAGGGCAATGACTGATTGGTTGGTAACCGCAACAGAAACACAGGCCAAGCTGGAAGACGCTTGGACCAAGCTGGCAGCTGCTGAGGCAGAATTGGCACGCCATCGTTATAATCTGGGCATCATCGCGCATGATGGTTATGAGCTCAGCCACGACAAGATACGCCTGCAGCGTGACCATTTCATCAAGCTGGCTAGGCAATCCCTGTACCCAGACAGCAAGGATGCCTGATGGACGGCGCTACGGTTGACATTGCCCTAGCCTGTGCTATGCTGGAGGCTATCAAGCAAAGGTTAGCAGCATGAGCACGGAACTGAAACCGCTGATACCGGAGAACACCTGCCCATACATTGACATGATCATAGAGATCATGGATCACATGGTGGATCAGGACAATGGCGCACATCGCCTGAGCCAGGCCACGGCTGCCAAGGCACTGCTGGAGCATGTGCGAGAGAGCAACGACAAGCTGCGGGTTGCCAGCAAGCATTGGTATGAACGTGCCAAGAAGGTCAAGCGATGACAGCACACAGGGAGCCCATCGGCGACAGCAGAACAGATTTCCATGAATCCTGGTTGAGCGAGATGCCTAGTGGTATTGGAGAAATAGATACGTACGATTTCATCGTGGCTAGCATTAACAAGCGCATCGCACAGGGTGCTACTGTGATTGACCTGCCCAACGATCTCAAGAAGATCGAAGGTAGCCAGACCAAGTTCTATTGGTACCAGCAGGGCACAGACATCGTGTTAGCTGCGGAACTGTCGGCACAGCGTCAGGCCTTGGTGGTCAATGCCATTGGCAAGAACCCTGCCTACAAGGGCAAGGCACCGTGGGCTGCTGATCTCTATGATGCCATACTCAAGGACAGTGATGTAAGCATCAGAGTGATGAGCGACAGGCAGCTCAGCGACGATGGTTTTAAGATTTGGAAGAAGCTGTTCGCACTGGGACATAAGATATCAGTGTATGATCGCAAGGAACCCGGTACCAGCTACACCACATTCACGGATGCGGCAGAGATGGATCAGTTTTTCAAACACCATGACGATGCCTACAAGAGGTATCAGTTCGTGTTGAGCGAGACTGAGAAGTTTGGGGAGACGCTGAGCTTCTTCCGCACACGCAGGATGCGAGAACTGAGCGGATTACTATGATAGACGATACCACCAGGGAACAGATCTGGGTGTTGGATTGGCGCCGGCTTGATGATTGGGAAGCCATGGAACGAGTGGAATGGCTGCGAGAGAATCTAGTAGCAGGTGAAGACTGGGGCGTGTGTAACGATCCGCGCATGTGCGTGCTCAAGACGGAGTCAGCTGGTGTGCTCTATCGCATGCGATGGTTTGACGGCTCGCAGACCAGCTTTGAACCATACGCTTATCCATCACCGCTGCTGCCCTATCTGGATGACCTCAAAGAGGTAGACAAGACCCTCGTCGAGGTTCGTGAAATGATGACTGTTGAGAAACAAGGATAAATGATGATTCCCACCCGAGTATTAGCGATCTGCGTGGCCGTGACGCTGATTGGATTGCTAGCTGACATGTTCATACTGTTTGGTGCGCCATGACCTTAGACGAACTCCGGGAAATATTCAAACCACAGCTGGACACAGGTTATCTCCACCTGTTCTACATGGTATCTGATCACAGCAAGGAACCACGATTGCGTGTCCATAAGTGCGCTGAGAGTTATCTAGACTCTCTTGCGACTAGCCTGGGTCAGCTCGCATATACGGGCATCTACTCCAACATGCCGAGGTTCGCGTGATGACCGTTGAAGAAGTCATTGAATGGTGCACGGCGCACGAGTTGGTTGACCTCATGGTACAGATGGGTTGGACCAAGAGCAAGGGCGAAGGCCGCAGGCTGATCGCACAGGGTGGCATACGCATCAACGATCAAAAAGTAACTGATCCAAACACATACGTGTTCGTCACACCAGACCGCAAGCAATTCTATCTGCTAGGCATAGACGTGAGCAAGGTACATGGCACAGCCACTGCGTGATGATCTCATGGTCCAACAGCAGATCAACGGCCCATGGCAACATATGATAGGTGTTGTGATGCTCAATCAAACGGGCCGCAAACCTGTGAAAACGGTGCTGCCAGAGTTCCTTGAGCGCTGGCCCACACCCGAGGCATATCTTGCCAGTGATCCGGATGAGGTAAAGGCAGTGATACGACCTCTGGGCTTCTACAATCGCAGAGAGAATACCTTCCGCCGCATGAGCCAAGACTTCCTTGGCTGGGACGGCGCAGATGCTACCAAGCTGTATGGCATTGGCCAATACGGATCAGAAAGCTACAGGATATTCTTCCGGGGTGAGCGCTTTGAGCCGCAGGACAAGGAACTGCGTCGCCATCTTGGCTATCCACAGCTGGGAAAGTCTGAAAAATGAACGTGCTGGTGCGATTCAAAGGCGGTTGTGGCGGCGAAGCCGTGGTGAGATTGATCAGCAAACACCTAGATGGACAGGTCAAGGATCTCAGCGTTGACCCACGCAACAGGGCAGGATCGGGCCGAGTAGACCTCTTTGAGTACGAGATGCTGCATGAGACCATCACGGTGGCACAGTCAGAAGCATTTGGACTGCCATTGGGACCCTGGGAAGCCATGACTGCTGAGCAGATCAGGACCTACGTGGATGGCATGCGACAGCTGTGGCCCGATCACAGAGTGGGCATGTGCCACTATAATTTCAGCTGGGACCTAGACTGGCGCGCAGCCTTTGGCCCTGATACCACGTTCATTGACATACTACCAGACGACGGTAATTTCTGGTTGATTCAGCTGCTGCAGCTTTTCAAAGGTGCTCTACGCAAGACCAAGCATCTGCCCAGCGACAGGGACAATGCCAGATATCCCAGCTATGATATCATGGTACAACATCACGCAGAACATGGTTGGATACCGCACTGGTGGCTCAGCGACTGCGTTCCCATAGGCTCTTTCAGTGAGTTCCTCGACAACAGAGGTTACCCAGACAAGCAGCGACGTGAGAAGCTAAGGCTAACCAGCAATCTCATGCTGGATGGCGGCCAGCTAGTGTCTGATCGATCACTGCGAGGATTTGAACAGATACTGCACATCGTTGGGGCAGGCAGCCTGGATGACAGCGATCGGATCAATCTAGAGAACTGGGCAGCTGGAAACCTGCGGATCATAGATCAACTGGGAGCTACCGGGTACATTGGCATGGCCATGACCAAGGCAGAGCAGAAGCAGCTGATCAAGGACATACTCTTGCCGCAGTACGACCAGCTCATGGCACGACCAGATGCGTGGTTTTAGAAGCCATGACTAATAATGTGCTGCTGAGACGAGCTGGTGGATGCGGTGGTGACACCGTGGCACAGTTGCTGTCAAGACACATGGATAGGATACCAGATGGTATCACCTGGGATGATCATAACCGAGGGCATTACAGTGATCAGTTTGATCGCGCGATGATCACACATGGACCAGATCAACAGCTTGCTGATCTCTGTGGCATACGCTGTCAGGATTGGCCTCTGATGGATCAGGATAGCCTATCGACTTTTGTGCGTATCATGAGGAATAAAAATACTGATAAACGCATAGGACTTAGCCATTACAGGATATCAAATAGCGTCAATCTCAGGAAAGTTTTCGTTGATACGATCATCGTTGATCTCTTATATGAGCCGCAAGACTGGTGGTTAGCAGAGATCATGCATTCTGCCAAGTCATACATGCGACGCCACTGGGAATTACCAGACAACATCGACAGTTACCTATATGCTGATCATATCAAGGCACATTTTGACGCAGTTGGCTGGGTGCCTGGTTGGCTGATAAGCAGCACAGACTGCCACTGGTCATACGAACATTGGCTGGATGGCAGGCATTACATAGCAGCGAATCAGCGCAAGCACATACAATCAAACTCAGATCTCATGGTCAGTGCTGGCCAGCTGCTGACAGACACGTCGTTGACGCCATTCATGCGTATGATGGACCATCTACATCTCGGCCCCATCGCAGAGCACGATCAGGTAGCATTGCGGTCTTGGGTAGAGGGCAATCTGCGGATTATCGTTGATCTTGGAGCACAGTCATTGATGGGTAGCAATCTTGATAGAAACTGGCAGAAGCATGAGGTCAATCGCATCATGTTAGCAAACTACGACAGGTTGCTGTCACGTTAGGAATAATTAAGCACATGCGAATCTCTGAATTGAACCACGGCAGCAGCAAGGCCCTGATATGGAGCAGATTGGATGATACCTATCTGTTTCTGCTGCGCAGCGACCTAGTGGACAGGCCGCTGCAGTGGGATCTACCGGGTGGGCATGTGGAGCCAGGTGAGAAGCACATCATAGCACTGCGCAGAGAGCTGACAGAAGAAATGGACTGGGAACTTGGTTCGGCACCATACATCATGCTCAGCAAGCGCATCACCCAGGAACCAAGGTTCGTGGCAGTTGATTATGCGATCTGCGTGCCTCAGCAGTTCACGCCCAGCTTGGACTGGGAAAACGTTGATCACAAGTGGTGTGCGCTGGACAGCATGCCAGAACCAGTGACTTGGAACGTGAACATGCTGATCAGCAACGACAGCGCAGCAGAGAGACTGCGGCTGTTCCAGAAACGCTGCCGAGAGTTGGGCTAAAACCTACAAAAATCCTGTATATTATCCAATTGGATCAACGTGATATCTCAGCAATATCCGCGTGCTGTGCCTTGGCACAGCTTATATTTTATTACTTTACGTAATCTACCTTGCTTAACTTGTAATTATTGTGCTCAGGAGATAAATTAGTGTAGCATCTCGGTAAGGAGTGCTCCATAACATGCGTGCATACCAGTGCACCACAACGAGGAGAATAGATGGCTTATCGGTCTGTTTCGGTACCGCTAGCGGTGCTGATATGGGCAGCTACGGCGATCATCCAAGTGGCACATGCTACAGAGCATCACGGCGCCAAGATTGCCCCTCTGCACCATCATCACCACCACGCTAGATCCTGTGCGGCTAAATCACGCAAGGCCTGCGCCAAACACCACCACACACGTCATGCCGTTGGGCATCACGGCAACTGGCTCATATCTAGTGAGTCTGATCTGCCAGAAGGACCAATGGCTGTAGTGATCACTGCTGCCAGTGCCTATGAAGGTTTGAACCAAAACAGGGACGCAGCTGCTCTGTCTAAGCTGTTCAATGAGCAGCTTGACCTCCGCATAAATCCGCAGCACACAGCTTGGTGTGCGGCATTTGCCAATGCCATACTGGTACAGACTGGACATGCGTTCAGTGGCAGCATCGAAACCATGAGCTTTATGCGCTATGGGCAGCCGGTCAAACAGCCAGCACAGGGTGACATAGTGGTTCTCAAGGGCGTGAGCCGGCGTAGCCTCACACATGTGGGATTCCTGGTTGGTTCGGCCATGGTCAATGGTCAGCTCTATTACAAGGTGCTGGGTGGTAACCAAAGCAACAGCGTCAGGGTAAGCATGTTCGCTGCCAGCAAGGTCATTGCCATACGCCGTGCCACTTGACAATGCAGCAGAAAGCATTATCCTAGCACTATGAAGGACTACGAAATCCACGAGATAGCTGCGCCTCCGGGCAAGGAAGGCTACTGCATGGTAGATTTCAACATAGACGGCGTGCCTTGGGCTAGGCGATCATTCCAAGGCTACAGCTATCTATACGTGGTAGAAGCTGGGATGAATTGGGTCAACGGCGTGCTTACTGATGATCAGTTTACTTTCGAAGAAATCATGATGGCAGGAGCTCACATTGGATCATGATCATGTCAAGGCGTTAGAGCTGGAGATAGCAATACTCAGGGCGCGCCTGCAGCCGCATGACACCGGGCACATACACACCGCGATAGCGGTGCTGGAGGCTCGCATCAAGGAGATACTATGCAGCGAATCGACCTAAAGGAAGAGCTCTGGATGGTGGGATTCGTGATACTGCTCTACGCAGTCTGCATCGCATGCCTTCCCTGGATGATCTTCAGAGACTGGATTCTTGAACTGAAAGGAAAGCCGCGTGCCACGACCCGAGGACTTTGAGACCAAGTACAGAACTTGGCACACTAGATTAAGCTACACCAAGAGCGCAGCTCGCATCGCAGCCTGCCTCGGAGTGCTGCTGGATCTGCCAGATGGCACGCTCATACTAGCCTGCGGTCTGCTGCTGGCAGAACTGATCGGCATCGCGGAGGAATGGGTATGAGCACCGGAGCCAAGGTTGGCGCAGACACAATGTTGCTGGTAGCGATCATACTGATCCTAGCTGCTATATTCACACCATTCATGACCATATGGAGCCTGAACACCCTGTTCCCTCAGCTGAACATTCCCATGAACTTTTGGACATGGTTGGCCATGCAGTGGATAAACTTCATGATTATCGCTCGTATCGAGAGCAAGCGTGCCTGATTTTGCCAGGTGGTCAGGTGGTCCCATCGTTCGCCTCGGACCCATGGACTATACAGTGATCCCAGAAGTCATAGAATGGCTGCACCAAGAGCACGGTGGGCACTATCACTGGGATGGTACCATGGGCGTGGGCGTGGCAGGTTACCGAGGCGGCAAGTTCAGGGTCAAGCCCTTGGGCGTGGAAAAGGGCATGTACATGCTGGATGTGCTGCTGGAAGATAATGTGGCAGCCATGACCTGTTGGCTGCATTGGGCCTAGATAAATAGGGCCATGAGCAAGAAAACAACCTGCGGCGTGCTGATAACAGATGGTAATCTGCTGTTGATCTGCCATCCAACTGGCCAAAGCTACTGGGACATACCCAAGGGCCGACAGGATCCAGGTGAGACGCATGTGCAGACCGCGCTGCGCGAGCTCAGAGAAGAGACTGGCATAAGATTGACCGCTGACCTGCTGGAAGACCTTGGTGTGCATGACTACAAGCCACACAAGGATCTAGCACTGTTTCGCTTTCATACCACCAGTTTGCCCAAGCTGGATGACTGCTGGTGTTTCAGTGAGTTTGAGGATGACGAGGGCAGGCTCATACCTGAGATGGATGGTTATGCGCTGATTGGCTGGCCAGATGCCATAGCCAAGATGAACCCAGACATGGCTCGCGTGCTCAGCAGACTCTGATGCGCATCATACTCAGCAGGCACAAGTACAAGTCTGACTATGATTGGCGGTTCATCAACAGTGCAGAGCATCGTGATCTTAGGATAGGCATACAGGATCTCACTGAAGTGGCTGATTGGCTAGCTGATCGACAGCTTCATCTCTGCGTGGAAAACGTGCGACACAGGGATGCGGATGGGCGCTGGATAATCACCACGTTCTGGGCTGACCTCACAGTTGAACAGCAGATGGAACTACAGCTGACTCTGGGAATTTAGGTCAAAAGAAAACCCGGGATTGCTCCCGGGTTCTTTTCGCCTAGTTGGATATCAGAACTTAACAACAGCACCAAGCTGTACGCCGTTATAGCTAGCAGTGTTGAAACCGCTAACGTAGTCACGGTAGACGGTTGCAGCTAAACCAATGTTCTTGGTGACATTGAAGGTCACGCCAGTGCCGATGCGATGCGTCTCGAAGCTGTTGGACGTGTCGAACGCATTGCGATAGCGATACTGTACCGCATTCCAAGTGATGCTGTCGTTGAATGCGTAGTCAGCATTGCCATAGAGCGCATAGTAAGCAAAGTTACCGCTGCTCTGGAAACGCTCACCGACGCCAACCTTGCCACTCACGAGCACACCGTAAACGCTTGGCAGCTTGTAGCCAGCCTGTGCTTCGATTGTCTGCTTGAGGCTGTTGTCGCTGGCCTGTGTGGTGCTTGCTGCGCCACCGAGAGTGAACTGGCCCATGGTGTGAGTATAGTTCACGCCGTAGGTGTCGTTCTTCTTGCTGGTGTAGCCAGCAGGATCAAACTCTTGGCCATAGCTGGCAGAGATGCTGTCTGAGCTAGCTGCTGGAGCAGCTTCAATAGCAGCAACTGGAGCAGCTGGAGCTGCCTTCTTGTTTGGTAGGTCAGTAGCGGCTGCGATGCTGGCAGAGGCCAGGAGAGCAACCAATGCTGTGGTGATGATCTTCATAGTATTTCCTTCATGTTTGAGCGGGACGCTTTGGATCCGTGCGACCGGCCTGGTTAACCATTTGCCATGACTGGCTAGCTATATTTAACTATTCTGAACGAGAAATCAAGATCTTGCGGCGCAACAAACCTCACGAACGATTTTCAATTGTTACAAAATATCCGGTTGACAGCCGATCAAACTGTGCTAACGTGTGATCAAGGAGCAGATCATGACCAAGATCATAGTGTTTGACATCGATGGAACCATCGCTAATATAGAGCATCGGCGACATTGGGTGGCCAGCAAGCCCAAGAACTGGGCTGCGTTCAATGCTGGCATGTCACTGGACACGGTGTACGAGGACATCAAGTGGATCAACACCAACTTTGCCGCACAGGGTCACACTATAATACTCTGCAGTGGACGCGGCGAAGACAGCCGTGCTGTGACCAACACATGGTTGAACACCAACGGTATCTTCTTTGATGATCTCTACATGAGAGGTCACAGGGACCACAGGCAGGACAGCATCGTCAAGGTCGAGCTATTGGAACGTATCCGTGCGGAGCATGGTGAACCATGGTTATGGTTTGACGATAGAAACCAGGTCGTGGATGCAATACGTGCGCAGGGCGTCCGCGTCATGCAGGTAGCCCCAGGAGATTTCTGAGATGGATTACAAGTTGTTCCTAGATGATGAGCGTTACCCAGCCGATAACAGCTGGGTGGTTGCCCGCGGGTATCATGATGCGGTGTGGTATGTGACCAACTATGGCATACCACGCTTCATCAGCTTTGACCACGATCTAGCCTTTGAGCATTATGCTGCCGTACCAGGCATACCTAGCGCTATAGATGATCACCTATTGTTGGGTAACGCTCTGCTGCGTCCGCGAGAGTTCAATGGTTATGATTTTGCCAAGTGGTTCTGCCAACATGTAGCTGATAACGATCTGGAACTACCCAGCGGGTTTGGATATTACGTGCACAGCATGAACCCAGTCGGTGCCGAGAACATACGCAAACACATGGCCAAGTGGATGGAGGATCGTGAATGAGCTGGTACATGCTGATCGTGAGTGGCATCATAGCCGCTATCGCATCCATCGCCGTGGGTTTAGATGAGACGCATGCCATCGTAGCCTTGGTTATAGCAGATCTGGCATGGCTGTTGGTGTTGCATCTCAAGGGATGGAACCATCAGTAGTGCCTTGACATTTCCGCGCTATCGTGATACATTCAACCATCAAAACAGAGAGACTGATGCAATGACACATTTCATACGCAATGGCAACACATGGCGATTGGCAGCCAACGCTGCCATGGATCTGCATAGCGTGTTGCCTGCGGGCAACTACATCATCAAGGCTGACCAGTTTGGCAACCTCTACTTGGAAGAGATTGATGCTTTCACCACCCCCAAGAAGATCTACGGTGACACGCTGAAAACCGCAGATCGCATACTCTATACCTTCAACGATCGCCCAGCTGCCACAGGCGTGCTGCTCACGGGCGAGAAGGGTTCAGGCAAGACGCTGCTGAGCAAGATGCTGAGCATCAAGGGCGCTGAGCAGGGCATCCCTACCATTGTGATCAACCATCCCTGGAAGGGCGATGCTTTCAACAAGCTGATCCAAGACATCCAGCAGCCCTGCATCGTAGTGTTTGACGAGTTTGAAAAGGTCTATGACAGAGAGTCACAGGAACAGATGCTGACGCTGTTGGACGGGGTGTTTCCCAGCAAGACGCTGTTTGTGCTGACCTGCAATGACAAGTGGCGAATTGACAGCCACATGCGCAATCGTCCTGGTCGCATCTACTACAGCTTGGACTACTCTGGTCTGACCATGGAGTTCATCGAGGAATACTGCGATGACAACCTTGCTAGCCCACAGCACAAGGACAGCGTGTGCAAGATCGCCAGCCTGTTCAGCGCGTTCAACTTTGACATGCTCAAAGCACTGATCGAAGAAATGAACCGCTATGGTGAGACTGCTCAGGAAGCCATGCGCATGCTGAACACCAAGCCGGAGTTTGCCAACAACGACGAGTACATGGTGCAGCTGATCGTGGACAATGCTCCAGTGGAAGCCAAGGACGTGGAGAACAACAGCAAGTGGAGCGGCAATCCCCTAGGCGGTGACATCGAAGTGGAGGTGCGCGACTACGACGATGCCGGTGAGCAGGACGGTTGGGTCACCTACAGCTGGAATGGGCGCGACCTCAACAAGGTTGATCCCAGAGAAGGCAAGTTCCAGTTCACCAACGAGGATGGCACGCTGGTGCTGACTCGCATCACCAAGGCCAAGACCAACTATTGGATTGACTTTTGATCAGTGCTCGTGAAAGAAAATGCTGCGCACCACGTCCACGGTGACCGCCACGGAGATGGTTATAGCCAGCACAGTGCCGCCTATGACCTTCTCCCAGTCTTCCCAGGTTTCCATGATGTTATTTAATGGTTAGCACGATGCGAGCATGGTTACACAAGTGCTACGGAAGGCATGCTCCGCCATGGACCTGGCCTGCCACTGCCTTTGGTATCGCATTGCTGATCGTGATACCACTGTTTATCATAAACATCGACTGGGGTGTGCTGGCCATGTATGCCATCCAGCTTGGTGTCATAGCAGGAACAGTTGGCTGGCAATGGTGGCAGCGCAGCCTCAAACGCAAGCTGCGCCGTTGGCTAGCTCACGAGCTCATGGGCTACACCATGCAGCGTGGCCATGTGCATGGCCCAGTGGGCGAGCTGGACAAACCTGGCAATCTCTGCGGCGCTGGTGGGCAGAGCTTTGGCCCCATGACCAATACATGGCAAGAGATCTTTGATCAGTGGCCTGACCATAGCCTCAGGCTACAGTTAACAGCCAAGAACGGGCGAGCCATACAAGAGGCTCTGTTCTTTGGATATTTTGGTCCATTGGAAGCATGGTGTGAACGCAATCTCAGCCATGGGTTCTATCTGTGGTCAGATGACAAGAGCGTAAGCCTCATCATACCATATGAACAGGATCGCATCATGTGGATGCTGGTCTGGAATGACAGGTTACCCACTCCAGAAGAGCTGGACGCAATCTGATGCCGAGCTCTCAGCGTTGGGTGCTGGGACCTGAGGTCACCCAGAGCAGCGTGATACCTCTGACTGGTAGCACCGTGATAATTGGTGATATTGGCTACTGGATGCAGAATCAAACAGAGCTGGAAGCTGATCTCCAAGATCTGGGAGCCGAGCGACATGGTGTGGTTCTGTGGTTTCCCAACCACGAAACTCGCATGATGTGGGTGTTGCGTTGGAGCTAATCAGTGAGAAAATCTTGGTTGACAGGCACTTGATCTGTGCTATTGTACGATATAAGCAAACAAGGAGCACAGACATGTACACTCTAGCAGCCATGTTCGTGGGTGCAGTGATCGGGGCAATCGTCATGGATCTGCTCTGGGCACTGCGCTTGGGCATCCCGCAGGCCATGTGGCGCAATCGCACCCAGCGCACCGGTGAATGACATGCCAAAGTTGTTCATGCTCATAGGCGTTCCTGGCTCGGGCAAGAGCACATGGATACGCGAGCACAGCCATGAGGCTGTGATAGCCAGCACAGATGACTACATAGAAGCTGCGGCAGCTGCGCAGGGCCTGACCTATAACGAAGTCTTTGAGACTGAGATCAAGGCTGCTACAGCAGCACTGCGCGAAACCGTGAAGCAGGCCGTGCGCGACCGGCGAGACATCATCTGGGACCAGACCAACCTCACGGCCAAGACCCGCCGAGGCAAGCTGGGACAGGTGCCCAAGAGCTATGAGCGCATCGCGTTGTTCTTTCCTACCCCGGACGGGGCAGAATTGGAGCGGCGCTTGGCTGGCCGGGCGGGCAAGACCATCCCTGCTGGGGTCATGACCAGCATGATCGCCAGCTTGGAACCCCCGGGTCCCGGCGAGGATTTCGACGAGATCTACCACGTCCCTGTGGCTAAAAAGGGCTGAGAACGCAGTTCAGCTAGGGCTAAATTACTGAGATCTTTGGTGAAAAAACTGGAAAAAAGTGGTTGACGTGCTGTATAACCGTGCTATTGTACACATGTTGAAGCAAACACACACAACGCAACACACACAGGAGTTACACATGGAAAAGCTTTTCACGGTCGCTGGTTACAGCACTCTCAACGGCGAGACCAAGGCTCGCTTTGCTACTTCTATGGATCGCGTCAAGGTCCTCGCACGCAATGGACATACGGACATCCAGCTGCAGGCGCTGCCGCAGGCCATGTCCAAGGAAGCTGCGCTGGCTTTCATCGAAGGCAAGGCAGCTGTCAAAGCAGAGGGCAAGGCTGTAGCGCAGGCAGAGACCGTGGCTGAGGTCAAGGACATTGCTGCCATCCGCGCCAAGAACCTCGAGACCATGATCAAGACTTCCGAACGCATCCAAAAGATGGAAGAGCGTGCGGGCATGCGCGAAGCGATCTAATCGCAGGCTAATAACATTCTAGGGCAGCAACCAGATTGATTGCTGCCCTAGCCATGTCTGCACTATGCTGCTGCATGACAAGTTGCTACAGTCGCTACGATTTAGATAACCTCTACGGTCATAGATTCTATATCAGGCCAGAACGCCAGCGATGGGAATCATGGTTTGCGTGGCGACCAGTGCAGATGTTGTATTGGCATGATCAAGCACCGTTCAGCACAGACTGTCCGATCAAGCTGGGCAAGATCGTGTGGCTGAAGCGCATACTGCGAAGGCGCGTGATAGACCATCATGCTGGGCCGGGCCGTGAGTTTGCGCCATCCTTTGATCACTGGGAATACACCACGATGTTTGATCTGCTCAAGTGGGGCAGTGTGTAAATAGCTCATGCGCATAACAGAACTCCTCGAAGGTGGCTGGGACACCACAGTAACACAGGGCACGGTGATCAAACCAGCCACTGTCAAGATCACGCTGGCCAAGGTGCAGCAGTTTGTGCGAGACTTCAATCGCTGGCTCAGTGCTATGAATCAAGGTCAGGTAGAGCTGGGTCGGCCCACTGGATCTGGCACCTATCATGAGATAGATAGCAAAGAGCATCCAGACAAGATCTACGGTGACATCGATCTGCAGATGATAGCGCCAGATGTGATGGGTGCCAGCTACGGTCAATACACCAACCACTGGAACCAGCTGGCTGATCAGTTCGTGAAAAGCACTCAGCCGGATTACATACACACGGGCGAGAGCAAGCCAGGCCATCCCATATTCCAGATAGGACCCGATCAGTACGTGCAGGTGGACTTCATGTGGCACCCACCTCAGCTAAGGGCCTGGGGTGCTGCCAGAGTGACACCAGAGCGCGGGGTCAAAGGCCTGCTCACTGGTAACATGTTCAGCGTGCTGGGCGAGCTGTTGGATATGAGCATACAGCATGCGGGCGTGCAGCTCAAGACCGTGGATGATGTGCATGTGCCGTTCAGCAAGCAGAAGAACACGGTGATCAAGACCATCAGCACTGATCCAGAAAGTTTTATCTACGACATCTTTGTCAACGAGTATGAGCAGATCACTGGACGAGAGCCCAGCACTGCCAAGCTGGATACCTTGCTGAACCGTTTCCGTGGCAACGATCCCAGTGACGTCAAGATCGCCAAGCTGGTCAACGCAGTGAAAGGCTTGGCACGCAGCTTTGAGCTTAACCACATGTACGGCAAGAAAGACCTGGCTGGGTTTGCAGATGCGCATGACTTCTTGGCCAAGTTCGTGGATCGCTACGAACAGAAAGCCATGACAGACGTCAATGCCAAGAAGCGTGACAAGGCCGAGACCGCAGAAGCCAAGGCCCGTGCTGAAGCAGATCGACAGAAAGTGTTGAACGGCTTAGACACAGTGAAGGCTCTGTTTAACCTATGATGGAGTACAGGAGCGTCTGGATCAGTGACGTTCACCTGGGCACCAAGATGAGCAACGCTGCTGCGCTGTTAGATTTCTTCAAGACATTCGAGACTGACAACCTGTTTCTAGTGGGTGACATCATTGACGGATGGGCCATGAGCAAGAGCTTCATGTGGCCGCAGGTGCACAACGACGTCATACAGAAGATACTGAGGCAGGCACGCAAGGGCACTAACGTCACATATCTGCCTGGCAACCACGACGAGTTCCTGCGCAGCTTTGGCGATCACGACTTTGGCAACATACGCTTGGTTGATACCTGCGTGTACAGAGGTGCCAATGGCAAGCGCTACAAGGTCATGCATGGTGATCAGTTCGACGTGGTGATCAAGCATGCCAAGTGGCTAGCACATCTTGGCAGCTGGGCCTATGATGCGCTCATAGGCCTCAACGTGGTAGTAAGTGGCTCAAGGCGCATGCTGGGACTGAGACCTTGGAGCCTGTCAGCTTGGGCCAAGTACAAGGTCAAGCAGGCTGTGAACTTCATAGGGGACTACGAAGAGAATCTCAGCGGCTACGCTCGCACACATGGCTGCGATGGCATCATCTGTGGGCACATACATCATGCCAACATCCGAGACGTGGATGGTATTGCCTACATGAACTGCGGAGACTGGGTGGAAAGCTGCACCGCATTGGTTGAGCATGAGGATGGACGCTGGGAGATAGTGCGATGGGGAGAACGGGATGTGGGTCCTGGTTCTGTTGGCGATACACGTGAGTGACCCCAGTGACGTGCCAGGGCGCATACGCTTGGAATTCCGCACGGAAGAAGCCTGCAGGACAGCACTGAACAGCATGACCTATCAGCTGAAGTTTGATCGATTCAAGATCACGGGCAGCTGCGAGAGGCTGCGTTGAAGCTCTGCATAGTCACAGACGCATGGCGACCTCAGATCAACGGCGTGGTGACCACGCTGACCAATCTGGTGCGCGAGGCCAAGGCTGATGGCTGGGAAGTCTTGGTCATACATCCGGGACTGTTTCCAAATCGGCCAGCTCCTGGGTATCCAGAGGTGCAGCTGTGTTGGCCCTGGGGCGTGCGCAAGATGGTGCGCAGTTTCGCACCTGATCACCTGCATATTGCCACAGAAGGTCCACTGGGACTGATGGCACGCATCAGCTTTCGACGCTTGGCGCTGACCACGGCCTATCACACGCAGTGGGCACAGTATTTCAACCGACTGTTCCACATACCAGAGACAGTGACTTGGAGATTCCTGCGCTGGTTCCATCAGCATGGTAAGGTCATGGTACCAACACCCAGCATCAGAGCCGAGCTGATCGCACAGAGCATCAAGGCCGAAGTAGTGCTGTTTGGCAGAGGTGTGGATCTCAGCAACCTAACGCCCTACGTTAGCCACACATTCAATGACAAACCAAGGTTGCTCAGCGTTGGACGCATCAGCAAGGAAAAGAACCTAGAAGCTTTCTGTGAGCTGGACAGCACTGTCTATGAACTAGTCATGGTAGGCGATGGCCCACATCTGCCAGCACTGAGATCTCGCTACCCAGGTGTGCAGTTCCTAGGCATGCTGCGCGGCGCGGATCTGGCCAACGAATATTCCAAGGCTGACTGCATGGTGTTCACCAGCCAATCTGACACGTTTGGATTGGTGATGATAGAGAGCCAAGTGCTGGGCACACCGGTGGCAGCCTATCCAGTGCAGGGTCCCGTAGACGTGATATTGCCCCAGACTGGAGCCATGGACCGAGACATCGGCGCTGCGATACAATCTGCGCTGACCTTGGATCGCAACGTCTGTGCTGAGATAGCACAGGCTCGCTATAATTGGCCCGCAGCTTGGCAGCAGTTCAAACGGAATCTGGTCAAGCACGAAGATGTGGATCATCTACTGGATGAATTCTTGTGAAATGATCGCGTATATGATATTATAGGATCATTGCTTAGAGTCTAAGGATCAATACCATGGAACCAATTCTGCATCTGAAATACACAGTAGACAAGGAAATACTACTGCAGCAAGCGGCTGAGATTAAATCATCAGCATCTGTGTATGTTGATCCGAGACCCGGATTGGGCACGCCTGATTGGTTGATAAAAAAGCATACCAGCGAGTATATCGAAAAGATCATCGCAGATCTGGGAATCAATGCCAGGCCAAGATTCTATTGGTTAAAGCCATTTGCCAGTCTGAAAGAGCACACTGACAATGGCACGGAATGCTCAGTGAATTTCATAATCAGTGAAAATGCTGCGCCAATCACCATTGAAGGCATAGATTATCTATACCGGTCAGCATTGCTTAACACGCAACGACGCCACAGCGTGACCAATGGGCCAGAAGAACGTATACTGCTCAAGATTTCCATATTTGATAAGACCTACGAGGAAATCTATGCACAGTTCAAGGCAAATCCGCTGTTGGTTTAGCAGCAATCTGCTACATAGCCTTCTGCGACCTTTCAGGGAACCAGTCCTGTCGTTCGCCGATGCGATCGAGGTCGCTGGTTATGCAGTGTAGGCCACCGTCCCAGAAATAGCGATGTCGGAAGTTGATGATGTGAGGAGTCATGCCGTGACGCTCTAGAGCATCAAACACTGCTTTGTTGTAGTTGTTACACAGCACGTTCTTGCGATCTATGACCAGCATGTTCACGTCAAACACTGTTTCTTCCACGTAGCCAACCCACTGGTTCAACCAAAGTTCAACGAACTCTGTGAAGTCGTCATTGAGCTCCTCGCCCGGCACCCACCATTTTCCGTTGTTCTTGCGCTTGAGTTTGGTGAAATCAGTTATGGCATTCCAGCTCTGTTCTGGTAGATATATCACTTCCCAACCAGGAAAGGTCTCTGCATAGTTCTGCACATCTACCAAGCTCACGATCAGCCCGGGGCAGACCGGAGAGAACGACCCGTCTGTGTGGCCCTGCGTGTCAACTATGTGAGTGCGATAGTCTGAGAACAGGTCAGTGATCCTGCGAGTATAGTTGTGTACGAACTGTTCCTGCTGCCCAACTGTGAGCTCGTGCCATTCGTGTGGTGCTTTCTCAGGCCAAGTTGGTTCTCGATCTAGATGCCAAGTCTCGAGATATGTATACCTGAATTGATGCCTGTTGTTGGTGCCAATGTAGATATCGCTGCCTATGCGAGTGACCATGGCGCCATTGATACGATTGTCCCAGACTATGTTATTACCTCGCTCAGCCACGTAGTTGACTATGTTCATGTAGTCGCTGGGCGCACCCAGATAGGTCTTGGTCTGAGCCTGGCGTCCTGCGAAGAACCTATTGCCGATCATGGCCATGTGATCTCTGGGGACCATGGGCGGTATGGCGTATCTGCCCATGGACAGGAATCTCTCTTCCATGCTGTGAGGCAGCACAGGACGCACCACATCAACGTTGAACTCTCTGAGCTTGGCTATCAGCTTTTGGTAGTCTTCCTCGGTCTCGACAGCAATGCGCTCCATGACCTTGCGCACACGGCTGTTGGCGATGTAGCTGTACCATTCGGGTGGATAGCTGATGCCAACTGCGCATGCACGCAGGGTGTCCCAGGGTTGATGCGAGCTCAGCATGTCCATCTCCAATTAACCACAGCGTCCATGTCCTCTGTGCTCCAGTTGTCATAATAGCCTCTGGCTCGCAACATCTGGCTTGCACGATGCAGCTTGGCAGCTGGCATTAGCAGTACCAACGCATACTGACCTTGGTTCATGCTCAGTCCTGCCACGTGTTCTGGTACCGCCGGATGATCCTCCAGTGCGACGAAGCTTCTGGCTTTGCAGATGTGATGGTTCGCAGATTCCACAGCTGTGGCAAACGCCGCTGGGTCAATGCTGGGATCATAAACTATCACAGCAATATCCGAGTGGTCCTGCCAGGTGTTTATGGCAGCCTCAACGTCAGATGCTACGTCTGAGCCCAGTGCCCAGGCCACTCGATCCTTGGCCAGCGCTGTGGCTGCGAAAGGACATCTGCTGATACCGTTGAGCTCAGCTTGGGGTTCTGTAAGCACGGTATCTATCCATGTGCTGACATGTTTCTTGGCTGTATCGAGGTCTAACATTATGCTGTGTCCATGCGCGTCACCTACAGTCACTACCACGGTTCTCAGGAACATCTTGATCTCTGCTGCTACAGGGCCGAGCTGGAGTGTGAGGCACAGGAGCAATCAACAGCACTGGCACTGGGTTGGTTACAGCACCAAGGCAGATGGTATCAGAGCCGCAGCACTCGACTGTGTTGTGATGCTTACGATTGGCCCTTGGCAACACCGGGATATTCCTTTGAACTGGGTACGGATTACAAACACGAGCTTAAGGCCATATGGTGCGATTACCTAGAACGCAAGGGCTTTTCTGCCCACTATGATCCTGGGCATCTGGACCATGCTGCTATATGGTTGGTGGCCCGTGATGCTGCGGGGGGAGCAGTGGGCTTTACCAAGCTGCATGCCTATCACGGCGGGTTGGAGGCGCAATACAACGCCTACACAGACTGCGACATCAACCTGGGCAGGATCATGATCGATCATGAGATAGCCCTGTCCAAGACCCGGGGCTTGGCACATCTGTACATAGGCAGCGGCTACGAGCAGAGCAGCGCATACAAGGCTCATCTGCCAGGATTTGAGTGGTGGACGGGCAGTGAGTGGAGCACAGACCGCAAAACCTACTTAAATCTTTGCCAAAGAGACAGCAAGATCAAAGATTTAGCAGAGCTTGCTCAGGCATATAATCTCGGTTGACATCTTGGACATACGTGCTATTGTACGTTTTAACAGCCAGCAAGGAGCCAGCACATGCGCCACACCGCACCCCGCATCTCCACTCTGTATGTCAAAGCCTTCGTGCGCAAAACGCCCACTCTCAACCAACCAGTTGCTGTGCGCGTGCTTGCTGCTTTCCACCAGCCTATCACCTCTGCTAACGCAGCCTACATGCGCGAGGTCAGCACCAATGCTAGCCTGTCTCAGCTGCAGTACGTCATCGACCAGCTGCAAGATCAAAGCAATGCCCTGCGCGTCGTAGCACAAATCCATCCAGCTGTGCTCAAGATTCTCGCACAATAGCTGCCTGCAAAATCGGTTGACAGCCTGCGCATCCATGCTAGTATAAGCAGTAACAGGAGCTGATCATGCAGTACGAATTCCCCGAGATACGCCACTTGGACGACGTCCTCGCAGCCATCGAGGGCCGCGACGAGTTCATCATCGCAGAGCGCGACTGGGGCTATGTGGTCAACTACATGGTCAGCATGTCTGACACCTTTCCTGAGGTAGCCGATGACCAATGGTGGTGCCCAGGCTGCAAGCTGCCCTATGATCAGGCTCTGGGCTGTGGGTCTCAGCGTTGCCCACCCTTCATCAACTTGGCTGCTGTGCGCCGCGAATGCCGCGGCCTGCTGTTCCACCCAGACGGCACCATCATGGCGCGCCGGCTGCACAAGTTCTTCAACGTGAACGAGCGTGATGAGACGCAGCACACCCTGATCGATCTCAGCAAGCCTCACGTGATCCTGGAAAAGCTGGACGGCAGCATGATCACTCCCGTGGTGACTGCTGCTGGCCTGCGCTGGGGCACCAAGATGGGCATAACCGAGGTCAGCATGCAGGCCGAGGAATTCATTGCCACTCGCCCTGACATAGCACGCTGGGCAGCTCGCATGCTGGATCAGGGTTGGACGCCAATCTTTGAGTGGTGCAGCCGCAAGCAGCGCATCGTGATAGACTACGTGATCGATCGACTGGTGCTGATCGCTGTGCGCCGCACGGTAGAAGGTACCTACATGAGCTATGCTGACATGCGTGCACAAGCTGAGGGCAATGCCTTGGACGTGGTGCGTGCTTATCCTGGCACTGTTGAAAGCATGCAGCATCTGATCGCAAAGACTCGCGCTGCTGAAGGCATCGAGGGTTGGATCATGCGCTTTGCTGACGGCCACATGGTCAAGGTCAAGGGCGACTGGTACGTGCGCATACACAAGGCCAAGGACATGCTGACCCACGAGAAGAACGTGGTAGACATGCTGGTCAACGACAAGCTGGACGACATCAAGGCCTTCATGCTGGACGACGATCGCCGGCGTGTTGAAGAGTTTGAGACGGACTTCTGGATCGGAGTGGCCGCCAACGTGCGCAAGTATGATGCCTATTGGGGAATGGTACAGGGCAGCGGATTGGATCGCAAGACCTATGCTCTGAACTGGATGCCAACCATCAAGGAAAACGATCCCTTTGCTCCTCAGTTTGTGTTTGGCAAGTTTGATGGCAAGGACAGCCGTACCATGTTGCTGGAAGCTATCAAGAAGAACACTGGCAGCCAGACCAAGATCGACAGTGTGCGCGATCTCTGGGACGGTGCTCGTTGGAGCTATCAGTTTGACGGAGACCTGTGATGCAGGCAGAAGAACGTGACTTGATCGTGCAACAGATCGCTGGGATGCTGGATCATCCCAGCGTGTACATGGGAGGACCTAGCCACCATAGCCTGCGCACAGCCCAGGGTATCGTCGACATGTTAGAGCGCAGCCAACGACTGGTTCCCACGACCTGTGATCACAGTAACTATGGCAGCTACAAGCAACATGGCGTGTTTTGTCCAAGATGCGGACTGAAGATCAGGGAAGCAGAGTGATGAACAAGCGAATTAAAGAACTACATGATCAGGCTTGTAAATTGGATTGGGAACAGTATCCAAATGCTATTCCAGATGGAGAAAGAATTCAACAAAAGTTTGCCGAGCTGATTGTGCGGGAATGTGCTAGATGTGTCACTCAACCTACTATCCAAGCAGCAGGACAGACTGATATCGCTATCCAAGCATTACAAGATGTTTTGGCGAATGATATGAAGGCATACTTTGGAGTTGAATGATGAATCTAGGATCACCATTTGACGCACTGCATGGGGCTATAGCTTCAGCCGTGCATCATGACATACCTGAGATTACCTATCAAGATCGCGACTGGGAGGCCTACAAGGGCATGACAGGTCCCGAACAGGTAGCTGCTGTGAAGAACCATACAGTGCCCATGATCACCAAGACCCGCAGGGTATACACAGATGAGGTTGAAGTTGTGATGTTCCCACAGACCTGGGGACCACAGACCTGGGGCAGCACTGCGCTTGGTCACGGTGGCATTGGTGGTCAGGCCATGACACCTGCTTATACAGTTGTAGTCAGCTATGAAAACCACATGTGCGTGTATTTTGGACATGGGCGCTTGGCCTACAGGTTGGATTACAACCAGATGAGCGCAGAGGGTCGAGAGCGGTGGCGTGAGGATCTACAGGCACATAATCTAGAAGACATCCGTGGATCGGGGAAGTATCGGTGATGGAACACAAGTGGTACATGATAATGGTAGCAGTGACCATGGTGGCCATGATGGCCGGCCTTGCAGTGAGCGAATATGGCAGGAGCAACTGCCAGCTTGAGCTGGGTAAGTCTGGGCGCAGTGCCGAAGACATCCGGCAGATCTGTAGATGACGCAAACAGACCGAGATCGAGTCTTTGAGCAGCTGCTGCGAGGTGAGACCACCTTGGAGATCTTGGAAGCCGTGGCTTGGACACGCACATGGTTGAAGACTCTGCACACTCGCCAGCTATTGGCCATGCGCTATACCGTGTTCTATGAAGTGCCCAACGGCTTGACAGGAGACGATATTCGTGCTATGGTACTTGACGAGCTAGACACTCGCGAGCATGTGCCAAACAAGATCGAAGCCAAGCTCAAGCGTCAGCAGCGTGCCAAGCAGAGCAAGAGCAACCGCAGGAGCCAATCATGATCAAGCACAGCAATGTCCAAGGCGACCAAGATATGCCCAGCGATGACTGGTATTGGTTGCCAGAAAACTATTGGGGATCTTGATGATCTTGGACCTCACAGAAGTTGAAGAAACCTTCAGGCTGTTGGAGCAGTGGGAAGATCGCTATCGCTACATCATTGATCTGGGCAAGAACCTGGGTCAGCTTGAACCACACCTGCGCACGGATGAGAATCGCGTGCTAGGCTGCGCCAGCCAGGTGTGGATGGTCAGTGAGCTGGATGATAAGACTAGCAGACTGAGATTCAGAGGTGACAGCGATGCTCACATTGTTAGAGGTTTGATAGCACTAGTGCTGGCCTACTATGACGATCATGCGCCCACGGACATCTTGACCAGAGACGTGAGCGAATTATTCACTAGGTTAGATCTGCAGAGCCACATCAGCAGCCAACGGGCTAACGGAGTGCGCAGCATGGTCAACCGCATCATGACCATAGCGCATGAACAAGCAACACAGGGAGCTACGGCATGATCCGGCACATACGCACACGTATCTGGGACCCACTGATGGATCCTGACAAGAATCCCTTGATGGCATTACCGGCGCTGGTTCGTTACCAGATCATGACCGTGTTGGCCATGATGTGGAGCTTCATCTTCTGTGCCATGGTGGGCTGGATGCTGCTGTTTCCTTATTGGATTCTCGGGCATATTGCTCTGTTGACACTAGGAACATTTGTGACTCGTTGGACCTTTGATTCAGTTAACAAGCCAAATCATCGTGACATGTATCGCAGCAAAGATGGCAGACATGCTCATCACGATGATCTCTGGGGTGGATGATGGCAAACCGAATGGAAGAACGATGGCATGATGCTTTAGATCGTGTTGAGAAACTAGAAGCGATTCTTCGTGATATACAGTTATATACTATGGATCCTTGGGCACAAAAACAAGCAATCCAAGCACTAGAAGGAAAAGCAGAACTACAGTGGACTGAGAACTATGGTCAAGGTTCTGAACCGTGGTTAAAGGATGAAGAGAAATGAATGATTCTATCAGCGTACAGACAAGACCGGAGTGGTAACATGATAAATAGAATCAAAACAAAATTATGGTACCCCGTGATGGATGCCAATCACAATCCACTGGCGGCATTGCCAGTGATGCCACGATATCAATTGATGGTAGTATTAGCTTCCATGTGGAGCTTTATATTCTGTGCCATGGTGGGCTGGATGCTGCTGTTCCCTTATTGGGTCGTGGGACATATCTTACTGCTTAGCCTTGGGGCATTCATCACCAACTATACCTTCAAGATGAATCGTGTCCTCACACATCGTGATCTCTATCGCAGCTCAGACAAGACACATGCTCTGCATGATGACATCTGGGGAGGCTGAAGCATGATAGAGTTTAGCACACACCACTACGCTGAAGACACTGTGAAACTGCTGCCTGGCGATCAGGGATTTGATTTTCGTGAGGGCATGGCTCGCTACGAGCGTGCTGTCATGGTGATACATCCTGATTGTCCAGACAGCGTCAGAGACACGATACTAGAAGCCAGCAATCGAGGCTGGCTCAAGCCTGTGGCGTACATGAAGCAAGAAGAGTGGGCCTGGGCACGCATGGCAGGAGATTGACGTCGGTGGCAGATGTATCTCGCAGGATATATGCGGTGGTTGGTCCAGGTCGCACTGGCAGTCTCATGCTGTGCGAGATGATAAGCTCATCCGGCAGCCCCGACGGCAGCCACGGTGGACTGTGTGATGCTGTGTTCACCAAGGATGATCCTGATAGCATAGCTTACCTCGCGCAGCACACCGATCACGACATCGTGATACACAGCCATGATGCCTTCTTTGATCCCAGGGCATATGGTCTGGATCCCTCTATGATCACTTTGGTAGTCAGCCGCAGGAGAAGCTTGTTTCACATCATAATGAGCAATATTGTGGCTAGGATAACCGGAGAATATCACGATTACACCAACAAGCAACCACAACCCTGTCAGGTAGATGCCAGTGAATTCGTGCACATCTATGAGATCTTGGCATTGTGGTACCAAGACTTGGATACCAGCTTGGCTTATCATAGAGTCGTGAACATCTACTATGAGCAGTTGATCAGCTCAGGACCCGCATGGTTGTGTGAGCAGCTAGGCGTGACCTATCACCCAGACCTGCAGTGCCAGCCCTGCCAGCGCAGCCCCAATGACTACAGGCTATGGATCTCTAACTGGCAGCAGCTGGAATGGATCTATGGTCATTACGAGCAGTGGCATCTCTCAGCTGCTGACACTGATGATTGGTTGAGCCTGGACCATGCTAGGGCCAGTTCCATCCTGCACCATCAGGGCATCATGATTGATCATCAGACCATTGACATTTTGCGAGATCAGCATATGCTGAAGCAGAGATTGGAAACCCGCACATGAAAAAGATTTTTTTAATTTTGGCCGCGCTTTTGGCCATGCCAGCTGCAGCAGCAGATGCTCCGGCTACCATAACCTGCTACTTCCAAACAGGTGAGAACTTCACGGTGGTAGGTCAGGCTGGTACCACCATGATTGCCTGGGGCAGTAACGGCTTCCGAGCAGCAACCAGCGCATTTGAGGATCCTTGGCTCACGGTGGTTGAGCGCACAGACAACGGCAACCTGTTCAAGATGGCTTTCAACGTGCGCACCAAGAGCGCGTTTGGCGAGACCACGTTCGCAGATGGCCACAAGAGCGGCGGGCCTCTGTGGTGCGTGTGGAAGTGATGGAGGGGTTGGTGTGGAGCTATGATGCCTGGGTGTGGTGGGCTGACACGCTGTTCTGGGATGTGAGCCTGCCGCTGATCCTAGCATTGGGCCTGCTAGAGCTTTGGTTGACCAAGCAGAGATTGGCACGCTACAGTGCAGCTCTCAAGAGCATAGCTGATGGAGATTTTGAAGTGGACTACAACAACGTGCGAGCGCAGCGTGACAGGCAGGTCAAGACAGCCAGGGAGACGCTATATGGCCATTGGTAAGATTGTGCTGCCTGTGCTGACCACTGTGGGCGGGTTGTTTGGCCTGCATCTGTGGTTGACCATGGAAGATGGTACTGATCGTGCTGCCACTGCTCTGCTAGCAGGTTTCCTGCTGGCCAGGGGCATCAGCCAACTGATTTACACATGGAACACGCGACATGACACAGATAATACTGGTAGGTGATAGATCTGAGCGCAGAGCTCAGCTCACTGAGATGCTGATCGAAGGCATCGTGGAAGTGACCTTTACCAAGCTAAGCGGTGAGACACGCACCATGCCCTGCACTCTGAGGCCCGGTATCGTGCCTCCGGCCAAGGCAGAAGATCCTGCCAGCCAAAAGGCTGTGCGTGAGATCAACGAAACCGTGATGGTTGCTTGGTGCACTGACAAGCAAGAGTGGCGCAGCTTCCGGCTAGACAACATCATCAGCGTCAGCGTATAATGATCAATGAATGATATCTGGATAGTCAGCGACACACACTTTGGGCACAAGAACATCTTGGGCTTCACGCACACTGATGGCACCCTCATCAGAGGCAATCGATTCAGCTCAGTGGAAGACATGGACGAGCACATGATAGAGCGCTGGAACAGCGTGGTACGCCCTGGTGACAAGGTGTACCATCTGGGCGATGTATACATGGGAGATGGCCATAATGCGCTGAAAAGGCTCAATGGTCACAAGCGCTTAATCCTTGGCAATCACGACAATGTCAAGAGCCCGTACCTCTACAACAGCTTCGCCAAGATACTGATGTGGCGCCAGTTCCCAGAGTTGAACTGCGTGCTCAGCCACGTGCCTCTGCATGAGAGCAGCATGTTCAAGGTTGAGTATAACCTGCATGGTCACATACACCAGCATGACAGTCCAACACCAAGGCATGTCAACTGCAGCGTGGAAGTGCAGGACTATACGCCCAAACACATCGAAGAGCTGATACCTCGATGATGGAACCCATCCGCAACATCTGGGAATGGATCAAGCAGGACTGGCGCAGCCATCCTTGGCGATTCATCATGGAGGTGATATGCTGGATTGACAGCTTGGTCTGTGCTGTCATCGTCAACAGCACGGTGCCAGAAGTGCCTTGGTTGATCATGTATCCGCTCTGGGTGGGCGGCACCCTGGTCTATGCTTGGTGCGCCTACAGCCGAGGCAGCTTTGGCATGCTAGCCACAGGACTCATGATAGCCAGCATGGATGCAATGGGATGGATCAAGGTTTTATTTGGTTGACAATCCCGCTGTTCATGCTAAGTTATGGTAACCAATCAGGAGATGCACATGGGAATCAAGGATTATGCCAAAGAGACTGGACAGGGCGCGGGCATGGCCCTGCAGCTGGTTATCTGGTCAGGTATCGTGGTGATCGGACTTGGTGCGATCAGCTATGTGGGCTATAGCATGTTTGCTCCAGCCACGGAGCAGGTGCGATATGATACTTTCAAACACAGCCAGAGCTACAACGAAGGCATGCTCAGGGATCTCTACGATCTCCAGCGTGAATACATCAAGGCCAACGATGATCAGAAGACCGCGCTGCGGGCGCTGATTCAGCATCGCTTCGATAGCTATGACCGCAAGCGCTTGCCAGCTGACCTGCAGGCATTCTATTCAACACTGAACTGAGGAGCATACTGATGAAACAGATTCTCGTGATTGGCGCAGCAGTAGCCGCCTTGGCCCTGGCTGGCTGTGAACCCGACAGCACTCGCATTGAGCGCCAGAAGCAGGAACAGCTGAGCATGCAGGGTGTTGCCACAGTTGGCATGCCAGCTATCGTGAATTTCGCTGAGAAAAAGATGATGAAGGACATCCTCGAGCTGCGCGACAAGATGAGGCCGACCTACACCTATCTCACTGGTGAGCAGTCTGGTACGGTGGGCGAGAAGATCTGCGACAGCCTTGGCTATGGCCTGCCAGCTGCCACGCAGTTCACCAACCCGCAGAAACTAGCCTATGACGGTCATAGCAACGTGGCGCTGCCCCAGGCTGATCCCAACGGTTTGTACAGCCCAGCTGCTGCAGAAGGCACTTGGATCATGTGCCGTGTACCGGGCACTGACAGCATCGCTCCGCAATACATCGAAGGTCGCATCATCACGCTGACCTTCCCCAAGGAAGCACGCAAGTGAAGATACAGGTCATATCAGACCTACACATGGAGCACAGGGATCCCCCTGTGCTGGCCAACATGGGCAGCGACGTGCTGATACTGGGTGGTGACATCTGCGTGGCACAGCATATCTATCGTCATCCGAGGAGCGATCTGCCAAACAACGCTGAGAATGGTCACAAGGTCCAGCGCTACCGTGACTTCTTTGCTCACGTGAACGATCACTGGGCACATGTGATCTACGTGGCTGGCAATCATGAGCACTACAGCGGGCGCTGGGATCGCACCATGCCCACCCTGCGCGAAGAACTGGCCCACTATCCCAACATCCGTGTGTGTGACCAGGACAGGGTGGTGATTGATGATACCGTGTTCCTGGGCATGAGCCTGTGGACAGACTTCAACGGTGGTGATCGCCTGGACATGTTGGCCATGACTGATCTCATGAACGACTATCATCACATCACCGAGCGGCAGAACCGCGATGGTGTTGATGTATACCACAAACTGCGTCCCCAAACCACCTATGCCAAGCATCAGAGCGATATGGAATGGCTGCGGGTGCAGCTGGGCTTGGACAAGCGGCCAACCGTGGTCGTGGGGCATCACTGCCCCAGCCATTCTAGCATACACTATACCTATCAGCAGCCGCGCCACAGGACCTTGAATGGTGCGTTCACCAGCAACTTGGATGAGTTCATCTTGGACCATCCGCAGATCGTGTTGTGGACGCACGGTCACACGCATCATGTCTTTGACTACCAGATAGGTGATACCAGAGTGGTGTGCAATCCTCTGGGTTATCCGGGTGAGCAGAGCGGGTTTGACCCCAGCAAGGTGCTAGAGATCTAGCATCACTATTGCGCAGCTCCATTTGGGCATCTGGCTAGTAACAGCGCTAGAGGTGGATATCGTACATGCTGCGTGCTTGACATGCTGCTGCTGTGTGCTATCATTAGCTGAGGCGCTGGCTAGAGGAGACAGCAGGTGCGTATCAAGATCAAAGGTCGGCACCGCCGTGTAGATCTGAGGATCATCCGCCGAGCACTGCAGTGGTATGCTCGAGATCTCATACCAAGGTTGACCACTAAGGTACAGCTAGAGCTGAACATAGTGGAAAATCTGATCCGTGATCAAGAGATGGATGCTGCTGTGACATGGCTGGAAGATCCCGTGCGTCCTCGCAAGTTCGTGATGGAGATTGACTCTCGGCTCAGCTTCAATCGCACGCTGGAGATGTTGGCCCATGAGATGGTTCATGTCAAGCAGTTTGCCACGGGAGAGCTGGTAGACAATCCCAGCGGCAAGACCGTAAAGTGGCTGGGCAAGCGCATGACCATGCACGATGATGATGGTTATTGGACGCTACCCTGGGAGATAGAAGCCTATGGAAGACAACCTGGACTATACGCACGCTTTAGGCGAGAAACTGGGATATGACATGCACCGAGTAAAGCTCACTGTGAACGACCTCAGAGAACTGATCCATTGGATCGACAGCGCGGATGTGGAAAACACAGCAGTGGTAGAGATCATGGTAAGTAGCAGCAGCGGTATCGGTCAGAGCATTGAAGCCAAGATCGAGACTGAGAAGGGACAAGGGATCTGGAAGGATCTCACCGATTACGAGTCATGGTAAGCAATGAGCGTCTGGATACTGAGCCAACACAGAGACAGCTACGAGAACACGCGGCTGTTAGAGACCTTCGCAGCTAACAGCATAGCTGCACAGCTGACGCACCCTGACGACTTTGACATAATAGTTAACAGAAGCAAGAACAAGAGCATACGCTACCAAGGCACCAGCATAACCATGCCCAAGCTGGTGCTCACACGCACAGGCGCAGGCACCAACTACTTCAGCAGCGCTGTGATGCGTCAGCTGGAGAAATTCTCTGTGCCCAACATCAACAGCAGCACCAGCATCAACAACGTCAAGGACAAGCTGCTGGCACACCAGATACTGGCACAGGCCAACATACCCACGCCCAAGACCATGCTGGTCAAGTTCCCAGTCAGCAGCAAGGTGGTGGCACAGGAGATCGGTTTCCCTTGCGTGGTCAAGGTAGTGCAGGGTTCGCATGGCAAGGGCGTGCATCTCTGCCAGACACAGCAGCTGTTTGAAGACCTCATGGACTTGGTTGAAAATCTCAGCGTGAAGAAGACCATGATCGTGCAGGAGTTCATCGATGCCAAGCCTGGCAGCGATCTGCGAGTGTGGGTCATAGGTGGCAAGGTCATAGGAGCCATGAAACGCACAGGTCCAGAGGGAGATTTCAGGGCCAACATCACTGGCGGCGGCACTGGCGAAAGCTATCCAGTGACCGAAGAGATGGACCTGCTGTGCCGCGAGACAGCCAAGGCCCTGGGCCTGGACATAGCTGGCATAGATCTGCTGTTTGACCATGAGGGTTTTAGGGTCTGCGAAGCCAATTCTGCGCCAGGTTTCGAGGGCTTTGAGAAATACGTTGACATAAACGTAGCCGGTGCTATAGTAGACTACGTGAAGTTCAAGCTCAACACCTAGGAGCAAGCAATGCCTAAAGTAGTGGTCAACAGCTGTTATGGCGGATTTGGTATCAGCGAAGCTGGCATGCTGCGCTATGCTGAACTCAAGGGTATCACTCTCTATCCCGAGACCAATCAATTCAAGATGATTACCTATTACACAGTACCTCCTGATCAGAGAGTGGAACCTCTGAGCACTGAGCAATGGTACGCAGCTACCGAAGAACAACGCACGGCTAGCAACGATGCCTACAGCAGCCAAACCATCCACTGCAGCGACATCCCTCGTGATGATCCAGCACTGGTGCAGGTGGTGGAAGAGCTGGGTGCTGCTGCAGCTGATGGATACTCAGAGCTGAGGATCGCTGACGTGCCAGATGGCGTGCAGTGGTTCATCGAGGAATATGATGGCAAGGAATGGGTAGCGGAGAAGCATCGCACATGGTAAAGCAAACCGCACTGATGTTGGTCCTGGTCCTGGCAGGCTGCCAGAGCCTGCCCGCGAACCATGAGCTGCCACAGCATCCCAGGCAGATCGAGCATGCACCACTGGTGGTGCCTCACAGGGATTGGATCGCCGACCATTGCTATCCGATCAGGACTCAGCTAGCAGATGGTCGCTGGGTAATGCGGAAACACTGTGAGATCATGGTTGGCCATTAGCCATTCTGGGTGACACATGCGCAAGATACTGTCATATCTCTTTGCTGCTCTGTGCTGTGCTGGCACTGCGCTGGCAGAAGACACGCAGGCAGTCAAACCCACTGAGAACTTTAGGGTCATCTACTACGAGTTCCCAGAACACTTTACCACCAACCTGCGCGACAGCAATAGGCTTGTGCAGGCAACCATAGCCATAGATAGCCAATATGAAGGCGTGGTGATCTATCGCGTGATCAAGCACAGGCTGGCAATAGCCAACCAAATAGTGATGCTGCTCAGCAACCTCAGCGAAGCTGATGTGCGTAGCCCAGCTGCCAAAGCTCGGCTGCAGGACAGCATCAGAGACGCAGTGAATGCTGTGTTGGACAGCAAGTATCATTTTGGCGGCATAGACCATGTGTTAATAACCAGCATGGTAGTGCAGTAATTAGCTAGACAGGTTAGATGATGCGTGCTATAGTCATGCATGGATTGGAGACCACACATGTTCACGCTCACCATAGCAGACGACACAGCAGATGCGCTGTTCCGGGACATCCTGGTACAGGACTATCGTGGATTGGTTAGTAACATAGCTGAGCTGGAAGATCGACCAGCTCTGGCATCACATGAGCAGAGCGATCTAGACGACAACCGCCGCTATGTTGCTGCCATGGAAATCATCATGGAATATTACTTCACTGAGACAGAGCTGCGCGAGGCTATTGGGGCATGATCTACACAGTAACCAACAGCTACTTTGCCACTGGCGAGGGTATCACATACATGCTGATGTTCACCCGCGGCTACGGTCGAGCTGATGATGGCAGAGACAACGCCACGGAAAGTTTCGAGAAACAGTTTGGCGCTTACTTCAGCCGAGGAGCTGAGATCACCGAGGGTCTGAATTTTGACTTCCCTGGTGCCAAGCTGCTGATCAGTGACGAACTCAAGGCCAAGCTGGAGCTTTGGAACCAGACCGCGGGCGGTTTAGAATATCACGCGAGCATACATGTCAATTTCAGTTGAAGAGCGAGCCAGAGACTACATCAGCTGGCGGGGCTTGGCAGTGCCTGATGACATTATGCATTGCGATCTCACCGCGCTGGGATTTGACATCACTGATTGGGCCATACTGCTGGGGGAGATACAGTGCGATCAGCGCTGCCTCATAAGCTGGGATCAGCTGTCTGTGCCTCCCAGCTGCTTGGCAGAAGCAGAAGCTGCGCTGGATAGAACAGTGATCTATGATAATTTCTGGCTCATGAAGCAGGCTATAGATCAGGCATGGCCTGTGTCTCAGCGGGTTGAGCTGGCAGCCAGAGGGGGATACCACAATTGGCCACGATAGATCTGATCCTACCATTGACCACCTTTGTCAGCTACATGGGAGGTAACAGTGGACAATTCGTGGTTGAGCTGCTGCGTTGCCATCCCCATTTCGCAGCACTAGATCAATCCACGTTTACTGCAAATGGTGGTTACGTTAGACCTGTTTGGATGCCGTGGACAGAGGAACAGTATGCGCAGCGCTTGGACAATCATGCCATCACGGATCCTGACATCGGACCATTTGTTTGGACTCGCACAGACACAACCAAGGCTTGGTTGCGGGCCAAGACAGAAGAATGGTTCATGAGCGTGTGGACCCAGCATGGTAGAAACAACATTGATCTCGCTGCTGCTATCAGCAGTGGCAATGGCATGGCCATACCAACACACTTGCCACCCAATTTCCTGGATTGGATCATGCCTGAGTCTCGCAAGATCTTTGTCATTGACAGCAACACCTATTTCAGCGTGAGAGCTGATCAAGCCAAGAATGCTGGTAAACACCCCAGGGATCACCAGGATCTCCTGCGTTATCTCATGGGGCGTGTGTGTTCCAATAGGGCATTTAACAGCGGCACACAGCCGGGGCAGAACAGCATGTTGGTGGTCAGGAGCGAGCTCATCTGCGATGATAGGCTCACGCATGAGGCAGCGTTGACAGCCATAATGGCGCTGCATGGGTTGGAGATGGACCAGCCTATCAAAGATCGTGCCTGGCAACTGGTGACACGGTATCAGGCCGCACAGCGCAGATTGGGTTTCATAGCCAATTGACTTTATAGCATACCGTGTTATATTCATGCTCAGGAGAGCGATATGAAAGTCAAGATCGGTGGATACCCTGCGTGGATTGGACCATACCAGATCGCTGAGAAGATCATCTGGTGGGCTGACAAGTATGACGACAATGATGTGTGGGCAGATAGGCAGCACAGGCTGGGCACATGGTTAGCCCAAGACCGCCAAGGCAATGACAGCTGGCTGGCCAAGACATGTGCATGGATACACAAGCACTGGCAAAATGGTGGCGAACGGCGCGTGAGCGTGCGCATCGATCCCACTGATGTGTACAGCGCAGATCACACTCTGGCCCAGATCATCGCGCCCACGCTGCGCATGCTCAAGGCCAAGAAGAACGGCAGTCCAAACATAGACAACGATGACCTGCCCGAGCACCTGCGCATGGATGCGTATGAGCTGCGGGTGTTCAACGACGGCCACTGGGACCATAGTCTCAATGCCACTGAGCCTGACAAGGCCGCTGCCAACAAGAAGTTCCACGCTGGCTGGGACTGGGTCCTGGACGAGATGATCTGGGCTTTCACTCAGCATGAGCGGGGCAACTGGGACGATCAGTTCCACAGCGGTGAGCATGACATGCTGTGGCAGAAAGTTGACGTGCATGGCACGCCCATCGGGGAACCAGTGGCACGCACCAGCGACGCTCCCAGTGATGACCAGAGACGAGACCACCTCTGGCAGATGCTGCGCGGGCCCAAGGACACGCATGCCTATGACAGCGATGGGGCCAAGGCATGGAGCGCACGCATGGCCAACGGTCGACGGCTGTTTGCCAAGTATTATGAAGCACTGTGGTGGTGATTATGAGTGGATTGGATTTCATTGAATATTGCGAGTTCCGTTGCCGCAAAGGCACGCCAAAGAACAAACTAGAAGAACATCCGCGGCATGTGCTGTATTTTGCACGTAATCATCAGGAGGATCATCGCGGTGGTCCCACGGCCATTGGATTTCTCAAGATAGGTCGTGCCATGTATGCCAACAATCTGCAGAGAGGCAGAAACCAAGGCGGAGGCGACTTTAGGCTGTACGCAGAAATATTGCTGGTATCAGAAGAACAGACGAGACAAATGGAAAAAGTGGCAGCACTGGTCTGCATGAATCGGCACCATCACAGCAGCATAGGCCAGAATGAGCTCTATAACATATTTGATGAGGAACTGCGAGATACCATAGATAGGATCTGTGATGGTGCAGCCAAGATACACGGCATAAGCTCTTTGGAGATCAACACTTGGTTTGATTGTGCAGAAATTGAACTACCTCTGGTCAAGATCACGCCATATGAGCAACTGTTCACGGTATAAAACCACTTGACATTGTGGCGCAACCTGCTAATGTGTTGTGATGAAGTTCACATGTAAACCAATCAATGCCAGGAATCGGCTGTCCAGCATCATGACGCACCAAATCGTGTGCGATCTGCCTGGCTTCTTTGTAGCTCGCGAATGGTGCTGGGCAACCTGGGGTCCAGGCTGCGAATCAGAGCATTGGTTCAACTGCCACTGGTATCTGCACCACAGATATCCTTGGTGCTGGGATGCCAGCAAGTTCCAAGGTGCTGCCATAGACAACGGCAAGATCTACACCAGCACTGAAGCGCAGATGATGGAATTTGTGCTGAGGTGGTCATGAGCATCAAGGTCGTTAGCTATGATCCGAGCAAGGTTGACCATGACATGACGGAGATCGTGGCATGGCTGGTGGAGAACGTAGGCTATGGTGTGTTGAAGGAAACGGATGCTTGGCGGCTAGACATCAAGTGGAGCGCATGGATCAATCAATCAAATCTTCGCTACATGATAGAATTCAAACAGCCAGAGGATGCCATACTGTTCAAGCTGAGGTGGTCATGACTAGGCTACAGTGGTATTACTATGAACCGGATGGTAGAGGTCGTGCTTATCAATTTTGGAAGAACTTTATGGCTCATATCCACACATATACGAAAACTCCAGATGGAGTATGGAATATGGCTTATGATATGTTAGCAGAGTACAATGCTACCATAGTTCACAAGGATTACATCGAGTTTGAAACCGAAGAGGATAAAACATTTTTCTTGTTGAGGTGGTCATGACGTGGCAGGAATGGCAATACAACGGTGTGGCTCCCATGCGAGAAATCCTTGATTGGTGCCATCAGCATCTGGATGGCACCCATTGGCAATACAAAGGCTGGGAGACCTTGATCTTCCATGACGAAAGCTCATACACCTTTTTCAAGCTGAGGTGGCTATGACCGAGATTGATATAGAAAAGGAACTGTCAGAGGCATTGCGCCGCGAGATCGACAAGGAGATATTGGTTGAAGTGCGATGCGCAGATCTAGTAGGCAGGGGATGGACCATGGTAACCATTGATGCCACCATGGAAGACACAGGCGCATGGATGCAGGCTAACATCCGTGGCGATTGGAGAGCTTTTCATGACCTATGGCTGTTTGAAGATGCCAACGATGCTGTGCTGTTCAAGCTGAGGTGGATGTGACTGATGCGGTTTATCATGAGCGCGACATGCCCAGCATACAAGCTGTGTTGGACTGGTTTGCTGCGCAGGGCCATCCCGAAGCCTATCGACTGCGAGGTCATCTCATGGTATGGGCAGGACAACACTGGCGCATACGCAAGAGCTATGACATGAGCGTAATCAATCTAATCTACGCTGTGGAGATAGATGATTCGCGCCTGCGGGATCTGTTCAGAGAGGCATGGGGTTGATGGCCAATATCCTTGGGCGCAAGACAGTGATGGAAGACCTAGAGCGTCAGGCTACTGCTTACCTGCGCGAGCTAGCAGCTGAATATGATGTCTACTGTAATGAGATCAGGGATCCGGTGAGATTCCTGTTCCGAGAATGGTACTATGACCACGAGAAGATGGAAGCCAAGACTGTGACAGAGATCACTCACCTGCTGGACAGCGAGATTGGTGAGTTCATGCTGGCACGTTGCGCAGATCCGCGACTTAGCTTACACTATAACGTAACAACTGATACCATCATGGCTCGCGTGCATGGTACCATTGATAGGACTGACAGCGTAGAGTGGAGGCTGAGATGCGCGGACGATTGATAGCATTTTGGAATACTATCAAACACAGTCTGATTGCGCTGCGCGATGACGTTGCGCTGGGTGCACGACTGGCAGCACAGCAATGGCGAGATCTGCTGTGGGTGACTGGCTCCCGCAGCATAGCACTGCTGGTGATGCTGGCCAGTCTAGCGTGGCGAGCTGTGGCACGTGCAGTGCGTGGTACTCTGCAGGTATTTGATCGAGCCTGGGATGCTTGGTGGGATTGGAACCGTCAGACATCGCGTTGGTTGACCACACGCCTGAGGTTCAAATGGTACTGGCGTTGGCCCATGGGTTTGATCAGCACCGGCATGACCTTTGCCATGCTGCTGGGATTGACCTTGGCACCAACCATGCCCGTGGTAGAAGAAACAGAGCAGATCTGGAACCTCAAGCAGCAGTTCAGCATCACTTTCATTGACCGCCGCGGTGAAGTGCTGGGCTATCGCGGGGGTGCCATGGACACCAGCTATGACATCAGCGACTATCCGCCCTACTTGGTCAAGGCAGTTATGGCCACCGAAGACCATCGCTTCTACGATCACCACGGCATCGATCCCATAGGCCTAGCAGGTGCAGTTTGGTGGAACATCACGCACAAGGGACAGCGCGAAAAAGGCGGCAGCACCATCACGCAGCAGGTGGTTAAAAACATCTGGCTCACGCCTGAGCACAGCTTGACACGCAAGATCACCGAAGCTTGGTTGGCCATATGGATGGAGAACCACCTGGGCAAGGACGAGATCCTGCGGCTTTATTTTGAGCGTGCCTACATGGGCGCAGGCAACTATGGTCTAGCAGCTGCAGCTCGCTACTACTATGCCAAACCAATCACCGAAGTCACAGTTTCAGAAGCTGCTATGTTGGCCGGTCTGTTCAAGGCACCTGTGAGCTACAGTCCCAGCAGCAACTTTGATGCGGCAGTGAAGAGAGCTGCTATCGTGCTGCGAGGCATGCGAGATCAGGGCCTCATAGATGAGCCAACTTATCAGTGGAGCCTCTCTCATCCTGCGCGTGTGACCAGGGTTGATCCCAAGCCCAATGACTGGATACTGGACTATGCCTACACGGAAGCTGTGCGGTTGATACGTGAAGAACGCCTCACCAAGCATCGCAGCTTTATCATGCGCACCACCATAGACACAGATCTGCAGCGTGAAGCTGTGAAGCTGCTGCAGGACAAGATCGCACAGCAGGGCGACAGGTACAACGCCGATCAAGCTGCGCTGGTCAGCCTGGGTGTGGACGGCAGCGTGAGGGTCATGGTCGGTGGCGTGGATTATGCAGACAATCAATTCAACAGAGCAGTGGCGGCCAAACGACAGCCTGGTTCAGCGTTCAAGCCATTCGTGTATCTCACGGCTCTGCTAGGAGGATGGACGCCCGACACTCGAGTGGTTGACAGCCCAGTAACCATAAACGTGTTTGGCAAGCCATGGACGCCCGAGAACTATGGCGGCAAGTATCTTGGTGAGATCAGCCTGCGCACGGCTATGATGCACAGCCTCAACACCGTGGCAGTGAAGATCAGCCAGCAGTTTGGCCGCGAGAAGATCGCTGCTGTGGCACGCAACGCTGGCATAGAATCCGAGATCAAGACCGTGGCCAGCATGCCCTTGGGCACCAACGAAGTCACGCTGTTGGAACTGACCAATGCCTATACCACTTTCGCCAGCGGTGGGCAGAGGCAGCCCAGCTGGGTGATCAGCACCATTGATGTCAACGGCCAAACCGTGTGGCAGCACGATGCTATGGAAAACCACAGCATGATCTTCCCCAGAGACAAGATTGAAAGCTTGGTCAGCATGATGCGCAGCGTGGTCGAAGGTGGCACTGCTACTCGGGCCAAGCTGAGCATACCAGTGGCTGGCAAGACTGGTACCACCTCGGACTACAATGATGCGTGGTTCATTGGCTACACTGGCAACTTGGTCACGGGCGTGTGGTATGGCAACGATGACAACGACAAGATGGAGCGCATGACTGGGGGCACGCTACCCGCAGAGACTTGGCACGACTACATGGTCAAGGCAGAAGCCAAGGAGACACCCCGAGGCTTGCCGGGCATTGCCTACAACGCACCAGTGGTGGCTACCACACAGCCAGTGGGACAGCCACAGGTGATAGCACCCGTGGCTAAGAAACCGCACAAGGCCAAAACCAAGGCCGAGGAAGAAGCACCTAGTCCTATAGCTGATGCCAAGCCCTGCGTGTTCTTCTGCGGTAATCCTGCGCAATGATGATCGGGGGAATGATAACCAATTGGCGCTATAACGCAGGCGAGCCTGTGTACATGGCTGCTATTGACTCATGGACAGAAAGGCTGCGTCCATCTTGGCAGTGCCAGGTCTGGGGTACCGAGCGCTCGCGGGATGTACAAACCTGGATCAACGATAACCTCTCAGGCGACTGTGAGACCATCATGCGGTTCAACAGCGGCAATCCATTCCTCAGCGTGACCATACATGAGCAAGCTGATGCCACAGCATTCCAGCTGAGGTGGCTGTGATCACTGTGTATGTGAGACCAACCTATCGAGCAATGACCGCAGATATGCGAGACTGGCTCCGTGACAACATCGGGCCGGAAGGCAACAAATACTATTGGGATACTCCTATGCTTGGCATAGCTGGATCTGATAGCGATTTTCCTATACCAACCAGGCATTTTGCCGTGACATTTGACTATGATGACGATGCTGTGCTGTTTAAGCTGAGGTGGCTATGACACAAGAACAACAGATGAGCTGCGCATTGTTGATGCTGGCCTGGGTATGGATCATGTATAGATCACGCAGGCGCATCTATGATTTTCTCAGAGTGTTGTTCTTTGCCAAGGCCAGAGCCGCAGTGCCGTTTTCCATGGTTCAGCTTGATGATGACCAAGACCAATTGGATCCTCTGTTGGTGCGATGGCTCACAGAGAATTGCCGAGGCGCTTGGCGGTTCAATGGCAATTTGAGTCTGGATGACAGATTGGACATGGACTTTTGGATTGAGTTCACAGACATTGAGGACAGCGTGTTGTTCAAGCTGACATGGTCATGAAAAGCATCATACACGTAAACCAACATGTGATCAGGCGCAATGCCAAGAATGGCACAGTGGAACCAGTGTTCACAGTCAAGCAGGGCCGCAAGAACACCTATGCGCACAGCGTGGAGATACTGGGTCCAAGCAAGCTGGTGTACAGCCCAGACAAGCCGCTGAACTGTGGGGCCAAGGTATGGATCGAAACTACCTCAGAAGTAGTGCTTGACACGCAGGGCACTGATGCTACACTAACAGAAACCTAGGAGGCTCACATGGCATGGTACATTTCAAATCTTGAGAAGAAGAATGTCACTGAAACTGAAACTTGGACCAAGGACGGTGAGACTCTGACTCATGAGACTGGTTGGCGCTGGGCCAAGTGGCGCACTGAGACTGAGCCTGATCTCACAAACTATGATGAAGATGAAGGCTGCGATCCCTGCGACATGTTTGATGCTGAGATGGACAGCACGGATGATGGCTGCTGGGAAGAGTGGACCTATCCTGACAGCTGGACTGATGAAGACATTGCTGAATTTGAAGAAAAGTGGGATGAGGAATGGCACGAAGCTCCCTTGAACATGGGCTTTGAGCAAGATGACACCATCCTCTGGGTGCGCGGCCCTCTGGAGATCGCAGAGATCGATGATACAGCATCTGAGGACAGTGATGACGAAGTCTGGGAAGGCAGTTACGAAGAGCCAGAGCTGAGTTCCGAGGAAGAAGCGCGATTGGACACTGTAGTTGCCACATTGCGTGCCAAGGATACCACTCCCCACGATGAACTTGATAACGAGGACCAAGACCATTGATCTACATCGGTATAGCCATACGCAATCCCTTCAAACGAGTGGGATTCCGCAACTACTGGAGCCGCTGGTGGCGTGTACCCTGTGTCAGGTACAAGAACTTTGAGCTAGAGCTGCTGCGCACAGAGAATCTGCTGCATCTCAGCTTGGACATCAATCCTTGGACCGACCACGGCGGTTCCAGCCTCATGCTTGGTATGCTGCATCACGAGATACACTTCAACTTCCATGACACACGCCACTGGGATGGCATCAGAGGCTCTCGGAAGTGAACAAACAGGGATTAGCCGGATGAGCACGACTGATTACAATTGGCCCTACGTGGTTTTCATCGGTGGTGATCTGGCAGATGCTCCTCCTGCGTTCAAGCACTTCTACAAGAGCGTGGGCAGGGCCGCAGACGAAAAGCTGAGATTGGTCAATGAGGTCTTGGTTTACGAGCCCTATGACGCACGGCTGGAATGCGATCATCATGGTGTGTGGCGCATGGAGTTCGGCTCAGAGGAGGACTGGATACAGTTCAATCTGCGATGGGCCTAAAACTCATAAACCGTATACCTGCCATAGATCGCGATCCCAGTCGCATTGGTGAGTTCTACATAGAATACACCGTGAACGAACCCTGGGACCGGCAGGACGAAGCAGAGATGGGCGATTGGTTGGCCAACAACTGCACCAAGAACTATATCTACACGCACGAAGTCTCTAGGATACTAGGCGGTGGCTGCCATCCCATCAAGAGCCGTTGGATGCGTGTGGTCAAGCAGCGTGCTATTAACCGAGGCGATGACATGCGTGATGGTACCATGAACAGCTGGGCCATACGCTTGAGCAAAGAAGATGATGTGCTGTTTAGATTGACTTGGCTATCCGACCTCTGATCCAATAAATAGGATCATGAACATAGATTCCGCAAGACTATTCGTGAGCCTCCTCGAGCACATCATTGCTGAGGACAGCACCAGCATCAACCAGCTGCAGGGCGTGCCAGGCGCAGTGCCCTTGCTCAAGAAGCTGCATCAGCAGCATCTCATTCCCCATGATCAGAGTTACGAGCCTATCAAGAAGGTGCCTTGGAGCGATCTCAAGGACAACAAATACACACTTTTGCTGGCTGGACCCAAGGGCGCCGGTGTGCTACAGAGCCAGGCAGGCGATTACAACATCTATGCTTGGAACACAGACAGCGACAGCATGGATTCGAAAACAGAAAGCAGCGGCGGTCGCAGCATAGATTGGTTCCAGGAACGCATAGGTAAGATCAACAGGCTGTGGTTGGGCCGGGATCGTGGCACAGTGGCTGCCAAGCGCAAGGAGCGCTTTGCACTCAAACCACCGGGTCCGGGCAACTATCTGGGACATGGTGAATTCAGCAGGCAGATGCTCAAGCGCTTCAAGCCGCTGTGGTTGCGCAGCTTGGTAGGCGCACAGAACGACGTCAAGGGCTGGGTCAACACGCAGATCAAGAACCATGCGTTTGACAAGGCCAAGACCAAGATTGACCATCTCAAGGCCCTAGAACTCGCAGTGGATAATGTAGAAGCAGGCGGTGATCTGGGCGACATCAGCATGGTAGCACAGGCCATCATGCACGCAGTGAACCAGACCACTCACATGTACTATCCAGAAGAGACTGGCGGATTTGAGATCAACCGCTATGGTTCCAGGGGCGAGAAACCCGCTCTGGCCAATCGCGAGGTGGTTAGCAAGCTGTTCGATGATATCAACAATGGTGACACGCAGAAACTGGGCACGCTGCTCAGCTTCTTCCGCAAGAACTTGGTGACAGGCTGATGAGCAAGATCATGGCACGGCTGCTGGAAGCAGACATCACGGACAGGATCACACGCGATCCACAGCGCAGCAAGATGCTGAACATAGCTTGGAAGCATGACAAGAGCCTGCCGCATGATATAGTAGCAAGGCTGGGACCAAAACCAGATGAGCGTGCGCTGGCCAAGGCCTGGAGCGACATGTTGGAGCGGGTGCTGGAGCGCACCAACTATGGTGATCTCAGCCGTGACATGAAATACGCGGATTGGCTGACCAAGCTCTACACCAGTGGAGCAGCAGACTGGGAAGACATTAGCGGTGAAGGTGGTGACGCTCTGGGGGCATGGCATGCGCTGAGCACTCGCAGCCTGCTCAAGCCACAGGACCAGGACCTCAACAAGTTCAAGACGCTGGGCAACCTCTACAACAGGATCAGGCGACAGGGTCACTACAATGACGAGCTCACTCGCATCAAGAATGCCAATGAGATAGCCAAGATGAAGAAGGACGCCCGGGACGTGGTCCTGGTGGATGATGGCAAGTACTGGGCAGCCATACCCATGAACTACGGTGCCTGTTACGTGTTCAACAACAGCGGACACATCTCAAACTTCTGCACAGGCGGCAGCAGCGGTGCCAACTGGTTCAAGAACTATGCTCCAGATGGTCCCATCGTCACGGTGGTTGACAAGGCCAACATCAATGATGAGAACGGCAAGTGGCAGTTTCACGCACCAACCAGCCAGCTGGTCAACAGCGTGCAGGATCGTCGCTACGACAGAGATTGGAACGATGAGCAGTTTGCCACGCGCTTCCCTGGGCTCATGCGCAAGATACTCAAGAGCATGCTGGCTCACAAGGCAGAGATAGAAGCGATGAGCAAGGAAACTCTGGGAAAACCCTACAATGTCAACCAAGCTCTTGAACAGATCAGGAACAAGTTCCCCAAGAGCTATGCCAGCAGGGCCAAGGACGAACCAGAGGGTGACGAACCGGAGGCGCAGCTGGAGATCATACCTGACAGCCATCTCACAGTGCGCGAGGATCTGCGCCCGCTCCTGGCACAGAACTTCACAAACAGGCTCAAGGCCAACGTCACGCAGGAGCGAGCCATAGTGGTTTACGTGGGCTCTCGTTATCCTGAGAACCGCAACCTTGTCATGGCACACGATGTTGACGAAGCCATAGATCGACTGCGCAGCGAGCGCAACATACCTGCGGGCAGCATCACTTACATAGCCAAGAACAGCGCTGAGGGCTAGACAGGCACTGATGCATGATCACATAGTTGATCATGCAACGTGTGACCGTTACCAAGCTGCGCATCGGCGACTGTGAAGATCCAGAACTTTACCTAGCCGAACCTGCCCACAAGTTCCTCAATCACAGCGATCAGGGCGCTTGGCTCAGAGCTCAAGGCCTGACCTGTGGATATACCATAGGACATGAGCCGCATTATCTTGGATACGTGGTCACGCTGTACACAGAAATGACCCCCGAGCAATGGACGGAGTACCGGCTGAGATGGCATTAGATCGCCAAATTGCTGTAAATAAGTCTGTAGTTACGGAGGTTTATGTTGGACCAAACACAGCACCGCTATCAGCTATTTCGCAGGATGGTCAGCGTGAGTGACAAGTATCCCTTGGCCATGGCTGCCTGGGCCATAGATCTGCAGCATGATGGCAGCTTCCGACGCTGGCACCGGATACCAGGCATGGTTGGCATGAGCATGGCTGGATTCAGTGAGCAAGAACATCAGGGCATGATTGCTCGGGCCGCGCTTGCTGGAGTGGAGCATGTGACTCGCAAGCGCAGATTCGAAGACTTCCTACACAACAGCTACATACCGGGCGTGATGAACCTACCAGATGATGCCGAGGATCTCACCTACTGGGAGAACGAAGTCATAGTCATAGGCGGTGTGGAAAGCATAACCCAGATGCTGCAGTGGGCCAAGCGCCAGAAACCGCGCAAGCACGTGACCTATGTGCGAGACCTAAAGCTACGCGAGATCAAGCAGTATGTATCACACACCAACCATCGCATAGTGGCCAACACCAGCGAACCTGGCAGCTATTTCGTGAGCAGCGATGATCACCTTGCGCTATTCCCTTTGTGGTTGCAAGGTTAGATCACTCAGCGTATAGTGTGAGATGAGCACAGCAACCATAGTCATAGCCGCCACGGGCGCACCAGAGCTGGAGCAGGCCATACGGTCAGCCATAAACCAGACGCATCCTGATACCTCAGTGTGGGTAGTCATAGACGGCCCGCAGTTTGAAGATGCCTGCCAAGCAGTGCTAAGCAGGTTCATAGATGGGCGAATCAAGGTCATGCAGCTGCCAGAAAACACAGGCGGCGGCGGATTCTACGGGCATCGCATCTATGCTGCCGTGGGACACTTGGTAAACACAGACTATGTGCTGCTGCTGGACCAAGACAACTTCATGGATCCCAGCCACGTTGATAGCTTGATTGCTGTGATAGAACGCAAGGGTTGGCAGTGGGCACACAGCCTGCGCAAGATCGTGGACAAGGATGGTAGTTATCTCTGCTTGGATGACTGCGAGAGCCTGGGACGCTGGCCTGTGTATGTGAGCGATCAGCATCACTTGGTTGACACCAGCTGCTACTGCATCAAGCGTGAGGTGTTTGCCCAGGTGTGTGCTGCTTGGCACTGGGGCTGGGGCGGTGACCGACGCTTCCTGGGTGCCATCAGCCAACACTTTACCAGCTGGGGAACCAGCGGCCTCTACACGCTAAACTACCGCTTGGACGGCAATGCCAACAGCGTGAACAGAGAGTTTTTTGACAACGGCAACGCTGTGACCTATGGCAAGCACAACGGCAACTATCCATGGAGATCTGCAGGACAATGATCTCTGTGGGTCCCTGTAGCTGGGATGAGATCAAACACATCTGGGAGACGGAACTGTGGCCTGACAGGCGCAGCCAGCTGCGCACGCACAGCGCCATGCGGTATCTGGGCGGCTACGACAGCGACATACACACCAGCCCTGTGGACTTTGTCTGCTTGAGAAACAGTGACACAGTTGGGGTGATCAGCGGCTTCATCACCAAACCCGGTCTCTATCGCTGCCGAGGCATCTGGGTGCACCCCGAACACAGAGGTCAGGGATTGAGCAGGCTGCTGTTTGATGCAGCAGAACAGAATGCGGTGGCTCGAGGCTGCGATCGCATTTGGAGCTTCCCACGGCATGATGCGCTGGGCAGCTATCTAGCACACGGTTTCCGGCAGACCAGCGGTTGGCGCTGGCAGGGCGAATGGGGTCCAAACTGCTATGTGATCAAACATCTACAGGGAGGACAGAGATAAATCGCTTGTAGACGTGTAAAACCGGTTGCGAAAGCTGTGATCGGTGCTACATTAGCACAGTTGGTATTGGATAGTAGTGGGCCTTTAGCTCAGCGGTTAGAGCCGGCCGCTCATAACGGTCTGGTCCCCAGTTCGAATCTGGGAGGGCCCACCACTATCCAATACCACAACAAAAGATGGGAGAATCTTCATGGATCCGTGGACAGCAGCACAATCACAATCACCTACGCATGCCGATTATGATCTAGGACTGCGAGCCTATCTGTTACAGGTATTCAATTACATGACAATAGCGCTGGCAATCAGCGGACTCACTGCATTCATGTTAGGCAACAGCCCAGAACTGATGGTGTCATTCTTTGGTGGACCGCAAAAATGGTTCTTTATGTTGGCTCCAGTTGGTATGGCAATCTTCCTGGGATTCATGATCAACAGCCTTTCTCCGAGCACTGCCAGGACGTTGTTATATGTATATGCTGGTTTGATGGGCATAAGCCTCAGTCCTATATTCTTGATATTCAAGCTGGGTAGCATCGCACAGGTGTTCTTCATCAGCGCTGCTACTTTTGGTAGCACTGCGCTATGGGGATACACCACACGCCGTGATCTCAGCAACATGGGATCGTTCCTGATGATGGGCCTGTTTGGTCTGATCATCGCGGGCTTGGTAAACCTATTCCTACAGAGCAGTGCTCTGCAGATGGCCTGCAGTGCCATCGGTGTGCTTATCTTCGTGGGATTCACTGCATACGACATGCAGCAGATCAAGGAAACCTACTATGCTGTTGAAGGTGATGATCGAGATAAAGCTGGAATCATGGGGGCACTGAACCTCTACATGGACTTTATCAACATCTTCATTAATCTGCTGCAACTGATGGGTGATCGCAAGTGACCAGCAAGAGCTACAAGAAGGAGCTTGCTTCTAAAATTCAGCAGGTTTGATTATGAAGGTATTGGGGGTGGGTGTTGGTACACAGGGAGGTTTTATAAACCTTCTAGCGGCAGATTACCGTTCTCGAGGGGGTTCGAATCCCTCCACCCCTACCACGCTCTGTTCCCTCCGGGAGGGAAGCTGACTCTAAATCAGCAGAGATGGGTTCGACTCCCATACAGGGCACCATTTTGCGAGACTAGGCATGCGAGACCAAAGGAACAATGCCATGAGAGACGTAAAGGTAAACCGAGACGACCTATTGGACATCGTCAGGGCTAACAAGGAAAAGCACATCGCGGACTACAAGGAAAGCGTGATTGATTTCACCAAGGGCGTGCTCAAGATAGCCCAGGAAAACCTGCGCTTGGCCCAGACCGGAGATGTGGCTGAGATTGCCAAGATCCGATCCACGCCGCAGGTGCCAGTGAGTTTTGCTGACAGCTATACCAGGGCCATCCGCATGCTGGAGCTCAGCGTGGAAGAAACCATCGAAGTAGATGCCACCACCTTTAACCAGCTGGTGCTGGACGAATGGCAATGGAAGCAGCAGTTCGCTGCTATGAGCAGCACATACAAGAGCATATAATAAGTACACAGGGCTAGGCACTGTCCTAGCCCATCTAACCACAACAAGGAGTATGACAATGGCTTAGGTTGAACTAGCATGTAAAGAAGCAGTATTTCACTTTAATAAACATCATTTAACAGATCCCACTATCCCCATGTGGATAGTGATGGCCAAGGGCCAGACTTACTATGTTGAGCATGTAGAAGCCAACATTGCTTGGTCCACCAAAGAAACTCCAGACAACGTTCGCACCAAGGGTGCCATCAAGTTCCGAGAATGCCTCGTGAACATCGGCGAGGATAATGTTGCCACGATCACCCATCTCACCAGAGCCGATGAGATACGCCTCCGCAATCAAGAGCGCGGTGTTACCAGGCTGCAGCTCTATTATCAAACCCAATGGAAGGAACTGTTGGACAGTTTGGGCATCAAGCATGGGCCTATCAAGCGGTTCTCGGGCGGTTGTGGTAGCGCATACTGGGTAACTGATATCCTGCGTGAGACAGACATGACCATGATCAAGCTCAGCGTGGACAAGCCAAACATGTATCGCATCATCAGTCCAAACGAAAGCCTCTACAAGATGTATGATGATCCGCATTATGCTGCCACACATGACCCGGATTCGGACGACGATCTCTTGGACGAAGATGAGTGAAAATATCAGCAATATCAGCCAAAAGATACTGCTTGACTCCTAGCAGATAACCGCTATAGTGTAAGCATCTGAGGAGTTTCCATGCGCGGCAAGATAGCGATCTTCATAGCTCATCCCTACTGTAGCACGGACAGTGCCAACGGTATCATAGGTGCGTTAGAACCACACTACAGGTTCAAGCTGTTTGGCAAGCACAGCCTCGAAGATGATTTCTTCGATGACGTGGACATCGTGGCCGTGGGTGGTGGTATAGGGGACGCCCAGAACTACAAGCGGCTGCTGGGCATGCACAAGAAGCGTCTGCATCAGTTCATTACAGACGGTGGGCGCTACATGGGAATCTGCATGGGCGCATACTGGGCAGCCCATCATTACTTGGACCTCTTGGATGGTGTCAAGGCCACGCAGTACATCACTCGCCCAGAAACCTGCACTCGCAGACCTCATGCCAAAGCCATGCCCGTGACTTGGAATGGTGAGGCTGAGCGCATGTATTTCTATGATGGCTGTGCCCTGCATGGTGATGGCGATTTTGATGCTGTTAGCACCTACAGCAACGGAGATGCCATGGCTGGTTATCAAGGCCGCGTTGGCTTGATCGGTTGCCATCCAGAGAGCACAGCTCATTGGTATACCAAACCCACATACATGAAACCATACTGGCACAGGAACCGGCATCACAAGCTGCTGCAGAACTTCGTGGACCAACTCATGGAACGTTGAGCATGTGTCATAAATATCCGCATGAGCACGATCAGAGAACACCTAGACCTACTGGAATTCAACAACCTCAGCGAGGATGATCAGCGCGAGCTAGCGCACATGGTCCTAAACAACATGCACCAAGATCTCGAGGAATGGGCGCAGCTGCGAGAGCTTGACATGGGCAAGATCAAGAAGTGGATCCGCACAGGAGCACTGGCAGCAGCACTAGCAGGTGCTGGGATCACCGCAGCTCATGCCGGCAACTTCAACGACCAAGCCCAAGGACAGAGCCGACAGCAGCAGACCATGCAACACAGCCAGGACCAGTGGCGCATGGACCAAGAGATGCGCAAGCGCCAACAGCAGCAACAGCCGCAGGCACAGCAGAGGCAACAGGAACAGCCCCACTACCAACAGCGCGAACAACCTCGCGGTGACTGGGGACGTGGTGGCGGCAACTTCAACAGCCAACCCAGAGAGCAGCCCCGAGGTGACTGGAGCAGGGGCGGAGGCAATTTCAACGATCGTGACCAACGTGCCTATCAGCAGTGGCACGAGGAACCACGCCGTGCCAGAGAGTTTGCTATGCAGCGGGGTGGCTGGGAACCACACCCCAGATGGCACCAAAGCAATCCTTGGTTCGTGATTGGCGTAGAACCTCCCCGAGAAGTGCTAAACTTTGTGATGCAGGGGCAGAACATCATGTTCATACCCCATCCTCGACAGATCGATCTCATGCGTGCCCGCGAGATGGGTGGCATGATCGAAACACTGGAAGTACCGTACTGGCCAGATCCAATACGTGCGTTTGTCTATGAGATGGATGGTGTGGTCTACATCACAGCGTTGCCTGGACAGCTGCCTTAACGGTTGACAGTCTGCGTTTTTTTGATATGCTAGTGTCATGCAGAAAAAGATCATGAAGCTCAAAGATTACGACGATGGCAGCAGCAGCTGGCGCATAGCCTGTGACTGCCAGGATCCCAACCACGATTGCCAGCTTTGGTTTGAACCAACGTTTGAAGGCGAACCACAGATCAAGGATATCAGCCTGGTGCTAAGCCTGGAAGTTGGCATCTACAAGAACTATAATCTCTGGGAAAATCTCTGGAAGCGCATCACCATAGCTGCCAAGGTGCTGTTCACAGGTTACTACACTGCCACAGGCGAGGTAATCCTAGATGAAGACGGCATCAAGTCCATGCAGCTTGCGCTAGAGCAAGGTCTGGCTCACGCAAAGACACATTGACCTTTGAGCACTGTGTGAGTATATTGCAGTGTAAATCAGACACTACTCACACAGGAGCAAAACAGTGAAAACAGTCGGTGATAAATTGACCGCATTTGCGGTTACAGGCGTGAATCCGGGCAAGGACGATTTCTTTCCAATCACGGAAAACAGCTTTGAAGGCAAGTGGAAAGTGATCGTTTACTATCCCAAGGACTTTACCTTTGTGTGCCCCACGGAGATCGTAGCCTATGACAAGCTGTTCCAAGACTTTGCTGACCGCGACGCGGTGTTGCTGACTGGTAGCACAGACAACGAGTTCTGCAAGCTGGCATGGCAACGCAGCCATGAGGACCTCAGCAAGATCAAGCACATCCAATTTGCGGATACTGCGCGACATGGTCCAGGTCAGGAGCGTGGCAGCGTGAGCTTGATTGAACAGTTGGGCATTTTCTATGCACCAGCAGGTGCTGCTCTGCGTGCCACCTTCATCGTGGATCCCAACAACGTGATCCAGCACGTGACAGTGAACAACCTAGATGTTGGTCGCAACCCGGAAGAAACGCTGCGTGTGCTGGATGCGCTGCAGACTGGTGAGCTCTGTGCCTGCAACCGCACCATTGGCGGAGACACGCTGTGAGCTGGGTGGAAACAGTTAAGGCTCACATACCAGACTGGGCCAAGGACACCAAGCTGAACCTGGATGCTGTGATCAATCGCAGCACCTTGGATCCCATTGAAGCACAGGGCTGCGCACTCGCAGCCGCTGTGACCACTGCTAACCAACGCTTGATCAAGGCCATACAGTTTGACGACGAGACAGAGATGACGGCTGCCAAGACAGCTGCGGCCATCATGGCACAGACCAACGTGTGGTATCCCTACGTGGAGATGGCAGACGATGTCAATCTCAAGGGATTGCCAGCTCAGCTGCGCATGAATGCCATCGCATCACACGGCGGCACCACCAAGGCCAGATTTGAAGCCTACAGCTTGGCGGCCAGCATCGTGGGCAAGTGCCACTTCTGTGTGAGAGCACATTACGATACTCTGCGCAAGGAAGGCTACACTGTGGAGCAGCTGCGAGACATCGGCCGCATCGCAGCTGTGATCAATTCAGTCAGCAAGCTAGGTTAAAAAAAAGGAAAACAAAATGGAATTCAAAGACCTAATCAACACCCGTCGTAGCCTGCGCGATTTTGACAACAGCGTGGAGATCAACGACACAGATCTCAACTACATCATCGACGCTGCTCGCAAGACACCTACCAGCTTCAACATACAGAACTGGCGCTTCGTGGCCATCCGCGATCGTGGCATCAAGGAAAAGATCAAGCGTGCTGCCTGGGATCAGGCGCAGGTAGGCATCAACTCTGTGCTGATCGCTGTGTGTGCTGATCTCACAGCATGGAACGACGATCCACAGCGTTACTGGGCAGCCAACGGCGAAGAAACTGCCAAGCACATGGCTGGTATGACACAGGGATTCTACAAGGATCGTCCTGAGGTACAGCGCGACGAAGCCATGCGCAGCATTGGCATGAGTGCCACGGCCATCATGCTGGCAGCCACTGATCTTGGTTACCAGTGCAGCCCGATGATTGGTTTTGATCCAGTGGCCACGTCTGCTGCCATCAATGCTCCCGCGAACGTGGTTGTTGGTATGCTGATCGCCGTCGGCAAGAGTGCCAGCCAACCCTATCCCAAGACTGAACTGCCTCGCGAGAGCGTGCTGATCTATGACTTCTTCCCTGCCTAATAGGCGCGACAGGGACTATACCAGAAGCTATAGCAGGTGGCATGGGGATGTAAAACCTCAGTCACAGGAACTGCCATACGTGATTGCTTTCAAACCTGGGCCAGATCAGGCAGAACCAGGTGTGCCACATCGATATGTCACATGGTGTGAACAGAACTGCACAGAACCCTGGGCATGGTGGTTTGATGCGTTTACCAGTTACATGGGTTTTGCCAGCCACTCGGAACTGGTGCAGTTCAAGATCATGTTTGCCTAGTCAATCACTTGACCCAGAGTATTTCCACGGGTTGCTTCTTGTGTTTCCCAAACCTCACGCTATGATCTGCGTGGTGTATCCTGCGATTCAGCTCTGGGTTCTTGAATCCCACTCCCATTAACAGTGCAGGACTGGTTCGTGTGCACAACAGTTCTCGCATGGCTTCCTTGTCATTGACACATTGACAGAACCCGGTGGCATAACCCAAGAGGTTAGAAACCAGATTCACATACCCTGCGCTGATGCCTATGGCAATGCGCCTGTCTCGCTCCAAACTATGACGCACATCTTCATCCCAGATGCCTTGGCTCTTGTTGTATGTTTCTTTGTTGCGCGGAGGACCGTGCTCACCGTTGTTGATTTCCTCAAAAGTCTTGGCCTCGTACACGATCAAGAGATTGGCCAACGTCTGCGGATTGGTGTATGACTTGCCATTGGGGGGATAGGCACCGGTGTTACGACTCTCGGGGTCCTTGACAGCACCCTCGGTGAGCCTATACACCTGTTCGATCCTGTCGCGATTGGTAATGAACTGCACCCTATAGTAGCTGATGTTCTGCTTGCTTGGACACTGCGTGGCTGCTTCGGCTATGATGTCCAGATCTTCCTGTGGAATGGTCTTG